>Ga0302325_10028065_pt1 | contig 11651 bp, 7 predicted proteins | sample Palsa_T0_2_FD_201948 | JGI IMG/M metagenome (GOLD analysis project Ga0302325, IMG submission 201948) | Peat permafrost microbial communities from Stordalen Mire near Abisko, Sweden - Palsa_T0_2 | ecosystem: Environmental > Terrestrial > Soil > Palsa > Peat permafrost | place: Sweden: Abisko... | reverse complement strand
CTCACATACGAGCCGCAATCGCAGGACTACATTCGGCGGCAGATGAATGCCAATCAGCCCTTCATCACGCAAAAGACGCAGCAGGCCATCGTTGCGCTTGAGGCCGCTATTGCGCGTGCCGCGCACGAGCGCACGTTGCTTGAGTTGGCGCGCATGATCGGCCGCATTCAGGTGAACCCTCTGGTCAAGCCGTTGCCGCCGGTGCGAGCGGCAGCCTATCGGTTGCGCGCGCAGAGCGAGCGGCGAGCGGCTCAACTGGCCGCCGCGATGCTCAGCCGCTTCGAAACCGAACAGCCTTCAGCACAGAGCGCGCAACTGCTGTCGGATACCTGCGAGGCGTGCAGCCGAATATTCCCGCGCGAAGCGAGTCTATTGCGACGGGCGCTCGAAGCGGTCGTAGTTGAGCCCAACAGGGCAGTCTAGACTCAATCTAAAACACAGAACGAGTCGCGTGTGGCCACTGAGGCCATCGCGCTCCTGGCGGCACATCAACGCCGTCATCGATGCTGGGGTAACATCGGCGCTTCGGCCGGGGAGCAACGATGGCTATCACTATTCTCGAAACGCCGCCGCTGGTCGCGCAGACCATGCGCGCGACCATATTGTTCGTTGACCTGCGCGGGTACACCGGACTGGCTGAACAATTGTCGCCGGCTCAAGTGGTATCGCTGTTGGTGGAGTTCTACGGCGTACTCATGCGCGCCACGGAATTACACGGCGGGCACATCTATCACATGGCCGGCGATGGCATGATGGCCGGGTTTGGCATGGACAGGGCGAGCGAAAACGGTGCGCGTGAGGCGCTTGCCGCCGGGCTCGCGATACTCAAGCACTTCGCGCCAATTGCGAATCGCTGGCACAGCGAGCTGTCGATTAAGACCGGCATCGGCATTGGCATGCACCTCGGTGATGTCGCGCTCGGCGCATTCGGGCCACCGGGGCGCCAGGCCACGACACTCGTGGGCGACACCGTCAATGTCGCCGCGCGTCTGTGCAGCCGCGCGCGCGGCGGCGAGGTTCTCTTCACCGACAAGGTGGCCGCTGCGCTCGATGCGCATGGCGCAGCCAAGCGGCCCGACAGAGGATCGATACCGTTTCTGAAGCTGGCGCAATACGAGCTGCGTGGTCGCAGAAAGCCGCTCGACATCTGGTGCGTGCCAGCGCCCAAGCGCCTGCAGATCGTAGCCAAGCCCCCGCTCAGCCCGATCCGCCGCCAAAGCGCGGGCTCAGTGAGTCGAGCAGCTGATAGATCACCGGCACGACAACAAGACTAAGCAGCGTCGAGGTCAGCAGCCCGCCGATGATCGCCACGGCCATGGGTGATCTGAGCTCGGCGCCCGCGCCGAATCCGATTGCGATCGGCAACATTGCGAGTACCGCCGCTGACGTGGTCATGATGATCGGACGCAGCCGTACCGGCCCGGCCTCCAGAATCGCATCGCTGCGCGACAGACCCGTGGCGCGAAGCTGATTGATCCGGTCGACCAGGATGATCGCGTTCTTGTTCACCAGACCCATCAGAAAGACGAGCCCGAGCAGTGAGATGATGCCGAAGTCGCTGCGCGTGAGGAACAGGCCGAACATGCTACCCACGGCTGCCGGTGGCAACGAGCTGGCGATCGCGACCGGATCCTGCCAGCTGCGGAACAGAGCCAGCAGCACGGCCAGCACCCCGAGTACGGCCAGTCCGAGCGCGGTCGCAAAGTGAGCGAACACGTCGCTGGCTTGCGCCGATTCGCCGGCCAGCTCGAGCGCCACGTCGCTCGGCAGCGCGCCGGGTAATTCGGAGCGAACCCGCGCCGCCACGGTGCCAATGGCCATGCCGTCGGCCAGGTTGGCGCGGATCACCGCAGCGGAGCGGCCCTCATGCCGCAGCCAGGTATGGTCTCCACGCGCGCCAAGACCCGAGATGCTGGCGTCCTCGACGCCCGGCCAGGGTGCGATCTGATGCAGCACGCGCGTGGCGGCGAGGGCGAGGGCCGCCGTGTCGTCGCTGGTCAGGATGATCTCGAGCGGCTTTTGAGCCGCGATGGCGATGATCGGAACTTCTTCGACACTGATTTCCGCCAGTGCCATCGGTGCCAACGCTCGGCGCAGTCGCGTCTCGACGATTTGCGTGCGCGTATGGCGATCGGGCTTGAGCGCTACGTAGAGCACGCCGCTGTCGGCCTCACCGGTAACGCTGCCCGTGACCGAGAGTACTCGCGCGACGTCGGGGTCCGCGGCGACGCGCTGCGCCAGACGTGCGGCGACCTGATCGCTCGCGCTCAAGCCCGAGCCCGACGGCAGCGAGAAATGCACTTCGCATGCACCCCGATCGAGCGCCGGTATGAAGCCTTGCGGAATCAGCGGCACCAGCGCTACGCCGCCGAACAGGCACACCGTCGCGATCAGAAGCACCGCACGCGGATGCGCGAGTGCCCACACGAGCAGCCGGCGATAGGCATGGCAGAAGCGCCGCCAGGTGGGGGAGGGCGGCGGCTCGCGGCTGCGGCCGAGCCAGCGCGCCGCGAGCACCGGGATGAGCGTGCGCGCGACCAGCAGTGAGGTCAGCACGGCAGCAGAGATCGTGAGGCCAAACGGACGAAAGAAAGTACCGACGACGCCGCCCATGAACGCGACCGGCACGAACACGGCCACGATGGTCAGGGTCGCGGCCGTGACGGTGAGTCCAATCTCGTCGGTGGCGAGGCGCACGGCGCTGTCCACATTCTCGGCGTCCGGCAGATGGCGCACGATGTTCTCGACGTCGACTATCGCATCATCAACGATGATGCCGATCACGAGCGCCAACGCGAGCAGGGTGATCGTCTCGAATTTGAAACCGCACAGCGCCATCACGAGAAACGTGCCGACCATCGAGGTCGGTATCGCCAAGGCGGAGATCGCGGTCGCCGCCTTGCGCCGCAGGAACGCATAGATCACGAGCACGGACAATATGACCGCCATCCAGAGCGCCTCGAGCGTCGCCCCGGTCGCTTCGCGTATGAACGGCGCCTCGGCGCGCATCGTATCGATACGCAGCCCCGCGCTCGCGGGCGTATCGCGCACGATCGCGCTGACCGCGCGCGCGACCTCCAGCGTATTGGCACCCGCGATCTTGACGACTTCGAGCGCGACTGCCGGCGCCCCGTTCAGGCGCACGCGCATCGGCGGCTGGCCAGACACATCCAGTCCCAGCGTTGCCACGCGCGCGACGCCCCGAACCGCGGCGATCTGCGATCTGAGCCGCTCGATATCGGTGGCGATGCGCGCCGGCGCGCTGGCGCCATCCAGTGGCGTGACCGCATAGGTCACGATCGGCGTCTCGTCCAGATCAATGCGCCGTATCTCGAGCCGGCTTGAGGCCGGCAGCGTCAGTCCGCGCAACGCCGCGCGCACGCGTATTTCGGCCGTGCTCGGACTCAGACCGATGTCGAAAGGCACCGTGACCGAGGCTGAGCCGGGCGCCGTGCTCGATATAATGTGCCCCCGATTGCGCACGCCAAAGAGGCGCTGCTCGACCGGAATGGTGAGTTCGCGCTCCACCGTCTCGGCCGCTTGTCCGGGGGCACTGATCGTGATCAGGACCACGGGCGCGGCGATGTCGGGGAACAATGCGGTCGGCAGCCGCCAGGCCGCGAGCACACCGGAGACCCCGATCAGCAGCCACGCCGCTACGGTTAAGCGAGGATAGGACAGCGCCAGCCGCGAGACGTTGAGTCGCTGCCGCAGTGACATCCTTGAGCCAGGCACGCGCCTCATGCGCAGATCCTCAGCAGCAATAAAAGGGTAATCCGGGTGGGCCATGCTGGGTCCTCGGACGCAACGCGGTCAAGTCGGTTAACACCGACAAGGTTGCATAGCCGTTCCCTTACCAATAGAATGAACGTTCATTCTCTTTGGGAGCGCTTGTGTCTCAAGCTATCATTCGCTATGGCGCTGTGATCGCCGCATTAACCGCCCTGAGCGCCTGCGGCGCTGGCGCTCCCCACGGCATGCCGGGCGCGGGTTTCGCACCACAGGTCACCGTGGTCACGCTGCAGCCCCAATCCGTCAACCTCACGCGCGAGCTGCCCGGGCAGACCAATGCGCATCTGGTTGCCGACGTACGGCCTCAAGTCAGCGGCATCGTCGAGCAGCGATTGTTCACCGAAGGCGCACTGGTCAAGGCTGGACAGCCCTTGTACGAGCTCGACGAGCGGCTCTACCGCGCGCAGTACAACAGCGCGAAGGCAGCGCTGCAAAGGGCGCAGGCCACCTTGGCCGCGGCGCAGCTGGCGGCCAAGCGCTCCGCCGAACTGGTAAAGATTGACGCCGTCAGCGCGCAGGATAATGACAATGCGGTCGCGGCGCTGGCGCAGGCACAAGCGGACGTCGCCTCGGCCCAGGCCACCGTCGACAGCACGGCGACGAGTCTGGCGTACGCCCATATTTCCGCGCCGATCAGCGGTCGCATCGGCAAGTCCACGGTGACTCCCGGCGCACTGGTGACCGCGAATCAGACCGCGGCCATGGCCACGATCCAGCAGCTCGATCCGATCTATGTTGATGTCAGCCAGTCGAGCCGCGAGTGGCTGCAATTGCGCCAGGAAATCGTCGACGGGCGCGTCCAGGCCACGGGCAACGAGGCGCCGGTAGAAATACTGCTGATCAACGGCAGCCGCTACGATCATGATGGCAAACTGCAGTTCGCCGAAGTCACGGTGGATCCGACCACCGGCGATTACCAATTGCGTGCGCTCGTGCCCAATCCGGACGGTCTGTTGTTGCCGGGCATGTACGTGCGCGCCGTGCTCAGCGAGGGCGTGCTCGCGAAGGGGCTACTGGCGCCGCAACAGGCCATCATGCGTGACCCAAAGGGTAACGCCACCGCCTTGATCGTGAACCACGACGATAAGGTCGAACCGCGTGAGGTGAAGGTCTCGCGCACCGTGGGCAATCAATGGCTCGTGGATGAGGGTCTGGTCGCGGGCGATCGGCTGATCGTCGAAGGCCTGCAAAAGGTACAGCCCGGCATGGCGGTCAAGGCCGTGGAAGCGACCGCTGCGAGCGGGATCGCGGCGGCTGCCTCTGGCGGCGATACGGCGGCGAACACAGGCGCGACGAGCGCCGGCGTTGCCAGCGCTGCGACTGCTACGCGTTAGTCCGCACCAGCTGCCATGTTGTCGCGCTTCTTCATTGATCGGCCCATTTTTGCGTGGGTCATCGCCTTCATCATCATGCTGATCGGCATTGTCTCGATCACGCGGCTGCCGATTGCGCGTTATCCGAACATTGCGCCGCCGGCCGTGTCGATCACGGCGTCCTACCCGGGAGCCTCGGCCAAGACCGTCGAGGATTCGGTGACCCAGATCATCGAGCAAAACATGACCGCGCTCGACGGCCTGATCTACATCGATTCGACCAGCGACAGCCAAGGCAACGTCGCCATCATTCTGACCTTTGCCAGTGGCACCAATGCGGATACCGCGCAAGTGCAGGTCCAGAATAAACTGCAGCAGGCCGTGCCACTGCTGCCGCAGATTGTGCAGCAGCAGGGCATCGTTGTGAGCAAGAGCAACAGCGCCTTTCTGCTGGCGATCGGCTTCGTGTCCGAAGACGGCAAGATGAGCGCGGGCGACATCGGCGATTACATCGCGAGTAACGTGGTCGATCCATTGAGCCGTGTCGAAGGTGTCGGCACGATCCAATTGTTCGGTGCCAAATACGCGATGCGCATCTGGCTGGATGCCGACAAGCTCAACGCCTATGCGATCACGCCGGCCGACGTCATTGCGGCGGTGCAGGCGCAGAATGCCCAGGTCTCGATCGGTCAACTCGGCGATGTGCCGTCGGTGCCGGGACAGCAACTCAATGCGACCGTCACGGCGCTCGGCCGACTGCAGACACCTGAGCAGTTTCGCGCCATTGTGCTGCGCAGTGGCAGCGATGGCTCGACGCTCCATCTGAGCGATGTGGCCCGCGTCGAGCTGGGCCAGGCGACCTATGCCTTCGCGGCCAAGTACAACGGCCAGCCCGCATCCGGCATGGCCATCACGCTGGCGACCGGCGCCAACGCGCTGCGCACCGTCGCCGGAGTCTCGGCGCTACTCAAGAGCATACAGCCGCGACTGCCGCCCGGACTCAAGGCAATCATCCCCTACGATACGACGCCGTACGTGCGCAAATCCATCGAGGAAGTCGTCAAGACGCTGCTCGAGGCCATCGTGCTGGTGTTCCTGGTCATGTTGCTGTTCCTGCAGAACATCCGCGCCACATTGATTCCGACGATTGCGGTGCCGGTCGTATTGCTCGGCACCTTCGCGGCGCTCAACGTCGCCGGCTTTTCGATCAACATGCTCAGCATGTTCGCGATCGTGCTCTCGATCGGCCTGCTGGTGGATGATGCGATCGTCGTGGTCGAGAACGTCGAGCGGCTCATGAGCGAAGAGGGCCTCTCGCCGGTCGAAGCGACGCGCCGCTCCATGGATCAAATCACGGGCGCGCTGATCGGCATTGCAACCGTGCTCTCGGCGGTGTTCATTCCGATGGCATTTCTGGCGGGATCGACCGGGGTGATCTACCGGCAGTTCTCGGTCTCGATCGTCTCGGCGATGATTCTCTCGGTGATCATTGCGATCGTGCTGACCCCGGCGCTGTGTGCAACGCTGCTCAAGCCGGTACCAAAAGGCGGCCATCACTCGAACCTCGCCTTTTTCAATTGGTTCAATCGGCATTTCGAGAGCGGTAGTGTGCGCTACCGCGGCATCGTCGCGCGCATGCTCGGTAAGCCGTTTCGCTACATGGTGATCTATCTATTGATCGCCTCGCTCATGGGCCTATTGTTCATACGGCTACCGACCGCGTTTTTACCCGACGAGGATCAAGGTTACTTGTTCACGTTGGTGCAGGCACCGGTCGGAGCGACCATGGAGCGCACCTGGCGTGCACTGGATCAGGTGCAGAATTATTTTCTCAAGCAGGAGAGCGCCTCAGTCGAGTCGATCTTCACGGTTGCGGGCTTCAGTTTCAGCGGTGGCGGACAGAACGCGGGCATTGGTTTCGTGTTGCTCAGGGACTGGAGCGATCGCCGGGGTAAGGGTCAGACCATTCCGGCCATGCAGGGACGCGCCTACGGTGCGTTGTCTCAGATCAAGGATGCGATGGCCTTTGCCTTTGCACCCCCGCCGGTGACCGAGCTGGGTAACTCGCAGGGCTTCGATGTCTTTTTGAAGGACGACAACGGCCAGGGCCATGTTGCGCTGACTGCCGCACGCAATCAGTTTCTGTTCATGGCCTCGAAGGACAAGCTGCTCGCGAATGTGCGTCCGAACGGTCAGGAAGACGCGCCGCAATTTCATCTGGATGTGGACGCCCAGAAGGCCAGTTCCCTCGGTTTGGCGATGCAGGATGTCGACACGACGCTGGCCGTCGCCTGGGGTGGGCGCTATATCGATGACTTCATCGACCGCGGGCGCGTGAAGCACGTCATCATCCAGGCGGATGCGCCGTTTCGCATGGTGCCCGAGGACTTTGGCCGCTGGTATGTGCGTAACAGTCACGGGCAGATGGTGTCCACGGCTTCCTTCACCAACACGCACTGGGATTACGGCTCGCCGCGTCTGGAGCGTTTCAACGGTGTTTCGGCCATGGAGCTTAATGGCCAGGCGGCGCCCGGCGTGAGCTCGGGCGAGGCGATGAAGGAAATCGTCAAGCTCGTGGCGCAGTTGCCGCCCGGGTTCTCGGTCGACTGGGCCGGCCAGTCGTACCAGGAAATCGCGGCGGGCGCGCAAACCCCGATGCTCTATACGCTCTCGCTGATCGTCGTGTTTCTGTGTCTGGCGGCACTCTATGAAAGCTGGTCGATCCCCACGGCGATTCTGCTCGCCGTACCACTCGGCGTGATCGGCGCTGTGCTTGCCACGGCCGTGCGCGGTCTGGAGCGCGATATTTATTTTCAGGTTGCGATGCTCACAACGATCGGCCTGGCGAGCAAGAACGCGATTCTGATCGTCGAGTTCGCCAAGGAAAATGTTGAGAAGGGCGCGCCGGTCATTGAAGCCACGCTGCATGCAGTGCGCGATCGCCTGCGCCCGATCCTTATGACTTCAATGGCATTCGGCCTGGGCGTGCTGCCACTTGCGGTCGCAACGGGCGCGGGTGCCGGTGCCCAGCGCGCAATCGGTACGGGTGTGTTCGGCGGTATGCTCGCCGGCACGTTCCTGGGGATCTTCTTCATTCCCGTATTCTTCGTGGTCGTGCAACGGCTGTTTCACTCGCTGCCCGATGAGCCGGAGCACGGCACAGCACCGGCAGGGGCTGGCCCGTTATCCGGGAGCCCGCAGCCATGAGGCTCGAGCCCGCCCAAGGTCGGCGCCTGGCGGCGAGGGTTTGCGCCATGGCGTGCCTGAGCCTGGTTGCCGGCTGTACGCTCGAGCCGCGCTATCGGGCACCGGCCCTGCCTGTGCCCGATCAATGGCCGATCCCGGCCACTACGGCGAGCGATACCGCGGCGAGCGACACCGCGGCTGCGGCCCCGGGTACGGGGGAAACACGCGAGATCGGTTGGCGCGATTTTTTTGTGGATTCGCGATTGCAACGCCTCATTGAATTGGCGCTGTCGAACAATCGCGACCTACGCGTGGCCGTGCTCAATATCGAACGCGCGCGCGCGCAGTACCGCATCCAACGAGCGGCGCTGCTGCCACAGATCGACGCCACCGCCAGCTACACCAAGGAGTCTTATCCGCCAGCCCTGAGCTTCGGCTTTGCATACACCACCGAGTATTACGACGTTGGCGTGGGCGTGACGTCCTACGAGGTGGACCTGTTCGGTCGCGTGCGCAGCCTGACGCATGCGGCGCTCGAGCAATATATGGTGCAGGAAGAAACGCGCCGAGGCGCACAACTGAGCCTTATCGCCGAGATCGCCAACGCCTATCTGACTTTGGCGGCGGATCGAGAATTACGGCAGCTGGCGCAGCAAACCTTGGAGAGCCAACAGAAGTCCTTTGACCTGGCCGAGAAGCAACATGAGATCGGGTCCGCCTCGGGTCTGGATCTGGCGCAGGCGAAGACCACGGTGGAGCAGGCGCGCGCGGACGCCGCGCGCTACGAAGGCAACGTCGCGCAGGATACCGATGCGCTCACCTTGCTCGTCGGCACCACACTTGATCCGAGCTGGCTGCCCGAGCAATTTGACGCGAGCATCATGGGAATCGACGCGCTGCCGGCGGGTCTGCCTTCGAATGTGCTGTTACGCCGGCCCGACGTGCTCGAAGCCGAGCACACGCTGCGCGCCGCTAACGCGAATATTGGCGCTGCGCGCGCCGCTTTTTTTCCGCAAATCACGCTCACGGCTGACATAGGCACTGCGAGTGAGCAGCTCGCGGGCCTGTTCAAGGCAGGCACAGAAGCCTGGGCTTTCCTTCCTCAGGCGACGCTGCCGATATTTCATGGCGGTGCGCTGCGGGCCGGCCTGACGGTGTCCAAGGTGGATCGCGATATCGCCGTGGCCCAATATGAGAAGGCCATCCAATCCGGGTTTCGCGAGGTCGCCGATGGACTGGCACTGACCGCAACGCTCGCGCGTCAGCGCGCGGCACAGCAAGCGCTGGTCGATGCGACGCAGAGTGCCTTTGAGCTCTCGCAGCGGCGCTACAAATCCGGCCGCGACAGCTATCTGGTCGTGCTCGATTCCCAACGAAGCAACTACACCGCGCAGCAGGGCCTCATCACCACGCGTATGGCTGAGCAGAGCAATCGGGTGACCTTGTACGAGGCGCTCGGCGGCGGCTGGCTGGAGCACAATCCGTGAGGCCGGCCCCTGCCACAGCGCGATCGGCACTCAAGGGCGCGCGCGTGCCGAGTATTCATTCGCGCGCGGCCCGGCAGCGTGAGCGCATTCTGGATGCGGCAGAAATGTGCTTTATCAAGAGCGGCTTTCACGGCGCGAGCATGGCGCACATCGCGACGACGGCGGGCATGAGCCCCGGACTCATCTACCGGTACTTCGACAGCAAGAGTGCCATCGTCAAAGCCATCATCGAACGCCACATCGAATCCGACCAGTGTCAGCAGATCGGAAAGCTCAATTCACCCGCGGACGTCACCCGAGGCATTCTTGAGGTCTTCGAGTGTTGGCGCGGAGGCGATGACCCGAAATTCAACCCAGTGCTATTACTAGAACTATCGGCCGAGGCGACGCGCGATGCGCAGATCGCGCACGCTGTGCGCAGCAAGGATCGCGTCATCGGCGAAGAAATCACCGAAGCGGTGCGCCGCTGCGCCCGCCTGGCCGGCATCACATTGACGCCGGCGCTGGCTCGCAGCCGCGCGGTCGTGCTGCAATGCCTGATTGAAGGCCTGGCCATTCGCCTGGTACGCGATCCGACGTTGCGCCGTCGCACCTTAGAGCCCGCGCTCGAGAAAATCATTTCCGAGCTGCTGAGTTGACGTGACGGGAATTGCAGAGTCATTGATTCACTGGCACGCGCGCCATGGCCGGCACGATCTTCCCTGGCAGCGTGAGCGCACAGCGTATCGAGTCTGGGTCTCGGAGATCATGCTGCAGCAGACCCAGGTTTCGACCGTGATTGGCTATTACGAGCGCTTCCTGCAGCGCTTCCCGGATATTGCGACGCTAGCGGGTGCCCCGCCCGATGAGGTATTGCATCTGTGGTCGGGGCTGGGTTATTACTCGCGCGCCCGTAACCTGCAGCGTGCGGCGCAGTGCGTGCTCGCCGAGCACGGCGGCTCACTGCCCGATGAGCGCGATGCACTCGCGCGGCTGCCCGGTATCGGCCGTTCCACTGCCGCCGCCATCATCGCCCTGGTGCATGGCCGGCGCGAACCGATTCTTGATGGCAACGTCAAGCGTGTGCTGGCGCGCTACTTCGGCATCGACGGGGCGCCTGACAAGCGCGAGACGCAGCAGGAACTGTGGCGGCGTGCTGAGCAGTGTACCCCAGAGGCTCAGGTTGACCTCTACACTCAGGCGATCATGGATTTCGGTGCGACGCTCTGCACGCGGCGCAGGCCCTTATGCACACAGTGCCCATTGAGCCGTCGATGCGTCGCACGGCGCTCAGGCCGTGTGGACGAGCTGCCCACTGCGCGCATTGTGTCCCGGCGTCCCAAGCGCGGCATCGTGATGCTGCTGGCGCGGCGCAAGGATGGTCAGATACTGTTGCAGCGCCGGCCTGAGGAGGGTATCTGGGGTGGCCTGTGGACATTGCCCGAGTTTACGAACCAGCAGGCCGCCAGGCGCTTTTGCAGAACGAAGCTGCAACGCGCGCGGCTCGAGTCCGAGCCGCTGCCGCGGATGCGTCACGCATTTACGCATTTCGAGCTCGAGATCACGCCGCTGCGGGCAAGCTGTAGCGGCATCTGTGCGGTGATGGAAGGGCCACAAATGCTCTGGTATAACCCGCGCGAGCCGGCGCGCATCGGCTTGCCGGCACCGATAGCCGCGCTGTTATCCGCGCCAGGAAATATCAAATCATGAGCCGAATGGTCCAGTGTGTCCTTCTCAAGCGCGAAGCACCCGGCCTCGAACGGTTGCCTTACCCCGGGCCACTGGGCCAACGGATTTTTGAGAACGTATCGAAAGAGGGCTGGGAACGCTGGCGCGCGCATCAGATCATGCTTATTAATGAGTACCGCCTCACGCCGATCGAGCCCAAGGCGCG
>Ga0302325_10028064_pt1 | contig 11652 bp, 8 predicted proteins | sample Palsa_T0_2_FD_201948 | JGI IMG/M metagenome (GOLD analysis project Ga0302325, IMG submission 201948) | Peat permafrost microbial communities from Stordalen Mire near Abisko, Sweden - Palsa_T0_2 | ecosystem: Environmental > Terrestrial > Soil > Palsa > Peat permafrost | place: Sweden: Abisko... | reverse complement strand
TTTCGTCCCGGAGGAAATCGCCTGCAATCCCGGCCAAACCGAAGGCTGCATGGCGCCGGAGAAGGTTGCGGCCATTAAAAAGGCCTTCGCCGGGCCGAAGAACGCTTACGGCACGCAGGTGTATCCGGGTTTTCTTTATGACGCTGGAATCGCGGCGTCCGGTCCGCTGCCGGGTTTGCTGAGCCCGCGATCCAGGGGTCTCTTCGGCCCAATCACAACGGCGACCACCCTCGATGTGGACAAGGCCGCTCTTCACGCCTCCGATCCGCTGGTGGAGCCGGCTTCGACCAATCTTTCCACTTTCTCGGGCGACGGAGGCAAGCTGATCTTCTTCCACGGTGACAGCGACCCGTGGTTCTCGCCCCTCGACACGTTCCAGTACTACCGATCGCTCGCCGAAACCAACGGCGGAGCCAAGGAGGTAGCCACGTGGAGTCGGTTCTTTTTCGTGCCGGGCATGAGTCACTGCGGCGGCGGTCCCTCGCTCGATCATTTCGATATGCTGAGCGCGGCGGTGGACTGGGTGGAAAAGGGAATCGCGCCAGAGTCGATCATCGCGACTGGCCTTGCATTTCCCGGACGCAGCCGCCCGCTCTGCGCTTACCCCAAACACGCGCAGTACAGCGGACACGGCAACACGGAGGCTGCCAGCAACTTTGTGTGCCAGTAGAACAAACCGCGCCGCAATTGCCGCGGAGGGAACGCACGGACCTGAACAGTGGAGTCGGCTAGCCCGAAGCAGAGTTGAACTGACGAAGCCTGGATACATCGTTGTTGCGGTCTCCGCCCTCCTTTTCCGGTCCCTCGTTGACATTCTTAGCCCAGGTAATTTAGCTTTTGGTCAATTTAGGTATCGTTAACTGAATCGTTCACCGATGCTGGAGCGACCCGCCGGTAAAGAACAGTCTCGCTGCCGGAATAGCCGTCCCGCCACCTTCGATTCTACGGTCCTGCCTGGAGAGAGCAATGAAGAGAAGTGCAGTTCGTTTTGTGGCTAGCTTTGCCACCTGCATAGCAGCGTTCGCCTGCGTGGCCTTTATGGCCTGCGGAAAGGCGCAGGAGACTTCCACGCCGCCTTACCTGAACCCTGCTTTACCGCCCGCAGTGCGGGCGAGCGATCTGGTGAACCGTATGACGCTGGAAGAGAAAGCGTCGCAGCTTGTCAACCAGGCCCGCGCCATCCCGAGGCTCAATATCCCCGCCTACGACTGGTGGAGCGAGGCGCTGCACGGCGTCATCAACGATGGAGTCACGGAGTTTCCTGAGCCCATTGGCCTGGGAGCGACCTTCGATGCATCGGTCATTCACCAGATGGCCGAAGTCATCGGCATTGAGGGACGTGTCAAGGATGAACAGGCAGTCCGTGAGAAACGCGCCAGCATGTTTTTTCAGGGACTTGATTTCTGGGCCCCCAATATCAATATCTTTCGAGATCCCCGCTGGGGCCGCGGCCAGGAGACGTACGGCGAAGACCCGTTCCTGACAGGGACCATGGGGGTTGCCTTTGTCACCGGCATGCAGGGCGATGATCCGAAATACTATCGCGCCATTGCGACGCCCAAACATTTCGCGGTACATAGTGGACCTGAATCTACTCGCCACACGGCGGACGTTAGCGTCAGCAAACACGACGAACTCGATACGTACCTGCCGGCCTTTCGTGCTGCCGTTACCGAAGGCAAAGCCGGCTCCGTCATGTGCGCTTACAACGACATCAACGGCGAGCCCGCCTGCGCCAACGACTTTCTGCTTGTGGATCAGCTTCGCGGCAAGTGGGGCTTTAAGGGTTATGTGGTTTCGGACTGCGGCGCAGTCGTCGACATTTATCGTAACCATCACTTCAAACCCTCACAGCCCGAGGCATCGGCTGTCAGCCTGCAGCGCGGTATGGACAATGAATGCGTCGACGGCCCCTACCTGGCGAGAGACAACAGCGACTACAAAGCCTATCTCGACGCCGCCAGACAGAGATACCTCAAAGAAAGTGACATCGATACTGCTCTGGTCCGCCTCTACACGGCTCGCATGCGTCTCGGGATGTTCGATCCTCCGCAACTGGACCCTTACTCGAACATCGACGAACGCGAACTGAGCAGCGCGGCACATCGCGAACTTGCTCTCCGAATTGCAAACGAATCCATGGTCCTGCTGAAGAATGACGGCACGCTGCCGCTCAGGACCAGCGGTATGAAGATTGCTGTCGTCGGTCCCCTTGCCAATCAGACAAAGGTTCTTCTCGGCAACTACAACGGTTCCCCCACCTACACCGTATCTATTCTCGACGGCATTCTCAGGGAGTTTTCGGGCGATACGGTCGCGTACGTGCCAGGCACGCAATTCCTCGCCCATAACGCTGATCCGGTTTCAGCTTCAGCCTTGACTGTGGATGGCAAACCCGGCCTCAGGGTGAGTTTCTCGAAGCTCGACATGAGCAACATCAACAACCCCGAGCTCATGAAACCTGTCGCGACGGGAATGGCGGCAACCCTCGATGCCTCGAGCCTTAAATTGCCGCCAGGGACCGCGACCGTGCATCCTCTTGTCATTCGCTATGACGGCTCGATCACGGCGCCGAAAACGGGCGACTACAACCTGGGTCTGAAAGCCAGTGGCTTCTTCCGGGTTCAACTCGACGGGAAGAACGTTACCAACTCATTCGACGCGGATCCCAGCGTGGCTCGGCTTGGTCGGGTTCATCTTGAAGCGGGCAAACCCGCGATTCTGCATGTGGACTACTCGCCTCGCGAAAACAGTAAGCCCAATGCGGTGCTGGAGTGGTCCAAAGTCGATTTGAGTCCCAACCCTGAAGCAACCGAGGCGGCGAAGAATGCCGATGTTGTCATTGCAGTGCTCGGCATCACGAGCGAGCTGGAAGGTGAAGAGATGCAGGTGAGCGAGCCCGGGTTCAAAGGGGGCGATCGCACGAGCCTCGACCTGCCGAAGCCGGAAGAAGATTTGCTGAAGGCCTTAACGGCGATGGGCAAACCGGTAGTTCTGGTCCTGACCAATGGCAGCGCCCTCGCGGTCAACTGGGCCAACGACCACGTCAACGCTATCCTCGATGCCTGGTATCCCGGTGAAGAGGGCGGCAATGCGGTTGCCGAAACTCTCGCCGGCAAGAACAACCCAGCGGGCCGCTTGCCTGTCACTTTCTACAAAAGTGCGGACCAGTTGCCGCCTTTCGAGGATTATTCGATGACTGGCCGGACCTATCGCTATTTCAAAGAAACACCCCTTTATCCCTTCGGCTATGGTCTGAGCTATACGAAATTTTCCTACAGTGATCTCCGGCTACCATCCGGCCCGGTAACAGCCGGTCAGCCTATGACCACCGAAGTGACCGTGACGAACACCGGCGATCGCGCCGGTGACGAAGTTGCTCAGCTCTATCTCAGCTTTCCGGATGTGGCGGGTGCGCCCATCCGAGCGTTGCGGGGTTTCCACCGAATACATCTTGATCCCGGGCAGTCGGAGAAGGTGCGCTTTGAACTGACACCGCGCGACATGAGCATGGTCACGTGGGCTGGCGAGATCATGATCCCTCCGGGCACCTATTCGGTTTCGGCAGGTGGAGGTCAGCCCAATAGCGGCGCCCAGATCATCACGGGAAGTTTCAAAGTGCAGGGCACGATGACTCTCCCTGAATGACGTCCGGGGTTACAGGGTAAGGACTTGGTAGCTGAATCTGCAGCTGGCAAAACTGCGGGGGGGGCTGCAGGCGATTTCAATTGTTTTAGCGGCCATTGCCTGATCAGATCCGATTTTAACGGGATGCGGTTCGCGACGGACGCTATAGCGTTAACTCCGCAGAGGAGCACCACATGGATGACATGGATGAAAAGAATGGGATGACTCGCCGGAGTGCGCTGGCGCTTATGACGGTGGGATTGGGTGCGATCATGACGCGGGGAGGCGTGTTCGGAGCAACCTCCGGCCCTGCCACCGTGCCCGACGACTTTGTCGCGGGTAAGGGCTCAACAATTGAGCCTTTCCGGATGACTGAGGTACGGCTCCTTGACGGACCCTTCAAGCAGCAGGCCGAGTTCAACCAGAGCTACCTGGCCTCTTTGGACACGAACCGCCTCTTGCATAGCTTCCGGCTGACGGCGGGCATCACGTCGACCGCGACATCCTATGGAGGATGGGAGAAGGCGGACTGCGAACTGCGAGGGCACTTCAACGGCGGGCATTACCTCTCCGCAGTTGCTCTGGCCTATGCCAGTACTGGCAATGACGCGCTCCGCAAGAACGGGGATCTGATGGTCGCTGAACTGGCGAAGTGCCAGAAGGCGAACGGAAATGGATATCTCAGCGCTTTTCCGGAGGCAGGATTCGAACGACTCGCCGCCGGAGGCCAATACTGGGCGCCTTTTTATACGTATCACAAGATCGTGGCCGGCATGCTGGACATGTATGTGCACACCGGCAACGAGCAGGCACTGGAAGTCGCCGAGGGCATGGCGCGCTGGGTGCGCAGCTATTTCAAGGACATCAGTGAAGATCGCCGCATGTACATGCTGCGTACGGAATACGGCGGGATGAACGAAGTGCTGGCCAACCTGGCGGGGCTTACCGGACGCGAGCAGTATCTTGCAACGGCGCACTTATTCGAGCAGCCAATGTTCCTGGATCCGCTGGCAGCGCACCGTGACGAACTGACCGGACTCCACGCGAATACCCATGTGCCGAAGGTCATCGGCGCGGCTCGAATGTACGAGTTGACCGCCGAGAGCCGCTATCGCGATATTGCGAACTACTTTCTGGACGAGGTGCTGGCGGAGCGCAATTACGCAATCGGCAACTGCAGCGCAGACGAGCATTGGAACAGCCCGGCGGGCGATCTAAAAGGAACGTTGCAGTATCACGATGCGGAGTGCTGCGTCGCCTACAACCTTATGAAGCTCGAGCGGCATGTGTTTGCCTGGACCGGGAATACGAAGTACATGGATGCTTATGAGCGAGCGCTGTGGAACTGCAGATTGGGTACGCAGAATCCGGGCGGTCTGAAGCAATACTTCTTCCCGCTGGCTGCCGGTTACTGGCGACAGTACAACTCGGCCGACGGGTCGTTCTGGTGTTGCACTGGGACCGGAGCCGAGGAGTTCGCGAAATTTAACGACACGATCTACTTTCACGATGCCGATAGTGTCTGGGTGAATCAGTTTCTCCCTTCGGAAATGGAATGGAAGGAAAAGCAATTCGGATTGAGGCAGGAGACATCCTTTCCCGAGCAGCAAGGGACGACCCTGATCGTGAAAGTGAGTACGCCTCAACGGCGCACGTTATGTGTGAGAGTTCCCGGCTGGACGGCGCCTGGTGGATCGGTACAAATCAACGGACGCGAACTGGAGGCGTTCGCAGAGCCGGGCAGCTACCTATCGCTGACTCGTGAGTGGCGCGATGGAGACAAGATTGAAGTGTCCCTGCCAATGCAGTTAACTTCGGAGCCGCTGGCGGGCGACCCCTCGACTCGGGCGGCACTGTACGGGCCGCTCGTGCTGGCAGCGAATATAGGACCCGGCCCGGAGGGCGCGCCGCTCAGAATCGGCAATGACGATCCCTGGGCGAAGGCAGCGCATTTGCCTCTGGCCGAACCGAACCCCGTTGTACAGGGAAATGGAGTGGGCGACTGGATGGAAATTGCGTCGGCGAAAGACCTCAGCTTCAGATCCCGCGGAACCAATGCGTTGGCGGTTAAGCCCTTGTGTCGCATTACAGATGAAAAATACGCGGTTTACTGGTCAACCGAGGAGAAAGGCTAGAAGAGAAGCGATTCAGTCCATCGGCAACCGCGAAGTCGGCAACCGGGATAGGGCACTCAACGACTGTAGCCAAGGCTTCGCCGACTGAAAGGCTTAGCGGATTTGCGCGAATGATCGAGTCAGCTGATTCTGCTGGCTGGTATCGTGCAATGCCGCTAATGGATATTGCCACGTCAGCCACGCACTAAAGAGGAGATAACATGAGCAAGCGAGTGACGCGCCGACAGCTTCTGCGTGATTATTGGGGCAGCGGGCGGGGGTACTCTTCTGACAGCCGATCTAGGGAAGCCGCACCTTTCTGCGGGACCATTGCCTGCGCCGGCGCAGACGGGCCAACCCTCATCGCATCCTTCGCCTCTGCGGGAGCAAACGCCAGGCGGCGAACCAGCAGGAGAACTCCGCCACATTATCGGAGCCCCGTCTGCAGGTGACCTGGTGGAGCTGGTGGCTGGGCAGATGGTCTAACGTTCGATCGAAGATTCGGCTCAATTTTTTCGATTACGAGAAAGGCGACGCGCTGGCCACGAACTTGGGGAATCAGCTCAACACGCCCCGCGTGGATCTCTCCAATTCTCGGTTTACCGGGGATGTAGTCACATGCGTCTGGGACGTCACAGATACCAACCCGGCGCACCGCGATTTGTAGGTTTCGAGTGCCTTTGTTTCTTCTGCGCGGGAGAGTAGACGTTCTTCTCAGCCAAGAACAGCGGCTCAGAGAAGCCGAATTCGGCATCGCTTCCTCCTACTTCCGATACCTCGTCCGAATCGAGAAATGTGCTAACGGTAAGGTGGTCGAACAGCAGGAACATGTGATTACGATGATATTGCCACTTTCATGGTGGTTTGACATTCACACAATTCGAAACGAGGGGTCCACTAATGAATCTGTCGAGACGGAAATTTGCAAAGGTTTGCGCACTCACTGCCACCGGACGTGCGTTAGCAGGAGCGCTGCCCGGTCTCGCTCAGGTGCAGGGAGAGCACATCAACACGACGACCGTTCATCCGGTGCCTGTTATCCAAGATAGCGAGACGCCCGAACAAAAAAACGCTCGTATGCAGTGGTTCCGCGAGGCGCGCTTCGGCATGTTTATTCACTGGGGCTTGTATTCTATCCCTGCCGGGCGCTGGGATGGCAACGAGGTTCCGGGCATCGGCGAATGGATCATGAACGGCGCCTCCATCCCCGTGGCTCAGTACGAGGCCCTTACCGCCCGCTTCAATCCCACGCAGTTCAGCGCGGCCGGAATCGTTGGCCTCGCAAAATCCGCCGGAATGAAATACATCGTCATCACGTCGAAACACCACGATGGCTTCGCAATGTTCAATTCGAAAGCGAATCCCTTCAATATCGTCCAGGCTACTCCGTTCCAGCGCGATCCGCTGAAGGAACTCGCGGCCGAGTGCCGCAGGCAGGGCGTCAAGCTCGGCTTCTATTACTCTCAGGATCAGGACTGGACCGCACCCGGCGGTGCGGCGTATAAAACTGGCGATCACCAGCCGCCCACCTTCCACTGGGACCCCGCTCAGAATGGCAGTTTCGCCACCTCGAAACCAAGGCTATCCCGCAGATCCGCGAGCTGTTGAGTAACTACCGCGAGTTTCCCGCAATCGTCTGGTTCGATACTCCTACAAAGGATATGACCCCGGAATGGCCGGCAAAATCGTCACTGTCCTCAACCAACATCCCAACTTGATCTGGAACAATCGCCTCGGCGGTGGTTATCAGGGAGATACCGAAACCCCGGAGCAGTACATTCCCGCTCGCGGTTATCCGGGACGCGATTGGGAGTCCTGCATGACCATGAACGACACCTGGGCTGGATACAAAGTCGACGACACCAATTTCAAAAGTACAGAAGCACTACTGCGCAACCTGATCGATATCGCCAGCAAGGGCGGAAACTACCTGCTGAACATCGGCCCAAGAGCCACCGGTGAGGTTCCGCAACCCGAAGTGGTCCGTCTCCAAGGGATGGGCAGGTGGCTGGCGGTGAATGGTGAGGCGATTTATGCAACGCGGCCCACGCTCTTCGGAGACGAAGCCGGTTCATTCTCTACAACGGAAAAGGATGAGGACGGGAAACCGAAATTCATTCCGAACTGGAAGTGGCGATCGACGACCAAAGCAGACAGGATTTACATCCACCTTTTCGAGTGGCCGGGAACGACGTTCCAGCTCAGGAAGCTGCCACGCCAGGTTACCGGAGCTTACCTTCTGGCGGATTCGTCCCATACCCCACTCAAGGTCACCCGGGCCGCAGACGGCGTTGAAGTGGCGCTTCCCGCGGAGGCGCCTGATCCGACTGCTAGCGTGCTGGTATTGAAGACCGCATAGAAGCGGTTAACTCAGGCGATTCTGCGACAACGTCCTGGTCTCTTCACGACGACTCCAGAATCATGTTGGCATACTGAATCGTGTCCCCCGTGCGGATGATTCCAATCACATCGGGGATACGCTTTTTGAAGCCAACGTGCGGTTCATACAGAATCTCAAGACCCGACAATGCCTGAGCGAATTCGTTCACCACGCTGGGCGAATTGTTGCACCGGAATTCCTCTGCCATGGTAACTTGCCCAATCGTGAAGTTCAGGCGTATCGCTCGCAGCACGTCGAGGACGCGGGGGATATCGTCGACAAGAGAAAGGTCCACCGTCTCGATCGTGGGCGAGTAAGGAAATCCACGGTCGGTAATCAGGAGGGTGTTGGTATGGCGGACTCGACTAAGCAGGGAATTGATTTGCGGGTTGAGGATTCCGGTGCGGACCATACTTATGCCTCTCTTGCAATCAATGCAGACGGGTCGGATTTGCCCAGCCGCATGTCAGCAAAGGAATAGAATGCGATTAACACATACGCCAGAGCCGGGACGAGGTAAGCGACCGCTAGGCCTCCAAAGTGAATCGAAATCAGACCCATCATCGGCGTCAGCACCGCGCCGCCTATGATCGCCATCACGATCAGTGAGCCGCCCAGCTTGGCTGTTTCACCCAGGCCGCGAATCCCCTGGGCGAAGATCGTCGGGAACATCAGCGACATGAAGAAGCTCGTCAGCAGCAGCGCGATCATGCCCGTCCAGCCAGGAAACAAGACCCCAATAGCGGCCAGCAGCGTGTTAATCACCGCGTAGATCGCCATCAGTTGGCTCGGCTGCACAAAACGCATCAGCCACGCGGAAAAGAAGCGGCCCACTCCGAACAGCACTAGGCTTCCGGTCAGGAAATAGCCCGCCGACTTCTCCGGCTCACCGGTGTAGGCCTGAATGTACGGGATCAGATAACTCCAGGTGCCCACCTGCGCGCCGACATAGGCAAACTGTGCCACAACCGCCATCACGAAATGTGGGCGGCGTAACAGGTCTGGAGCGCGGTGCGAACCAGGACCGCGATCCTCTTCGGCTGGGAGCGAGGCGGGGAAGTGGACCGAGGCGATCAGCACCATCATCGTCAGCGTGGCCGCGGCCAGCACCAGGTAAGGCGCGATTACTCGCAGCGTTTCCGAGTGCAAATATGCCTGATACCCATGGCGAGCCTGCAACGCCGCCACCTGGTCTGGCTTCAGCTCCACGCCGGAAAAGATGAAGATCGTTCCGATCAGAACACCCGTGATCGACCCCAGTGGATTAAAGGCTTGCGCCAGGTTCAGGCGACGTGCGGCGGTGCGCGGATCGCCCAGTTGCGCGATGAACGGATTAGACGCCGTCTCGAGGAACGACAGTCCACTGGCAATGATGAACAATGCGACCAGGAAGAAGGAGTAGCGGCCCACCTCCGCCGCCGGCCAGAACAGCACCGAACCCAGGCTGAAGAGAAACAGTCCAATGACGAATCCTGACTTATAGCCAAGCCGGCGCATCACGAGTGCCGCGGGCATGGCGAGCACGAAGTAGCCCAGATAGAACGCCGACTGCACCAACCCCGCCTGAAACCGGGTGATGACGAACGATTTCATGAACTGCCTGATCAGTACGTCATTCAGGTTGTTAGGAATGGCCCAGAGGAAAAACAGCGTCGTCACCATGCCAAAGACAACTTTGTAGCCCTGCGGCACCAGGGAAACATAGCTGTCTGGCCGCTGCGTCGCGTTTGTGATGGGTAAGGCAGAGTGTGTCATCGGTTGGACCGGGCCGGCCCCTCCTGATCGAACGTGATCATGATCTTGGTGAAGCGCGCGGGATCGTCACTCCAAACCCGCAGTAAGTCCGGAGTCCGATCCAATGGTGCAACCGTACTAATGGCGGCTTCCACCGGGAATCGATGCTGCTCCAGCATCTGAATTACCTGACGAAAATCTTCCGGCAGCGCATTGCGCGCGCCCAGAATGTTCAGTTCCTTCTGGACAAAGAGGCGAGTCTCGTAACTCACTGGCTCCTTTGCGTACCCGATATAGACGACCCGCCCGGCGAAAGCGACCAGCTCGACCGCGGCGCGGAAAGTCTCTGCCAGCCCGACGGCTTCGATCACCACATCGGGTCCGTCTCCGCCGGTCAGCGCTGCCAAAACCTCCCTGGCATCCTGCCTCTTTGTATTGATCACATGCGCCGCGCCTGCCTTGCGCGCGATCTCCAGCTTGGAGTCGTCCACGTCCATGGCCACCGTCGTCGCGCCGCGGAAGGCCGATGCTGCCACCGCACCCAGTCCCACACCGCCACATCCGAAAATCGCTACGACATCCTCCGGTGTCACTTCGGCTCGGGCAACAGCGTGGCATCCCACGGTTAACGGCTCGACAAGACATAGCTCATCCAGACTCAGATCGGCCACAAACAGCTTATCCATCGAAACCGAAAGATACTCCCCCATTGCGCCGTCGCGCTGCACCCCCAGCGTCTGATTGTCCCTGCACGCATTCGGTCGCCCGTTGCGGCACGCCGGGCACTGCCCGCAGTTTTTGTACGGAGACAGCGTGACATCCATCCCAACCTGCAGATGCGCAGGATGCTCCGTCCCCAGCTCGACGATCGTCGCAGCAATCTCGTGTCCAGGCACACGCGGGAACGACACCAGCGGATTCCTTCCCCGGTACGAATTCAGATCGCTCCCGCAAAGTCCCACGCGCCGCACGCGCAGCAACGCCTCCCCGAACCCTCGTGTCGGGTCGGAAACGCTCTCCACCCGAACATCCCCTGGCGCATGCATGACCACTGCTTTCACAGACGAGTTCCTTTCACTCCAGCATTTTCGTGGGCGCCTGAAGATCGCTCTCCGCCGCAAACCAGGCGGCTACGGAATCGAGATCGCTATGCGTAGATACGGTCATCATTGGTTCTCTTCGCGCCCCGAGGACCAGAACCGATTGAATACTGGAGCGAAGATAACGCGCACTTTGCGTACCATCTGAGGGTCCGCGAAGGCCTCGAATGCGCGAAGGCTCTTGTGGACCTGCTCGCGGGTTGCCATTCCGACCAGCGTAGTGGCAACTTTAGGGTAGTCAAAACAGAAGCGCAAAGCGAGATCGGAGATATCGCAATCGCGATGTTTGCAAAACTCGGCAGCGCTCTTGGCCGCTTCACGCATCTCGCTCGGTGCCGGATGCCAGTCCGGCGCGCCCTGTTCGGTCAGCATTCCCATGTGAAGCGGCGAAGCATTGATCATGCCGATTCCTCGGCTCTCTGCTACAGGCGCCAGAACAGCATCGAGATCGTCCGCGAGCAGGTTGTAATGGCAGTAACTGAGAATCGCGTCGACCGGGACCTTTCTGGCGATGTCGATGAGAGGCCTAAGAGGAAATCCTGTCACGCCGATATACCGAGTTTTCCCCAGTTCCTGCAGTCGGCGCATCGCCGGGATTGTCTCTTCCACAATCTGACTTCGATCGCCAAACTCAACATCGTGAGCAAACAAGAGGTCGACGTAGTCGGTATTCAGTCGGTCAAGAGACTCATCCATG
>Ga0302325_10028063_pt1 | contig 11652 bp, 10 predicted proteins | sample Palsa_T0_2_FD_201948 | JGI IMG/M metagenome (GOLD analysis project Ga0302325, IMG submission 201948) | Peat permafrost microbial communities from Stordalen Mire near Abisko, Sweden - Palsa_T0_2 | ecosystem: Environmental > Terrestrial > Soil > Palsa > Peat permafrost | place: Sweden: Abisko... | reverse complement strand
CAGCCCCACTTGACCTGATGGTCTCGCGCTGCGCTTTCGATTGACACGCGGCAGCGAGACGACCGGCGGGACCGGCGATTGCCGGCGTCTCTGCGCGCGTGACGCCCTACGTTGTCTGCGTCTTTCGCATGCACCTACCAACTGCGGCGGCCCCGCCGCGATGTCTCGTTGCCGCATGCCGACCGCAAGGCGATCTCAAGACTCGATCGCTTCAACTGACATTGCTTTAGCGCGTCGTGTACTTCCCGCGCATCTCGGGGTGCTCGTTCTCGAACGCCTCGAGGCTCTCGCGCGTGATGTCGACCTCGACCTCGCCGTCCTTGACGATCTTCGATTGACAGCCGAGGCGCGAAGTCGAGCGAACGTCGAAGGCCTTGTCGAGCATGTCGTTCTCCTCGTCCTCCATCTCGGTGAGAAGCTCGGCGCCTCGCAAGACGTAGACGTGGCACGTCGAGCACGCGCACACACCGCCGCAGGCGTAACCCTCGGGAGCGTGGACGTTCTGCGCAGCGTTCAAGATGGAGGAGCCCACGGGAACGTCGGCTTCCCACGTGAGCCCCACGCCGTGAAAGATGACCTTGGCCATGTCAGCGTCCCAGATCCGGCGCGTCGTGCGCATGCTCGATGCCCTTGGCGTGCTCGACCTCGTGGTCCACGTCGTCGACCTTACGGCCGCCGATGGCCCGCGCAATCGCGCGGTTCATGCGCCGGCCTGCGAACGCCTTCGTCGCGCGGTCGAGATCGTCGATGGCGCTCTGGATCTTGCGCGGGTCCTCTCCGCTGCATGCTTCGTCGAGCGCGCGCATGGCGCCTTGGATGGCGACGTGCTCCCCGGGCTCGAGCAGGTCCGCGTCCGTGCCGAGCGACTTTTGCGTGGCGAGCATGATGCGCTGACCCTCGACGCGCCCCTCCGCGATACGGCGCTTCGTGAGGTCTTCCTCCCCGAAGTCGAGCGCTTCCGTGAGCATGCGCTCGACCGTTTCGTCGTCGAGGCCATAGGTGGGCTTGACCGTCACGGTCTGCTCGAGGCCCGTCGTCGTCTCTTTTGCATGCACGCTGAGGATGCCATCGGCGTCCACGCGGAACGTCACGTCGAGCCGGGCGAGACCCGACGGCATGGGTGGGATGCCTTTGAGCGTGAAGCGCGCGAGGCTGCGGCAATCGCTGACCATCTCGCGCTCGCCCTGAACGACGTGGATCTCGAAGCCCGTCTGGTTGTCCTGCTGCGTGGTGTACGAGCCGCGCGCTGCCGTTGGGATGGTCGTGTTGCGCGGGAGGATCTTGTCCACGACGCCGCCGCCCACTTCGATGCCGAGCGACAGCGGGATCACGTCGAGCAGCAGCACCTCGTCGGCCCTCCCCTGCCCCGCGAGCAAATCGGCTTGCACGGCCGCACCGAGCGCGACGACCTGATCGGGATCGACGTCCGCGAGCGGTTCCTTCCCAAAAAGCTTCTTCACGTACGCGCGTACGAAGGGCACGCGCGTCGCGCCGCCGACGAGGATGACTCCGTCGAGCTCGGCAGGGCCAAGTCCCGCGTCCTTCATGGCGCGCTTGCTTGCCACTCCGGTGCGCTCGAGGAGCGGCGTGATGAGCTCGTCGAAGCGCGCGCGCGTGATGCGCACGGGACGTGTCCCGCCGTCGGGCAGCGGCACCTCGGCCTCGACCATCGCCTCGGCCGTCAGCACGTGCTTCATCTGGCGTGCGTGATCGAGCACGAGACGCACGACCGCCGGCGTGAGCCTCGGGTGCTTGGTGATCGAATGCGGCTTGGCTTTGTCCTGCGCGATCCAGCCGAGCTGCTCGAGCACCTCGCTGCCGATGGCGCGGTCCATGTCGTCGCCGCCGAGCTGGCTGTCACCCCCGGTCGACTTGACTTGAAAGACTCCGTCCTCGAGGAGCAGCACCGTGACGTCGAACGTCCCGCCGCCGAGATCGTAGACGACGAAGTGGCCATTTTGCTTCGACTGCAGCCCGTACGCGAGGGCCGCAGCCGTGGGTTCGTTGAGCAGACGCAAGACGTCGAGACCCGCGAGGCGTGCGGCGTCCTTCGTCGCTTGCCTTTGGGCATCGTCGAAGTACGCCGGGACGGTGATGACCGCGCTCCCGACCCGACCGAGCTCGTCCTCCGCGCGCGTCTTCAGCTCGCGCAAGATGTCGGCGCTCACCTCGACCGGCGTCAGCGACTTGCCGTGCACGCGGAATCGCACGACGTTCGACTCGCCCATCTTCGTGTCGTCGAACTCGTACGGCCCGAGGCGACGCGTCTCGGGATCATCGGCACCGCGGCCCATGAACCGCTTGACGCTCACGATGGTCTCGCGTGGGTGCTCGTGAGCGTCGCGCGCGGCGGGCGTCCCTACGACGACGTCGTCGTGCGCATACGACACGACGCTCGGCAAGAGGATCTCCCCGTTACAATCGGCGATGGCCACGGGCTTTTCGTTTCGCACGTACGCGACGAGGGAGTTCGTGGTGCCGAGATCGATACCGATGGGCTTCGGTGCCGCCTTGGGGTCGAAGATCTCGAACAACATGGTCACTCGAGCTGCTCGAGAATCGACGATGCCTCGTCGACGAAGCGACGGTAAAAGCGCATCTCGCCGAGCTTGGTCACGAGCGACGCGTCGAACGTGGCGGCGTGGGCGAGCGCGGCTTCGACTTGCTGCTCGCGCTTCATCATCTCGTCTGCGAGTGCGTGCACCTTCGCGGCATCGCGCGCGGCCTTCGCATCCGCGAGCGCCTCCCGCTTCTCGAGCACCTCCATCAGGAGCTCTGCGTCGGGCTTGGGCTCTTTCGTCTCTCCAACCTCGACTCCGGCAAGCGCGAAGAGCGCCTCCGCCCGCCGCACGGGATCCCGCACGATGCGCCACGCCTCGTTCACGTCAGCCGCCTTGTTGAGCGCAGCCCGCCGCTCGCTCGCTCCCGCGCTCGCATAGCGGTCCGGGTGAAGTGCCCGCGAAAGCTCACGGTGCGTCTTCTCCACCGCGCGCAAGTCGACGTCGTACTTCGGTGGGAAGCCAAGAGTGGCGAAGGGATCCATGGGGAAGGGCACAGCCCTTTACACCGTGAAAGAGTGCCCGCAGCCGCAGCTCGTCTTTTCGTTCGGGTTCACGAACTTGAAGCCTTGTTGCATGAGCGTCTGCTCCCAATCGAGCGTCGTGCCGTTGAGAAAGACGAGGCTCTTCTTGTCGACGAGGACGCGCACGGGCGTTCCGTCTTCCGCGACGTGGTCGAACACGTTGTCCTTCGGGCGTGGCGCGCCGTCGTGGAACTCGATGACATAGGAGAACCCCGAGCATCCGCCGCCCCGAATGCCGAGGCGCAGGGACGCGCCGGCGATTCCGCGCTTCGCAATCTGCTTCTTGATCATCTCCACCGCACGCGGCGTGACGGTCATCGCGGGCGTCGTGGCGGAGGTGGTCGTGGTCGTTGTCTGCATGCTCACTTCGCGGCCGCTCGCGCCTCTTTCTTCTTCCGGAAGTCGGCGATGGCGCTCTTGATGGCGTCCTCGGCGAGCACCGAGCAGTGAATCTTCACGGGGGGAAGGTTCAGCTCTTGGACGATGTCGACGTTCTTGATCTTCTCGGCCTCGTCCACGCTCTTGCCCTTGATCCACTCGGTGGCGAGCGACGAGCTCGCGATGGCCGAGCCGCAGCCGAACGTCTTGAACTTCGCGTCCTCGATGACGCCCTGGTCGTTGACCCTGATCTGAAGGCGCATCACGTCGCCGCAAGCAGGCGCTCCCACGAGCCCCGTCCCGACGTTCGGATCGTCCTTGTCGAGCGTGCCGACGTTGCGGGGGTGCTCGGCGTGCTCGATGACTTTTTCGCTGTAGGCCATGATTTCCTTTGCGCGGTTAGTGCGCACTCCACTGGACTGTCTTGAGGTCGATTCCCTCTTTGTGCATCTCCCAAAGGGGGGACATGTCACGTAGGGCTTTCACCTTCGAGGTGACGAGGTCGGCGACGTAGTCGACTTCCTCTTCCGTATTGAAGCGGCCGAGCCCGAAGCGGATGCTCGAGTGCGCGAGCTCGTCGCCCACGCCCAGCGCTCGGAGCACGTAGCTCGGCTCGAGCGACGAAGACGTGCACGCGGAGCCGGAGCTGACCGCGACGTCCTTGATTGCCATCATCATCCCTTCGCCTTCGACGAAGTTGAACGACAGGTTGAGGTTCCCTGGCAGACGATGCTCGATCGAGCCGTTGATGTACGTCTCCTCGACGCGGTCCTGAATCCTCTGACGAAGCCGCTCGCGTAGCGCGACCATCCGGGCGCTCTCGGCCTTGCCCTCTTCGATCATGATGGCCGCGGCCTTGCCGAACCCGACGATGCCCGGAACGTTGAGCGTGCCCGAGCGATTGCCGCGTTCGTGACCACCACCGTCCATCTGCGCGATGAGGCGCACGCGGGGCTTGCTGCGACGGACGTAGAGCGCACCGACACCCTTTGGCCCGTACATCTTGTGGGCGGTGATCGACGCGAGATCGATGTTCATCTTCTGCACGTCGAAGTCGATCTTGCCGATGCCTTGCACGGCGTCCGAGTGGAAGACGATGCCGCGCTCGCGCGTGATCTTGCCGATCTCCTCGATGGGGTGAACCGTGCCGATCTCGTTGTTGGCGAGCATGATCGACACGAGGATGGTCTTCGGGCCGATGGCCTTGCGAACGTCGTCGGGGTCGACGCGGCCCGTCTTGTCGACGGGGAGGTAGGTAACCTCGGCGCCGTCCTTCTCGAGGCGCTTGCACGTGTCGAGGATGGCCTTGTGCTCCGTGACGCACGTGATGATGTGGTTGCCCTTGTCCTTGTAGAACTCGAAGGCGCCCTTCAGCGCGAGGTTGTCCGACTCGGTCGCCCCGCTCGTGAACACGATCTCTTTCTCGCTCTGCGCGCCGATGAGGTGGGCGATCCGCTCGCGCGCGTAGTCGACGGCCTCCTCCGCGGCCCAACCGAAGCTGTGGCTGCGTGACGCCGCGTTGCCGAACTTCTCGGTGAAGTACGGGAGCATGTCGGCGAGGACGCGCGGGTCGACCGGCGTCGTCGAATGGTTGTCCATGAAGATGGGAAGCTTGACGCTCATCACATTGCCCTTCGCTGCTTTGTAGTCTGCTTCGTTCTTTGGCGCTCCGCGCCGATGGTGGCCACTCGAAAGCCCGAGACGAGCTCGGGGACGTCGCTCGGCTCGCAGTCGTGGTGATCGCAAGCGCTGCACGTCGAGAGGAGGCGGTCGGGCTCGCACACGTCGCACGTGTCGAGGTACTCGAGGCTCCTCTCGAGCTCGTGGTGGAGCTTTTCGAGAGTATGAAGGTGGGCGCGCGTCTCTTCGAGCTTCTTCTTGTAGACCGCACGCATCTTGGTCATGGCACGCGGCGCCGAGCCCGATTGCTCCCAATCACGGACGACCGTTTGGATGTCCGTGAGGCTGAACCCCATGTCCTGGAGCTTCTGAATCCAACGAATGCGAAGGGGAGCATCGGTGCTGTAAAGGCGATATCCGCCCTTGGAACGGCCGAACGGACGGAGGAGGCCAAGCTCTTCGTAGAGGTGAATGGCCCGTACGGTCTTCCCAGATTCGCGCGCAAGATCGCCCACTTGAAGAGGCTCTCCGAGCTCTTCTTCGGGGGGTACGACGAGGGGGAGACGAATGGGCTGGGCCATGCCTAACGCTTACGTGAGGGTTGTAGTTGCTGTGCGGGGTGGGGTCAAGCGCTGCCGTATAGTCCCTTCGAATGCTCGGAGAGCTCGTCGGGGGCCGGTTTCGCGTGGAGCGACGCGTCGGTAGCGGTGGAATGGGAACGGTCTACTTCGCCACCGACGAGGTCGCGAAGACATCCGTCGCATTGAAGGTCCTCCATGCCGGTGTTCCAGAAGGACAGGCCCGGTTTGGGCGTGAGGTTCTAGCCCTCGCTCGTATGTCGCACCCAGCCATCGTCCGGTACGTCGCGCACGGTGACGTGTGGGTTGCGATGGAGTGGCTCGAAGGTGAGGATCTCGCACACCGACTGCGGACTGGCCCGCTTCCCATCGACGAGGCGATCGATCTCGTCTCGCGGCTCGCGGATGCAATCGAATACGTCCATGCCCTCGGCATCGTTCACCGCGACATCAAGCCGAGCAATCTCTTCTTCGAACGCGGTGACGTGTCGCGCGTCCGAATCGTCGACTTCGGGCTCGCGTGGATCGAAGGCGAGGACGGGTTTCGCAGCGGGGCGGGCATGATCCTCGGCACGCCCGGCTACATGGCTCCCGAGCAAGCCCGCGGGAACACGGTCGACGCACGCGCTGACGTGTTCGCGCTCGCGTGCGTTCTCTACAAATGCATCACCGGCCGCGGCCCCTTCAGCGGCCCCGACGCGGTGGCCACGCTCGCCAAGCTGCTGCTCGACGAGCCCGCGCCTGTGTCGTCTCTGCGACCCGGAGCTCCACGCGCCCTCGACGAGCTCCTCGCGCGAGCCATGGCGAAGGATCCGGCGCGCCGCCCGCCGTCGGCGCACGCCTTCGCCGACGAGCTTCGGCACATCGAGAGCGCCGACGTGCATGCTCCGGCGGCAGCAGCGACGCTCACGGACCGCGAGCGGCGCATCGTCAGCGTGGTTGTCGCCGCCCGTGGGGGCCTGGGCGATGCGGTCTCGACGCTGCAGTGTGAGATTGATCCCCTGCTTCTCGCGCGTGAAGCCGCGATTCGCGACATCGCACGACGTCATGACGCGCGGCTCGAGATCCTGCCCGTCGCCATCGTCGCGGTGCTCTCGGGTGGGGGCAGCGCGACCGATGCAGCTGGGGCCGCGGCGCGCCTCGCGATGGCTCTCCACGAAGCGCTCGCGGGCGTTCCGATCGCGCTTGCGACCGGTCGCGCCGAGATAGGCGTGCAGAGCATGGGCGACGTCATCGATCGCGCGGTCGCGCGCGTCACCGCCAAGGAGACCCATGGCAGTACCGATGGCGTGTGGCTCGACGAAACCACGGCAGGACTGCTGGGCCCATCGTTCGTGGTACGCGGCACGGCGAGCGGCATCGAGCTCGTGAGCGAGCGGCCTGCCGACATGCGGGTTCGAACGCTTCTCGGCAAGCCCACACCGTGTGTCGGACGCGACCGCGACCTTGCGTTCCTCGACGCGACGCTCGCGGAGTGCCAGTCCGATGACGTCGCACACTGCGTGCTGGTCGTCGCGGCTGCCGGAGTTGGCAAGTCCCGGTTGCGTTATGAGTGGCTACGAATGCTCGCCGAGCGAGGCGTGGAAGTGTGGAGCGCGCGCGCCGACCCGATGACGATCGGCGCACCATTCTCTCTTCTCGCCCAGCTTGTTCGTCGCGCCGCCGGCGTCGACCCAGCCGAGCCAGCCGACGCAGCGCGGTCGCGTCTTCGTGCGCGAATCTCGCGTCACCTGCACGACGAGGCAACAGTTCAACGGATCGCCGAATTTCTGGGTGAGGTGATCGGTGCGCGCTTCCCCGACGAAGGGCGCGTCCAGCTTCGTGCAGCTCGTCAAGATCCGCAGCTGATGGGCGATCAGATCCGTCGCGCTTGGGAGGATTGGGTCGGTGCCGAGACGTCGGCCGGGAGCGTCGTCATCGTGCTCGAGGACCTCCACTGGGGCGATCTCCCGACGGTGAAGCTCGTCGACTACGCGCTCGCGGCGCACGCGAATCGCCCGCTCTTGGTGCTCGCTCTCGCGCGGCCCGAAGTGAAGCAGGCCTTCCCGAGCTTGTGGCAAGGTCGTGGCCTGCTCGAGCTGCCGTTGGCCGAGCTGACGCCCAAAGCGAGCGGGCGGCTCGCGCGACACGTGCTCGGCGACGTCCCTGCCGAGACGATCGACCGCATCGTGGCTCGGTCTGCCGGCAACGCGTTTTTTCTGGAGGAGATCCTTCGCGCGGTGGCCGAGGGCCATGGCGATGACGTCCCCGAGAGTGTGCTGGCGATGGTGCAACGGCGCCTCGATGCGCTCGAAGCCGAGCCGCGACGCCTCCTTCGCGCGGCGAGCGTCTTTGGCGAGACGTTCTGGCGGAGCGCTGTCCTCGTGCATGTGGGCACGACGAACCCCGTCTCGACGGCGGACGACTGGCTCTCGGGGCTCGCGCGGAGCGAGCTCGTGACCGTGCGCGACGTCAGCCGCTTTGCAGGCGAACAAGAGCTCACGTTTCGTCACGCTCTCGTGCGCGAGGCAGCCTACGCGATGCTCACCGACGACGACCGCGTGCTCGCACACCGGCTCGCAGGGACATGGCTCGAAGAGCACGGAGAGGCCGACTCGGCTGTATTGGCCGAGCACTTCGATCGCGGCAGAGACGCCGAACGCGCGGTGCACCACTTCGCTCGTGCCGCCACGCAAGCCCTCGAGGGCAACGATCTCACGCGCGTGCTCGAGCACGTCGACCGCGGCATCGCGCTCGGCGCCAGGGGGCCAGAGCTGGGAGAGCTGCAACGCGCGCGTGCGGAGGCGCTGCGTTGGCGAGGACGAATGGCCGAAGCAGAGGCCTCCGCACGCGCGGCAACCGAGCTGCTCTCCCACGGCACGCCGAGCTGGTATGGCGCCGTCGGAGAGCTGGCGACCTGCGCAGGTGCGCTCGCGCACGTCGACGGGCTCCTCGCCGCGCGGGCGATGCTTCTCGAGAACGGCGACGATTCGCACGTTGGCTTCCCCATCGCCCTCGGGCGAGTCGTCATGCAGCTCTATGCCGTCGGCGAGCGCGCGCTTGCCGACGAGACCATGACCCGCGTCGACACTTTCGATCCAAGTCGCGCGGATCCCATCGTGGGGGCCCGAATCGAGCAGGCGCACGCGTTTCGAGCGCTCTATTCGAGCGACCATGGGACCTACTACGAGTGCATGAAGTCGTCCCGTGCGCTCTTCGAGCTCGCCGGCGATCGTCGGAACTCGTGCGTACAGGCCGTTAACATGGGGTATGTCGCGATCGCTCTCGGAGCGCTCGACGAAGCCGAAGAGACGCTCGAATCGATGCTGCGCGTCGCCGAGTCGCTCGGCATCGTGCGCATCCGTGCGATCTTCCACCAGAACATCGGCCTTCTGCGACATCTGCAAGGTCGTCACGAGGAGGCCATCGATCTCACCGCACGAGCCGCGAGCACCTTCGCCGAACAGGGCGACCTCCGTCTGCTCACGTTCTCACTCGTCTATCTTTCGATGGCGCTCGCAGCGAGCGGCGATGTGGAGCGCGCGTTCACCGAGGCCGAAAAAGCGCTCGAGGTGAGCAAACCCATGTTGCCGGCGCACGCCAGCGCGCTGGCGAACCTTGCCGATCTCGAGCTGCGCTTCGGACGGCAACCGAGCGCCCTCGCCCACGCGACGGAGGCGCACGTGGTCATGGAGCAGCTGGGCGGCATCGAGGACACCGAGTCCCTCGTTCGCATCGTGTACGCCGAAGCGCTCGTGGCGGGCGGACGGGAAGACGACGCCCGCGCCGTCGTGCGAACGGCCATCGGTTTGATCAACGCCCGCGCGGAGAAGATCGCCGTCGGCCGATGGCGCGAGTCGTTCGCTCGCACACCCGACAATCGGCGAACGTTCGCGCTCGCAGCGCGACTCGGCGTGTAGCGCTAGGCCGTCCGGCGAATGCGTTCGAGTGCCGTGCGGATAGTCTCGGGGATAGCGGTGGGCTTGCGGGTTTTCCGGTCGACGAAGACGTGGACGAAGTGGCCCGATGCACAGAGCTCCCTCTCGAAGATGCCGATCTCGTAGGTCACGCTGCTCGTTCCGATCTGCGCGACGCGTAACCCAGCTTCGAGGGCATCCGGGAAAGACGCCGAGCGGACGTACTTGCATCGTGACTCGGCGCACACGCCAATGACGTCGCCGGTCTTGATGTCGAGGCCTCCCTCGTCGATGAGGAAGCGGTTGATGATGGTGTCGAAGTACGCGTAGTAGACGACGTTGTTGACGTGACCGTAGATGTCGTTGTCGATCCAACGCGTGGCGATGGACATCACGAACGGATAGTCTCGCGAGACCTCCGTCACGACATCGCCCTCGCGAAGATGTTCGCGAGATCTTCTTCGCCGACGTCCCGCGGCGCATTCGAGAGGAGACGCTTCTGCACGATCGTGCCTTTCGTCAGCGCGGTGACGTCCGACATCGTGTAGCCGATGGCGCCGAGATGAGGTGGGACCCTCGCTTCGCGCATGAGCGCCCCGAGGGCGCGGCACAGCGCGTCACCGGCATCCTTGGGCGACGCGCTACGAGCGTCGTCACCGCCAATCATGACTGCAGCCGCGAGATGCCGCTCGGGGCAACCGCTCGCCGTGAACGCGAACGCGCTTGGAGCACTGGCCACGACTGAGATGCCGTGCGGGATGAGCGGCTCGTCTTGAGGATACCCGTTCATGCGGAACGTCTTCACGAGACCTGCGACGGCGTACGCCATGGCATGCGGCACGTGAACACCTGCGTTGCCAAACGCGATGCCCGCGAGCGTGGCTGCCCACGCCAGCGCGTCACGCGCTTCGTGATCGCTCGGGTCGTTCACGGCACGAATCAAATGCTGCCCGACGAGCGAGAGCGCTTTGGTGCTGCCCATGTCGCTCCACGGATTGGCGCCCTGGCTCATGGGTCTGACGGGAGTGCGCTCGCGACGGTTGAACGGTTTCGCGGTGAACGACTCGAGCGCGTGGCAGAGCACGTCGAATCCGCTCGCGGCGACCACCTCGGGCGGGAGCGTGTACGTGGACGTCGGGTCGACGAGCGCGAGGGACGGTCTCAAGCGTGCCGATGCGATGCCCGTCTTGGCTTTCAGCGCGAGGATGTCGCAGACCGCGATGCCCGTCGTCTCGCTGCCCGTACCGCACGTCGTCGGGCAGGCCACGTGAGGAGGCAGTGCGCCCGGCGGAGCTCTCCCCTCGCCGACGGGTGCGTTCACGTAGTCGAGAAAGGGCGCGGGGTATGTCGCAAAGAGAGCGGCTGCCTTGCACGTGTCGATGACCGAGCCTCCGCCGACGGACACGTACCCATCGAAGCGTCCTTCTGTCGCGAAGCGTGCCGCATCGAGGAATGACGCGTCCGTTGGCTCGACGTGAACCGCGTCGTAGACCGCGGCATCGACACCCGCACCCTCGAGCGACTTCCGCGCGCGGACGACCAGCTCGAGCTTGGCGACGCTCGCGTCCGTGAAGAGCGCGACGCGCGTGCATCCGAGGCCGCGCACGGAGTCACCGAGCTCGTCGAGCGCCCCATGGCCGAACACGATGCGGGGGGCGTCGATGGCGAAAGTGGCCAGCCAATGTGCACACGACACGCCGAGTAGAATCGCACAACCTTGGAGAAGGCGTCACGAGGTGCGTGCGAGACGGCGCGCTTCCTCGCCGGTCTTGAGCACGGCATGGCGGAGCGATTGGTCGACGCGCAGCCATTCGTCGCGAACGGCCGTGGGGACATTGTGCGCCTCGAGCACCTCCCGAAGGATGTGATGACGTCGATCGAAGTGACCGGGGAGCAGCGCCAACGCAGCGTGAGCATCGGGCAGCGAGCGCCCGTCGTAACGGTTGGGCCCGCCGAGGAAGCGCGCGGTGAACCAGAGCTGGTGCTCGACGAGCTTGGTCTTGTCCTTCCCCGCGAAGAAGAAGCCGATCATCGTGTCGTCGAAGAGTCGATCGGAGAGGGTGCGGAGGACGGCTCGCAGCCCTTCCACGCCGCCGCT
>Ga0302325_10028061_pt1 | contig 11652 bp, 9 predicted proteins | sample Palsa_T0_2_FD_201948 | JGI IMG/M metagenome (GOLD analysis project Ga0302325, IMG submission 201948) | Peat permafrost microbial communities from Stordalen Mire near Abisko, Sweden - Palsa_T0_2 | ecosystem: Environmental > Terrestrial > Soil > Palsa > Peat permafrost | place: Sweden: Abisko... | reverse complement strand
TCAAGCGTAACATCAAGCCTAGACACAAGCCGATCTCCCTCTCAGGCGATCAGAGTCGCCGATCAGGAACCAAAATTGAAGGTGCGCCCAGCACATCGCTTACGGTAATCGTCATCGCTCTCACCTTTGGCCTTAATATTACTTCGGCGACCGCTGGCCCCTGTGCCGACCAAATAGCGGAGCTAGAGCGGGTTTTGCAGCAGCGTCCAGACTCTGTCGTCACAGCTCCTCAATCCGTTGGCGCGCAACTCGAACATCAGCCGACGCCCGCGCATCGATCGAGCGCGCGAAACAGAAGGCAAGGGCCGAAGTCACGACAGTTCTAGCCCAGGCCAGAGCGCTCGACGCCGCTGGTAATCAGAACGAGTGCATGGAAGCGCTTGGCAAGGCACAGCTCTTGCTCAATCCTTGATTTTCGCCGCCACCTTGACGAACGCCCGCAGGCCAGGGGCACGGCGGGGGCTCTTGGCGACGGTCAGACGAGTCGTGCTACACGAAGCCAACGACTCGCGCTCGCAAGATTGCCAATGTCGAGGCAGTGCGCTGATCGTGCGGGGCCGAAGGCCTTGTGCGGCGTGTGGCCAAGCGCCGCGTGATCTTGTTCTTCTGGCCGATGCGCGGTTTCCATCCGGTGAGGGCCATCTGGCGGAGGCTGGGTTGCGGCCATGATGGCTTAGTGTGGCTCGATGACCGTGTCCACGAAGGCGATGATGGACACTATCGCAAATGTCAGGCGTTGAGGATACGGACGGGTCGCGCGGCGGCAGCTTTGGTCGATTGATCGCAAACAGGAGATCGTCGCGGAGACTTTCGAGCCGGGCGCCTCAGTGGCGGACGTGACGCGACGCCATGGCGTCAACGCCAATCTCTTGTTTCACGTGGCGGCGGCAGCAATGCGCGGCCGGCGATTTGCATGAGTCTCCGCAACTTGCGCCGGTAAAGGTTACGGCGGAAGCCATACCTGGCATTGCTGCTACCGCATCGGAGCCGGTTGGACGGATGGAGATCGTGCTTGGCGTCGGCGATCGGATCATCGTTGGCGCTGATGTCGACACGCGACAGCGCTCGCGCGCGTGATCAAGGCATTGTCGCGGCCAGGACGAGCAGGGCTTGCTTAAGAGATGATCCGATACCGACCGGAGTTCGGCTCTGGCCGGCGACGGGCCACACCGACATTCGCAAGGCCGGAAGGCCCGCTCTCGATCATCGCCGCGAGCGCCGCCCGGTGCGCAGCGTTGAGCCTGGAGGGCTGTCCGGGCGATTTGCGATTTGTAAGACCATCCGACCCGTTGGCGTTGAATTTCGCGACTGGGTCGTGAAGTTGCCGGACAGCCCTGCCCTGGTGGAGGATGACCATTCGTCTCGCCGGGTCGCTATTCGCCGTCCTGTCATCCGCCTCTCAGCGCGCCGGCACGGCTTGATGGGATATTAGGCTTGGTTCGAATCTTCTCCTTTCAATGCCTGGAGTATCCTGATTACGGTAGGCCAGGACAGGCGTTGATTGATCTGAAGCAACGCTTCGCCACCGGGCAAGTCCTTGATGTGGAACTTAGGGATGGAGTTAAGCGACGGTCCGTTGGACGCGGCGGCAGAGCTTTGGTCGTCCGGCAACGCGCCGACCACAGGGCCCTCGTCGTCGTCGTCAAGAATGGCGAGCGCCACTACCTCGCTTACTTGCGAAGGCGCCAGATCCTCGGGATCGACGTCCAGGACAGCGCTAAGGGCCTTAAGAACGGTAGGCCGTGGAAGGGACCTGCCGGCGCGATAATGCGATATGTTGGCCGCGTCGAAAGAACCGCTAGGCAGCCGTTCTTGCACTAGCTTCGCGGCGGCCGCGCCGCTCATGCCTTTTTGATCCATCAGCACGCGCAAGCGCTCTGAAAGTCTCCGCTTCCGCCATTCATTCAGCGCTCGTAGAGAGTGCACTTCCCCCTCTTTGCGAGATTGCATTTTCCTCATGCGCCCACCCTTTGCCGCCGGACGTTCCTCAAATTAATTCTTACGAAATTAAATCATCTAGCTTTGTCCCGCTGATTTTCGATCGACTGCGTCCCGAATTTCAGCCATTCCGTCTCAAAATGTGGCCCAAATCTTGCTACCAATGCCTTGAAACAATTGAAGCGAGGTCTCGTGACCAGCTCTCCAATTGTCCGTGCTCCAGCGGCAACCTCTCTTCTCAGCAGTTAGGCGGTAAGGCGTGCGGGGAATCATGGAGGCTAGACAAGCACGAGCTCATCTCGTGTTGCAAATCTCGGCTTCGGTGCGCGTTGCTCATAAAACCGAAACGATCTTGAGAAAAACGGACGCGATTTCGCAGGAGGGCGCAATGACACGTCAGAACGCGGAACCAACACATTGCGCCGCGAGATGATTACATACTCACTTAAGCTAGACTCGCTTAGTCCTAATCCAATAGCGCGTGTCCTCGAATCCGTCAACCGACCGTTAACATGTCAATTAAGATATTAACAGCCGCGAAGTGTCTGAGATCGGACTTTGTCCGTGCACGCTGCTCATTTCCCGCGATGATTTTGTCAACAGTTTCGGCTTTGGCCGTACGGCGCGTTATGTTTATTCAGCCGTGCACCCGCCGATTCTCTTGGAACCTCGTCTCCCCATTGAATAGTGGCACAAGGCATCCGTGGAGAGGCGCGAGTCGCAATCGCGCTGTCGCGGTGCTCTGGCCTTGCGTTCCCTTGATGGTCTCCATTCGACGCCAAGAAGCGAAGACGCGAGCCGCCCTCCCGAGCATTGCGTCTTGCAGGCCGTCACCCGCTTCCAGGGGCGTCGAAGAGCTGCGCTAGTTAGGCCGGTGTCTTGTCGACCTTAGAAAATCCCCTCATCGCTCGCCAAAACTCCGCAGAGCCCGGTAATCCGGTAATTAAGCATTCGACCATTTTAAGGACATTCGTTGAGATGACCGGGCTTGACTCCAAAAATATCTCCGTTTATTTAATTAATTAACGGATGATTAATCATACTAGTGTGCTGCACGATTTGGGCTGCCAAGCTGGAGGCCTGAGCGCATTCGAACGACAGGCGAAATGGCCGGAACGCCTGATCGCGAGGGAGATGAAACAAGGCAGTGTTTTTGGAATTTCCACAAGGCCCAATGTGAGCGAGCATAAATGTTGCAGAGCCTTAACATAGCGAAGCGCGAGGCCGACACGAACAAACAGCGAGTGCACAGGTCCGCGCTTACGCCGGGCGATACATCGCGGCTGAAGATTCTCCTCGTCTCCCACAAGTTCCCGCCATTTATTGGCGGTATAGAGATGCACACGTTCGAGGTCGGCCGACGAATGGCGGCAAGAGGCCATTCTGTCACGGTCTTGACCGGAGACCCTACGGGCAAGCTGGCCAGGGAAGAGTTTGTCGCGGGCATGCGCGTCCTCAGGGTGGCGGCTTATCCCAGATCCAGCGATATCTTCTTCGCGCCAAGCGTGTACCGTGAAGTCGTTCGGGCGACGTGGGACATTATCCACGTACAAGGCTTTCACACATTCGTGCCGCCCATTGCTATGTTGGGGGCGGTCCGTGGTTCTGCGGCCTTCGTGATCACTTTCCACAGCGGTGGCCACTCCTCTCCGATGCGCAACCTTATTCGGGGTGTGCAGCGAGCGATCTTAAGACCGCTTATTGTGCGGGCCGCCAAGCTTATAGCTGTATCTGAATTCGAGGCCGATCATTTCGCGCGCGGTCTTCGGGTTCGACGCGATCGAATTATCGTCGTGCCGAACGGCGCTGAGATTGGCGCACCGCTGGAGGTCGCGCCGCCTGATCCCAACCGTCCGGTGATCCTTACGGTCGGGCGCTTGGAGCGATACAAGGGTCACCAACGTGTTATCGAGGCGTTCGGCGAGCTCTTGAAGAAGCGACCGGAGGCGGAACTCCGTGTCTTGGGAGAAGGACCATACAAGCCCCAGCTTCTCGAACTCGTTCGCACACTTGGCTTGGAAAGTAGGGTGACGATCGGCGGGATCCCGCCGGAGGAACGCCAACAGATGGGGGCGGTTCTTTCGAAGGCGTCGGTTATTGTCTTGCTCAGCGATTACGAGGCTCACCCGGTCGCCGCGCTCGAAGCCATCTCGGTCGGACTCCCCGTACTCGCCAGCAACTCGACAGGCTTTGCGGAGATGGCGGCTAGGGGTCTGTTACGCGGCATCGATCCCAACAGTTCGTCTCGAGTAATTGCCGACGCGATCATCGAGCAGATTGATCGTCCCGCAACGCGAGGACGGCAGATCGCGATCAACAACTGGGACGACTGCGCAAGCAATCTGCTTGAAGTATACCACGACGTCTTGATTCACAGGAGGGGCGCCGCGATGATTGCCCAAAATCAGGGAGTGGTTCGTGAGTCTGTCCTTGGGCAGTAACGCAAAACCGTTGGAGCGTGAGGGAGCGTGAGAATGTCAAGAACTCTTAGGAATATTTCGCTGCTTCTTGTTGGCCTAGTTACGGGGCTCGCGGCGCTTAGCCAAAATGACTTGTTCCGGGACCGGGCTCTTGCCGCCGAACCGATCGCTACCGGCAGCGCGACTCGGGATGGCGCTGCAGGTATGTCCACCGGAGCGGGCGACGAAAATAGCGAAGGCGCGCGGTACGATCCCGCTCTGATTGGGCGAGGCGATCGAATCAAACTTTCATTTTACGAATTATTGGTGCCTCAGGACGATAAGTGGGGCGCAGACCGCTCGCGCCTTCAGGAACCTACCAAGGGGATACAGCTAAGGGCTGAGTTGTCGAAAGAATATCTCGTCCAAGAAGACGGCACAATCTCAATTCCGATCTTAGGAACCTTCGTCGCTGAGCGGAACAAACCCGTCGACCTTCAGAAACAGCTCGAAAGCGCATTCGATGATTTTCTGGGCCGCAAGGGATTCGTCGATATAGCTAATGTCGTCAAGCAGCCAATTTATGTGGTCGGCAAAGTCAAAAACTCCGGCAGCTTCGATTACACGCCGGGTATGACCGTGCTCCATGCGATCGCGCTAGCGGGCGGCTTTGACAACACTCCCATGGAGCCCTGGCAAGTCGCCGAGTTGAGCCGTCAATCCGAGTTGGTTCAGCTTGCTCTTGACCATGCCGTGAGAATGATCGCGCGCACGGTTGCAATCGAGGCTTCTCGTTCTTCCCAACCAGTGACTGTCCCGCGCGAGCTCGCCGATCTTGCCGGCCAGGATAGCGCAGTCGCGCGTGTTACGGAAGAACTGGCGCCGAGACGACTCGCAATGCAATCATTTGCCGCAGATGACAAGGCGCTTAAGGCCTCTGTCGAGGCGGCGGCGTGGGATCTTGATCTTCGTAAGGGCAGAATGCCACTACTCGAGCAATCCATTGCCCTCCGTCAAGATCGTCTCGCGGGCCTTTCGAAGCTCGCACAGTCCGGAAACCTCGGGCGCCCGGTGCTGCTTCAAGCCCAGAGCGAGCTCTTAGATGTGGAGGACCGCCGCCAAGAAACCCTCATGTCGATCAATGTAGCGAGGGACCGACTCAGCAAGGCGCAGCAAGATTTGCAAGCACATCAATCTGAAAACGCGGTCAATTACGAGAAGGATCTTTTGGAGGCGCGAGTGGAGGCCAGCAAGGCCGTTTCTGAGGGAGATTCCGCAATCTCAATGATGAGGACCATCGCCAAAACGGCGCTCGCCTCGCCTGCTGCTCAGGGCACCAAGTTCTTTATAATTCGTCGCTCCAAAGGCAATGTGTCGGTGATCCAAGCAACCGAAACGACGCCACTTGAGCCGGGCGATCTTGTTCAAGCGGGAAGCATGGCAAAGACGTCCGACATGACCGCGTTCGACGCAAATTGATGGAAGCGGCGGACCAATATCTCAAGGGTAACCTCTAGGTTAGGGTAAGATTGGAGGGCATTATGTACAGTTCTCACGCGCCAGATTTCGTTTTAGCAACTGCCGGCGCCCCATCGAGGTTCCCGTTGCCTAAGGTATCTCTCGTGGTCCCGACACTTAATGAAGCAGAGAACCTTCGATGGTTATTGCCTCGGCTGCCTACTTGGATCCACGAGGTGCTGATAATCGACGGCTGCTCTACGGATGGAACGGTCGATGTGGCGCAAAAACTCTATCCTGGAGTACACGTCATCATCGAAAAACGTCGAGGCAAAGGCGTTGCTCTGATGACCGGGTTCGAGGCTGCAACCGGAGATATCATCGTGATGCTAGACGCCGACGGTTCGATGGATCCGGAGGAGATCGTCCTATTCGTCGCCGCGCTTATGTCGGGTGCCGATTTTGTAAAGGGCTCTCGTTTCATACAGGGCGCCGGAACCGTCGACATGACATTCATCCGCATGCTTGGCAACTGGGCGCTTACCTTGGCGGTTCGCATGCTGTACGGCGGTTCATTTAGCGACCTCTGCTACGGTTACATCGGCTTTTGGAAACGGCATATGTCACTGCTTAGAACGGATTGCGCCGGCTTCGAAATTGAAACGATGCTGAACATCAAGGCGTTGAAGAACAGATTGAAGATCGTCGAGGTCGCAAGTTTCGAATCCGTTCGCATCCATGGAGTGAGCAATTTGCGAGCGATTCCCGACGGGTGGCGCATCTTAAAGACGATCCTGAGAGAAAGGGTTGCCTCCAAGATTCTGATTCCCGCGGAGTAGGCGACGGCTCTTGACTAAGCATGATTTCTCCGCAGAATCGTGTTCGGCGGTGTGCGCGCGAGTGGTGGGTTTGGTGGGTTCATGTCCAACGGTAACGCGCGCCTCACTCACCAGTCTGCGGACCAACAATTCGCAAGTTCTATAGTCGGGGCCACTCCGGGGTCGCGTGGGCGGACAATCAGAAACAGTCGAAGTAGTATTTGGACGATAATCTTACGTGTGCTGGGCGTCGCAACGATAGACCAGCGCGCCGACCCTCTCGTTAAATCCTCGCGACCAATTTGGTCGCAGGCCATCGCAATCAACGCCGCGGTTGCCGTAGTTTTATCGGCGTTCGCTGCAAACGCCAGCCGAAACGGCCACGAATGGGCGGTGCCAGGATTCTATCTTAGCATCGCACTGCTTTTCTTTCCGGCAGTCGCGAGGCTAGTGCTGCCCGACGTTTCGCGATCGGAAAGAATCGCAAATCTGACAATTGCCGCGCTCGGCCTGTTCATGCTTCGTGTGATAAGGGAGCCACAATTCTTCACGGGTTTCGATGAATATCTTCATTGGACAACCGCTCAGAACATCGTAGAGAGAGGACATCTCTTCACACCTAATATCCTCCTACCGATCGGGCCTTCCTTCCCTGGCCTTGAGGTGGTCGTTACAGCTATCGCCCAGTTGTCCGGAGTATCGATCTTCGCGTCTGCGATGGTTTGCCTTGCAGTTGCAAGAGCACTATTTGTGGGTGCTCTTTTCCTCATCTACGAACGCGTTACCGGTTCGGCTCGAGTCGCGGCGCTCGCCTGCGTCTTCTATATGAGCTGCTCGACTTTCGTGTTCTTCGATACGAGCTTCTCTTACGAGAGTTTCGCCTTGCCGCTGATGACATTGGTGTTGCTTCTCGATCTACAAACGAGGGCTGCGGCGAGACGCGCTCTGGGACCCCTCTTTCTGGCGCTTCTTATCGCGTTGCAAGCGCTTTCGATGACTCACCACGTCACTGCCTATGCTCTGGCCGGCATCTTGCTGGGCTACGCTGGCCTCGAGTTGGTGAGCGGTGGACCAAAGGCAGTGGGCTTGCCGCTGGCATTGGCGGCTGCAAGCGCGATTCTAATCCCCGTTGCGTGGTCCCAGGCAATGGGCAATCCAGGGACGGCGTATCTCGGGCCCGTGTTTGAGAACGCCCTAAGGGACGTATCGCAGTTCCTGCAGTTTGGCTCGTCAACTCGTAAAATGTTTACGAGCGACGATGGCACGGTCGCGCCGCTTTGGCAGAGATTGACGACGATCGCATCCGTGGCGCTGACATGTCTCGGGCTTGCTTTCGGTTTTTTTCGTAGTTTGTCGTGGGCCGGCGTCCCTTTCGCGCGCGGTCTAGCCCCGAAGACTTGGTCTTCAATTCTGGCTTGGACAAATAGCCGATTGGTCTTGTTGACTCTTCTAACGCTTCTCTATCCGGTCAGTATAATCTTTCGTTTCACGAGGAGCGGTTGGGAAATCGGAAACCGTATCGGGCCGTTCGCGTTCTTGGGAGTGGGCGTAGTCATCGCGATTGGCGTAACGACGTTCCTCCCACAGGGGACGAGAAGCGTTTGGCGCGCATCGGGGATTGCCGTTGCCGCGACCGTTATGCTGCTGGGAGGAATTATTAGCTCCGAGGGACCGAGGATATTAGTGCCGGCACAGTACCAGGTGTCTGCCGACGCTGCATCAATCGAACCGATGGGCATTAACGCCGCGCTGTGGACGAAGGAATGGCTGGGCGCCGGAAACCACTTCGCGGCCGACCGAATAAATCGTTTGCTTCTCTCGACATTCGGGCGGCAGCTCGTTTCAACCACTTTGCAGCACGGTTACGATGCGGGCAAAGTCCTGGTGGCCAATAAATTAGATGCAGAGGAGCGAGACGTCATCCAGAAGCTTAGTATCGACTATCTGTTTGTCGATCTGCGTCTCACGACTGGCATGCCAGTTGTGGGCGCCTATTTTGATGGAGCAGCGGCGGATCAGATGTTGACGGCTCCTCCGCAAGCAAATGCGCTGCTGAAATTCAATGCAATTGATGCAGTGAGCCGGGTTTTCGACAACGGCTCTGCGATCGTTTACGATGTAAGAGGGCTCAATGGCAGAAAATAGAGCAACGTTTGTTGCGGTCGCTTGCGGACTTGTCCTCTGGATGGGATGCTGGACAGAGTGGATACCTTCCATCGTCCGACTCCTTGCGATAATGCCCCTCGTCCTTTTTCTACCCGGCTTTCTTCTGCTTCGGGCGCTGCTTCCAAAGAAGAAGGAGGTCGACTTCGAATGTGTCATCCTGTCCATCGGGATGAGCGTGGCCTCCACAATCGCATTCGGGCTCGTTCTGCACTCGCTTAACGCGATGAATTCTGCTGGCTGGGGCGTCGCCGTCACTCTAGTGGTCCTGGCCGCGCTTTGGCGTTCGACGTTTCTTGGACGCGGGCAGAATTTTGGCTCCTTTTTTCCGAGATCGGCGTTCGGGTTGAACGGAGCCTCAATTGTATGTTGCGGCATCGTCGCCATTCTGGTTACCGGCGGAATAGCGCTCGCGAGCTACGGCTCGGCCAATCATCGTCAATTCGCCTATACGGAATTGTGGATGGTCCCATTTGATAGCCACAGTAACGAGCGCGTGACTATCGGTGTGAGAAACAAGGAACAAAAACAATCGAGCTACGATCTCGAGGTGTTGGTCAACGACAAGTTGCTTGTCCGCTGGCCGGCGTTTGACCTATCGGAAGACGAAGAATGGATCAAGCAGCTGCCGATTCCGATGGACGTTGACCTTGGTCAACGTGTCGAAGCCAGACTGTATAACCACGACGCCCCGCTGCGCCTGTACCGAAGAGTATGGTTGTCGCGGACAAACATTATGGATCGCTAATGCGCGTACTCATGCTGTCTCAGTTCTATCCTCCCGTGATCGGCGGCGAGGAGCGTCACGTGCTCTCGCTCAGTGAAGGACTCGTCCAGCGCGGGCACGAAGTGTCCGTGGCGACCATGCCGCATCCTGAGCGCGCTGAAGTCGAAGTCAACGGCGGCGTGACGGTTCATAGTCTGCGTGGCTTGTTCCAGCGCGCGTCGCATTTGTTCAGCGAAAGGGAGCGACCCCACGCACCGCCGTTTCCGGACCCGGAATTGATGTTCCGGCTGAACCGGCTTGTTGCTAAGTGGAAGCCCGATATCGTTCATGGCCACAACTGGCTGATCAACTCTTACATGCCGTCGAGATTGTGGAGCAATATTGGGCTCGTTTCGACTTTGCATGACTACAGTCTTACCTGTTCAATTAAAACGCTCATGCGAGATGGAAACCATTGCGAGGGTCCTCGCTTCGGCCAATGCCTGAAGTGCGCGGGGGACCACTTTGGTCGCACGATGGGGGCCGCCACATCGGTAGCACACTTCGCCTTCAAAGGTTGGCATCGCCGGGGGGTCGATAGTTTCATCGCCGTTAGCCGCGCTGTGGCGGAAAAATCCGGAGTTCTCGGCGGGGCGGTCCCTTGCCACATCGTTCCCACCTTCATCCGCGACTCCGTGGGGATTCTGGCGGCAGAACGAGACCCACGACTACTACAGCTTCCGCCTGACGGGTACCTGCTCTTCGTTGGTGACCTCAATCTGAAGAAGGGCGTCCAAGTGCTGCTCGACGCATACGCAAAGCTGCAAAACGCGCCGCCGCTCGTTCTGATTGGGCGACGTTGCCCGGACACGCCCGAACACCTCCCTGATAATGTTCTTCTGTTTGAAAGCTGGCCCCACGCCGCCGTCATGCACGCGTGGAGTCGCTGTCTCTTTGGCCTTGTTCCCTCAACATGGGTCGAGCCTTGCGCTACCGTTGTGATGGAGGCCAATGCCATGGGCAAGGCCGTTATTGCATCGGGACACGGTGGACAGGCCGAACTCGTTGAACACGGTCGGACAGGGCTCCTGGTGACGCCGGGTGATGCGGAGGCGCTCGCTGCGGCGATGCAGTCCCTGGTCTCGGATCAGCATTTGCGTAATTCGTTAGCCAGGAGTGCGCTCTCCAAAGCAGAAGCGTTTAAGGCGAAATCGATTGTTCCGCGGATCGAAGCGATCTATCGCGACGTGCACGCCGCTCGTGCGTCAAGCACGAAGAGCATCGCGGCAATGCGCGAGTCTCCGGAGCGGCAACATGGCCTTTGAATATACTCCGCCGCCCACAACCGGAGAGGACGAACGCAGGTCGCAATGGGAGCCAACGGACGCGACGGAATTGACTTCAAGCGTAAGCGTCGTCATTTGTGCTTACACTTTGGACCGCTTGTCCGATGTTCTTAACGCGATTCGATCGGTAGAGCAGCAAGATGCGCCACCCTCTGAAATCATCGTTGTAGTGGATCACAACCCGCTGTTGCTCATTGCGATACGCGAAGCCGTGCAAAGCGAAATTGTTCTCACGCAAAACTGCTTCGATCGTGGTCTTTCGGGCGCTAGAAACACCGGCATTGCCCGGGCGACTGGGGATATTGTGGCGTTTCTTGACGACGATGCTGTCGCTGATCCTGCTTGTTTGTGTCGCCTGTCCGAGCGTTGTGTCGAACCGCAGGTTATCGGAGCCGGAGCGCTGATCGAGCCGGTTTGGCCCGGTCCTCGGCCTTTATGGCTCCCAAGCGAGTTTCTTTGGGTGGTGGGCTGCTCCTACACTGGGCAAGAGCCCGGAAAGACGCGCAATTTGCTTGGAGCGGCGATGTGCGTTCGTCGCGATGTCTTCGTCAAAGTCGGCGGGTTCGATGGCGGGCTCGGAAGAAGGCGAGCCAATCTTCCTTTCGGTTGCGAGGAGACGGAACTGTGCATCCGCGCCACGCGCGCCATTGCCGGCAGCTATTTCGTTTTCGAACCTTCGGCGCGAGCCGCTCACAAGGTGTCGCCTGACAGAGTATCGTGGTCCTATTTCGCGAAGAGATGCTACGCTGAGGGCCTGTCGAAAGCGTACTTGACTCAACTTGTTGGGGCGAACCGCTCGCTCTCGAATGAGGGCAGGTATGTGC
>Ga0302325_10028059_pt1 | contig 11653 bp, 11 predicted proteins | sample Palsa_T0_2_FD_201948 | JGI IMG/M metagenome (GOLD analysis project Ga0302325, IMG submission 201948) | Peat permafrost microbial communities from Stordalen Mire near Abisko, Sweden - Palsa_T0_2 | ecosystem: Environmental > Terrestrial > Soil > Palsa > Peat permafrost | place: Sweden: Abisko... | reverse complement strand
CGATGCGGCGTAGCTCGGCCTGGCTGATACGGCCATTCTTTTCATCTTCGCGGGCCTGCAGCAATTCCGGGGGACGAAGCAGGCTGCCAACATGGTCGGCGCGGAAGGGTGGAGTTTGTGTTTGAACCATCGATTCCAGCTTACGCAAAATGGGCGGAGAGTGGAAAGCTGGGGCGCTGCCGGAAATTCGACGATCGCCCCTCAACTCTAAGGTAACCTTAGGGGTGCCATCGAATCTAACGGATTGAATGGGTTCCCCAGCTTCGATTCTCACGTGCGCCCTGCTATGGAACTGCCATGTGAGCGTCCTTACCTATCACAACGACTTGGCGCGTACTGGCCAGAATCTTAGCGAGACGCTGCTAACTCCGGCCAGCGTCAGCTCCGGAAAGTTTGGTCAGCTCTTCAGTTACCCGGTGGACGGCCAGGTTTACACGCAGCCGCTTTACATGCCGGGCGTAGTTATTCCGGGCAAAGGAATTCACAACGTAGTCTTCGCGGCTACTGAGCATGACAGCGTTTACGCTTTCGACGCTGATAACTATCTGGCAGCACCGCTTTGGCACGTCAGCTTCATCAATCCCGCGCAGGGAGTGACGACGGCGTCGGCGGCAAATCTGGGATGTGGCTCGATCGTACCGGAAATAGGGATCACCGCAACGCCTGTGATCGATCCAGCCAGCGGGACGCTGTACGTTGTTTCAATGACGGAATCCGGCGGCGCCTACCAGCATCAACTCCACGCTCTGGATATCGGAACCGGAGCCGAAAAGCCCGGCAGTCCCGTACAAATTCAAGCATCGATTCCCGGACTTGGGGACGGCACTACCACGGTTCAGTTTCAGCCTTGGCTCTACAAGGAACGCGCGGGCCTGCTGTTGTTGAACGGCGTTGTCTATACCTCATGGGCGTCGCACTGCGACGCTGGAAATTATCACGGGTTTATTATCGGGTACAACGCCAGCACGTTACAGCAAGCCGCAGTCTACAGCGACACGCCAAACTGGTGGGCCGGAGCATTCTGGCAAGCCGGCGCAGCCCCCGCCGCGGACGTGAACGGCAACATCTATGTCGTCTCGGCCAACGGCACGTTCGATGCAAACGTGGGCGGCCCAGATCTGGGCGAAAGCGTCCTCAAACTTTCCACCGGAAACAACCTTTCCGCAGTGGATTACTTCACGCCCTTCAACGCCGATCAGCTAAGCGAGAATGATTTGGACTTGGGCTCCAGCGGCGCGCTGTTGTTACCGGATGGGGCGGGAAGTTCCTCGCATCCCAATTTATTGGTGACCGGAAGTAAAGATGGCTCAGTTTATTTACTGGATCGCGATAATCTGGGCCATTTTCAAACGGGAGCAAACGGCCAAATTGTTCAGGAACTGGCCTCGGCCGTGGGTCCGCTGTTCGGAATACCCGTGTACTTCAACAAGACCGTTTATTTCTCCGCGGCTCAGGACCAGTTGAAAGCTTTCTCGCTACAGAATGGGCTGTTGTCTAATTCTCCCGTCTCAGAAAGCGCGGTCACATTTCATGCACAGGGATCCGTGCCTAGCATCTCGGCGAATGGCGCGGCGAATGGAATCCTCTGGACCATCGACCCGGCGGCCGAACTGCGGGCCTTCGACGCCACCGATCTCGGCAATCAGCTGTACCAGGGGAAGGTAAGCTCGTGGGTCGAATTCTCAACGCCGACCATCGCAAACGGTAAGGTGTACGTGGGGACGCTGAATAGTCTGGAGGTGTTTGGCCTGCAAGATCACGCCTCCGGAAGCGTCACAGCCGTGGTGAGCGCGGGGGCGTTCCACTCGGGGCCAGTTGCGCCTGGTTCCCTGGTTTCTCTATTCGGCTCTAATTTGTCTGAGCGCAGCGGCGTTAGATCGGCTCCATGGCCCAAAATTCTATGGGGCGTCTCAGTGTTCGTCAATGGGATGGCGGCGCCGCTGGCGTACGTGAGCGCCACGCAGATCAATGCACAGATCCCGTATGAAACTACCACGGGCCAAGCGACTATTAACGTTACCGCCGGCGAACATGTTCTGCCGCCGATCCAAGTGACTGTCCAGCCAATCGCGCCTAGCTTGTTTGTCGATGTCCAGAGCCATGTGATAGCGCAAAATGAAGACGGCACTGCCAATGGAGCGAATCATCCGGCGGCGCCAGGAACCCTCGTGACCACGTATCTTACTGGACAAGGCGCGTTGAATGAACCGATTCCGGACGGGTACGCTGCGGCTCAAGTTAGCCCGAAGGCTTCTGTAGGGGCAGTGCTTGGAGGGGTAGCTGCGGGAGTCGCAAGCGCCCGCATGGCTCCCGGGCTGGTGGGAGTGCTGGAGGTCGCAGTCGAAGTTCCCATGCTGAGTCGGGGTGCCTACTTTCTGACCGTGGATATCGGCGGGGTCGCGAGCAACTCGGGTCTGGTCACAATTGGTACAAACTGATGGACAATGAATATCATTACACTCACCACCGACTTCGGCCTGTCGGATCACTTTGTAGGAGTGATGAAGGGCGTAATCCTCGGCATCCAACCAAACCCCCAGTTGATTGACATCAGCCACGGCGTTCAGCCTTACGACATCGTCGACGGCGCGTTCACCATCGCGCAAGCCTACCGTTATTTTCCTAAGAAAACGATTCATGTGGTCGTGGTGGATCCAGGCGTAGGATCCACACGGCGGCCGCTGCTGGCTGAAATGGCAGGTCAGTATTTCATCGCTCCCGATAACGGCGTGCTTTCGCTGATCTTCGCCCGAGAGCAGCCGGTGCGGGTGCGGCACATTACCAATGAACGCTATTTCCTGCAGCCTGTGAGCCGGACATTTCATGGCCGCGATGTCTTTTCCCCCATAGCTGCTCATTTAGCGGCAGGGGTGACGCCCGCGCAATTTGGAACGCGGATTGAAGACTTCATCCGCGCCAGCTTCGATGCGCCCATGCAGACAGGAAAGCATGTATGGACCGGAACGGTTCTCAAAGCCGATCATTTTGGGAATGTCGCGACCAACTTTCACATTGACGATTTCCCTTCCCTCCGGACGCGCGCATTCGCACTGAAAGTTGGGCTTCACGTCATCAGCAGGCTGGCTCTTACTTTCTCGGAATGTTCGCCCGGCGAGCTTTTTGCTTTGGTGGGAAGCTCCGGATATCTCGAGATCGCGGCTAGCCAAGCATCGGCTGCGAACGCGCTGGGATGCGGCGCGGGCTCACCGGTCGAACTGACCATACCTTAGCGCGGTACACTAAAGAATCCGCCTCACCTGATCGTCCGGCCAATCCACAGGACTGTCCACGTTGTTGTGGGGATTTTCTATGAGTGATAGCAGCCTCCAGGTTCAAAATCACGGCTTATGGTCTTCGCTGCGCGAAGCTGTCATGGGCAGCCACCAGGATTTCACCGAAGGTGGCATCGAGCGCGCTATCGTTCTGCTCGCGGTTCCGATGGTGCTCGAGATGTGCATGGAATCGCTGTTCGGGGTGGTGGACGTATTTTGGGTTTCGCACCTGGGCGCCGACGCCGTAGCTACTGTCGGGCTCACCGAAACCGCGCTGGTGGTAATCTTCGTCATCGCGCTTGGACTCAGCATGGGCGCTACCGCGCTGGTGGCGCGCCGTATGGGCGAAAAGGATGACGAGGCGGCTGGTCTAGTGGCGGTGCAAGCGATCGTCGTGGGGCTGGTGGTTTCAGCGGCCATCGCCATCTTCGGCTTTTTCTTCGCGCCCAATCTCCTGCACATCATGGGAGCTTCAAATAACGTGGTCAGGATGGGATCTGGGTACACTCGCATGATCGCGAGCGGCAGCACTACCATTTTCCTGTTATTCCTGATCAATGCAGTTTTTCGCGGCGCAGGCGATGCAGCTATAGCGATGCGAGTGTTGTGGATCGCGAATCTCGTAAACATTTGCCTTAACCCGTGTTTGATCTTCGGGTTGGGCCCGTTTCCGCGCATGGGCGTGACCGGCTCGGCGGTAGGCACCACCATTGGCCGCGGCGTCGGCGTTTTGTTGCAGCTATGGGTGCTGACCTCGGGCCGGGGACGGCTCTCGCTTCACGCATCGCAGTTGCGGCTGGATTTCGCGGTGATGTGGCGCCTGATCCGGCTCTCGCTGAACGCCATCTTCCAGTACATGGTGCAAATGGCGAGTTGGATTGGCGTGGTGCGAATCATCGCCAGCTTCGGAAGTGCCGCTACGGCCGCGTACACTATCGCCTTCAAGGTGATCATCTTTGCGATTCTGCCGTCCTGGGGCATGAGCAATGCGGCCGCTACGCTAGTGGGCCAAAATCTGGGCGCCGGCAAACCGGCCCGCGCTGAAAGTTCGGTCTGGCGCACGGGATTGTATAACATGCTGTTCCTGGGCAGCATCGGACTGCTGTTTCTTGTTTTCGCACCGCAGATCGTCGGACTATTCACCACTGATCCAGTGGTTGCGCCTTTGGCCGTCAGCGGACTGCGGCTGTTCAGTTGCGGCAATATCTCGTACTCCTATGGGATGGTGATCACGGCGGCTTTCAACGGCGCGGGGGATACAGCGACGCCTACCATCCTGAACCTGATAGCGTTTTGGGTGTGTCAGATCCCGCTGGCTTGGGCGCTGGCTTTCCATACAGGACTCGGCCCGAATGGCGTGTACGTCTCCGTGCTGGTTTCAGATTCGCTTCTGGCCGCGCTTGGGATCCTTCTGTTCCGTCGAGGGACCTGGAAACAGGTTAAAGTTTAGGCTAAAGCATGCCGCGTCGCGCTAACCAATCCGATCCGCACTCGGATCCGCGGACGTATCTAGCCGAAGAAAGGACCTTCCTGGCTTGGATTCGAACCGGCATTGCTCTTATGGGTTTTGGATTCGTTGTGGCGCGCTTCGGCCTATTTCTGCGCGAGCTGGCGTCGTTGCGAACGCTGCCCCAATTCGAAACATCCGCGCTATCCGTGCCCTTGGGAACAGCGCTGTTAGTGGCTGGGGTGCTGGTCAATATCCTGGCGTCTGTGCGTCACGTGGGTATCGTTCGCGCATTAAACTCAGGCGCGCCTATGGTTACTAAACCCTCCACCGCGGCGATTGTTGTCGCGCTGGTGTTGGCGGCAGCGGGGCTGGCGATGGCTGTTTATTTGAGTCGAGAATTGGCAGGAGGGACCAAATGAATCCAGCAAGTCACGGCGACGGGATCATTACGAAACCAAGCAAATATTCAGTACCTGAAACATTGCATCGCTTGGAGACAATTCTTACTGCGAAAGGGATCAAAATCTTTGCGCTCATCGATCACAGCGGCGAAGCTGAAAAGGCCGGATTGAAAATGCCTTCGACGCAGTTGCTTATTTTCGGAAACCCCAAGGGGGGAACGCCAGTGATGCTCGCAGCTCCGCTGTCTGCTATCGATCTGCCTGTGAAAGCTCTGGCCTGGCAAGATGCCGAGGGCAAAGTCTGGCTGAGCTACAACGATCCGGCATATATTCAGCACCGCTATGCGCTAACCGCGGACCAGATCAAACCTATCGCGAGCCTCAGCCCCATAATCGAGCAGGCGCTGGATTAGCTACTTCGCGTCGGTGCAGCTTTCGCCAAGCCATTTGGAAGTGCCGTTTATGGTCATGTTCATCCCCTGACCTTTGCTGGCGGTCATCTGAAGGCTGAACTTCGTGGATTCCGGGCTCAGGGCTTCGACGACGAGCGTGCCGCTCTGGCTTCCGCTGTTGTTCTCGCAGTCCATCTTAATTTCCTGTTTAGAGCGCGAAGAGCTCACAATGGTCGTTTTGCACGATTGATTCTTATTTGTGTTGCTGGGGATGTATTTCGCGAGATCTTCCTTTTTAATGCAGCTCTTGGATGTGGTTGTCATCGGTTTGCCGCTAAGAGCGCCCATAGCGGCCTCGATCTTGGCGCGCTGCGCAGGCGGAAGCTTGGCCAGTTGCTCAGGCGGAATCGATGCCATCGCAGATTGCTGCTGAGCGGATTGCGGCAAGCCGGATATTTGAGTGGTCACGGTATATTCCCATTGGCCGGTCTTGACGTCCAAAGGAACGGAGTCGGCGGCCCACGCAATGCTGCCCCCCGTTAGTGCAACAGCAAAAAGGATTTTCATGCCTTGAGCATATCCTATGTCGCGGCTTTCTCAAATATGGAACAGAACCTATATTCGAACCCAGGTACAGGGCTAAATGGCGGCAATACCCAGCTGTACTCGGGTGTTCCCCTTATCGCATCGGGGCTTGGCCGGATGCGTTCCGTCCAACCGTTATGAATTGCCTCGATGTTGTCGGTGACGGCAACATAGCCGTGCTGCCGGAGATCGGCTTCAATAGTGTCCGGATGAAATGCCGTGGTCACTAAATATCGGCGGTTGTAATCGGCGATCCTGTGAATCGCCAGGCTCTGCTCCGTTTCTGACACATAAGTCAGCGCATTGAGAACTACCACTACGTCAAACACCGAAGATATCGGCTCCAGGAATGACATCGCCGGAAAGAAGCACACCATGCGTCGAATGGCCTCGATGGGAGTAATTTCGTTTTCGCCGGCGTCTTCGAAGTACGCTTTTTCTTCGGCTGACATCGTCTGCTGCACATTCGCGGGATAAAGAGCGGTACGAGCAAAATCAAGGAACTCAGAATTGATATCGGTCGCCGAAATCTCTAAAGCGAATTGGCTGTCCAGGCCGTGCATCCGGCACCATATGGCAAAGGAGAATGCCTCGGCTCCAATCGATGCCGAATGGAAGAGGATCCGCATTCTTCGCTCTGAGCGATCGGGCGATGCTTTGAGTAGCTTTGTGAGTGTATCCAGCAGCGCGCGATTACGGAAGAAAGCGGTGGCGCCCTTTTGGTCACCGCTATAAACCCGCAGCATGGTCTTCTCCTGCTGCGCCTCCTCCGTGATGCGCATCTAAAGCAGTTTGTCGAGCGTGATCGGCAGGTCCCGTACGCGCTTACCCGTCGCGTGGAAGACTGCGTTAGCAATCGCCGCCGCCACGCCGGTAATACCGATTTCGCCAATTCCACGCGCTCCTAAGGGCGCCTGCTCGTCGGGAATGCCGGTATAAATGACTTCGATGTGCGGCACGTCCAGATTGACCGGAACATGATACTCGGCGAGCGATGGATTCATGATCCGGCCGCGGCGTTCGTCGAAAAAAGTCTCTTCTGTGAGCGCCATGCCGATCCCCATGATGATTCCGCCGCGAAACTGGCTGGCGGCAGTCTTCGGATTCACAATGGTCCCGCAATCGAACGAGCCGAGCCACCTTGATAGGCGTAATTCGCCCGTTTCTTCGTTCACCCGGACTTCACAAAACTGCGCCCCGTAAGATGCCATCGAATATTTCGTCATCTCCATCGGGGGTCCGGACGATTCCTCGGCCTCCAGCGAAGGCAGTCCCGCCTTTTGCAGGATGGCGGAATAAGCTTCGCCGCGCGCGGTATCCCTGCGAAACAGACCGCCGTCGCGCGCTTCCACGTCCTCGTAGTTCGCGCCTTTAAGTGGCGAACTTGTCAGTTTCTGCGATAGCTTAAGCAGTTCTCGATGGACTTCTTCCGCCGCCGCTCGCACCGCGGCGAAAATAGTCGCGGTCTGATTCGACCCGCCGGCCAACATCGGAGTGTCGGGCAAACTAGAATCGCCATATTGGAACGCGACCTGATGCAGCGGCAGGCCGAGCCGATCAGCGGCATGCTGAATCTGTGCCGTCGCCGTACCCATTCCCATTTCACTCGCGGGCGACTGCACTATCGCCGATCCGTCCGCGCATATCCGCACGCGAGCTTTCGCTGGAAAACGGAGAAAAGGATAATAAGCGGTTGCAACACCTTGTCCGACCAGCCATTTTCCATCTCGTTGGGAGCGCGGCTCACGGTTGCGTCGATGCCACCCGAACTTCTCCGCGCCATTCCTGTAAGCTTCCGTCAGGTGTCGGCTTGAGAATTCGATGTCTTTCGTCGGATCTTTTTCAGGCTCGTTGATTCTCCGAACTTCAATCGGATCCATTCGCAATTCATAGGCGAGCTCGTCCATCGCCGATTCCAGAGCGAACGTGCCGATGGATTCGCCCGGAGCACGCATCCACGTATTGGCGACTGTGTCGAGATAAACGATTTTCTGGCCAATGAACAGGTTGGGCGAAGCGTAAAGATGCCGTGGCGGAAATGTGCATTGCTCGGCGTAGCGCCCGCTCAAGGTAGTTGCTGTAAGTCCGGTGTGGATCAGCGAGGTCAGCTTTCCATCCTTCCGCGCTCCCAAAGCGACACGCTGTTCTGAGATGGTGCGGCCGCCAACCATTCGAAAAGTACCTTCGCGCGACAACACCAGCTTTACCGGACGATCTACCGCTTTGGCCGCAGCGACGCAAAGCGGAGTATTGCTCCAGCCGATTTTGCCGCCGAACCCACCCCCGAGAAATGGCGCGACTACCCGAATGTCTTCCATTTTAAGATCGAATATGTGCGCCAGCGTATGCGCAGTCAGGTTAACCGACTGCGTGGAATCGTAAACCACCACACCTCCGGCGTCGTTCCAGAAGGCGATTGTGGCGTGGGGCTCAATGGCGTTGTGGTTGTAGCGCGGCGCCCGATAAATGTGGTCGACGCCGGCATCGGCTTCTCGGATAGCCTTGTCCGCATCGCCGACCTTGATTTCAGGCGGTTCGCCCATGATGTCGGGAGGAACCGCCGCTTTGGGCTTCATGCCCTGGAACGAAACGTCGGGCGTCTCGGCATCGTACTCGACCGAGACCAGCGACGCGGCATGCTCCGCTCTCTCCAACGTTTCCGCGACTACGATCGCCACCGGTTCGCCGTCCCAATGCACCTCGGCGTTTTGCATGATCGGAAGATCGCTTAACGCAAAGCCCTTGCCCGTGTTGTGAAAATCCACCAGGGTGGGCGTTTTCATCTCCACTATATTTTCGTGCGTAATGACGGCCAGCACACCCGGCGCTGCCTTCGCCGGTTCGGAATCGATCTTGCGAATGTTGCCTTTGGCGATTGTGCTGTATACTGGCACGGCGTACGCCATGTTATCGAGTTGGAATTCAGCGGTGAAGCGCGCCTCGCCTTGCACCTTGGCGTTAGCGTCAACGCGATCGAAAGGCTGGCCGACATAGCTATGGCGAGCAATGAGCGGATCTCCTTCTTTATCGGGAAGAACCCGCGCGATAGTCTCCATAATGCTCTGCATCACGCTCATCGAACACCTCCTGCATCAGCCAACTCGACCAAGACGCTAACCATCGTTCGCCTAGCCAATTCGATCTTAAAGTTGTTATGGACAAATCCCCGAGCATCGGAAAGCTCAGCTTCGGCGGCGCGCTCAAAAGTTTCCCTGGTGGCGCGGGCGCCGATCATCGCACTCTCCGTCTTATACGCCCGCCAGGGCTTGTGAGCGACACCGCCCAGCGCAAGACGGATGCCGCGGATGGCGCCGCCCTCGGTATCCAGCGCCGCCGCCACGCTCACCAACGCGAAAGCATAGCTGGCACGGTCGCGAACTTTCCGATACCTCGAGGTTTTTGCGAAGGCCAGCGGAGGTAGGTGAATCGCCATAATCAGTTCGTCCGGCCTCAGACTTGTCTCCACGTGTGGCGTGTTACCTGGCAGTTGATGAAATGCGTTGAAGGGGATTGTGCGCTCGCCGCCCGCGCTTTGGACATGCACCGTCGCATCGAGCGCCGCCAAGGCAACGCACATATCCGACGGATGCGTGGCAATACAGCTGTCGGAGGCGCCCAAAATCGCGTGTATCCGGTTGAAACCGCCGATTGCATCGCATCCCGAGCCCGGCGTCCTCTTGTTGCAATGTGAAGATTCGTCGTAGAAGTAGTAGCATCGGGTACGTTGCATCAAGTTGCCCCCCGTAGTTGCCATGTTTCTAATCTGCCCGGATGCGCCAAATAATATCGCTTGGGACAATACCGGATAGCGTTCGCGCACCAGACGGTGATTTGCCACCGCGCTATTCCTGACCGCCGCGTCGATGGAAATCCCGCCGTCCGGAAGCTCGTTGATACCTGCGGATGGTAATCGCGTGATATCGATCAGGGCGTCCGGCTGCTCAATGTTTTCACGCATCAGGTCAACCAGGTTCGTACCTCCACCCAGAAATTTCGCGTTCGCATGCCGGGAGAGAAGACTGATCGCTCCCTCTACGGTCTCGGCTCGCGAATAGGCAAAGTTATTCATCGCGCTACCTCGAACTGGGATACTTTGGAATCGAGGACTTCACGGATGGCATCGCAGATTCCCACATAAGCCCCGCAGCGGCATAGATTACCGCTCATTCGTTCTTTGATTTCCTCGTCTGAAAGCTCCACGACTGAAGCGGAAACATCGTCAGTCACCGCGCTCGGCAAGCCGCTGTTAAACTCTCGAATCATCCCGATCGCGGAACAAATCTGCCCGGGCGTACAGTATCCGCACTGAAATCCATCGTGTTCCACAAACGCGGCTTGCATAGGATGCAGCGCCCCATCTACGCTTAATCCTTCAATGGTCCTGATCTCGGCGCCTTCGTACTGAACGGCGAGTCCCAGACATGAAAGGGTCCGTTCACCGTCAACGAGAACGGTACAGGCTCCGCACGCGCCCTGATTGCAGCCCTTCTTGGTGCCCGTTAGACCCAGGTACTCTCGCAACGCGTCCAGCAGCGACACGCGTGGCTCAATCCGTAAGGTGTGTGCCGCACCATTGATTTGCAACTTAATAGTCTGAGCTGTCGAAGAAGAGGAAACCATGCCATCTCCCACGCGCGCAAAGTCTAGTTCAGTCATTGGTCCCCCTAAAAGTACATTGTCTCAGGTTCGTCAACGTTCACCACCGCCGCGTCACTCAGGCAAAATGGGTCAAGGCGCTGAGGCATGAAACGGCACGTGCTCATCTATGGACTCCTCGGCGGGATCCTGGTTACGCTCCTCAAGTGGACTGAATACCGGTTCCTGGTAATCGAGCATTCGATCGAAATTTACGGCGGCTTGATCGCAGCCACCTTTGCCGTTCTCGGTATCTGGCTTGGCCTCAAGCTGACTAGCTCCCGGCCGAGTGTCTCGGCACCTGTAGCGGCTGTGCGGGCCGGACAACCCTTCGTTCCATACGATCGAAAACGAGAAGATCTTGGCATCACGCGCCGCGAATTCGAAATCCTGGAACTGATGGCTCAAGGTCTAAGCAATCGTGAGATCGCCGGAAAGCTCTGCGTGAGTGAAAATACAGTCAAGACCCACTCCAGCCGTGTCTTGGACAAGCTGGGCGCTAAGCGGCGGACTCAGGCGGTGCAGCTCGGCCGGGAGCTCGGCTTGCTTCGCTGAACTACTCACGCAAACGAATGATTTTACGCTTGGCAGCCAAAATCACCCAAAAGGATGACGACAGATACCCGGTGCGGCGCGGTATCGTGTATCCGCGTTTCACGTTTATCCAGGAGACAAATATGAAAAAGAACATCCTAACTTTCGGGCTGATCTCGGGCGCCCTTTCTTCCCTGATGATGGTGGCCACCGTGCCGCTGGAGGACAAGATAGGCTTCGACAGGTCCGAGATCCTCGGTTACACCCTCATCGTCCTTTCGTTTTTGCTGGTGTTCTTCGGCATACGCTCGTACCGCGATACTGCCGCCAACGGCCAGATCACCTTCGCCAAAGCCTTCGCCGTTGGGATCTCTATCACACTGA
>Ga0302325_10028058_pt1 | contig 11653 bp, 8 predicted proteins | sample Palsa_T0_2_FD_201948 | JGI IMG/M metagenome (GOLD analysis project Ga0302325, IMG submission 201948) | Peat permafrost microbial communities from Stordalen Mire near Abisko, Sweden - Palsa_T0_2 | ecosystem: Environmental > Terrestrial > Soil > Palsa > Peat permafrost | place: Sweden: Abisko... | reverse complement strand
TCGGCCCGCGGATTGAGCCCGTGTCGCGCGAAGCGCCAGTGGGGAGGAGGAAGCCACCTCGGCGAAGCGAACCGCCAGGGCGCACGGCGACCGGGTGAGCGCCGCGCCGAAGGTGACGGGCTTCATGATCACCGCGCTTAGCGCGGCTATATCCTGGATGCGCAGGTCAGGCCGCCGGAAGTAGATTCAGGCGAGGCATGCTCGAGGCCCTGGCCGTGAATTTAACGATTGAGTGTAATTTTCACCTCATCTCCCAGGCTGGCCTATGATTCAAGACCGCAGGGATGGCGGCCCGCCACAGCAGGCCGACGCAAACCGCAGCCTATAAACGACTTGTCGGAATAAATTGCGAGGAATTGTGTCTGAATGGACGACCATGTTCAATATTGACGCTCTCATCGCTGACGGCTGGCACCCGACGCCCTTTAACGAATTTATACTGAAAATTCACAGCAGATGCGACCTTTCTTGCCGTTACTGCTATGTCTATGAGATGGCGGACACAAGCTGGCAAGCGCAGCCTAAGCGGGTATCAAGGGAAAACGTCGATCACACCGCGGCCCGCATCGCTGAACATGCGCGCACACATTCACTCGACACGGTTCAGGTCGTTCTTCACGGGGGCGAACCATTGCTGGCCGGCGTCGAATTGATCGAGTACATAGTAGAGAAGATACGCGGATCGACCGATGCTCGGGTAGACTTCGATATGCAGACTAACGGAGTCCTGCTTGACGCGAATTATCTCAAGCTTTTCGACTTTCACGATATTCACGTGTCAGTGAGCCTGGACGGGGATAAAGACGCGCACGACCGGTATCGGCGCCGCGCCAACGGAGAGGGCAGCCACACGGCCGTGGTGCGCAGCCTCGAACTGTTGACCTCGGATCCATTCCGGCATCTATTCAACGGGCTCATATGCACCATCGACCCGCGTAATGACCCGGTGAGCACCTATGAGGCGCTCCTGCAGTTCGGGCCGCCCGCGATCGACTTCCTCCTGCCACACGGAAACTGGTCAGCGCCGCCGCCAGGTCGTATCACCGGCTCCAAGGAGACCCCCTACGGGAACTGGCTGGCCCGCGTATTCGACCGTTGGTACAGGGCGCCACAGCAGGAGACCCGCGTTCGCCTGTTCGCCGAGATCATGAAGTTGCTCTTCGGCGGCGCCTCCACTACCGAGCTCATCGGATTGTCGCCGATCGGCGCCGTGGTCATCGAGACAGACGGCAGCATCGAGCAGTCGGATATTCTGAAATCGGCATTTCAGGGAGCGGCTATGACGGGTCTCCACGTCAGCCATGATTCGTTTGACTCCGCGCTTGCGCTCCCATCCTTCACGGCGCGCCAGGTGGGCCATCATGCACTCAGCAGCGAGTGCCGAAGTTGCGAGATACTCAGGATTTGCGGCGGCGGCTTGTACGCGCACAGGTATCGGGCAGACAATGGCTTCGCGAATCGATCAGTATACTGCTATGATCTTTTCCGGATTATTTCACATATCGGAGATGCTATGCGGGCCGACGTAGCGGCCCTGAGGAAAGGGAAGCCGTGACTACGGAGGTTCACCGGGTCTCACCAAGCATTTTCGTCGGCCTCGCGGAGGGAGGCGGCGGTGCCAGCGCGGCGCGGTGCCTTCGCGACGCGCAGCACAGCAAGCATCTCCTCCTGCTGCGCAGCGTCGCCGGACTCGCCGCGTCGGTCGGCCACGTCGACGCTCCCACCGCTAAGCATGCCTACGGCCAGCTCGCCGATGTCCAGGCGACGCGGCCAGCGGCGGTAGCCGCGGTGATCAGGCACCCCGCGACGGGCGCCTGGGCGAAGCAGACAGTCGAACTGCTTGGCTCGGCCGAGACTGCGGGAGACGCCAGCCCCGCCCGGATGGCAGCCCTCGCAGCGGCCGCGGCCATCCGCAGCGGCACTCCCCTGTCAGCCGATTTGCCGGTTGCCGACGGCTGGGTCGTATTCCCGTCGTTGGGCCGCGCGGTGGCGTCGGCCGGACGGGTGCGCACTGCCGACGGGATCGCTCAGATCGATGGCGCGAGGCTGCCGCGCGACCTTGTCACGGAGACGGCAAGCTGGCAGGGACTAAGGCGCTTGTCGGCGGTTTCCGGGCGCGCGGCCATCGAGCTGCTCATCGACGACGTCGATCCCTACCGGGCAGGCGGCGCGGACCACCCCTCTGACCGCCTTTCCCTAGCGGAAACGGCGAGGTGGCAGTCAGTTCTCGAGGACGCGTGGGACCTGCTGGTGCGTCACCACACGGAGGTAGCCGAGGAGACCGCCGCCCTGATCAGCGTGCTGACGCCGCTACGTCCGCTGCACGGCGGGCACGTGAGCGCCACCTCCAGGGACACGTTCGGCGCCATTCTGCTGTCCACGCCGGCCGACGCCACCGCGCTCGCGGTCACGATCGCGCATGAGGTACAGCATGCAAAGCTATCCGCGTTGCTCGACCTCTTCCCGCTGACGGTCAGAGACGACGAGCGAAGGTTCTACGTGCCATGGCGAGACGACCCGCGCCCCGTCGCGGGTCTCCTGCAGGGCGCGTACGCCTTCCTCGGGGTGACGGGATTCTGGCTGCGGCAGGGGCGGCTGCCTGATGGCGAGCCGGCCCTGGCCGAGTTCGCGCGGTGGCTGAGCGCGGTACGGCTTGTCGTCGACACCCTTTCCGCCAGCGGACAGCTCACGTCCGCCGGTCAGGCATTCGTGTCGGGTATGGACAAGACGCTCACCCGCTGGGCAGCCGAGCCGGTGCCGCCGCAGGCGGTGGCCGCCGCCCGCGAAGCCAACGAAGAGCACCGGGAGCAGTGGCGTCAGCGCAACGGTGAGATCCCGTCGCTGCGCGGCTAGCCGTTCGGGCGACGCGGTGCTCAGATCGGCGGCGGGTCAAAGTCGAAGTCGAGGCGCCGACCGGCCAGGAAGGCCTGCGCGTCCGGATGCCCGAGGCCGAGCAGCCGCGCGTAGAGGTCGGTGGTGACTTGGAGCAGCTCTTCCGCTGACTCGCCGACGCCCTCGGCCCGCAGGTCGAATACAAGGTTCGCCGACGCGGCCACGGTCTGCGGGTGATCTTCGCCGAATAGCGCGATTAGCCGCCGTCTGGTGTCCTCCCCGAGCTCCCGAGCTCCCCGCGAGTCCCCCAGCTCGGCGAGGTCGGTTGCCAGGTTGAGCGCGCATGTCAGCGAATAATGGTGATCACGGCCGAGCCTGGCGTCGAAGCCGGCCAGCGAGATCTCGTCGAGTCGCCTGGCCGCCTCGACGTCGCCGCGGACCCGGAGCAGCAAGGCGAGGTTGCCGGAGCATCCGAAGTTATAGGGATGGTCCGGTCCGTAGAGATCCGGGTACCGCCTGGCCGTCTCCGCCGCGTAGCCGAATCCCTTGTCAACCTGATCGGTGGAACGCAGCGCATTGGCGAGGTTCATGGCCGCGGCGAGCGTGTCCGGATGACTGGGCCCGAATATGCGCAATTCCTGCGCGTACGTGTCCCTGGCCAACTCAAGCGCCTCATCGACCATGCCCGCGCGCCGCATCGCGATGGAGTAATCCTTCGCCGTCCGCAGCGTCCACGGGTGGTCGGGCCTGAGGTTGACACGCCCGAACGCCACTGCGTCGCTGCCCAGGTAGCACGCGTCCTGGTAGGCGCCGCCAAGGCGGACGGTACGGGCCAGGCCCGCCCGCACGATCAGGACCTCTGTTGGGCTCACTCCTGAATTCGGGAGGTGCTGTAGCTGGAGTGTCTCGACGTACAGGTCGCGAGCCTTCTCGTAGTCGCTGACCAGACCGTAGTCGACGGCCAGATTGTTCATGCAGCGCAACGTCACCCGGTCGCTCTCACCGAAGACGCGCCGGTGACTCTCCAGCGAATCCTTATCGTGGTTGAGCGCGTCCCAGAACTCACCGCGGGCGCGCAGGTCCGCGCCGTAGCTATTGAACTGAATCAGGGTCACGCGATCTTCCGCGCCCAGTTGCTCAGTCATCTGATTAAGCGTCTGGTGGTTGAGCTCGTAGGTGTCCTCGCCAAGAGCCCGCACCACGTTACCGAGGTGCCATTTCGCGGTCAGCGTGTCGCGGATATCCGAGTGCGGGTCACTCTCCCATTCCGTGATCAGTTCCTCCACCAATGACCGCGACGTTCTGTAATCGCCGGAGCTGTACAGGTAGCGCACAAGGTCGAGGCAGAACACTCGGACGGCCGGATCGTGGCAGTGGGTCACCTGCGCGGGGACCGCGTGCGCGAGAAGCTCGAGATACCTGTCCCAGTTCTTGTTCTCGTCCGGCTCTCTGGTAATCACGGCCGCCGCGAGCAGCAGATGAACCTGGTGCCTGATCGCGGTCCGCTCCGGCAACGCGAGCTCGTCGCGCAGCAGAGCCTGAACCAGCCGGTGCACCTGCACCGTCCGGCTCCAGTCATCGATGCGCGCCAGCGCATAGCGGCCCAGCTGGTTGATCGCCCGGCTCAGCAGAACCGGGTTCGACAAGAGGGCGCGCAAGGCGGGATCGACCGCCTTCAGAGGCTGCGCGCCGATCTGCGCACTGACCGGAACGAAAACGTCAAGCGGGATGGGTTCAGGACCGAAGAACGCGCAGCATCGCAGCAGCACGATGGCCTCGGGAACGATCTCCTTGAGCTGGGACACCGACAAGGACCACGCTGCGGTCATCGAGACCGGATACTCCGATTGACGACCCTCGCCGAGGAGCAGCGTCGCCTGCTCTTTGAGCCGCCGTAGATACTCGCCGATCCCCATACCGGTCTCGCTCTGCAACGCGCCGGCCTGCTCCAGGGCGAGCGGCAGGTCCCCGAGTTCCTCCGCCAGCCGGTCCGCGTCGTCGTCGTTAATCAACGCCGGGACCCGCTTCTTGAGGAACTCGATGCTCTCCGTCCTGGTGAACACGTCAACCGCTACGGTGTCCACCACGTCCACCTCGTGCCAGCGGTGGTTCCGCGACGTGATCAGGATGTGGCCGGGCCCCTTGGGCAGCAGTTCTTTGAGGTCCTCGGGCTTATCGGCATTGTCGAAGATCAGGAGCCACTTGGCGTACGGCTGACCGCGTTCAAGAGTGGCGATGACAGCGGACGCGCAGTCCTCAATTCCGATCGCGGTCGCGGACGGGAGACCCAGGTACGGCGCGAGGGCGGCCAGGGACGATCGCAACAAGACGGGCTGGTCCGACGAGATCCACCAGACAAGATCGTATTCGCCGCGAAAGCGATATGCGTATTCGATGGCGACCTGTGTCTTTCCCACGCCGCCCAAGCCGTGCAGCGCGTGCGGGACGACTGCCGTCACTTGGGTGGCGATCCCGGCGTGCAGTCGTTCGAGGAGGTCTTTCCTGCCGGTAAAGTTCCTATTTCGCTGCGGAATCTTTCCCCAAACCTCAGGAGCGTGCCCAGACATCTCAACGACGTTCCTGGTCAAATCAGACACGCTGGCACCTCCGATGGGCCCTCGCGATTGAAGCCTATTCTAGACCGGCGACGCTGACGGGTCGACCCGCTACCGAAACTCCAACAGTGCAACTATCTCGGAGAATAGGCGCGGCAAGGATAGCCGCGGGTCGCACGGCAGGCAATACGAAGATCAGGATTGCCCTCGGTCAGGAAGTTACCGACGGGAAACCTCCGGCCCCACGACACCGAAAGGGATTATCGTGCACGAATAGGACTTATCGCAACATACTCAGCAGTAACTTGCGGGCGTTGCAGCGGCCGACGTCAGATTGGCCCCCTCTCCGAGGTTACAGAGGCCAGGCATACTGAATAGACTTGGTGGGACCAACCGTCCGAGCGACTGCGGGGACCGACATGAGCGTTGACACTGAGGAATTCAACAGTGACCTGATCAATGTCACGGGACTGTCACTGGAGGATCTCGAAGCGCTGCCAGAATCCAGCCTTGCCGTCGCACTGCGCGAGGTGCTGGCCGACCATGGCACCGGAACGTCGGCTGGCTTCTCCTCTCGCCTTCGCCGCGCCGAGTAGCGGCGCCCCCCAGACTCCCCTCGCAGATAGTCCGGTATCGGCTTCCGGCGTATTATATCCAGCATTGAGATCGTTGACCTGCGATGGATGGTGCTGCGGTGGACGAAGCGGACTGGGATCGGCTAGTTGCCCAATTGTCCAGGGGGGACTGCACCCCTTTTCTGGGGGCCGGAGCCTGTGACGGTACGCTTCCCGCCGCTGCCGAGATGAGCAGTCGCTGGGCCGGGATGTACAACTATCCGTTCCCAGATCACTATGACCTGCCCAGAGTCATGCAATATATCTCGATCTCTGACGGCGACGCGATCTTCGTCAAGGAAAAAGTCTGCGAAGACTTCGCTACCCGCGGACAGCCGTCGTTCGCCGACTCATCAGAACCACACTCCCTGTTGGCCGGTTTCCCGGTCCGAGTCTTCATTACCACCAACTACGACGGCTTTCTCACCAAAGCCTTGACGTTGGCAGGAAAATCACCAAAAACAATCAGCTGTCCCTGGTACCTTCCGGCCAGTGCCGATTTTGACAAGTTTTTCGCGCGAGTTCCGTCCACTCCGCCTCCGCCTCAGGAACCTCTCGTCTTCCATCTGCACGGTAGCCTGACGAATCCCAAATCGCTTGTCCTGACCGAAGGCGATTACCTTGAGTTCCTCGCCAACATCGCCGTCTCGCGGACCGGCGATGGCACGCAGCTCGTCCCCAGCATCGTACTCAGCGCCATGACCGACTACCCGCTGCTGTTCATCGGATATAGCCTGCAGGACTGGACGTTTCGCGTTCTCTTCCATGGATTGCTCCGTGCACAGTCCGAGGTACTCCGAAGACGCAGCGTCAGCGTACAGCTCCCGCCACCCGTCAATGGCACGATCATGGAAGCAGAGCGCCGCGCGCGAGAATATATGACGCGCTACCTCGAGGGCTGGAGTATTTCAATTTTCTGGGGCACTGCAGCGGATTTCTGCAACCAGCTGCGGGCCAGGATGGGGCGGTCAGCATGACGGTTGGAAGATCTTCCGGCATATCCATTACGCAACCTTACGTTGGCCTGCGGGCATTTAACGCGGAAGACCGCGATCGCTTCTTTGGGCGAACGCAGGAATCCCACCAGGTGGCGGCGCTGTGGCGTTCCAACAAGCTCACCGTGCTGTATGGCGCGTCCGGCGTCGGCAAGACCTCTCTGCTTCAAGCCGGCGTCCTCCCCACGCTCGACCCAGAAAGCACGGACGTCCTGCCCATCGGCCGCGTGTCGGCGGGAGATTTGTCGGCGAACTCCACGACGAGCGATACCGCCGTCCTCACTTTACTGTCCTCACTGGCACCAGAACGCTCGCCCGATGAGCTTGCGGGCCTGTCAATCCTGAGATTTCTCAATCAGCGCGGAACGCAGCGTGATCGATACGGCGACCCGCTCCCCATCCTCCTCGCCATCGACCAAGCCGAAGAGCTCTTCAGCGAGTTCTCCTATCGGCCAGAGATCACTAAAAGATTCATCACCGGGCTGGCACGGGCCTTGCGACAAATCCGGGAGACGCGACTGCTGCTAACCGTCCGTGAGGACCGGCTGCCATCGGTTCTGCCCCATGAGCGAATTCTGGCCGGACGGTCCCATGTCCGGCTCCGCCTAGCCCCCTTCGGCCCGGCCGCGGCAATGGAAGCGGTCCAGCGACCGCTGCGGGGCACGGGCAGGAAGTTCGAGCGCGGCGTCGCCAGGGAACTCGTGCAGGACCTGCGGACGGTCACGGTGACCAACGCTCGCGGCGAGGCAACCTCCCTGCACATCGAGACCGTGGATCCGGTTCAGGTGCAGGTCGTCTGCTCGGCGCTCTGGGAATCCCTGCCAAACGCGGCGCACGTCATCACCTCCGCGCACGTGCGGCGATACGGCGATATCGAACGCTTCCTGGCCAGTTTCTGCAGCAGGGCGCTGTCAAGCGTGGCTCGCGAGCACGATATGCCGGTCGCACGACTGCGGTCCTGGCTCCAGCAGACCTTCATCACCGAACTCGGGACCAGGGGAACGGCCTATGAGGGGCTAGGACAGACTGCGGGGATGCCCAACGCCGTGGTCAGGTCGCTGGAAGACCAGCATCTGATCAAGGCTGAGCACCGCTGGGGCACCCGCTGGTACGAACTGCAGCACGACCGCCTGATCGAGCCACTCCAGCACGCGCATCCGGTCGAATTGCTCGAGACCGCCGAGCTCGAGCTCGCGGAGGGCGCGCTGGCGCTCGCCGAACGCCATGCCGAACAGGCCATCCGCACGTGCGGAATCGACGATCTGGTGGTGCGCGCGGGCGCGGAGCGGGTGCTCGGGCAGGTCTCCCGGATGCGCAGCGATCCGCAGCGCGCGCTGCTGCGGTTCCGTACGGCCGCCCGACTCTTCGAGGTAATCGAGGACAAGTCCGCGGTGGCGCAACTCCTGGCGGAGGCCGGGCGATTGTCTACCATCGGTGGCCATTACGCGCAGGCGGTGAGCGATCTGCGTGCCGCGGCTGAGCGCGCGCCTGGCGATGCGCCCATCCTGTACAGCCTCGGTCACGCGCTCTGGTGCGGTGGGCAACCGCTTGCCGCGGTGGCCGTTCTGGGCGGCATCCTCGAGATCGAGAGCGGCTTCAAGCAGGCTATCCGCCTCCGCGGTGAGATCCTGGCCGACTTGGGCAAGGCGGAACGCGCCCTTGCGGACCTAGACCGCGCTCGCCACGGCCAGCAACCGAGCACGCTCGCCGCGCGAGCGCTCGCGCATGCCATGACAGGGCGGATGGAGGCCGCTGATCAGGAGGCGGCCGACGCCGCCGCTAACGGAACCGACGACGGTCCCGCGCTCTTCCGGGTCGCCCGGGTGCGCCAGCTGGCCGACGAGCCCCAGCGGGCCGCTGAGTTCGCGGTCGCCGCGCTAGCGGCGACCGCGACGCCGCTGCCGCCCCATCTGCGCGAGGCCGCCGCCCGAATGCTGGCCGACCTTGCGTAGCGGGGTGATCCCGAGGTAGCGGCTCAGTGCACCGGGCCGAGCGTGACCAGCAGCTGCTGCGGGCTGCCGCTGGAGACCGGCCCGGCCTGGTTGACGCCACCGTCGGGGGTCACGTCGTCGTAGGGGAAGGCGTACCCGAGGCCGTCGGTGGTGGCGGCGTGCACGATCCGCGCGTACTGGTTGGTCACCGGGTTGGCGTAGTAGTCGGCCGGGTTCTCCCCGTCCGGCTGGTTGGAGTCGATCAGCAGGGTGCTGCGGTTGAAGGCGGCCGCCAGCCGGGGCACGATCGCGAGCATCTCATCGCTCAGCCCGGCGGTGGAGAACGGCCCGGTGGCGCAGCTGAAGATGTCGCCGGTGGCCGGCTGGGCGAACGAGCCGACCCCGTCGAAGGTCAGCAGGCCGCCGCTGACCTGGCCGGTTACCGTCCCGAAGGACGCCTGGGTGTCGACCGTCAGCGTCGCCGACTCGTACATCTGCCAGACCTGGCTCACGTAGCTGTCAAAGTAGCCCGACAGGAACGAGGAGTTGCCCACCATGCCGTTCTGCGGGCTGAGCGCGCGCAGGTTCTGACCGCCGCTGGTGACGATCAGGTCGGTCCAGGGGTTCCCGTCGGCGGCCTGCTGCGCGGTCAGACCGGCGCACACGGTGTCGAGCCCGCCCCCGGCCAGGCCGCCCACGGTCTGCGTGTTCCCCGAGGTGTCGGTCAGGGTGAGCCCGACCGGGATGCAGACGAAGTCCACGAACGAGATGTTCACGAAGAGCTGGGTGGAGTTATAGGTGAACTCGCAGAAATCCCACTGCAGCCCGATGTTGGGGTCCGACGGGTTGGTGACGGACGGCTCGACCAGACCGGGTCCGGGGTTGAGCAGGAACGTCAGCGGCGTGCCGATCGAGAACCACAGCCGGGCGCCGGCCAGCTGCGGGACGGTGATCGTGACCGGGGCGCCGCCCGACGCGTTCAGCGGGATGGCGCAGTCCACCGCCAGCGGGCTGCCGGCGACCGGCGGCGAGGACGGGTAGTAGGGCGTCTGCCCGTCCGCCTCGAGCAGCATCAGCGCGTTCCCGTTGTCGAGCGCCTGGCCGGTGACGAACGCGTACACGGTGTCCGAGAGGGTGTTGTTCTGGACGGCGAACGAGACCGTGGCGGGCGTCTGCGCCGCCGCCAGGCGCAGGTGCGGCGAGCCGGCCGACCGGCGCAGGTCGGCCGCGGCGACGGTGAGCAGCGGCGCGGCCACCGCGGCGGCCGACCCGGCGAGCATGGTCCGGCGGGAGATCTTCATGACGGGCTCCTCACAGTCCAGAAGGGCTTGGCGGGAGTCACGCTAATCGCGGCCAGATCGCCGCAAGGCGTCTTAAGGCCCCCTTAATGTGCGGTTCAGGCGGTAATAAGCCGCGGGCCTCCCGAACCAAGCAAGCGCTTGGTAGACTGCTGCTGCCGCGCCCGTGCGGGAGAGCCGATAAGGGAGACGAGCAACGATGCCGGTCAAGTACCTGTCCCCGGAATGGATCGACGCCTACAACGCCGCCGTGGCAGCGGATGATGCGGTCGCCGCGGCGATGAAGGGCAAGAACGCGGTCATCCAGATGGTGATCTCCGAGGCCCCCGCGGGCGAGGTCCGCTACTGGATGCGCATCGGCGACGGCACCGTCTCGGCCGGCCTGGGCGACTCAGACAGCGCTGACGTGACCATCCGCCAGTCCTACGACACCGCGGCCAAGGTGAACAGCGGCGAACTTGACGGGCAGAAGGCCTTCACCCAGGGCAAGGTCAAAATTGCCGGCAAGATGCTGAAGATGATGCAGCTGCGCGGCCCGCTGGCGGAGGTCCAGAAGGCACTGGACACCATCGACACCGAGTACTGACCCGCAGCAGACGTCAGAGCTCGATCCCCGGGTAGAGCGGGTGGCGCGCGAGCAGGTCGGCGCACCGGTCCCGGCAGTCCGCGGCGATCTTGGCGTCGAGGGTGTACTTCGCCTTGGCGGCGGGCCCGGCCGCAGTGGTGGCGCTGAGCGCCGTCGCGACGATGTCGGCGACCTCATCCAACTCGTCGGGGCCGAAGCCGAGCGTGGTCAGGGCCGGCGTGCCCATCCGGATCCCCGAGGTGTACCAGGCGCCGTTGTCGTCGCGCGGAACGCTGTTGCGGTTGGTGACGACGCCGGCCTCGAGCAGGGCGGACTCGGCCTGGCGGCCGGTCAGCCCGAAGCTGGCGGCCACGTCGGCCAGGACGATGTGGTTGCTGGTGCCGCCGGTCACCAGGCGGACCCCGCGTCGCAGCAGGCCCTCCGCCAGCGCCTGGGCGTTGGCGACGATCGCGGACGCGTAGGCGGCGAACGAGGGCTGACGGGCCTCGGCCAACGCGATCGCCTTGGCCGCCATCACGTGCGGCAGCGGTCCGCCGAGCACCATCGGGCAGCCCTTGTCGACGAACGGGGCGTACTCGTCGGTGCACAGCACGAACCCGCCGCGCGGTCCGCGCAGCGACTTGTGCGTGGTCGACGTGACCACGTCGGCGTGCGGCACCGGGTTCAGGTCGCCGGTCAGCACGCCGCCCGCGACCAGGCCGGCGAAGTGCGCCATGTCCACCATGAAGGTGGCGCCGACCTCGTCGGCGATCTCGCGCAGCAGCGCGAAGTTCGGGGTGCGGGGATAGGCCGAGTACCCGGCGACGAGCACCAGCGGCCGGAACTCGCGGGCGAGGGCGGCG
>Ga0302325_10028057_pt1 | contig 11653 bp, 10 predicted proteins | sample Palsa_T0_2_FD_201948 | JGI IMG/M metagenome (GOLD analysis project Ga0302325, IMG submission 201948) | Peat permafrost microbial communities from Stordalen Mire near Abisko, Sweden - Palsa_T0_2 | ecosystem: Environmental > Terrestrial > Soil > Palsa > Peat permafrost | place: Sweden: Abisko... | reverse complement strand
GGTCCTGTGGATCGTCGACCTCAACCGCCAGTCGCTCGATCGGGTCGTGCCCGACATCGCCGCCGGTCGGATCGGCGCGATGTTCAAAGCCGCCGGGTGGCAGACGATCACGATCAAATACGGGCGGTTGCTGCGCTCGATCTTCGCGCGCGAGGGCGGCGAGTCGCTGCGGCGGCGGATCGACCAGATGCCCAACGAGGAGTACCAGCGGCTGCTGCGCTCCTCGGTCTCCGAGCTGCGCGAGCGGATTGCGAGCCCACCCACCCGCGGACGCGGCCAGCGCGAGCTGGCGCGGCTGGTGGGGTCGCTCGACGACGCGACCTTGTACGCGGCGGTTCGTGATCTCGGCGGCCACGATCTGGCCGACCTGCTCGATGGCTTCCGCCAGGCGGGCTCGGCGTCGGACCGCCCGACGGTGATCTTCGCCTACACGATCAAGGCCTGGCAGCTGCCGACCCAGGGCCATCCGGCCAACCACTCGGCGCTGCTGTCCGAGGCGCAGTGGCAGGCGCTGGCCGGCGAGCTCGGCGCCTGCGCCGACGATCCGTGGGCGCCGTTGGATCCGGAGTCCGACGCGGCGGCGCTCTGCCGCGCGGCGGCCGAGCGCCTGGAGCGCCCGCCGGTGGCCGACGCGGCGCCGCCGGCGGTGCCGGTCGACGTCGGCCGCTCGCATGCCGGCCGCGCGTCCACCCAGCAGCAGCTCGGGCGTTTCTTCTCCGACCTCGCGCACGCCGCCCCGGAGGTCGCCGCTCGTGTGGTCTCGGTCTCGCCCGACGTCGGGACCTCGACCAACCTCGGCGGCTGGATCAACCGCGTCGGGGTCTGGTCGATCGGCGACCGCGTCGACTGGTTCGCCGATGACACCGACACCCTGGTGCGCTGGCGTGAATCCGAGCACGGGCAGCACATCGAGCTGGGGATCGCCGAGGGCAACCTCGTCGGACTCCTGGGCGAGCTGGGCGCGACCTGGTCACGGGACGGGCAGCCGTTGCTTCCGATCGGGACGCTCTACGACCCGTTCGTCAACCGAGCGCTCGAGCAGTGGTCGTTCGGCATGTACGCCGGCGGGCAGTCGATCCTGATCGGGACTCCGGCCGGGGTCACGCTCGCGCCCGAGGGCGGCGCCCACCAATCGATCATCACGCCGTCGGTGGGCCTCGAGCAGCCGCGCTGCACGGCCTGGGAGCCGGCGTTCGGCCAGGACCTGGAGTGGATCCTGCTGCACGCCCTGGGACGGCTCGGCCGCCCCGATGGCGAGTCGGCGTATCTGCGGTTGTCGACGCGGCCGCTGGACCAGGCGCTGGCCAGGTTGCCGGACCACGCCGATGCCGTTCAGGCGCGCCGGCTGGCGGTGCTGGCCGGGGGCTACCGGCTGCGCGCCGCGGGCCCGGTGAAGCCGGCGCGGGTGACGCTGGTTGGCATGGGCGCGGTGATGCCGGAGGTGCTGGCCGCGGCCGACGAGCTGGCGGACGCCGGGATCGAAGCGGCGGTCGTCTGCCTCACCTCGGCGGACCTCGTCTTCCGCGCGCTGCAGGTGCGCCGCGGGCTCGGGCTCGGCTCCTGGGGAGCCGACGACTCGGTGCTGGACGCGATCCTGCCGCGCGGCGAGGCGACGCCGATCGTCACCGTGCTCGACGGCCACCCGCACACGCTGTCCTTCCTCGGCGCCGCCAACGACACGCCGATCAGCTGCCTCGGCGTCCAGGACTTCGGCCAGTCGGGCGATGTTCAGGACCTCTACCGCCATTTCGGGATCGACGCCGAAACGATCGCCGGCGCCGCGCTCGACCTGATCTGAGAACCGACCTCAAGGCCAGATGATCCGATGACCGACGTGCTCATGCCCCACCTGTCGGACTCGATGCAGGAGGGCACGATCCTGACCTGGCTGGCGGCCGACGGCGATGACGTCGTCGAGGGCCAGGAGCTGGTCGAGGTCGAGACCGACAAGGCGACGATGACCCAGCTCAGCGAGGCGTCCGGAGTGCTGTCGATCGTCGTCGCCGAGGGGACGACGGTGACGGTCGGCGAGACGATCGCCCGGCTGGAGCCGGCCGGCGCACGGACGCCGGCGGCCGCCGAGGTGCAGGACGAGACCGCCGGAGACGCCCCCACCGCCGGAGACGCCGCAACCGCGGGAGACGCCGCGACCGCCGCGGACGACGACGCCGGCGCGGCGGCGGCGGCCGACCCCGCGGCGAAGCCGGCCCCGAGCACCAACGGACACGCCGCCGGGAACCAGACGAGCGTGCCCGCGACGCCGATGGCGCGCCGGATCGCCGACGTGCACGGCGTCGACCTGGGGGCGCTGACCGGCAGCGGCCCGCGCGGCCGCGTGGTCCGCGCCGACGTGCTGGCGGCCGCCGGCGTGGAGCAGCCGCCGGCGCCCGGTGCCGCTTCGCCCGCTCCTGAAGCGGCTCCCCCGGCGGAGCGCGGGGACGCCGGGACCCGCGGCGACACCGAGCGCGTACAGCTCACCCGCCGGCAACGGCTCGTCGCCCGCCGGATGTCCGAGGCGAAGGCGACGATCCCGGAGTTCCAGGTCCAGACCGAGGTCGAGATGACCGCCGCCCTCGCCTTCCGCGCGCAGTTGAAGGAGCTGGCGTCGTCTCAGGACGTCACGGCGCCCTCGCTCAACGACCTGATCGTCAAGGCGTGCGCGCTGTGCCTGCGCCGGCACCCGCGCGCGAACGGCTCGTACGGCGACGGCGCATTCGAGTTGCACGAGCGGATCAACGTCGGCGTCGCGGTCGCCGCCGACGACGCGCTGGTGGTACCGGTGATCCACGACGCCGACGTCAAGACGCTCGGGCAGATCGCGACGCTCAGCCGCAGCCTCGCCGAGGGGGTGCGTGCCGGCACGATCACGCCGCCGCAGCTGTCGGGCGCCACCTTCACCGTGTCGAACCTCGGGATGTACGGGATGACCGTGATCACGCCGGTGATCAACCCGCCCCAGGCGGCGATCCTCGGCGTCGGGGCGATCCGTGACGTGCTCGCCCGCGGCCCCGACGGCGAGATCGTCGATCGCCGGCTGCTGTCGCTGACGCTCAGCTGCGACCACCGGATCCTGTACGGCGCCGACGCCGCGCAGTTCCTGGCGGCGATCAGGGCGGTGCTCGAGGCGCCGGCCGCGCTGGCGCTGTAGTTACCGGGCATGGGTTGGAAGATTTGTCCGGTATGGACGTACAAATCCGCCACTCGTCAGACTTCACCAGCGATGGGCTACGACCGCACGCTGCTGCTGCACCTCGCCACCAGCCGGCGACTGGAGCGTGGCGTCAAGGCGCTGCCGGGCGGCGAGGCCGCGGCCTGGCGGGCGGCGTCGCGGTACGTGGCCGGCCCCAGCACCGCGGAGGCGCTCGGCACCGCGCGGGCGCTGCTCGACGCCGGACACATGGTCAGCGTCGACCTGTTCGGCGAGCGCGTCGACGATCCGGCGGCGGCGGATCGTGTGGCCGACGACTACGTGACGCTGGCCGAAGCGATCGACGAGCTGCCGAGCGACCGCGCCTGGCTATCGGTCGACCTCACCCACCTGGCCGTGCACACCGACCCGGCGGGGGCGGCTCGGCGGCTGGAGGCGATCGTCCGGGCGCTACCCGACGGGCGCCGGATCCAGATCGGCGCCGAGGACGCCGCCCACGCCGACGCGATCCTCGGCTGCGTGCTCGACGTCGCCGGCCGCGGCCCGAGCGACCGACTTGGCGCGACCGTGCAGGCCAACCTGCTGCGCTCGCCCGGCGACGCGCGCACGCTGACCGACGCCGGAGTCCACGTCCGGCTCGTCAAAGGCGCCTACGTGGAGCGCAGCGGCGCGCACCCGTTCGGCGAGCCCACCGACATCGCCTATCTCCGGCTCGGCTCGCAGCTGGCACGGGCCGGCGTTAGCTGGTCGATGGCCACGCACGACGGCCGGATGCGCGAGGCACTGCTGCTGGTCGATCCCGGCATCGTCGTCGAGCAGCTGCTCGGGGTCCGTCGCGACGTGCTGGACGAGCTCGGTGACCGCGGCGTCGCCACCCGCGTGTACGTGCCCTACGGCCCGGACTGGTTTCGCTATTGGGCCCGCCGGCTCGCCGAATCCCGCGGCCCCTGACGCCCCGCGCCTGCGTCGGTGCGCTACAGATCGGGCGCTGCGTACGGCGAGCTCGGGCGGCCGGGCCCGAGCCGATCGTTTGCCCGGGCGGCCTCGCGCTCGGCCTTGGCGGGCCAGAATCCGGACGCCGGGCCGCCGTTGCACCTACCCGCGCTCATGCCGGGCGTGTGCGTCCACAGGAACGCATCGGCATCGGCGAAGCCGGTATCCGTCGTGTCCTCGATCCCGATCCCGCGACCCGGTGGGTTGCAGAGATCCTCGATCCCCTGCCGACTGGGGTGGAGGTTCAGCTTCGGTCCTCGGCCGTTGTCTGACGTGTTGACGATGAAATGCGCGCCGTGCGTCCTGGCGGCGATCTTCTTCGCCCATCGCACCTCGTTCATCGTCCATTCATTGTGTGTGTCATTGACGAAGAAGCCGCGAATCCGCTTCACCCCGATGGCATTCAGGATCCTGGCGGCGTAGGCGACCTTGTTGGCGTCCGAATAGCCGCCTTCGACGTAGACGACGGTGTGCGGCAGCGCCTGAATCGTGCGCATCTCATAACGCAGCGCTGCCTCCCAGGCGGGGAGCGAGCCGCGCTTGGCGATGCAGCCCGACGAGCCGATCGCGTCGAGCTCGAGCAGGTACACGATCGGGTGGTTCCCGGTCGCCTCGGCCATCGCGTCGATCTGCGCCTTGAACCTCGGCATGTACGCCTTGATCTGACGGGTGCTGGGGCAGGCGTGCAGCGCGGCGTGCAGGAAGTAGGTAGTGATGATCGGGATCGTGCCGGGATCTGACGCGTCGACCGAGCAGAGCACCTTGCGCGTCTGCTTGTAGATCCCTGACGGGGCACCGCCCGAGGAGCCGCTCGTGATCCGCTGCGCTTGGGGCTGGCCGGCGATCAGCGCCAGCTCATCGACCTTCTTGGCGAGCGCGGGATCGGCTGCCAGCTGCGCGTGCAGCGGGCCTGACTGCAGGTCCTGCGAGAACTCGGCCCAGGACTCGGTCGGCGGCAGCGACTTCGGGTCGATCCCGAGCAGCTGCGCGATCGCGCCGGCGGCGCGTCCGCTCCCGGGACCGGGCACCATGAACCGGGCGCCGTTGAGCGGGTCAGACCCCGGTGCGCTCGCCAGATCCAGTGGGTTCGACGGGTTGCGCGTCGCGGGATCCGGCGCCGTGCAGCTCGCCGCGGCAGCGTGCGCGACCGGTGCGGCGCTTGATCTGGACGGGCCGCTCAGCATCGCCACCGACAGGCAGACGATCACCAGACCTGTGGCCGCGGCGAACCAGCGCGAGGGTTGCAATGCGAAGCGGATACGTGCCATATCGGCGACGGCCGTGGCCCCGGCCAATCGACACCAAAAACCGGACGGATGTCGTGCTCGCGACCGCCTCAGTCGTTGACGAGCACGATCTTGCCGAGCTTGCTGCCGGCCGCGAACCGGTCGTAGGCGGCGACGGCATCCTGCAGTCCGAACGTCTCGGCGATCGGAACGACGATCTCGCCGCTGTCGAGCGCGGGCAGGACCGAGCGCTCCACCGCGCGCGCCGTCAACGCTTTCTGCTCCAGCGGGCGAGCACGCAGCGTCGAGCCGTAGATCTGGGCGCGCTTGTGCATCAGCAGGCCGAGGTTCAGCTCTGCGGTGGCGCCGGCGCTGGTGCCGATGACCGAGATGCGGCCGTTGAACTCGATCGACTTGAGGTTGTCGGCGAGGTTGATCGCGCCGACCAGCTCGAGGATCAGGTCGAACGGGCCGTGCTCGACGAAGCCCTCGGGCTCGATCACCGTCGCGCCCAGCTGCGCCACCCGTGCGCGCGCGTCCGGGTTGCGGACGGTCGCGGTCACCCGGGCGCCGGCCACGCGGCCGAGCTGGATCGCGGCGGTGCCGACGCCACCGGCGCCGCCGTGGACCAGCAGCCGCTCGCCGGCCACCAGCCGACCCTGGGTGAAGACGGCGTCGTGAGCGGTCGTGAACACCTCGGGCGTGCCGCCCGCCTCAGTCCAGGACAGACGCTCGGGGACCGGCATCAGGACCCGCTCGTGAACCGTGCACAGCTCGGCCTGGCCACCGCCGCCGACGATCCCCATCACGCGGTCCCCGAGCTCGAAGCGGATCGCGCCTGGGCCGAGCCCCACGACCTCGCCGGCGAGCTCGAGACCCGGAATGTCCCGCGGAGCGCCGGGAGGCGCCGGGTAGACCCCCTTGCGCTGCATCATGTCGGCGCCGTTGAGCCCGGCGGCGCGCACCCTGACGAGCACCTCGCCGCTGCCGGGCACCGGGTCGGGCATGTCCGAGACGCTGAGGACCTTGTCGATGATCGTGACCGCGCGCATGTCGGGATCAGACCCTAGTACCCGCGTTACCCGCCGTCAGCGGCGGACCAGCTCCGCGACGCACTCGATGTGCGGCGTCTGCGGGAACATGTCGACCGGGCGCACCCGGACCAGCTCGTAGCCGCCGTCGCCGACGAGCTGCGCCGCGTTGGGAGCGAGCGTCGTCGGGTTGCACGACACGTACACGATCCGCTTCGGCGCGGCCTCGATCACCCGGCGCACGACCTTCTGCGACAGCCCAGCGCGCGGCGGATCGACGATCAGCACGTCGGGCCGTCCGGCCTTCTCCACCAGCTCGCGCAGCGCGAGTCGCACATCGCCGGCGAAGAAGTGGGCGTTGTCGATCTCGTTGGCGCGGGCGTTGGCGATCGCGTCGGCGATCGCCCGCTCCACCAGCTCCAGGCCCCACACCTCGGCGACCCGCGGCGAGGCCAGGAGGCCGATCGTCCCGATCCCGCAGAACAGGTCGTAGAGACGCTCGAAGCCGGTCGGGGCGGCGTACTCGATCGCCAACTCGTACAGCCGCTCGGCCATCTCGGTGTTGGTCTGAAAGAACGCCTCGGCCGAGATCCGGAAGTGCATCTGACCGAGCGTCTCGGCGAAGCGCTCGCTGCCCGCCAGCACCTCGGTGGTGCCGCCCTGGGTGGTTTCGGCGACGCGCTCGGTACGGGTCCACAGTAACCCGGCCAGCCCGGGACCGGCCGCGGCGATCAACGCCTCGCGGTCAAGTCGTCCGTCACCGGTGACCAGCCGCGCCTGGATCTGACCGGTGCGCCGTCCCTCACGGACCACCAGGTTGCGCAACAGCCCGGTTCCGGCGCGGCGATCATACGCGGCCAGTCCCTGCTCGCGACAGGCGACGACGATTCGCTCGCGGACCTCGTTGGCCGCCTCGGACGCCAGCAGGCAGTCGCCGACAGGCACGATCTCGTCCCAGCGGCCGGGGGCGTGGAAGCCGCACTCGAGGCGGCCGTCAGGGCCGGTCCCGAACGAGTACTCGAGCTTGTTGCGATACCGCCACTGCTGGACCGCGGGCACGATCGGCTCGACGGCGAACCCCTCCAGCTTGCCGATCCGCTTCAGCGCGTCGGTCACCTGCTCGGCTTTGATCTGCAGCTGGCGCTCGTAGGCGAGCACCTGCCACGGAGCGCCGGGATGGTCGGCGACGGGCTCGATCCGATCGGGTCCCGGCGTGAGGATCTCGGTCGCTCGCGCTTCGGCGTAGGAGCGCTTGCGCTTGCCGACGACGGCCCGCACGCGGTCGCCCGGCAACCCCCCGGAGACGAACACGACGTAGTTGTTCAGTCGCGCGACGCCGGCGCCGCCATAGGCCAGCGAGTCGATCGTCAGCTCGAGCTCGTCCCCGCGCTGCGGGCGTGTCGCCGTGGTTGTCGGAACGGTTTCCATGGACTGAGCATGGCAGCACCGCGGCCCGGCCGGCCGCGACCAGGAGCTCGCCTGAACCAGCCGGGGCCGTCTACAGCGATTTCTGGATCGCGCCGACGACCGACTTGCGGTTGGCGTGGTTGCGCTCGTAGGTCAGCACCTTGCGCAGCTCGGGCTTGGACAGCTCCCGCAGCCGTGTCTGGACCTGGGAGACGTTGAGCTCGGGGTAGCCGCTGATCGGAAAGCTTGAGCCGACGCCCGCGGCGCGGCGGGCGCGATCGGCTCCGCGCACGATCCGGTCGATGGGCTCCGAGCGCGCGGCGCGCTTGGTTGCGGACTCGACCTGATCACGACCCTTGCCGAGCAGACCCTCGATCTCCGACACCACGTCGCCGCCGCCCGAGCGGCCGCGGCGCACCAGCTCGGCGACCAGCTCGTTGGCGTCCTTGCGGGTCATGCGGCCACGTGAGGCGGCGTCGTCAAGCGTCTCCTGGATGCGCTCACGCGTGAGCATCACGATGTCCTTGGACGAGACCGCGCCCGTGACGAGCTGGTCGGCGATCGAGATCACCGCGCCGTCGGTCGAGGCGGCCTGCTTGACCCGCGCGGCCGCGGCCCGGGCGCCTTCGGTGCGTTTGGAGTGCGATGCGGCGGACGTCCGCCGCGCGCTGGCCGTGGACGCGGCGCGAGTGGTCCGCGTCGCCGCCGGCTTGGCGGTCTTCGGCGCCGGCTTGCTCGCCGACGCCTTGCTCGTTGACGCCCTGCTCGTCGAACCCTTGCTCGCCGTCGTCTTGTTGGACGTGGCCTTCGTCGCCGCGCTTGCCGTGGCCTTCGGCTGGCTCTTGGCGGCGCTGGACGTCTTCGAGGCCGCCGCCTTCTTGGCCGGGGGTTTGGGCTTGGCAGTCGTCGCTGCGCGCTTGGCAGGGGGCATCTCAGAACTCCTGATCGTCTGCTGGACTGCGGCGAGCGTATCCGACCCGGCCGCCAGACGTGCGCTATGGCTGGTCGGCGACCAGCAGCTCGAGCAGCGCCTTCTGCGCGTGCCGGCGGTTCTCGGCCTGGTCCCAGATCCGCTGGCGCGGGCCGTACAGCACCTCCGCGGTGATCTCGTCGCCGGGGTGCGCCGGCAGGCAGTGCAGCGCGATCGCGTGCGGCGCGGCGAGGTTCAACAGCGCGTCGTCGATCCGGTAACCGGCCAGCGCCGCGCGGCGCGCCTGGGTGGTCGCCGGATTGTCGCTCATGCTCACCCAGACGTCGGTGTAGACGGCGTCCGCCCCGGCCACCGCCTGACGCGGGTCGTCGGTCAGCAGCACGCCGGGGAGCTGCTCGAGCTGGTAGCCGTCCGGCGCGGCGACGCGCAGCTCGATCCCGGCCAGGGCGCCCACGACCGCCAGCGATCGCGCCACGTTGTTGCCGTCGCCGACGTAGGCGAGCTTGAGGCCGCGCAGCTCGCCGAACGCCTCGCGCAACGTCATCAGGTCCGCCAGCGCCTGGCAGGGATGATGCAGCGCGGTCAACATGTTGATCACCGGAACCGGTGCGTGCCCGGCCAGCTCCTGCACGAGCTCGTCGGACGGCGTCCGGATCCCGATCGCCGCCGCGTTGGCACCGAGGATGTAGGCCGTGTCACGGACCGACTCACCCCGCGTCAGCTGCGTGTCCTCGGTACGCAGCACCATCGGGTGACCCCCGAGCTCGGCGACCCCCGCCTCGAACGAGGTCCGGGTCCGAGTCGACGGCGCCTGGAACACGAGCGCGACCGTCCGCCGGTGCAGCGCGTCCGAGCTCAGCGGCGCCGCCTTCAGCTCGTCGGCGCGCTCCAGCAGCCGCCGCAGCTCGTCCGGGCGCAGCTCGGCGCCGGTCAGGAAATGGCGGAGCAAGTCCGGCAGTGTACGTTGGGCGCCGTGCGGCTGCGGGTGCTGACCTGGAACCTGATGCACGGACGCTCGGTGCCCGGATCGGGGCGCGACATGCTGGACGATTTCTCCCGCGCGCTGGCAGGTTGGCAGTGGGATGTCGCCCTGCTTCAGGAGGTCCCACCATGGTGGCCTCAAGCGTTGGCGCAGCTCCTCGGCTGCGAGCAGGTGTCGGTCCGGACGTCACGCAACTCGCTGCTGCCGCTGCGCCGCTTCGTCGCGGTTCGCCGGCCTGATCTGATCAAGTCCAACGGCGGTGGCGCCAACGCGATCCTCGCCCGGGCCGATCGGATCGTCGAGCATCGCTCGGTGCGGCTCTGCCGGCTCCCGGAGCGGCGCTGGGCGCACGGCGTCCAGCTCGCCTGCGGGGTGTGGCTCGTGAATCTGCACGCCACTGCGCACGCTCCCGAACGTGCACGCCGGGATCTCGTGCTCGCGACGGAAGCCGCCCGGACCTGGGCCGATGGGCTGCCGCTGGTGCTCGGCGGCGATTTCAACCTTGGCGCACCCGAGGCGCAGGGACTGCAATCGGTCGCCGACCGCGACGTCGATCACATCCTGATCGGCGAGCCGTTGCGGGTGATCGGGCAGGCGCAGACGCTCGATCGCGGGACGCTGTCCGATCACCTGCCACTGGCGGTCACGCTCGACGTGCAACCGGGCTGAGCGCTCCCGCGCAGGCGTATGATCGGTTCGCTCGATCCGCCGATTTCAGGGAGGCACGCGATGTCGCGACTCATCCGCTTGGACCAGACCGGCCACACCGAGTTGGCGCAATGGTCGCCGGGCGACGGCGTCGCCTTCGAACGCGCGCGTGCGGCGATGGAGGCCGAGCTGGCGCGCGGGTACTTCGCCGTCTCCGGCGCCGCCGGCGGCGGTGGGGCAGAACAGGTACGCGAACTGCCGGTGGACGCCGAGCTGGTGATCCTCCGCCGGCCGATCGCGGGCGGCTGAGGCCGATGGCGGCGGCCGACGCCGGCCTGCCGCTGACCGGCGAGCTGCCGGAGCTGGCCGACGTCCCGTGGCGACCGCGTGCCGACGAACCGTCGCTGCGGCGGGCCGATCGCCGCTGGACGGCGTGGACGATCGCCCACGAGTTGCCGCTGCTGGCGACGGCCGCGGGGCTGGTCGTGCTCAGTCCGGTGCTGATCCCGGTGTCGCTGGCGGCGCTCGCGTTCGCCTGGTTCATCCCTGATCTGTACGCCGCCAAGGGCGCCGAGGTGCTGCGCCCGCCGCGGCTGCCGGGCGCCGCGCCGGCCGGAGCCGAGCGCCGAGCGCTCGGGCTGCTCGGCGACCTCGTCGGTCACGACGCGCGGGAGCTCTTGCGTGAGACCGGCTTCGTCGCCGAGCCGGGGCGTCTTGGGATCTGGCTCGTCGGCGGCAAGGGCGCCGTGCTGGTCCGGGGTCGCGGCCGTCGGGTCCAGTGCTACTGCGTGCGCGCCAAGGGCGACAATCTGCCGATCTCGGACCGGGTGGCCCACTTGCTGCTCGCGTTGCGGGCCGACGAGCGCGGCTTCGCGACGGTCGCCAACCTGAGCTTCTCCGGAGCGCGCTGGCGGCTGGCACGCAAGCTGGCGCCACCGGCCCGCGCCGGGCTCGACGCCGCCGCCCAGGCGGCGCGGTCCGCAAGTCGCTGAGCGGGTGTCCTTTCGGAGCTGAGCCGTTCGTCGTCTGGGTATGAACTACCTACTGCTGATCTGCTCGGACGGCGTCCCGACGCCGGAGAAGGCCGCCACGATGCGGCGGGAGATTCCGGCCTGGCTTGAGATGCTCCAGGCTCGCGGCGCCGCGGTGGCGGGCCACCAGCTGGCGCCGCCGAGCGCCGCGCGGACGGTCTCCGTGCGCGACGGCGAGACGCTGGTGACCGACGGGCCGTTCACCGAGACCAAGGAGTTCATCGGCGGCTTCGAAGTGATCGAGTGCGCCGACCTC
>Ga0302325_10028055_pt1 | contig 11654 bp, 9 predicted proteins | sample Palsa_T0_2_FD_201948 | JGI IMG/M metagenome (GOLD analysis project Ga0302325, IMG submission 201948) | Peat permafrost microbial communities from Stordalen Mire near Abisko, Sweden - Palsa_T0_2 | ecosystem: Environmental > Terrestrial > Soil > Palsa > Peat permafrost | place: Sweden: Abisko... | reverse complement strand
CGGCATCATCGACCAGATGCAATACTCTCACCTGGTGGCTACGGTAATCGGCAGCGCAGTGATACCAACCGCGATTGCGAATGCCCGTTTCATGCCGCGCCACCTGCTGCCCGAGCAGGCGCGGGAGCTGAAGGAATCGGCGTTCGGGGAGCCTGTGGGGGACTTGGATGTATGAAACGTTTGGGGAGCACATCATGCTGACTAAGGGTCCGGCTAAGAAAGTTACGATCTTCATCAACGAAGACACGCAGCATCACATGACGGCGCTGCACGATTCCATCATGACTTACCTCTTGCACAAGGGAGTCTCGGGCGCCACCGCGACCAGGGCTTACGCGGGTTTCGGTACGCACCAGCTGATGCACACGCCCAACGTGGAAGCGCTGGCGGAGCACCTGCCGGTGCGCATCGAATTCATCGAGACGGCGGCGAAGGTGGAAGAAGTGCTGCCCACGCTCTACGACATGGTCAGCGACGGGTTGATCGAGGTGCAGGACACCACGGTAGTGAAGTTCGCGCAGAGATCCGCGAAGCCGGAGCCGAAGCTGCCGCACGAACACCAAGAGGGTCCCGCGAGGATGTTGCGCGTTTTCCTGGGCGAAGCGGACAAGTGGCACGGGGAGCCGCTTTACGACGCTATCGTCAACAAGATGCGCATGATGGATATCGCCGGCGCGACGGTTTATCGAGGCATCCTGGGATACGGCGCGAAGGGGCAGGCGCACAAGCGCAGTGTGTTTCACCCCATGCGCGACTTGCCTGTGATGCTTTCGGTGATCGACTCACCGGAAAAGATCGCGGCCGCCGCGGAGGCTATTGAAGGCATGCTGGAAGATGGCCTGATCGTGACGTCGGATGTAGAGATGGTCAGGCTGGTGCGCGGCAAGAGCGCGATGGAGGTACCCGATGCTGCCGGGACAACCCGCTAAACTGTTGCGGATTCACATTGGGGAATCCGACCGCTACGGCGGGAAGCCGCTGTATGAGGCGATCGTGAATAAATGCCGGGAGATGAAAATCGCCGGCGCCACGGTGTTTCGCGGCCTGGAAGGTTACGGCGAGACAGCCGAGATGCATAAGCATCACCTGACGCGCCACGATCGGCCGATCCTGATTTCGATTGTAGATACCGCGGAGAATCTGGCGCGGCTGGCGCCGGTGGTGGAAGAGATGATGGACACGGGACTGATCGCGATTTCCGAGGTGCAGGTGGTGAGGGTGCGGAAGAAGGCGGCGGGGGCGGATGAAAAAGGCGGGTGATGGGCGCGCACGTGATGCAGGTACAATGAATCGTGCGGAAGGGACGTGAACAATGACGACATACGTGCTGGGAGCAGGCGCGTCGCACGATGCCGGGTACCCTCTGGCAAAGACCATGGCGTCCGATTTGTTGCAGTGGATGAAGCGCCCGATTCACGACCCGGACTCCTACCCGGCGCGTTATCCGGCAGCAGCTCGCTTCCTTGAAGAGTCCTTTGGTCCCGTTGAGAACGTCGAGGATCTGGTGACGGCGATACACAAGCTGATCGACGAGTATGGGAACGGAACGCGGGAGCAGCGCGCAAGGCGTGCACTAGTAGCGAATGAGTACGGCGTGTTCAAGAATGCCGTGCGCGAATGGTTCGCCGAGATTCAACGGGGCCGCCAGGCAATGACTTCTTCGGCTTACCGGGACTTCGCTAGGAACATCGCCGCCAAGGGCGATTGCATTATCACATTCAATTACGATGTTTCGCTGGAACGGGAGCTCAGGCTGGCTGGAAAGTTCGAGGTGGGCGATGGTTACGGCTTTCCGATTGAAGGCCTGCCTGGAAAGTCGGCTACGAAGGTGCTGAAGCTGCATGGGAGCACCAACTGGCTCGCGCTGCTTTTTGGGGGGATGACCTCAGGATTGTCCGCGTTTCGGCACGGTAACACTCTGGGAGCACGTCCAGCGATCCCTAAGAATGAGCTTTCATTCTTGGAATACGCCGATGCAGCCGATCCGGCGTTTGGAGAGGGTGGGGCGGCCTTGCCAGTGATGATTTTTCCGGCACGGTCACAGGAATTTTACTTTGCAGCCAGCACCGGGGCTGAATATGCGGGGTTTTGGAATGGGTTGTGGGACCAAGCCACCGCCGCGGTGCAATTGGCGGCTCGCGTAGTGTTATGCGGCTACAGCCTGCAGCCGGTTGATGAGCGCGCCCGCAAACTACTGCTTACCGCCCCCAAGAGCAACGCCGACATTGTCGTCGCGAGCGGCGATGATACGGAGCGGATCGCAAGAGATTATCGAGAAGCGGGCTACGCCAGAGTCGCGGCGGCGGATGAAGTATTTTTTCAAAGGTGGGTGGCAATCTCCGCCGGCATCCTTGTGGGGGTTCGGTAGCCGGTGGGTCTATGGAGTGGCAAACAGTCGTCGTAAGCCTCAGCGGGTCGGCGATATCCGGCGCGCTCGCGGCGGGGCTAATAAATTCGCTCATTGAGCGAAAGAAGGCCCAGCGCAGCAGAGAGCTGCAAGAGATGCAGAACGTCTTCTCCGTGGGCGCCAACTCCCATATATGGCTGCCATTGCATTCGACAAGCATATCGGGTTTTGTGAGGAATACGTCCAGGAAATGTACAAAGCACTGGACACGTTGGTCGACGGTGGCAGTGAGGAAGAACCGCTGGATCCGAAGAGGTTCTCCCGAGTCCGACAAGACTGGACCTTATGGTCAACCCGCGACATCGAAAACAAGCTGGACCAGTTCGAGCTCACAGTTAAGCAGATAATAGATGGCCCTGCCCGGGATGTGGACGCCGATGGCGCTTACATGTCAAACAAACGCAGCATCACAAGAAACGTTGTGTTCTTGAGAGGGGTCCCGCACACAGAAGATCTTACCCGCCTCAGAAACGAACTGGTGATGCCTCCAGCAAGAAAACATTGAGGAGGCGATGGGGACGGGTCCGATCGCGACTTCCAGCGTGAAGGCTGACGGGCGGGCGATCGACGATCGGCTGATCCCGCTGGCGGGGAGGCGGGCGGAGGTTCGAGAGTTGGTGTGCGCACTGGAGGCGCGGCATTCCCGGTTGATCACGGGCCCTCCGGGCATGGGCAAGACGCGGCTTCTGGCGGAGGCTGCGTGCGCGTGTGGGGAGCCGTACTTACTCATCCGGGGGCCGCTTGTGTTACACGACCTGTTAGTGCTTTTAGCCGGAATGCTGGGTTGCCGGGTTACCGGCACGACTAGCATGTCGTTGAAGCCTGCTGTTCTCGAATCGCTCAAGCATCAGCCGCGAGTCGTGCTTCTCGAAGATATGGCAGCCGCCGACCCGCGAATGTACCGGTTCTTGCAGGCTGTGTATCATGATCCGGGCAACTGTCTGATTGTGACTGCTCGTTCGCGGGAATCCTTGGGCTATCTGCGGCGGCTATTATGGGATCCGCGGGAAGAGATCGCATTGCAGCCGCTCAAGCGCGCGGAGGCGGCCGGGGTGTTTGAAGCGGCTGTCGCGGCATACGGGTTGGAGTCGTTGGATTTGGACGCGTTCCGGAGACAAGTGCTGCGGACGGCGCGCGGCAACCCCGGGCAGATTGTGGCGATGTGCCGGTTGGCGGCGCGGCCCGAGTACCGGCTGGGGCGGCGGGTCAAGTTTCTGCCGTTGCGCATGGACGCGCTGCCGGCGTTTGTGGGACAGCGGGGCTGAAGCACCGCGCCGGCTAAAGCCCGCCCTCCAGCATGGCGGCGAAGTTTTGTGCGTCTTGCTTTTGGTCTTCGCGGACGGGAATGTGCCATGAGCTTCCGGAGCTGAAGGCGATCTCCAGGCCGGGTTTCCCGTCTGTACGGACGCAGTGCAGCCCTGCGATCGATGCCAGGCGGGCGGAATGACCGACTGTACCGTATCGTTCGTATCTCTCGTTGCGCCGTTCCGCGATCCAAAGCAAGCGCCGCGATGTCACTAACACCAGATCGCCGGAGGGCGGCGGCTGGAAGAATTGCGCCAAGGGCGCTTCGCTGGCGAGCAGCTCCGCGGACCGCGCATACTCGAACTTCAGATCGAGCGGTTTACCGAAGGCGCCTGATGCGAAAGGGGGTTCCCGGGCCGGCGTGGCAGGCAGCCAGCGGTCTTCGAGCGTCCGGATGCACTTCTCTACCGGACCTCTGGCGCGAGTGTTGTACGGCAACCGTATTTGGCCGCCGTTCCAGACCATGACCACCCAGCCGGTCAGCAGGATGCGGCCCCACTCCAGGCGCTCTATGCTGTCCAATGGAATGTGAACGGGGTGCTCTTCGGATGCCGCATGAGACACCATGATGGCCTCGCGGCCGCGCAGCAACAGAATGCGCGGAGGGTATCGGCGGCGGCCCAACCAGTCGGCATCGTCGCGGGGCAGGAAGACGCCCGCGTCGAACGTCTTGAGATCCGGCGGCAAGACGAAGCCGTCTGGCACTTGGGAGAGCGCCTCAACCGGAAACGAGAAACGATATTGCCGGGAATCCACTGGAGTCACTGGCCGACCTCGCCGAGACGGGCCAGATCGTCGAGAATCGCCTGGCGCTCCTGAGTGGGCACCGACGCGTTGACCATCAACCGCGCCAACTGCGCGCGGTAGGCATCCGCCGAGGAATCAAACCTCAACTGAAGTTCGGCCAAGGCGCCGCGCGCCCAGTTTTCGACCAATCGTCCGTGGGTGGTGAATGCCTGCGCGAGCGGCTCTTCGAGGGCCAGCCGGAGCATCGCGAGGATGCGTTGGCGCGCCAAAGCCCGGGGATGCCGAATCCAGGGGCGATGGAAGTCTCCGTTCATCGGCGGGAGATCGAAGCGCGGCATTTCATGGATGGCGCGCAGGAGTTCGTCTTCAGGCGGCGCGTCGTGAGTCTGCAGCGCCGTGGCGGTCCGCTGCAGGGCCGCGGCCAGGGTGCGCGCGAGTTCCTGGAGATGCGTGTACACCTGGATTGCGGAGGCAGCCGTCTGGGCGACGGCCCGCGCGACGGCGGCGGTCGACCAAGAATCCATCAGGGCGTCCGCCGCCCGGTCCAGGGCATGCGGCGTCAAGCGGCGCAAGTCATCGGAGGCGCGCAGACAAAACACGCGGGCCTGTTCCAGGCTGCCGGCCGACTCGCGCAAGGCGCGCTCGAGCGCGCGAAGTTCCTCCTCCGACAGGGCGGGACCGGTTCCACTGCCGTTCAGTTTGGCCTGGAGCGCGGCTACCACGGCCGCGCGTAATGCGGCGGATTTCCGGCGGCCGGACTCTTGCGCGAGCTGTTGGTGCTTCTCGTAAAGGGGCGCGATCTCGGCGGAGAACCATTGCTTCAGCAACTGCGCGTGCGAGGCGGCCGTGCTGACGGGGTGCACACCGATTTCCGCGCCCAAGTGCGTGCGAAGCTGGCGGGCGGTGTAATTTACCGCGGATTCGAGGTCGGAAGGCGATAGCAGGTCCGCTTTGCTGAGCAAAACTTTCACGGGAATGGCCGCATCATTGAGGCGCTGGATGGTCGAGAGATCCTCATCGTTCAGGGGACTGCCCGCGCCGATCAGAACCACACCGAGGTCGCATTGCGGCAGATACGCCAACGTTTCCGCGGCGCCCGCCGTAGCCAGCGAGCCCAGGCCGGGCGTGTCCACGAATGCCAGGCCGCTGCGCAAGCGTTCGGAAGGCAGCTCCACCACCAGGCGCACGACGCCTTTGCCGTTGGCGGGGTTATGCAACTCGCTGACGAACTCCGGCAGGCGCTCGATGGGCAGCGCCTCCACGCGGCGATCGGCGAAGCTGACGCTGAGCGAGGCGTGAGTGCCGTGGACGATCCGGGTGGGGACGGCCGTAATCGGGTTCACGCCGACGGGCAGGGCGGTGGTCTGCAAGATGTGGTTCAGCAGAGACGACTTTCCGGAACTGACCCGGCCGAATACCGCAATCTCGAAACGGTTGGATTCCATGCGCTCCAGGATCATCGAGAGACGGGGACGCAGCTCGACCAGGCCGTGGCCGGCGACGATGCGGTCGATGACGCGGAGCATTTCGAGTCCTCCGGCGGTCTGCTGAAGGCGCTCGAGGCGGGCGTGCAGATCGGCCGCGGGAGCGTCCGCCAAGGCGGCGCCGAGCCTTTCCAAGAGACCTTCCAGCTCGACGCAGAGGCCTTGGAGTTGTGGCGCCAAGCTTTCGGACAGTTCGCCATAGCCGCGCAGGTAATGGGGCGCCATCTCCTGGACGGCAATGCGTACGAAGGCGAGGGTCACGCGGATGGAGTGCAGGGAGCTAAGGGCGGCGCGGCCGGGAGCGATATCCAAGCCGTCCATGGCGCGCGCCAGTTGATCGCGGAAGCGGGCTATGTAACTGCGAATCAGGTTCGCTTGCGGGGGCGAGAGGTCGGGGAGGTACTTCGGAAAAATCGATTTGGATTCGGCGGCGGCGAGGATGGCTTCGACGTCGGACAGGAGCTTATCGGCATACTGGGCGTTGCTCGAAAGCCGGCGGCGTTGGGCTTCGTTCAGGGGACTCTGGGTCGCCATAGAGTAGATCTCCCGTAGGAGTCATCTGCCCGATGGGCGGTTGAAGGTGAACTCCAACACCTATAGCTATATTATCGCGCGAAAGGGGGATGCGGGCGAGCTACGCTCGCCTGCGCCGATAAGAGTGTCAGCACGAGGGATCACGGGCCTACGGCGATGGTGACGGTGTTCGAGGTGGCTCCGCCGATGGAGAGCGAGACCTGCACGGCGCTGCCCGCGGAAACTGTGCCGGGCACCAGGACATTCACTTGGTACAAGCCCACATAGCCCGGCGCCAAGCCCGAGAAAATCGGAGTCGCCGTCACTCCGCCGATGGTCACCGAGGGAGTGGCGCTGGTCTTAGCCAGCGGACTGGAGGGCGCGGGGACGCCGTCCGCCGGTTGATTGTCGACCGCGCCCAAGCCCATGCAATAAATCTGGAGATAAGTGCTGCCGGGCGCGGCTGGATTTGAGGCGTCCACCAATTGATAAGAAGTGTTCAGGATGGCGCCTTGGCCCGTACCTTGCGAGTTAGTGGTGAAGATCGCGGGGGCCGCGGCGGCTATGGTCACGGGCTTGGAGGCACTCTCGCCGTTATTGATCGCCACCAGACTTACCGGCGAGCCAGAGGTTACTTCAAAAGGGATCTGCACATTCAACTGCGTCGGCGACACGTAATAGAGCGGCGCGGTGACCCCAGAGATGGTGACCGATGTGCCAGCCAGCATGGTGGGCAAGGGCAGGCCGGCGGCGCCGGCGACGGCGGGAGCCAATTGCGTGCCGAAGACGCTCAGAATCCCGCCCGGAGCAAGGGCGGTGGTAAAGGAAGCTGCATTCGCCAAGCTCGCGACCAAGGGCAAGCCGTTGGTTGGGGTAGTCTCGATGACATTAGCGGAGACGGATGCACTGTAATGGGAACTATCGCCATTGTATTGCGCCGTGATGGTGTTGGCGCCCACGGCCAACTGCGCGCCGCTAATTGTCAGAGTGGCCACGGCGCTAGAGTTGAGCGTGGCCGTACCTAGCGTATCGGACCCGATTGTAAAAGTCACCGTCCCCGTGGGTGTGGCGCCCGTCGAGCCAGTGACAGCGGCGGTGAGAGCCGTGCTGGCGCTGAAGGCCACGCTGGCCGGGCTGGCCGAGAGCGTCACGGTCACGTTGGCTTTGCCCTTCAAAGCGGCCGGGTGCCAGGAGGTAACCAGATTGTAGACATCCGGGCTTCCGAGACCGGTCACCCGATCGTAGCCGGGGCCCGCGTTATAGCCGACGAGTTCCGCCGCGTTACACGGCTGGTTGCAAGGGATCACCGAATTGTTCCCGATGGTGACGTCGTGAAACGAATTCGCGGTGGCGGCGGCTGCCGCGAGTGGATAGAGCACCTCGTTGATGTTGCCGAGATTGGGCGTGGACTGAAAGCCATTAGCGACCAGATACTGGCCAAGCAATGCGGCAATTCCGGAAAATTGGGGAGGGCCCGCGGATGTGCCACCGAGAATCATCTGGCTCCCGGCGGTATAGATCAAGTATCCGCCTTCATTGGGGGAAGCGGATATGGCCACATCCGGAACGTCCCTGGCGCCGTCGGCGGGGACGCCCGGTCCCGCCTGCCACGAAGGTTTGGGAAAAAAGACGCTGGCGCCGCCGCCGCCGGCCGCCGGCGAGCCCACCTCGGCGCTGTCGTTCCAGACCATCTCGGGAATGTAAGACAGGGCCGAAGCATGGTTGACGGTGTTTGTGGAGCTCCAGTAACTTCCGCCTGTCGCATCGAATTCCGTGCCGCCCACGCCGGTCACCTGGGGAAGCGACGCCGGGATGTCCACGGACTTGCTGGCATTAATGGCGCCGCCGTCTCCAAAGCAGTCGGCCACACCGGCGTCGCCAGAGGGGGCGAAGATGGTCTGGCCCTGAGTGTTGGCTTGGGTGCCCCAAGCCGCGAACACTTGCGCTTCGGCGGAACCGATATCCAACTCGCAGTCGCCGTAGCTGATACCGATAAAGGGCGCGAGGTTGTTGTCGATGGCGTATTGGAGAGCACCTATAGCGCCGTTGTACGAGTTGCCCGCAATCACGAAATTGATGGCGGCGTTGCGCGCCACCGCCCCGGAGAGTTCCAGATCGAGGTCGGCCTCTTGCAAATCTCCGGAGGCCTTTTGTACTCCGGGATTCGGGGAGCCGGCGACCAAGGTAGTAGTGAGGTCGATCGCCGGCAAATTGAAGTAACCGCGGAATTGTGTGATATCCGACATTTCTATTTCGGTTTGCCCGGCGATTACCAGAGTCTGGCCGGTTCCGTCGATGCCGGCGTTGTATAGAGGCGTGATGTTATAAATCGTGGCTACATCGTCGGGCGCGAGCAACTCGCCTTGGGACGTGCTATCGCGCGGGCGCAAGCTGCGCCGCAACATGGGCTTCAAGCGGAAGTCATGGAGCGCGTAAAGGCCGAGCACGACGCCCTGGAAGGCCGCGGGGATGGTAGGATCGGCGGTGTTGGCGTAGTGCAATGTACCGTCCACGAGGTAGCGATGTATCTCGACGCCAAAGGCGGTCTCGATTTGGCCGGCGGGGCCGCCGAAAGCGATGGTATTACGCCCGCGCGCGACTGACTTCAACGTCAGACTATGCCGGTCGAGCCAGGCAACGATCTTGTCAATGTCGGGCCGGCTGACTCCGAACCGGTCCGCATATTGCTCCGGAGTAAGCCAGGTATGGTAGTTGGGCGAGGAAGGATCCTGTTGTTGCGCCAAGAAGCGGTCGAGATCGGCCTGCTGGCTGGCGGAGGGCTGTAGCGCCATCGAGACATAGGGAAGCTGCATGGCGACGTCCACCGGACCTTGATCCACGGCGGATGCGATGCGCGGGCTGACATGGCCGGGCAGGGTGACGCGGCGGCTGTCGTCGACGGCGAGGGGAATCCGGTCTTGGGCCGGCAGGGCGGGGGCGAGAGAGAAACCGAGGATCAGGAGACAGCCGAAAGGCAAACGGCTGCGCCTGCTCCGCCCGGGGAGGGGAGGGGGCATGCCAGTAAGACGGGCCGGAGAGCGGCGGGGTTTCGCGGGGAGTTTCTCGCTGCACGTTAATACGCTTTGGCAATCACGACCCGCCGATCCACCGCCGCGCCCGTTACGATGCATTTGCCCGGGCCATCGTATTCGTCCACCGATGGAATATTCCGCACAGTGGCTTTGAACTCCTTGACGCGCGCATCGCAGGCCCGATCGTCGGCCAGATGCGCCATCACGAACTTGCCGCCGCCTCGCTCGGCCGTGACATCGTTGAGGATGGCCTGCACCTCGTCGATCGAGTTGGCGAGCACCGTATTGTCCCGCAGCCGCTGTTTGGCCTTCGCATACAGGTCCTTCTGCATGGATTCCAGCGTGGCCGCCAACTTCTCCGCGGCGGCGGTTTGCGGAATGATTTCTTTCGTTCCGGTATCGCGGCGCTTGATCACCATGTTGCCGCTGGCCACATCGCGCGGCCCCAGCTCGAACACCACCGGCACGCCGCGCCGTTCCCAGTAGAAGAACTTCGAGCCGGGCGTGAGCCCTTCGCGCGCGTCCAGATGCGCGCCGAGTTCGGCGGCCAGCCGCGCGGCCACCTCCATCACTTGGGCGCGTTCTTCCTCCTTGCGGTAGATAGGCACCAGCACGGCCTTGCGCGGCGCGACCTTGGGTGGCAGCACGAGGCCCTTGTCGTCGGAATGCGTCATGATCAGCCCGCCGATCAGCCGCGTGCTGACGCCCCAACTGGTCTGCCAGACGTAATCCAGCTTGCCTTCGTTCGACTGGAATTGCACGTTGAAAGCCTTGCCGAAGTTCTGTCCCAGATCATGGCTGGTGCCGGCTTGCAGGGCCAGGCCGTTCTGCATCATGGCTTCGATGGAATACGAGCGCAGCGCGCCCGCGAACTTTTCCGCCTGCGTCTTGGCGCCTTTGATCACCGGCATAGCCATGACATCCTCGGCGACTTCGGCATAAATGTCCAGGATGCGGAAGACCTCTTCGAGCGCCTCCTGATGATTGGAATGCGCGGTGTGGCCTTCCTGCCAGAGGAATTCAGTGGTACGCAGAAACATACGCGTGCGCAGTTCCCAGCGGATGATATTGGCCCACTGATTGAACAGTAGCGGCAGGTCGCGATAGCTCTGAATCCACTTGGCGAAGAAGTGCCCGACGATGGTCTCCGACGTGGGGCGGATGACATAAGGCTCTTCGAGTTTCTTGCCGCCGGCGATGGTGACCACAGCCAGTTCCGGCGCGAAACCTTCCACGTGTTCAGCTTCCTTTTCGAGGAAGCTCTGCGGGATCAGCAGCGGAAGATAGATGTTCTGATGACCGGTAGCCTTGAAGCGGGTGTCCAGCTCGCGCTGCAGGATCTCCCAGACGGCGTATCCGTTGGGCTTGATGACCATGCAGCCTTTGACGATTTCGGCCGGCTCGGCCATATCGCCGGCCAGGACGACTTCCTGGTACCAGGCGGCGAAGTCTTTTTCTCGAGGGGTGATTGGGGAATCTGCCATGACTAACTATTTAGTTTGGCAGATTGGGGGAGTGAGCGGGCGAGGGGGCGAGCGGGCGAAACGCCCGCGCGTTAAGACAACTGGAATTCGCGATAAGTGGATGCAGTGCGGAGGGTGCCCCTTTCGTCGCGGAAGAAGAACCCCGCGCGGGTGGGCGCCAGGTTCGCGGGACGCACGACCAAGGCCACCTGCCATGGCTGCGGGAAGAAGCGATCGAAGAGCTGCACGTCGGCGTCGGACAGGCAGATTTCTTCGCGCGTGTGGGAATGATAGTAACCGGCCGGCTCCAGACCGGCCAATGCAGGATCGCCGCCGGAAGCAGCCAGCAGTTCCGCCAGTTGCGATTCATCCTGTTTCGAGAGGACGAACCGCGGCCCGTCGGAGTACTGGCACGCGATGGGCCGCACGCCCAGGATGCGCAGCACGCCATCGCGGCGCAAGCCGAACAGCACGCCGCCCACTTCGACGCCGCCATGGCGCATGTGCTGTAGACCTTCCGCGGCGCGCAGGCGGATCTCATCCAGCACGGCGTTGGAGTATTCGATGGCCGGAGTGCCGGGTCCAGCGGTCCAGAATCCAAATTCCGCGGTCGCGGACGATTGGGAGATCTCGCTCAGCGGCAGGCAGGCGGGCTTGGGCAGGGTCGCGGCGAGGTCCGCAAAGCGGCGCTCGTAGAGACTCC
>Ga0302325_10028054_pt1 | contig 11654 bp, 8 predicted proteins | sample Palsa_T0_2_FD_201948 | JGI IMG/M metagenome (GOLD analysis project Ga0302325, IMG submission 201948) | Peat permafrost microbial communities from Stordalen Mire near Abisko, Sweden - Palsa_T0_2 | ecosystem: Environmental > Terrestrial > Soil > Palsa > Peat permafrost | place: Sweden: Abisko... | reverse complement strand
GAGATGGGCAAGACGATCGCCGACGCGCAGGCCGAGGTGGGACGGTTGAACGAGATGGTCGAGGCCGCGTGTGCGGTCCCGACGACGATGCAGGGACGGATCCTTGAGGACGTCTCGCGCAACATCGACGCCGAGACGGTCCGCCAGCCGGTCGGCGTATGCGCGGCGATCGTGCCGTTCAACTTCCCGGCGATGGTCCCGTTCTGGTTCCTCCCGTTCGCGATCGCGTGTGGCAACACGTTTGTGCTCAAGCCCTCAGAACAGGTGCCGCTGACCCAGCAGATCGCGTTCGAGGAGCTCGACGCGCTCGATCTGCCCGCGGGTGTCGTCAACCTCGTCAACGGCGGCCGGGAGATCGTCGAGGCGATCCTCGACCATCCTGGGATCGACGCCGTCTCGTTTGTGGGCTCGGCGCCGGTCGCGAAGCTCGTCTACGAGCGCTCAGCGAAGGCGGGAAAGCGCGTACAGGCCCTCGGCGGAGCCAAGAACCACATCGTGGTGATGCCCGATGCGGTGATCGAGCCGACCGTCGAGGGGATCATCGGCTCGGCCTTCGGCGCCGCCGGGCAGCGGTGCATGGCCGGATCGGTGCTCGTCACCGTCGGCGACGCGCACGAGCAGCTGATGACGCCACTCGCGGACGCCACCCGCGCGCTGCGCCTCGGCGACGGGAGCGACGCGCGCTCGGACGTGGGCCCCGTGATCTCGTGCGCGGCGCGGGACCGGATCGCCGAGTGGATCGAGCGTGGCGTGCAGGACGGAGCGACCCTCGTGGTCGACGGCCGCGGCGACGCGGTCGGCGGCGAGCTTGACCCGGCCGGAGCGTTCCTCGGCCCGACGATCCTCGACGACGTAACCGCCGAGATGGCGATCTCCCAAGAGGAGGTGTTTGGACCGGTGCTCACGGTGATCCGCGCCGAGTCGCTCGACCAGGCGATCGAGATCGTCAACTCGAGCCGCTTCGGCAACGGCACCTCGATCTTCACCGAATCGGGCGCGTCCGTTCGGCGCTACCGGCACGAGGTGGAGGCCGGGATGGTCGGGGTGAACATCGGCGTCGCAGCGCCGGTCGCGTTCTTCCCGTTCTCCGGCTGGAAGGACTCGTTCCTCGGTGACCTGCATGCGCACGGCACCGACGCGGTGGAGTTCTTCACGCGTAAGAAGACGGTCACGAGCCGCTACTTCTCGAGCGGTCAGGGCAGCGGCGGCTACTTCGTGGAGCGCTGACGAACCACGATCGAGGACCGCCACCGCCTCGACTCGTTAGATTGCACGCATGCCGAATCGTGCCGCGATCGTCACCGGAGCCTCGCGAGGGATCGGACGAGCCCTCGCTGAGACGCTCGCCGAGGAGGGCTACGACCTCACGATCACGGCCCGCAAGCCCGAGACGCTCGAAGCGGCCGGCGAGCACCTGCGCGGGCTCGGAGCGTCGGTCGAGCTGGTGGCGGGGAACCTCGCCGACGAGGCGGTGATCAAGGAGGTCGTCAGCAAACACCGCGAGCGCTTCGGGCGCCTCGACGTGCTGATCAACAACGCTGGCCTCGGCATTGGCGCCGGCGCGGGCGAGTACCAGACCAAGCACGTCGACGTGATGCTCGGTGTCAACCTCCGGTCGATCATCCTGTTCTACCGCGAAGCGGCCGAGCTGCTCAAAGCCGCCGGCGCCGAGCACCACAACGCGCTGGTCGTGAACATGGCCTCGATCGCCGCGAAGTCGCCGCCCGCGTGGCTGGCCGTGTACGGCGCGACGAAGGCCGCCGTCGTCGCCTACACCAGCTCGATGAACAAGGAGCTGGCCGGCGCCGGCGTCAAGTCGGTCGCGTTCTGCCCCGGGTTCGTCGACACCGATATGACGGAGTTCGTCCGTGGGCAGGTCCCGCAGGAGGAGATGCTGCAGACCAGCGACATCGCTGAGGCGCTGAAGTTCCTGCTGCGGGTGTCGCCGGCGTGCGTCGTTCCGGAGATCGTGTTCTCGCGGCCCGACGAGCCGATCTAGGTCTAGGGACGCGGCACGCCACTCAGCTGCCCGGCGTGCTCCTTGTACGCCGACAGGCGCGCATCCGAGATTCGGACGACGTCCCAGGCGAGCCCGGCACGCTCAAGGAGGTGGATCACCGCTGCCGAGAGGTCGAGCTCCCAACGCTGCATGCCGTGGCTGGCCGAGGTCGGGAAGGCATGATGGTTGTTGTGCCACGCCTCGCCGAGGGTGGGGATCGCCAGCCACGCGAGGTTGCGCGACTCGTCATCGGTGTCGAACCTCCTGCGGCCGAAGAAGTGGCACAGCGAGTTGATGCTGAAGGTCGCATGGTGCATGCAGAACATCCGGACCGCCCCGCCCCACAGCAGGCCCCCCAGCCCGCCGACGATCGAACCCGTCAATGCGACGCCGAGCCCGAACGGAACCGCCAGCCCGGCCAGGACCCAGATCACGAACGTCCGATCGACGAACCCGATCACCGGGTCCTCGAGCAGGTCCGACGCGTAGCGCCGCTCGCTCGCGACACCGCCCATTCCGAACAGCCAGCCGACGTGGGCATGGATCAGGCCGCGCAGCGCGCCGGCCCAGCCGGTGCCATGATCGACGTGGGGACTGTGCGGATCACCCGACCGATCTGAGAAGGCGTGGTGCTTGCGGTGCTGCGCAACCCACTCGATCACCGGCCCCTCGACCGCCGCCGACCCGAGCGCCGCGAACACCCCCCGCACCGCCGCATACGTGCTGAAGCTCCGGTGGGTCAGCAGCCGATGAAACCCAACCGTGATGCCTACACCGGTGAGGAAGTAGCAGATCGCGAAGATCACCACGTCTTGCCATCGCAACAAGCCGCCCCACGTCTCCCACGCCGCAAAACCGAGTGCGAGCGCCGGCACGAGCGTGACGACCCCGGTCGCGATCCCATCCGCGAGCGGGTGGTCAACAGGATCAAGCTCGCCGCCGGCTACGACCTCCTCAGGCGCAACGTCGTCCACCCGAGGGACAACCAACAATTCCGCTTCCACGTGAACTCCATTCGCCGCGAGCCGTCGTTGACACTGAGGGCCGGCGCTGGAAGCGTGACCACAACTGGACTTTACGAAGCTAAGTACCGCCCGGTCTACGCGTCACCGTAGCGCGTTGTAGGCAGGATGCACAGATCTTGACAAGAAATCCCCGCGCCGCCCTCGGGCGCGATTAAGCTGAGCAGATGAACCTTGGCAAGCAGCCGGCTACTTACGACAGTCGGGATATCACGTACGCGGATGTACGGCCCAGCTCGCTGTCGCTGCCGACCGCGCCGCCCCCGAGTGGCGGCTACGGGCGGGACTTCAGCGACTGGTTGATGCTCGGCAACGGTCCGTGCGATGACGGCTCCGTCGACTCGGCGTGGGCCGCGTATCAGGGCGCGGGCGATTGCGCCTGGGCCGGCCCGGCGCACGAGGAGATGGAGGCGTCCAAGAACTCGGGCCGCCCGATTCCCGGGTTCACGTGCCTGAACGTCCTCGAGCAGTACTCGGCCTACTCAGGCTATGACCTCCAGACCGGAGCGAAAGACAACGGCTCGAACGTCCGCGACGTGCTGAAGTGGCGCCAGAAGACAGGCATCGTCGACACCGCCGGCACGGCGTACAAGATCGGCACGTTCGTGGCGCTCGAACCCGGGAACACCGATCAGCTGTGGGAGGCGCTGTGGCTGTTCGAGGCCGTCGGGATCGGGATCAACTTTCCAAACTCGGCGATGGACCAGTTCAACGCCGGCAAGACCTGGTCGGTCGTCCCCGGCGCGACGATCGACGGCGGTCACTACATCCCGCTGGTCGGTCATCCGGTTGACAACGTCTGGACATGCGTCACGTGGGCCAAGCGCCAAACGATGACGGCACAGTTCCTGACCACCTACTGCGACGAGGCGTGGGCGTACATCGATCCGGATCGCTACAACGCCGTGACCGGCGAGACGCTGCAGGATTTCACGAGCGCTGACCTGCAGCAGTACATCTCGGGGGTCGCGCAGGAGGTCAACGCGGGGACATCGGGGGGTTGATCAACTGCTCGCTGCTGGCGACGGCTGTGGCCTCTCGGTGACCGGGGGTGGCGCTGCCGTTTCCAGCAGCTCCGCGACGCCCCGCTCGATGCCGTCGCACAACACGCCGATGTCCCGAGCGGTGTCGAAGTCGCCGGTGATGCCGAAGTTGATCCCGCCGTCGTAGGAGAAGATCGCGACCCCGATCCGCACGTGCCCCCCGAGCGGAACGAACGGGAACGCCTCGAGCATCCGCCGCCCGGCCAGGTACAGCGGCTTCTGCGGTCCCGGCACGTTGGTCGTGACGGTGTTGATGCTGCTCTGCGGCAGTCGCGTGCCGACCCGCCCGGCAAGCGCCAGCAACAGCGCGGGCGCGAACCCGCCAAGCGCGGTCAGGCGTTCGGCGGCGACCGCCTGGCCCGAGTTCTTGAGATCGTGCATCTGCTCGTGTAGGGACTCGAGCCGACCGACCGGGTCCTCGATCTCGATCGGTAGCTCCGCGAACATCGCCGAGACCCTGTTGTCGTAGGTCCCGCGCTCGTCCGCGGCGCGCACCGAGACCGGCACCAGCGAGCGGATCACGCGCCCCTGCACCTCCTGGCCACGGGACAGCAACAGCTCACGGAAGCCGTTCGTGATCACGGCGAGCACCACGTCGTTGATCGTCACGCCGGGATGGGCCTGGCGGATCTGCTTGACGTCCGAAAGCCGCGCCCGCGCCCAATCCCAGCGGCGATGCGGACCGATCGGGCCGTTGAGCGACAGGTCCGGGTTTCGATCGACCAGCGACCGCAGGTTCGCGAGGCCCCGGGTCGTATCGAGCGCTTGCTTGGTCACGCGGCGCGGGCCCCGCGCGGCCGACAGTACGGTCCGCAGCGCCTCGTAGGGACTCGCCGCCCGCTGCGCGAGCGAGTGGGCGATCAGCTCGGCCCCGCTCGGTTCGGGTGTCGGCTGCCAATCGTCGACGTCTGCGGGCCCCGCCTCACGCTCGCTGCTCATGATCACGCTCAGCAGATCGGTCCCCGAAACGCCGTCGACCATGCAGTGGTGCGTCTTTGAGACCAGCGCCCAGCCGCCGTCGTCGAGCCCCTCGACGACCCACATCTCCCACAGCGGCTTTGAGCGGTCGAGCTGCTGGGACATGACGCGCCCGACGAGGTTGCGCAGTTCCTGATCGCCACCCGGCGGCGGCAGAGCTGTGCGCCTGACGTGGTAATCGAGGTTGAAGTGCGGATCGTCGACCCACGTCGGACGGCCGAGCGCCAATGGCACGAACCGCACCTTCTGCCGGTACCTCGGCACCTCCGGCAGCCGCGCGGCGACCGCCGCGCGCACCTCGCCCGGCCCCGGCGCCGGACCTTCGAAGATCCCGACCGAGCCGATGTGCATGTGTGTCACCGCATCTTCGACATGAAGAAACGAAGCGTCAAGCGGGCTCATCGTCTGCATCGCGGCTCTCCTCTAGCGGGGACACCTAACCTATCGCGGCGCGTTCGTGATCGCGTACAAGTGTTCAGCCGTGTGGCTCCGCGGAGCCACATCGCGGGGTGCAATCAGAGCTCGCCGCGGACCACCTTCCCAAGCGCGTTGCGGGGCAGTTCATCGATGAACTCGACCCGCTTCGGAACCTTGTACGGAGCCAGCCGGCTCGCGGCGTGCTCGCGAAGATCCTGTTCCTCGACCGCGCCGCTCGCGACGACCACGGCCGTGACCTCTTCACCCCACTGCTCGCTCGGCCGCCCGATCACCGCCACTTCGACCACCGCCCGATGCGCCAGCAGCACCTCCTCGACCTCCCGTGGATAGACGTTGAAGCCACCGGTGATGATCAGCTCCTTGCTGCGGCCGATCAGCCGGAGGTACCCGTCGCCATCGAACTCGCCGAGGTCCCCCGTCCTGAACCAGCCGTCGTCGGCGAAGCTCTCGGCGTCCGCCTCCGGGTTGCGGTAGTAACCGGCGATCACGTTCGGGCCTGTGACCTCGACCTCATTTAGGTCGCCGAGCCGCAGCTGCACGCCGGGCAGCGGAAAGCCGACCGTCCCGGGGCGACGCTCACCGTCGTAGGGATTCGAAGTCAGCATGATGGTCTCGGTCATCCCGTAGCGCTCGAGCGGAACCTGCCCGCTCTGATCGGCGATCTCTTTCGCCAGCGACGACGGGAGCGGCGCCGAGCCGGAAACGATCAGTCGCAGTGGTTTGAACGCCGCAAGCTGCCCGGCGGCCGCGAGCCGCTGGTACATTGCCGGCACGCCGAAGAACAGCGACGTGCCCGCGGCCACTTGCGCGACCACATCCTCGAGCTCGAACTTCGGGCGCAGCGACACCGCGGCACCCGCGCACAGGCTCCCGTTCAGTCCCACTCCCAGTCCGTGCACGTGGAACAGCGGCAGCGTCAGCAGCAGGCAGTCGTCCGGCTCCCAGCGCCACGCGAGGTTCACGGCGGTGGCGCTGGCGAGCAGGTTCCCGTGCGTGAGCAGCGCGCCCTTCGGCCGTCCGGTGGTTCCGGACGTGTACACGAGCAGCGCCGGATCCTCGCTCCGAGCGCCGTCGATCTCCCCTGCGGCTCCGGCGTCGGGGAGCGCGAGCTCGATCCCATGCAGCTGAATCGAGCCCTCTGCGGCGTCACTGATCCATTCCCTGCGTTCGTCATCGTCGACCGCGGCGGCCGCCGGCGCGGCGTCTCGGACGATCCGCCGGACCTCGGCCTCCGTGTACGCGGGGTTCAGCGGCAGGACGACAAGCCCGGCCCGGAGCGCGGCCACATACGCCACCACGAGCTCGACAGACGAGGCTGCCGAGAGGACGATCCGATCGCCAGCGGTTAGACCGCTCCCGAGCAGCCGCGATGCGGCCACACGAGTGCGCTCCTCGAGTTCTTCGCTTGAGATCCAGCGACCGTCCGAGGCTCGCAGCTGCGGCCAGGGCGCTCGCTCGCGCCAGCGCCGCACCCACCGCCCAGGGAGGCTGTGATCCGCGAGCAGGTCGGCCGCGGCTTCCGAGAGTCCGGGCGGCAGGTGTGCCGTCGAATCACTCATCCGGTTTGTTCATCGGGAAGCGTCAGCACGGTCACCGCTCCCTCGGGGAATACCGCCTCTACCTTGAGCTGACCACCCAGCGCCGCGACGTAACGCGCCAGGGTCGCGAGATAGAGGTCGTCCTCCTGCTCGAGTTCGTCGGCGTCAACCCTGTCCGCAAGCGTCATCTTGATCAGTCCGCGCCGGCGGCGCAGCCCTTCGAGGGCCATGTCCGCCTGCATCAGCCGCCGGTACGCGAGCACCCGCGCCTCGTCTAGCGGTCTCTGCCGGCGGATCGTCTCCCAGCTCTTTGTGTCTGAATCGGCCAAGCTCCCTCCTTTCCGAGTGATCGTAAGTGCCGGGCGTAGCGCTCGTCAGCCAGGGGAATGTTCCGCTCGTACCACCGCTTCCAGTTGTTGGTCTTGTCGCCTCCGACAAGCAGAACACCATTCCGGTCAGGGTCGAATGCGAACAACACGCGGATATTGCTGCCGTGCGGGCGGAGCTCCTTCATGTTGTGATACCGCGATCCCTTGATCCTGTCCACGTATGGCCGGCGGAGCGTCGACCCGACCCGCTCCAGCTCGTCGAGCGCGGCCGCGACCCGGTTTGCGTCCTCGGAACTGAGCGCCTTGTACCAGCTCTCAGCTTCGGGTACGAAGATGAGAGACGGCACCTGCTTGTCGGGAGGCATGGTGTACAGAGCCCGCAGCGGCCCCGATCCACCCCCTACGACCGAAGTGCGGCTGTCCGATGACGTCTCTGGGGGAGAAAGTGACCGCATAGGACAGAAAGTCCCCCAGAGTGAGAGGAATCGGTCGTAGCGAGGGGCGGGGGGCGAAAATTGGGCGGCCGACGCCTCTCGAAGTGCATGACCGAATCGATTCACGCCGCATCGCCCGGACCTCTCTGACCATGAGGATCGTCGAGCTCTCAAACCATCCCGCCGCCATGCTCAGGGAGGCGCACGCTCGCCGGCGAGAACCCGCCCGGGCGAAGGGGGATGATCCGTGAACTCATGCTTCACCTCCATCGAGCCGAACGCGCTGACCGACTGGCAGACGCGCTTGCCGCGATCCTGGCCCAACCGCCGGAGGACCCGTTCACCCCCGAGGTGATCGCGGTACCGACGCGCGGGATGGAGCGCTGGCTGACCCAGCGACTGTCCGTCGGCCTCGGCGCAAGGGCGGGACGCGCGGACGGCATCTGCGCCAACGTCGAGTTTCCCTTCCCCGGACGGTTGATCGGCGGCTCGATCGCGACCGCCTCGGGAATCGAGCCCGACGACGACCCCTGGCCTCCCGAGCGCTCGGTGTGGCCGCTGCTCGACGTGGTGGAGCAGTGTCTGGGAGAGCCATGGCTCGCACGTCTCGCGACCCATCTTGGATGGCAGGGGACGGGCTCCGCGGGCTCGGAGCAGCGGTTCGGCCGGCTCCGCCTGATCGCCGACCTGTTCGACCAGTACGGAATCCGGCGTCCGGCGATGCTCCAGGCGTGGGCGCGAGGAGAGGACGCGGACGGATCCGGCGGCCGTCTGAGGACCGGAGCCATGTGGCAGGCCGAGCTCTGGCGGCGACTGCGCTCAGCGATCGCCGTCCCCAGCCCGGCTGAGCGGCTCGAGGCGGCGTGCGCCCGCCTGCGCGAAAGCCCTGAGATCGTCGAGCTCCCGTCCCGGTTCGCTCTGTTCGGCTTGACACGCTTGCCGGCGAGCTACCTCCAAGCGCTGAGCGCGCTGGCTGCCGGCCGCGACGTCCATCTGTTCTTGCTCCACCCCTCGCCGGGGCTGTGGCAGGCGATCGCCGATCGGGACGAGACCGGCGCCATCGTCACTCGCTCGCAAGACCGCACGGCCGACTTCGCGACCAATCGGCTGCTCGCCTCCTGGGGTACAGACTCGCGCGAACTGCAGCTCGTGCTCGAGGCGACGGGCGAGCACGCCGACCACCACCACGAGCTCGGGGCCGACGGCGAGGACACGCTCCTTGAACGGCTCCAAAAAGACGTCCGCGCCAACCGCCAACCGCCCGGTGTGCCGCTGCCCAAGGCGCCCGAACGACGCCTCGAGCTGTCGATGGCAGACCGAAGCGTCGAGATCCACGCCTGCCACGGGCCCGCTCGCCAGGTCGAGGTGCTGCGCGAGACGATCCTGCACCTGCTCGCGGACGACGACACGCTCGAGCCCCGCGACGTGATCGTGATGTGTCCCGACATCGAGACGTTCGCGCCGCTGATCCAGGCGACGTTCGGCTCGATCGAGACGTCTGAAGCGGACGACGGCGATCTGCCCGCCGATGACATCAGGCGCGCGGACCTGAGGGTCAGGCTCGCCGACCGCTCGCTGCGCCAGACAAATCCCGTGCTGAGCGTGGTCGCGCAGCTCGTCGACCTGGCCGAGCAGCGGCTGACCGCATCGCAGATGGTCGACCTGGCCGGCAGCGAGCCCGTCCGCCGCCGGTTTCGCTTCGACGATGACGACATCGCCCGGATTCAGGATTGGATCGTCGACGGCGGCATCCGCTGGGGCCTCGATGCCGCCCACCGAGCCGACTACAAGCTCGAAGAGGTCCTGGCCGGCACCTGGCGCGCAGGCCTGCAGCGGATCCTGCTCGGCGTCGCGATGGCCGAGTCCGGGCGACGGCTGTACGAAGGCGTGCTGCCGGTCGACGACGTCGAGAGCGGCGCGATCGACCTCGCCGGACGGTTCGCCGAGTTCGTCGATCGCGTGGGTGCGGCACTGGATGCGCTGCGTGGACCCAACACGGTCGTCGGCTGGGCGGACGCGATCGCCGACGCCGCCGATGCGCTGACTGCCACCGGCAACCGCGACGCGTGGCAGTCCTACGAGCTGCGCCGGATGCTGGCCGAGATCGTTGCCGAGGCCGAGCGAGCGGCAGCAACCACCGAGATCGGTCTGGCCGAGATCCGCGCGCTGCTGCGCCACCGGCTCGCGGGACGACCGACAAGGGCGAACTTCCGCACCGGCAACCTGACCGTCTGCACGCTCGTCCCGATGCGCTCGGTCCCCCACCGCGTCGTCTGTCTGCTCGGGCTCGACGACGGCGCCTTTCCACGCAAGTCGCGCCGCGACGGCGACGACCTGCTGCTCGAAAGCCAGCACGTCGGCGATCGAGACCCGCGAGCCGAGGATCGCCAGATGCTGCTCGACGCACTCCTGGCCGCAGAGCAGAAGCTGGTGATCATGTTCTCCGGCAACGACGAGCGAACGAATGCCCCGCGTCCGCCGGCCGTACCTGTGGGAGAGCTGCTCGACGTCATTGATCGCACGGCTCATACGGACACCGGCGCCGCTCGCGAGCGGATCCTCGTCCGCCACCCGCTGCAACCGTTCGACCGGCGGAATTTCGTCGCCGGCGAGCTGCTGCCGGATGGGCCTTGGGGCTTCGACCGCACATCGCTCGCGGGGGCGATCGCCTTGGGCGGGCGTCGGACCGAGCCGCCGCCGTTCCTGATCGCACCGCTGCCGGCCATCAGGGCTCCGAGGCTGGCGCTGGAAGAGCTCGTCGCGTTCGTGGAGCGCCCGGTGCGAGCGTTCATGCGCCAGCGGCTGGGCATCTCGACGAGCGACTTCGAGGACGAGATCGAGGACGGGCTACCGGTCGATCTCGACGGCCTCGCGCTGTGGCAGATCGGCCAGCGCGTGCTCGACGGCGTGCTCGCAGGGCTCGAGCCAAACGCCTGCCTCAAGGCCGAGATCGCGCGCGGCGGCCTCCCTCCCGGCAAGCTCGGCTTTCCGGTGATCAAGCGGATCTGGCCGACGGTGGAGATGATCGTCGCGGAGGCGCGATCCTTGACCGGCGAGGTACCGCCGCGATCGGTTGGCATCAACGTCACGCTGGCGGATCGAAGGGTGCTGTCCGGCTCGGTCTCGGGCATCTGCGGACCGGTGTTGCTGGCCGCCAGTTATTCAAGGGTCAACCCCCGGCACCGGCTCGCCGCGTGGGTCCGTCTGCTCGCGCTGACCGCGGCCGATCCGAGCGAGCCGTTCGAGGCCGTGACGGTTGGCAAGGCGCCGTACGACAGCGATGGCGAGCTCAGGGTCGCGCGGATCGCGCCGCTCGGCGCGGACGCGACGACGCGACGCCGGCGGGCGCTGGCCGAGCTGGGCAAGCTGATCGACCTGCGCGACCGCGGCCTCCGAGACGTCCTCCCGATCCCGTCACTGACGGCTGCGGCGTACGCACAGGCGGCAGCCGCCGGCGCGGACCCCGTGGCGGCGGCGAAGAAGCCGTGGGCCTCGGGGTTCAAGGTCGACGGCGAGGACGTCGACCCTGATCATCAGCGGGCGTTCGGCGCCGACTGCACGTTGGGACAGCTGCTTGACACCGCCCCGCGAGCCGACGAGGGCGGCGAGGGCTGGGATGCAAGCGAGTCCTCGCGGTTCGGGCGTTACGCCCGCCGGCTGTGGGACGGCCTGCTCGAGGTAGAGACCGTGAGCGACCGATGAGCGATCGACCGTTCGACTTCAGCGGGCCGCTCCCGACTGGGGTGACGGTGCTCGAGGCGAGCGCCGGCACCGGCAAGACGTACACGATCGCGGCGCTCGCGGCGCGGTTCATTGCCGAGGGACGACCGCTTCACGAGCTGCTGCTGGTCACGTTCACGCGGATGGCCACCG
>Ga0302325_10028053_pt1 | contig 11654 bp, 9 predicted proteins | sample Palsa_T0_2_FD_201948 | JGI IMG/M metagenome (GOLD analysis project Ga0302325, IMG submission 201948) | Peat permafrost microbial communities from Stordalen Mire near Abisko, Sweden - Palsa_T0_2 | ecosystem: Environmental > Terrestrial > Soil > Palsa > Peat permafrost | place: Sweden: Abisko... | reverse complement strand
AAAAGATGGTGCGCGGTGCAGGTTTCGAACCTGCGACCCCTTCCGTGTGAAGGAAGTGCTCTACCACTGAGCTAACCGCGCATTCTCCAAATTAAACTCATTTAGATTTTATAATTCAATATTAAAGTGCTGGAGCGCCGCACAATCTACCTGAATTGTCTATCAAAGTGCCTTAAAACCGAAGCACCAGTTACTGATTGTTCACATTATGGAACATGTGTGAATTGGTAAGCACAATGGCATAAGAAGGCGGCGATGCGTCTGGCATCGGCGTGCAGGGCCCAGCCACTCTAGAATTGATGAATTTGCCGCAAAAACTGCAAGCCGCAGGAATTTAGCCATTCGTCTTCGGGAATAACGCAACTTTTTTGCGGCACCGGCGTTTCATTATTAGCAAGGCTGCTCTTAACTCTAATTACTTATGCGTTCCATTCCATTTATCCTGATTGCCATTTGCTGCGCGTCACCACTGGCGTCCCGCGCGCAGGTTGCAACCAATCCGCCGCCGACTGAAATCCAGAATTTCGAACTACAGAGCGACACGGTCATCGTCAAGGGCTTCGGCGAAATCGGTTCGCTCGCCACCGATGCCGGCGTCATTTCGGTGCGGTGCAAGGAATCGGATAATGTCATGGCCGGCAGTAAAATATATGGCATCGCCGTGGTGCTGGAATCCAACCAATCGCGGAACGCCTTTGTGGTGGACGATGACGAACTGGAGGCGTTGATCCGGGGACTGGATTTCCTGGACAAAATTTCTTATGACGTGACGACCATGCCCTCATTTGACGCGGAATTCACCACGCGTTCAGGACTGCGTATGGCCGCTCACAGCGAGCGGCGGGAGGGAAGCATCCAGCTCTATTTGCAGTTTGGCGACGTGGCAAGATTACCGGTAACGCCGGAACAATTTGCGCAGTTTAAAAATCTAATCGGCCAGGCCAAAAAATCCCTCGACATTACGAAGAGCAAAAACTCATCTTCGTAAAATCGTGTCCCGTTGCGCCAAGTCGGGATTGGCGTGGGGGAAATCTAAATTGTAATGCAACCCGCGGCTTTCGGGCCGCAACAAAGCGCAACGGATAATCAATTCCGCCACAGTCGCGATATTGCGCAGTTCCAGCAAATCACTCGTCACAATGAAATTCCAGTAATACTCCCGGATTTCCTCCTGCAAATTGGCGATGCGCTTTTGCGCGCGCTCAAGCCGTTTGTTCGTGCGCACGATGCCCACGTAATCCCACATCAGCCGCCGAATTTCGTCCCAATTATGCGAAACGACGACCAGCTCATCGGGATTTGTCGCAATGCCCGACTGCCACGGCGGGATGGAGGCATGGCTGATGATCGCCTGCGGCTGGCGTGTTACTATTTCCGCCGCGCGATGCGCGCAAACCAAAGCCTCCAAAAGCGAATTGCTCGCCAGCCGGTTTGCGCCGTGCAGCCCCGTGCAGGCCACTTCGCCCACGGCGAAAAGCCCCGGGATGTCAGTTTCGCCGTCCACGTTTGTTACCACGCCGCCACATTGATAATGCGCCGCCGGGACCACGGGAATGGGTTCTTTCGTAATATCGATGCCGTAGCCCAGGCAGGTTTTGTAAATGTTCGGGAAGCGTTCAATGATGAATTTTGCCGGCTTGTGCGTGATATCCAGCAGCACGTAATCCGCGCCGGTGCGTTTCATCTCGCTGTCAATCGCCCGCGCCACGATGTCCCGCGGGGCCAGCGATTTCATGGGATGCGCGCCCTCCATGAATTCCACACCGTCCAGGTTTTTCAAAATGCCGCCTTCGCCGCGAACAGCTTCACTGATGAGAAAGGATTTTGCCCGGGGATGATACAAACAGGTGGGATGAAACTGGACGAACTCCATGTTGGCCACGCTTGCCCCGGCGCGATAGGCCATGGCCACGCCGTCGCCGGTCGCAATGTCGGGGTTTGTGGTGTAGAGATAGACCTTGCCGCAACCGCCGGTGGCCAGCAGCGTGACCGGCGAGGAAAAAGTCTCCACGCGATTACTTTTCTTGTCGTAAACGTAGGCGCCCAGGCAGCGGTTGCCGTCCTTGATGCCAAATTTCTGGCTGGGAATCAAATCAATCGCCAAGTGGTTTTCACAAATGGAAATGTTCGGCTGTTTTGCAATGGCATCGAGCAGCGCACTTTCAATCTCGTGGCCGGTCATGTCCCTGGCGTGCAGAATCCGGCGGCGTGAATGGCCGCCTTCACGCCCCAAATCCAGTTCGCGCGAACCGTCGTCGGCACGGTTTTCCGACTCGGAAAACTTCATCCCGAATTCGATCAACTCCTGGATGCGCGCGGGCCCTTCCTCGACAATCGTTCGCACTACCTGCTCCTTGCACAGACCCGCACCCGCCGCCAGCGTATCACGCACGTGCAGTTCAAACGAATCGTCCTTGCCGGTCACCGCCGCGATGCCGCCCTGCGCGTAATTCGTGTTCGATTCCGCGCGGTCCTTCTTCGTCACGATTGCCACCCGCCCATGCGGCGCGACCTTGAGCGCGAACGAAAGTCCGGCAATGCCGCTGCCCAGGACGAGATAATCGAATTGTTTCATCCAAAAGAAATTAGCGCAAAGACGCAGGGACGCGAAGAAATAATCCACCATAATCCACCAGTATGCAGATGGGACAGATGTGGCGGACGAGACTGATAGAACCTTAAAGGTTTCGGATCATGGAAATGCTCCTGGCCGATTCCGGCCCGCTGACAGCCAGGGATTCCAAAACATTTATGAAGAAATCAGCATTTGTGTAGTCAGAAAAAACCGTCACTGCACCTGCGGAGCGAAGCCGTGCAGCCTTTGTTCCGTGGCCAATGCCAATGAAGTGATAGCGGAGGTTTTTTGAGGCACGGATATCCCAGACAGCATCCCCAACATAGACGATCGCGTCAAATTGGGTTTGGCCGTATTGCTCCAACGCTCGCTCCAACGCAACGGACATAATGCCTTCGCGCGAACAATCATCATCTGCATAGGCCGACGCGCCAAACGGAAAATCAAGCCCGGCCTTTTGCAGTTTCCACTGCGCTGAGATTTTCCAGCCGCCTGTGGCCAAGGCAGTTCCAAAATGTTTGCGGTTGGCCAGTTCCTTCAGCAACAACTCCGTTCCCGGTATCGGTGCAAACCTTGTCGAATTCTCGAAAGCCTCATTTAACAATGTCACAAATCGGCTTTGAAATTGTTCAATCTCATCCGGCTGAGGACCGCGATTCAGCCGCTGCTCAAACAATTCCAAGAGCACTCCCGAATCGGTTGCATGCCGATAAGCCGACCAATCGGTGCTAACATTTTCAAAACCAAAAACATCCAAAAGCGCGCCCACAAAACATTCCTCGTCAGCCTGCATGGTGTCGGCCAGCGTGCCGTCGAGATCAAACATTATCAGTTGCAAACGCAGTCCTTTCTAAAGCCGCCCATTATCAATCAGCCTCGTCTTCCCCACAAACACCGCCAGCGCCATATGTGTGCCAGGAGAAACTTCCGTGATCGGCACAAGCGTTTCAGGGTCGAAAAATTCCACGTAATCCAGCCGCGCATCCGGCTCCGTTTCGATCCATTTTTTAACGTCTCTTTTTAACACAGCCGCTGAAAACAATTTAATTTTCTTTACGGCCACTTTCGTTGCGCGCATCGCGCGCCACAGCACCGTCGCCTGCCGCCGCAAATCGCCTTCCAGATATTTGTTGCGCGAGCTCATCGCCAGGCCGTCCGGTTCGCGCGCCGTCGGTGCCACGATGATGCGCACGGGAAAATTTAAATCGCGCACCATGCGTTTTATTATCGCCGCCTGCTGGAAATCTTTTTGGCCGAACACCGCGACGTCCGGCAGCACAATATTGAACAGTTTGGCCACTACCGTCGTCACGCCCCGAAAATGCGCTGGTCGCGACGCTCCTTCCATCGTTTGAGACAACTTTTCTTCCGTGACGTAGGTGCTGAAACGAGCGGGAACGTCGCGCCGGTCAGGGTACATTTCCTTGTCGTCTGGCACGAAGACTGTATCTACGCCTTCCACACGCAACAATTTCAAATCCCGTTTCAGGTCGCGCGGGTATTTTGAAAAATCCTCGGTCGGCGCAAATTGCGTCGGGTTCACGTAAATACTGACCACCACTTTGCCGCGCTTGCCAGCCCGCTTGCGCGCCTCCCGCACGAGGCTTAAATGGCCCTCATGCAAAAACCCCATTGTGGGCACCAGGCCGATGAGCGCGCCCGCGCGCTGCCATTTTTTGGCCAACCGCTGCATGGCGGCGTTGGAAGAAACGATTTGCATGGGCCAAAAATGCGGAAACAAATTCGCGCTATCAATCTTATTCGGGAGCGTGTTAGGGGTTATCTATGAGTGAGAAACGAAGGCTGATCCTTCATTTTATCGTGGATTGTTTGTTCATCATTTCGATATGCGTAATGATCTTTACGCATAACAGGCTTTTTTATGTTCCTTGCCTGCTTTATGGGGTGTATTCAAGAAAATTCCTTGAAAAGAAACATGTGCCAAAACCACCATGGCGGGAATTAACAACGCTTGAAACCATCGCCTGGTTTGCGATTTGTTTTTCCGCACTTTGGATTGGCGGTTTCGCTATATACAAGGGGCTGTTGGGCGATATTGCGTTCATGGTTCCAATAGGCATTGTCGGTCTCGCAATTCGTTCGCTCGCTTTTGCAAAGGATTGGGTCGCACTTAAAACTCCTGCACCCGCTTCAAATTAAAAAAGCGCGAAAGCTTTCGCCTTCGCGCTTTTGTTAAAAATCTTTTACTGTCTTCCCGCGAAATTCACCGGCGCTTTATGCGGCATTTCATGCGCGCAGGGCTGGTTGATGGGCGCATCCGGCGTGCGATTGTTTTGCGTCACGACATTATTTGCGAGCATCCAGGCCTCGACTTCCTCGCCGCTGATGTCCGCGAGCATTCGGCCATTGATCTCCACGCATGGGCTGAGCATCTGGCCGCTCTTCTCAATCATTTCCTGCCGTTGCAGTGGGTCGTTGATGATATCACGGTCCTCAAAGGGCAGGTCGTATTTGTGCATTACGGCGCGAACGCCCTGGCTCCAACCGCAGGAGGGTTTCAAATAAGCGATGATTTTTGGCTTTTCCATAGTTTTGTAAAATTTGGTTTTGCTACCACAACAAAATGCCATAGCTGGAAGCGTGATGCAAACCTTTTAAGAGTAGCATCCACCTGATGACCTCAATAGATATATGAAGTTGGAAAAGTGGCAACATCGGTTACATCGTTGATTATCAACGACTAAAGTAGCAACATTTCCGGCTACAGGGTGGCAACAACCAGTTACATTGTTGATAGCCAATGACTTAACGAGGGCGTTAACGATAACGTAGTTGCTTGCAAGATCGTCCACAAAAAACCGGGCCACTACCAACCGCCGGAACTCAAATAAATTGTCGGTTTTTACCGCCCGGCGCACACTTATCCTCAAATGGAACGAACGGATGACAACGTGTTGCTGCACCAGTTCGCTGAAAAGCGTTCGGAAGAAGCGTTTGCCGCGCTGGTGGCACGCCATGTCAACCTGGTCTATTCCGTAGCCTTGCGGCGGGTTGGCGAACCCCATGACGCGGAAGAAATCGCACAGGCCGTGTTCATCATTCTGGCAAAGAAAGCCGGGGAATTGCGCCACGACAAGGCCATTTCCAGTTGGTTATTTCAAACCACCCGCCTGACTGCGAACAATTTTATTAGAAGCGAAATGCGGCGGCATCGCCGTGAACAGGAGGCCTTATATGCAATCCCTTTTGAATGAATCCGGCGAGGATGCCTGGCCGCGAATCGCTCCGCTGCTGGACGATGCCGTTGGCGCTTTGGGTGAGAAGGACCGGCGCGCCATCATTTTGCGCTTTTATGAAGGCCGGAATTTGGCCGATGTCGGCACGGTGCTGGGCGCAAGCGAAGACGCGGCGGAAAAGCGCGTCACGCGCGCCGTGGAGAAACTGAGGAAATTCTTTTTCAAACGCGGCGTGGATTCCACGTCGGCGGTCCTGACCGGCACTATTACCTCCCATTCCGTCCAGGCCGCGCCCGCTGCCCTGGCAAAAACCATTTCCACCGTCGCGCTGGCCAAAGGCGCTGCGGCTTCCACTTCAACCTTAACCCTCGTGAAAGGAGCATTGAAAGTTATGGCCTGGACAAAGACAAAAACAACAATCGTCGGTGTAGCAATAGCACTACTGGGAATTGGTGGAACAATTCTGGTCGTTGACGCATTATTGCCCGTGCCGGACATTCAAGGCGCATGGGAAGGCATGCTCAATATTACGCCAGCCGGAGGCTATGGCGTTCACAAGGGAGAGACACCGAGATACCCCCTCATTTTGAGAATCGCCAGAGTGAATGGCGGTTATCAGTTGAAGGTTGACGACCTGGGCTTTGGCAATCAGGAGCAGCTTGACACGTTTACTTACAAGTATCCTTCCGTGCTTGGCCACAGCACGGTGTCCGATCGCAACTTTGTCGGCACAGTGGATCGTTCCGGGGAAAAAATGACCGGAAAGATTTTGCAATTGCCGGGAAATACTGTTGTCGCAACGGGGGTGTTTATACGGACCAACAATCCGGCTCCGTTTCCCGAACCATTGGCTGACTACGAGTTCGCGCCACGGCCTGGATCAGATTTGCAGGGTTTTTGGGCGGGAAAAGTCGGCGGGGGAAAAACTGCCGTTCGCATCCGTGTAAAAATTGCGGAGGCACCCGATGGAACATTCCGCGCCGATTTCTATTCTCAAGGCACAGTACGTCAACCCACCACGGTAGGTTATGATGGAACCACAATTAAACTGATGCCAATGAACGGTTACGGCATGTTTGAAGGCCAGTTGCGGAATGGTGGCAAAGAAATGGCCGGCGATTGGATTCAAGGGGGCTACCACACAAGAACGACCTTAATGCAGACAAACTATTCGGAATACTATTCGAACTTCCAGGTCCAGGAATAAAAAATGGTCACGTTTTGCTGTTGGACGGACACTTGTTATTGGATGGTGGGCAAATTTTCTTATTATTTGCAACTTTTTGGCAGAAACTGTTAAGTATAATAACAGATGAAGGCCGGAAAGCATGACTGTGCGTGCAACATCCATGAGGTGGGGAAATTGGCGCGCCGGAATCACGCATTCACACTTATCGAACTGCTGGTGGTCATTGCCATTATTGCCATCCTGGCCGCTTTGCTCTTACCCGCACTTTCGACGGTAAAGTCATACTCTCGTTCTGTCTCCTGCAAAAACCGCCTGCATCAAATGGGCGTCGCCCTGCAAATGTATGTGCATGACGATCAGAGCCAATATCCTCGTTACCTCGGCCCTGTCGGCCCGTCATACGGTGACGCAAAAGGATTAGGTGGCAGGGCGGCTGGATTAGTTTATTGGTCATCAAAACTTTTCCCGTATTATCCGTTAAACTGGACGAATAGTTTATTCCAATGTCCGGGCTATAGCGGCAAGGTTTCTGGTCCTTATAATCCGCAAGCGATAGACCGTTATGGCAGCTACAGTTATAATGCAGGCGGGGTTGGTCTTGATGGCCTCTACGGCGCCCCCAACTATCCTCTCCACGAATATTATGGATTGGGACCGTATATGTTTTGGCGGGATGCGCACGGGAATTTCGTGCCACCCGTTTCCGAAACGGAAATTCGTGTTCCAAGCGAAATGCTGGCGATTTGCGATTCTTTAATGAAAAGCACCTTGATGGCGGGAGGTGATGATTTTGGAGTGTGTAGCAGACTTTTCGGCGGCGACATGACTACTGCGCCATACGTTTTGGGACATGGCAAAAACTATAATCAGCTTTTATGCGACGGCCATGTGTCTGCGGAACATCCTTCACTTTTGTTTAATCCGTCAAACTCTGCAGCAATGTGGGACTATGATCACCAGGCTCATCCCGAATTATGGATACCTTAAAAAATGCCGTCTATCCGCATTGGTTCAACATTACCTGAAACAGGATGAAGTCACGTTCCACATATCAAATAGGATTCACACTCATCGAACTGTTGGTGGTGATTGCTATCATCGCCATCCTGGCGGCGGTGTTGTTGCCGGTGCTTTCCGCGGCCAAAAAGCGCGGCGGGCAGGCCGTGTGCATTAATAACCAAAAGCAACTGGGCACGGGCATGCAAATGTATCTCAATGATAACAGCGACGCTTTTCCGGGCATTGCCTCGCGGGTGTATGGCTACCAGCCGGAAGACTGGATTTATTGGCGAACAAACACGGCAGTTTATCCATCGTTCAGCCAAAGCCCGATTTTGACTTCGGTTCCCGGCTTGCAAAAGCCGTCATTACGCTGCCCGCTGGATACGAGCGACGCAGACCGGCTGGCCTACGATTACGGGGACGGGTACGGGCCGTATTTGTTTAGTTACAGTTTCACCGGCTACGGCATAGTGAACGATCAGGATTTCGGGATGTCCTCCATCGTGGATACATTGGACGGCACTACCAATGTCATTCTGTTCAAGCAAAACGCCGTGCGCAATCCGGTGTCGAAAATTATGCTGGCCGAGGAACCGGGTTCCGGCGCGAGTTGGGACAGCCCGGATGGCACGTTTATTTCGGATGGGCGGTGGGTTCCGGCGGTCATTGACGGCTTGAACGTCAACCATGAAGACGTCCTGACGATCCGACACGGCGGCAAGGCGGACGTCGCCTTTGGAGACGGCCATGTGGAGCCGGTTACGCCCGACTTCGGCAATGACCCCGCCAACTCCGAGCCGGATTTATGATGAGACTTTGAAATGATTGTCCTTTGTTCCGACAATCATTGCATCATAACCACCCAACGCTGTCCGGGTAATCACCGCGTCGGCCGGATGTTCCAAAGAGAAAACGACTTTGCCATCACGCCTCAATTCCGTGAATCCGCCGCAGGCAAACTTTTCCAACTCGCCCGCTTCGTTCACTTTCAGCGCGCAAACACCAATGTAACTGCCGGAAAATTCATGCCCGCCCAGTACAATCGAAAAAGGTTTCGCCCGCTTCGTTTGCCACGATTGAAAATCCGAGAAAATAACCGTGCCGTCCTCCAGAAACGCCCCGTCCGCCAGCGAATTGGTCTGCGCGCCCAGTTTCGGAAGCTGGTTTAAGTCAAAACCGCGCACGGTCGCCCGCGCGGCAATCGCGTCAAACCGGCTGCTGATGTCATTGCCGTAAAAATCACGCGTCGCATCTCCCGCCAGCATCAATTTGCCGCCGCTCTGCGTGTAGCGTTCAAGAAATTTCAGCGTCGTGTCTTTCGCATATTGTGGATACAGAAACACCAGGCAATCAAAACGATGGCCGTTGACGACGGGATGGTTTTGGGCGTCAAACGTAATCTGGCCGTTGTCAATGAAATCGCTCGGCAGCAGCGCGCAGGGATAACCCGCTTGCCAGACGGACTGCGCCTTTTCCTCAATGCCCTGTTTGCCGGTGGCCAGTTTGTTGTTGATGTCCCAGGGTGAACGCGCGGCTTCATCGGGAAACCAGTCAACCAGCGCAGGCATGCCAAAGACTACCAGCACCGACAGCTTCGGTGCGGCGGGATTGAATTGGTTGAGCAACCGGATTTTCAGTTCGGCATCGCGGATGGGCGCGTAGCGTTCGGTGTCTGACAGGTCAATGCCCCAGCGGCCGGAGTGATCGTTCCAGCCGTGATAATCAATGCGGCCGTCAAACGGGGCGTCGCGGAACGCCTTTTTTGTGAAAGAATTCATATCGCGGCTGTAAAGCTGGTCAATGGTAATGGGTTCCGGATGCACCATGCACAGGCCCATGCACTGGGGCATCGGCCAGTTTTCGTCGCTCTGGCCGTATTCGCGCGGGTTGGTCCACCAATTAAAACCCACCCGCCAGACATCATCCGAGCGCATGGTATTGTGAAAGGTATTATGAATCCCGGCAAACGTGTCCGGGCCAAAAATCTTCTTGGACATTTTGTGAAACGCCTGTTCCACCCGCAACGGGCCTTCGCGAAAAACGTCAAAATACTCGTTGATGGCGCGGATGCGGATTTCGGGTTTCCCCTCCGGCGCAAACCGCATATCGAACAACGCCTGCACCAGCGGCGTGCCGGTGCGTTTCTGAAACTCTTCCGCAAACGCGTGGCCATAGAAACGGTCCCGAAACTCTCCGCCTTTGGGTATGGTGACCATCATGGTGCCGAATTCGTCAAGGGCCGTGCCGTCAAAAGGGATGTCGGAATAGTGTTCCAGTGTCTCGTGATATTTATTGATCATCACGTCATTAAACAGGTCAGGGAAGTCATAATAATGCGCCACCATGATATAGGCGGTGTACCCGACGAGATTGGTGGGGGCATCAATGGACAGGGTCACGCTGGCCGCGTCCGCTTTCAAGGTCCTGGCCGAGGCCGTGATGTCGGTCAAAGTTCGCTTGTCATAATAACCGTCCCCGGTTTTGCGGAAGGCAAAAACCTTCAGCACTTCGCTGTGGAATGCCTGAAGACTCCGCCCGCTGGCGGTGGGGGCGGAATAATCCGCGTGGCCGTTCGTGTCCAGGACGATTTCGCCTTCAGTGACCAGCGCCTGGGCCTGGGTCAGAGGCAGCGGCTGATGCAAGTCCTGCTCTGCAAGGTTATTTGTATGCACAGCCGACCAATATTCCCACAGTTGCAGTCCCACTTTGATATTGTGTCGGTGGGCTTCGCGCACAGTTTGCGCAAAGATGCCGTGCATTTTTTTGTAATCATAAAAGTCCACGCCTTCGCGTTCGGTCATAAGCGTCAGCGTATAGGCGCTGTTCGTCGCCATGTTCCGCACGTCATCGAGATAATGCGCGTTGGCTAAAGTATTCGATTGCCAGAACCAATACGTTATCTCCGGAATTTGCGTGGGCGGCATCGTATCCACGTATTGCACATCCGCACTTGCCGATAATGCAGGCGCCAGGATGGCACAAGCCGCGAGGATAAAAATCAACAAACTGGTTTTCATGCCATTTATTTTCCCGTCAAATTTTTCTGCAACATCTCCGCGATGCCCAGAAACGCTTTGCCGGCCGGATGGTTTGGCGCGGAGACTACAATCGGCGTTCCGGCATCCCCGCCTTCGCGGATTTCGGTAAAGATGGGCACTTCGCCGAGGAAAGGAGTTTTTTGGCGCGACGCTTCCTGTTTGCCACCGCCGTGGCCGAAGATTTCCACGCGGTCGCCGTTCGGCGTGGTGAAGTAGCTCATGTTTTCGACAATGCCCAAAATTGGCACGTTCACTTTTTCAAACATCGCTATGCCCTTGCGCACCACGCCCAGCGACGCTTCCTGCGGCGTAGTGATGATGACCCCGCCGTCCAACGGCGTGGCCTGGCAAAGCGAGAGCTGGGCGTCGCCTGTGCCGGGCGGCAAATCCACGAGCAGGAAATCCAGCTCGCCCCACTCCACCTGATGCAGGAATTGCTGGATGGTTTTGGTAATCATCGGCCCGCGCCAAATCACCGGCTGGTCGTCCGTAATCAGCAGGCCGAGGCTCATGACCTTCACGCCGTGCGCCACCGGCGGGACGAGCTTTTCCTGCGGGCTGACGGTGGGTTTTTCATGGACGCCCATCATCAACGGAATGCTGGGGCCGTAGATGTCGCAATCCAGCAGGCCGACTTTTGCGCCGCTGTGCCG
>Ga0302325_10028051_pt1 | contig 11656 bp, 11 predicted proteins | sample Palsa_T0_2_FD_201948 | JGI IMG/M metagenome (GOLD analysis project Ga0302325, IMG submission 201948) | Peat permafrost microbial communities from Stordalen Mire near Abisko, Sweden - Palsa_T0_2 | ecosystem: Environmental > Terrestrial > Soil > Palsa > Peat permafrost | place: Sweden: Abisko... | reverse complement strand
GTGTGGTTCACGAGAGCATGACTCCGATGCGCAGCAGTCCGGTGCTGGCCGGCCGGATCCGGGAGCCGGGCAGCGGCGCTGCCTTTTTCGTGTGGTAACGCCTGGAGCGTAATACTCATGATTCAATCCATCTATAAGGGCATCGAGATTGAAATGGAGATGCATCAAGAATCGCAACAGGGGTATTGGAGATGCGACTACACACTCATCAAGCATCCTGAACGAACCATAACGATTCATCACGGGGATACAGAGTTCCCGAGCATGGAGCTGGCGAGGGAATAGGCCTTGCACGATGCTCGGATCGCGATAGATAAGGCCAACGGAATGAAAGGAACGCAAGTCATGTCTGAAACGAACTCGGTTATAGCCATTTACGGAACCCACTCTCAAGCAGAGGAAGCGGTGAAGGAACTCCAGAAGTCTGGGTTCGATATGAAGAAAATGTCCATCGTCGGCAAGGATTATCATACCGACGAGCACGTCGTCGGATACTATAACACCGGCGACAGAATGAAATATTGGGGCAAGATGGGCGCCTTCTGGGGTGGTATCTGGGGGATGCTGTTCGGAGCCGCTTTCTTTGTCATTCCAGGTTTGGGGCCGATATTGGTGGCCGGTCCCTTAGTCGCCTGGATCATCGGCGCGCTGGAAGGCGCGGTTGTGGTGGGCGGATTGAGCGCGCTCGGCGCGGGGCTGTATAGCATTGGCATCCCCAAAGACAGCGTCGTGAAATACGAGACGGCGCTGAAGTCCGACAAGTTCCTCCTTCTGGCTCATGGCACGGCGGATGAGGTGGCCAAGGCCCGGGACATCCTGCAGACGACCCACGCAGTGGACGTTGCAGTCCACGGGGCGCAACGCGAGCAGTTCGCTGGGGTCAGCAGCAGATAGCCTAGCAAATCGGCGCGTGAAACTTTCGGCTCAAGTAAGCGTGATGCTGAGCATTCAGAGAATTCTTGTTCCAGTTGTGTTAGCGGATACTTCGCGGCACGTCGTGCATCAGGCAGCGTGGCTGGCGCGCCGCCTTCGCGCCGAGATCATTCTGCTGCACGTGGTGATGCCTCTCAGCTATCCCGCCGGCTTGCTGGAGGGCGGGCATGAGATCACTGCGCGAGATTTGCACGCGCACATCGTCCAGCGAGCTCAGGAAGATCTGGATCGGGCGCTCGGCCCGGAACTCGAAGGCATTGCGGTCACACGCGTGCTGCTGAGGGGCGACCCGGCCCACGAAATCGTGAAGATGGCTCGTGACCGTAACGTCGACCTGATCATGATGTCGACTCATGGCTATGGATCGTTCTACCGGTTTCTGCTGGGTTCAGTGACAGCGAAAGTACTGCACGAAATCCAGTGCCCGGTGTGGACCGGCGCCCATCTGGAAGAGGCTCCGGCCCGCGAGTTCTCGATCCGCCGCGTGCTTTGCTCGGTGGAACTGAACGCGCACAGCCGCCACACCGTATCGCTGGCCGCCGAGATGGCCACGGCCGTTAATGCGACGCTTACACTGGCGCACATCACGGGTAGCGTGGAGATCTACGGCCCCGGCGGATCGCATGTCGACCCTGAGTGGAAGGAGAAGCTCGTTGGCTTCGCCGCCGAAGAGATCGCCAAGCTTCAGCAGGAAGCGGGTACGAAGGCCGAAGTTATCATCGATAGCGGCAATGTCCCGGATCTGTTGAACCGGGCGGCGGAGCAAACGGAGGCGGATGTCCTGGTCATCGGACACATTCCTGGGCGCAGCCATTTGGGGGACAACGGCAACGGCTATGGGATCATTCGGGCATCGCAAATTCCGGTGCTGAGCGTCTGAGGGAATTGTGGCGTATCAATCCTTGATGAATACGACGATCCTGCTTTTGGTCTCCGATCCAATCGTACGGTCCACTCTTAAGGAGACATTGGAGCACGAGGGATTTACGGTGGTGGCTGCCGGAGACGTGGGGCAGGCGGTAGACCGGATCAGGGAATGCCCGCCGGATCTGTTGATTACCCGAACCTACATTGAGGGCTTGTCGGGGCACGATGCAGCGATGTATCTGCGCACGAAATGTCTGAAAATGAAGGTTCTTATTCTCGGGGGTCTTCTTGACGACGAGCGGCTTCATTCTCGCGAAGCGCTGCAAGGATTTGAGGTCTTCCCAAAACCCTACGCCCCGGCGAAGCTGATCCAAGAAGTGAAGCACATCCTGAGCAAACCGCCGCGCGGTTGAACAGGCAACGTTGCGTCAGACCCGCCAACTGCACGTGTGCGAACGACGGAGTCCGGATGCGAGTCCACGACATGGCGCCGCCGTCGCTTACCAGGTAACAGCCGTTATTTCCCTCGGTTCCTTCAATCGCCCCGAGCGCCTCCCCGGGCGGAATCACCGCTCGTTCCTCCGAGGGCGGGCACGCCGGCTGGGCCGATGTATACTTCCCCTCGGCCATGTTGTTCGCACACTGTTCGACGATACGCAGGCTCTGCCGAATTTCCTCGACGCGTACCATGCCGCGGTCGTAGCAGTCTCCATTTCGGCCGGTGGGAACGTCGAACTCGAACTGTTCATAACCGGAATAGGGTTGCTTCTTGCGAAAGTCCCACTCAAGGCCGCAGGCTCGCAGGTTAGGACCCGTAACGCCACACTCGATAGCCTCCTCCGTAGTGAAGGCGCCTACTCCCTGGGTGCGTGCCTTGAAGATCCGGTTCCGCATCACCTCTTTGTCGTATTCAATCAAGCGCGGCGGTAAGTACTTCAGGAAATCCTGGACCAGGGTGTCCCAGCCCTTGGGCAAATCCTGCGCCACCCCACCGACGCGGAACCAGTTGGGAGCCATGCGCGCTCCGCAAACTGCCTGGATGATGGCGAACGCGCGTTCGCGATCGTTGAATGTGTCGAAGATCGGTGATTGCTGGGCCAGATCCCGGGCGAAACTTTCGCACCAGACCAGATGACCAATGATCCGAAGCAACTCCGCCAGCATTACGCGAATAACCTTGGCCCGCGGCGGCACTTCAATCGCTGCCAGCTTCTCCACAGCCGTCAGATACGCCATGCTGTTCATGACGCCGCCGGGATAATCGATGCAGTTGGTGTCGGGGATGTATGATTGCCACGACTGCCGCTCCCCCGTCTTTTCGGCGCCGCGGTGTTGGACTCGTTCGAGGTTTGGGTGTCCCTGGAAGCGGATTCCGAATATCTCCCAGACCTCCCGTTCGTACCAGTTCGCTGCGGGCCAAAGGTCCGTGGTCGTGTCAATGGGTGGCTGATCCTGCTTGAGAGGCACTTTGACGCGGAGATATTCGTTCCGGCCAAACGAGAAGAGGTGATACACGATGGTGAAGTCGCTCGCCGGCTGCCCCTCGCGATGCATCCGCGTACGCTCATCGATGGCGGTGAGGTCGTACAGCATGCGGTACGGCTGGGCGACATCCTCCTTCAGGAAACGGAGAGCATCGTGGAAATTCTGCCGCGCGATCCAGCAGGTCGTCATTGCATCCGCTGTTTTCTGCAGCTTGATGGCATGATCACCAAGCTTACGCCGCAACTGGCCGACAATACTGGTGGGCTCAGCCATAGTCTTCAAAATCAAGAGTAGGAGAATCGTCGTCAAAGCGGTGTCAAAAAGGAGTGACAGCGCGGGATTCGTGTCTCTTCCTTCGGCATCTCCGCTCGGTAAGTTCCGCACACGTTTTTGACGGCGTTTTGACAACCATTCGCTTACTGTGAAGATGTAGTCGCGTTTGAATGATGCTTGCTGAAGCAGGGAACCGATTCGCATGGACCTGGTGAAAAGGCGCTCACCGGTGATCGGTGGAAATTGGAAGATGTACAAGAATCCTGCCGGAACCACGTCCTTCTTTGAAAGTTTTCGGCCGTTGATCGAGCACTCTGACCACTGTGAGATAGTGATTTGCCCTTCGTTCCTCGACGTGGAGAACGCCGTCACCGCCGCTCGAGGGACGAAAGTACGGATTGGCGCACAGAATCTCTACTGGGAGACGGACGGGGCGTTCACTGGCGAGGTCTCCGGTCCTATGATCAGTGCGTCTGGCTGTTCTCACGTAATCGTGGGGCACAGCGAGCGGCGCCAGTATTTCGGCGAAACCAACGAGAGCGTGTTGAAGAAGATTGTGGCCGGGCTCGACGCCGGTCTTACCCCTATCGTTTGCGTTGGGGAGCGCGAAAAAAAGAATGTCGAATCGGTGCTGACGGAGCAGTTTCGGTGCGCTATTGGCAAGCTGTCGGGTGGACAGTTCGCCCGAATCCTAATCGCCTACGAACCGATCTGGGCGATTGGCGACGGCGAGACCGCCAGTCCGGATGTCGCCGCGCACGCTCACCGGCTGATCCGCGCTCAGGCGACGAGACGTTTCGGACTTGACGCGGCGAATGACGTCCGCATCCTATATGGGGGCAGCGTCAAGCCCGACAATGCGAAAAGTCTCAAGGCCCAGCCTGAGATTGACGGCTTTCTGGTCGGAGGCGCCAGCCTGGATCCTATCAGCTTCGCAGCTATCGTGAACATTTGAGATGTGAATCTCCGCTGTTTTTGACGGCGTTTTGACCATGCTTCTCCTACAGTGAAGCTATGAACCCGACACAACAGCTCCACGACCTTGGCCAGAGCCTCTGGCTGGACAACATCACGCGAGGCCTGCTGTCGAGTGGGACCCTTCGTCATTACATCGACGATCTCTCGGTCACAGGCCTCACTTCGAATCCTTCGATCTTCGACCTCGCGATCAAGAACTCGAACTTCTACGACGATGCCATCCGCCAGAAGAGGAAGGAAGGCAAGGCCGGCGAAGCGCTCTTCTTCGAACTCGCGATTGAGGACCTGCGGCAGGCCGCCGATCTCTTTCGTTCCATCCACGACGCAACCGCTGGCATGGATGGCTGGGTCTCTTTGGAGGTTTCTCCCTCACTGGCGAACGATTCGGCCAGCACGGCGAAAGAGGCCGTCCGTCTCCATGCTCAAGCGCAGCGGCCCAATCTCTTCATTAAGATTCCCGGAACCAAGGAGGGGCAGGTCGCCATTGAGGAAGCCATCTTTCGAGGAGTGCCGGTAAACGTCACGCTCCTGTTCTCAGCCGCACAGTACATTGCCGCCGCTGAAGCTTACTTGCGGGGAATCGAGCGCCGAATTGACGCGGGGCTGGATCCGAAGATACATTCCGTGGCATCAATGTTCATTAGCCGCTGGGACAAGGCAGTGATGGGGAAGGTTCCCAAGGAACTCCAGGACCGTTTGGGCATCGCCATCGCCAAACGTACTTACAAAGCGTACCGGGATCTGCTGGCTTCACCACGCTGGCAAAAAGCTGCTAGTTCCGGCGCTCCACCGCAGCGCTTGCTCTGGGCCAGCACCGGCACCAAAGATCCCCAGGCCTCCGATGTCCTCTACATCAAGGCGCTGGCTGCACCGGACACGATCAATACGATTCCTGAGAAGACGCTGCTGGCGTTCGCCGATCACGGCGCGCTGGGTGATGTCTTGCCGGAAGATGGAGGCGACGCCGAAAGCGTGATTGCCGCGTTTGGCAACGCCGGCGTCGACGATGAAAAACTCGCGGCCGAGCTTCAGCGCGAAGGCGCCACGTCGTTCGTCGCATCCTGGAAGGATCTGCTTAACTGCATCGAGTCGAAGGACGCCGCCCTCACAACTGCCAGTTGAGAGTCCCATGACAACTCAGCAAACGCCACGCTCCTCCTCGTACAGACCCCCTCGCGCCGCCACAAAAGGAAACGTCTGATGGCCGCCTCCCATTCGGACGCGCTGGTGCTCTTCGGTGTGACCGGCGATCTCGCCCACAAGATGATCTTCCCGGCGCTCTATGCGATGGTCAAACGAGGCGACCTCAAAGTTCCGGTGATCGGCGTCGCGCTCCCCAACTGGAGTCTGGAGCGTCTGCACAGACGCGTCACGGACAGCATCAAGCGATCGGGGGGCATCGACAACAAGCGCGCCTTCCAGCAGCTTCTGTCCCTGTTCAAATATGTGAGTGGGGATTATAAGGACCCGAACACGTTCGCTGCGATCAAGACCGCACTCGGCACGGCTCGGCGTCCAGCGCACTACCTTGCGATCCCGCCGCCGCTATTTGAGACGGTGATCAAAGAACTCGGCGCCGCGAAATTGGCCGAGAGAGCGCGCGTCATCGTGGAAAAGCCGTTCGGACGTGACTTAACCTCCGCGAAGGAGCTCAACGAAGTCGCGCGGTCGGTGTTCCCCGAAGACTCCATCTTCCGAATAGACCACTACCTCGGGAAAGAGGCGATCATGAACATCCTCTATTTCCGCTTCGCCAATTCGTTCCTGGAGCCGATCTGGAACCGCAGCTACATTGCCAGTGTCCAGATAACCCTGTCCGAAGATTTCGGAGTGGAAGACCGCGGCCCTTTCTATGAAAGCGCAGGCTGTTTGCGGGACGTGATCGAGAACCACCTCTTCCAGCTTGTCGCGCTGCTTGCCATGGAACCGCCTTCAGACAGAGACTTCGGAGCAGTGCACCGGCAGAAGGCCAACGTCTTCCGAGCCATGCGCCCGTTGACGCGCGACGACTTGGTGCGCGGCCAATACGCAGGCTATCGGAACGAGCCGGGCGTCGCCAGAAACTCCGACGTTGAGACTTTCTGCGCCATGCGGCTCTACATCGATTCGTGGCGCTGGGCGGGAGTGCCGTGGTACCTGCGCTCAGGCAAATATCTGGCCGATACCGCCACCGAGATTCTGGTTGAGTTGAAAGCGCCGCCGCAGAAGCTTTTCGCCGACTCAGCACCCCAGACCGGCCGCACCAACTATGTGCGCTTCCGGCTCTCCCCCAACTCGGCCATCGCGCTCGCCGCTCGCGTCAAGCTCCCTGGAAAGGAATTCGTCGGCGAGCAGCGGGAGCTCTACTTGCTGGAAGAGCAGCCGGGAGAGGAAGCGCCCTACGAACGGCTTTTGGGCGACGCCATGACCGGCGATGGAGCGCTCTTCACCCGTGAGGATGCGGTGGAGGCCGCCTGGGCCGTGGTCGATCCAGTCCTGAAGACACACCATCGGGTTCGCCCCTACAAGCGATTCACTTGGGGGCCGAAGGAAGCTGACATGCTCATCGGTTCCGACGGTGGTTGGCACAATCCCAGACCCAATGAGGCATTGGGATGATGAACCTGCCATGACCATGCGGATCAGCGATCATCGAAACGTCGTTATCGCTTTTGCAGCTTTCGCCGTACTTCTCGATCAGGGCGACGCAGGTCCCCTGAACGCTCAGAATCTTTCCAGCGTACCGGACGTCCACCTGATCGTGGAGTCATCGATCGCGGCGACCCAGCGTCACTGGCAGGCGCGCCTCCATTACACCTACATCGAGCGTGACGAAGATCGGCGCAGGGACTCGGCAGGGCACGTGACATCGGAAGATGTGAATGTCTCGAGAACGATTCTGGTTAATGGGGTTCCTTTTGAGCAGTTCGTGGAACGCAACGGGCGGCGGCCTCCCTCCGCCAATGAGGAAAGGAAACAGAAAGAGGAGCTCGACAAGTTGAAGCGGGAAACTCCAGAAGAGCGAGCCGAACGATTGCGCAAGCAGGAGGAGGAGACCGCGTCGATTGTCCGGGAAGTGCCCATGGCCTTCGACTTCCAGCTGGTCGGCGAAGAAGCAGTCAACGGCAGGCCGGCCTATGTGATTCAAGCGACGCCACACCCTGGCTACCATGGCCAAGGCAAGTACGGCAGCATGTTTCCCAAGGTCGCGGGTAAGCTTTGGGTCGACAAGCAAGACCTGGGCTGGATCAAGGTTGAAGGGCAGGTGATCCACCCGTTCTCCATGGGATTATTTCTAGTGCGCTTGCTGCGCGGCTCGCAGATCAACATGCAGCAGACGCGCGTCAATGATGGGATCTGGATGCCGGAACGTGTGGAAGTTCAAGCGGTGGCTAAGATCTTCTTCGTGAAGAGTCTCTCCATTGATCGCGTGATGGCTTTCTCAGATTACAAATTGCCGCCAAGCGGGGAACCTCACTAAATGATCCCGTAATCCCGCGTCCCTACAAATGGTTCGGCCGGCCAGAGCTCTCGGAGGAAGAGCTCACAGCCGGCCGTTAATCCCAGCAGAAAACTAAACTACACTGCTAGGAACATCGTGCTGCCCTGGCGGGCCACCAGTAAGAGGACGGGCTGGTCCTTCGTTGAGGAGCCAACCGCCTGGTCGTACTCCTTCACACTGGTCACAGGCTGATGATTCACCTGCTGGATCACGTCGCCTGGCTGTAAACCAGCTTCAGCGGCGCGGCTGGCGGGGCTCACTTGATCCACCACCACACCTTTGGTGGAGGCCGGAATTTTCAATTCCTGAGCTGTTTCGGGCGTAATGTTTTCCACGGCAACACCCTGGAGGCTCTGACTCGATTTTGCGTTATCGACGCTCGCCCGCTCCTCTTTGGAGGGGAATTCGCCCAGCGTGACCGCCACTTCTTGTAGCTTTCCGTCACGCAGCACCTTCAGCGTGACTGTCGCGTTCGGATCCATGACTCCGACTTTCGAGCGCAATTGGTTGGCGTCCGCAATCGGCTGTCCATTCACTGCGACGATGATGTCGCCCTGTTTCAGGCTGCTGTGCGCAGCTGGGCTGTTCGGGGTAATCTCTCCAACCAGCGCTCCGTTGGTTTCGTTCGAGCTGAAGGCCTTGGCCAATGCCGGCGTCACATCCTGCGGAAGAATGCCAAGATATCCATGCTCCACTTTGCCGTGGGCCAGAATCTCGTCCAAGTCGTGCCGCGCCATGTTGACGGGAACCGCGAATCCGATCCCCTGGTTACCACCCGAGTTGCCAGAGAGAATGGCGGTATTGATGCCAATCAAATGGCCTTCGTCGTCCACCAGCGCGCCTCCGGAGTTGCCTGGGTTAATCGGCGCGTCGGTCTGAATGAAGTCTTCAAGCTGTTCGATTCCGAGTCCGCCTCGGCCAGTGGCACTCACGATACCGGACGTAACCGTCTGGCCCACGCCGAATGGATCGCCGATTGCCAATACGACGTCACCGATCGCAACCTTGCTGGAGTCGGCCAGCGTCAGCACTGGAAAGTTCGCCCCATCGATCTTGAGGACCGCGATGTCGGTACGCGGATCCGTGCCCACTACGCGGGCCTTCATCTCTCGCTTGTCATGCAGCGTGACGGTTACATCTGTGGCGCCTTCCACCACGTGATTGTTTGTCAGAATGTAGCCTTCGGGGCTGATGATCACGCCCGATCCGAGAGCTTTCTCTCTGCGGTCTTGTGGAACGTTGAATTTTTGCCCGAATTCATTCCCAAAAAACTGGCGGAAGAATGGATCCACCCCCTCCGGCGACTCCTGCGCCGTTTGCTTGACAACTTTCGAGGATGAAATATTGACCACGGCTGGCAAGACGCGCTTCAGCATGGCCGAGTACCCGCGCCCAGCAGCGGCCTCGGAGCGCGAGACCGTTCGAATGGTCGGCGCCGGATTCTCAAAGGGCAATTTCCCCAATTCCGCTGCCCGCAAGCCGTAAAAACCAGTTACAGCAACTGCTGTCGCTATGGAGCCCGCCGCTAACCACCGGCGGCCCCTCAGGAACTCGATGTTCATGTCTACTACCTCCTGTTCCAGCTTAAGATTCAAGCGTTTTACTTCCCATAGCCTCCGTTGGGTAGATTGAGTCCCCAACGTCGGTTAGAAACGAGGATGAATATCGGGGATAACCTCGCTTCGATAGACTAGGGCCGAGGTGCAGATCTTGTCTATTGCGAAGACGGCACAAACCACTTCCCAAAGTTTGGATTATGCCGCTCGGCGCCTGCGCTTTGTTCTCATGATCGGTTTTGGCGGTATGGCAGTGGTCTTCCTCCTCGCGACCATCGATGCAGTGCATTTGCTGGGAGCGATGCGAACCGAAAACAAACTTCTCCGGGACGCGGCACTGGAGCGTAGCAATCATCTGGCGTCCATCCGCACCTCCATCTTGCTGACGCATACGTACCTGGGGGACTTTCTCCTGGATTCAGACCAACAAAGTTCCCAGGCCGACCTTGCGGAAATCCGGGATGCGTGGTCCCGCTCCTCGTCCGATTTGGCGAACTATCGGTCCAGCACCCTGGATGAGCAGGTTCAAGTAAAACGGCTGGAAGATTTGCTGAATCAGCATTGGCAGTACATCAGCCGCGCCATGAGTTCGCCGTCCTCCGGAACGCTTCATGGCGCATCTTTCTACACCGCCCGGGGCGCGTCCTTCTACAAAGACGAGATTCTTCCGCTGAGGACCTCCATCGTGGAGATCACTACCCAGTTGCAAGGTATCGACGCTAGACAGGCCGCTTCGACGGAAGTCCAGATTCAAAGCGAATTCGAGCACCTGGGCGCAGGACTGAGTAGGGCGCTCAACCTGGCGTTGGGGACGGCGCTTCTGCTTGCCGCCGGATGTTTGCTCTATATCATCCGCATTGAGCGGCAGAACAGCGGCCGCTACCAGGAGGTTCTCAAGGCGCGCGGAGCACTGGAGCAACTGTCGGCCAGGCTGGTGGATGCGCAGGAAATGGAGCGGCGCACTATTTCGAGGGAACTTCACGATCAAGTGGGGCAAACCTTGAACGCTCTGCTTGTGGAGGCCGCCAATCTGGCAAAACGGATCCAAGCGGATGACTCGATCAGTCTTCGATATCTGGACAACATTCGAAAGTTCGCCGATTCGAGCGTCAATTCGATCCGCGATATCGCCCTCCTGCTGCGCCCATCCATGCTGGACGATCTGGGCCTGATACCGGCCCTGGAATGGCAAGCACGAGAGGCCTCCCGGCGTAGCGGCGTCAAGATCTCGGTGACAGCCGAAAATGTTTCGGATTTACTCCCCGATGAAATGCGCACGTGTATTTATCGGGTGGTGCAGGAGGCGCTTCAGAATGTGTTCCGTCACTCCGGGGCGAAGAGTGCCGTGGTCACCGTGCGCCAAGACGACGGCTCATTGTTTCTGAGCGTGGAAGACGATGGATCCGGATTCGATCCCGAAAAGACAAGAGGGCTTGGAATGCTGGGGATGGAAGAGCGGGTCAGACAACTCGGAGGGCAGTTCGAACTTCAGTCCGCGCCTGGAAAAGGTACCGTGCTGAAAGTCAGGTTGCCTATCGTGGTGGCGCTCGCTATTGAATGATCCCTTTCCTCACGGCATACAGAACCATCTCGGGGACCCCGTGCAGGTTCAGCTTTTGGAGTATGTTGCCGCGATGCGCATCCACAGTGTGGACGCTCAACTGCAGAAGGTTGGCAACTTCCTTGTTGGTTCTGCCTTCCGCTAGAAGCTGCAGGATCTCGCGTTCGCGTGAAGTCAGAAGATCGTAGCGATCCTCCACCTGCTTGTCGCGTATCTGGCGGACATAATCTTCCAGCAGCATCTTGCTGATCACCGGGCTGAAGAAAGACTTTCCGTCGGCAACCGTTCGCACTGCTCGAATCAGATCCGCCTCCGCCGAGTTCTTCAGAATGTATGCGCGCGCCCCAGCTTTCAGGGCCCTGAGGACGTAGCCCTCATCGGAGTGCATGCTGAGAATCACTACTTGGGTCTGGGGCGTCTTATCGGCGATTTGCTGGGTAGCCTCGATTCCGTTGAGTTGTGGCATACCGATATCGAGAACGGCAACATCCGGATGTTGCTTGGAGACCAGCTCTACCGCTT
>Ga0302325_10028050_pt1 | contig 11657 bp, 11 predicted proteins | sample Palsa_T0_2_FD_201948 | JGI IMG/M metagenome (GOLD analysis project Ga0302325, IMG submission 201948) | Peat permafrost microbial communities from Stordalen Mire near Abisko, Sweden - Palsa_T0_2 | ecosystem: Environmental > Terrestrial > Soil > Palsa > Peat permafrost | place: Sweden: Abisko... | reverse complement strand
GATGCGCATGACCGAGCGGTCGCCGTCGCTCTGCTGCACCTGTACCTCGCGCACGGCGTCGCCTTCGCCCCGCATGTCGATACGCTTGAGCGTAGCGGCGAGCTGCGCATCGCGCGGTTGCAGCCGCAGTTGCCAATGCGCGAGTGTGCCGCTGAAGTCGAGTTCGAAGGCGCGCTCGAGAGCGGCGCGGTCGCCGGCCAGTATGGCGCGGATGCTGTCGATCAGCGGGGCGAGCTGCGGATAATCCGCAAGCCGCAGCACCCGCCGGCGTTGACCGATCTGCAGCGTCACGATGCCATGATCGAGCACTACGGATTGTGGTCGCGGTGTGCTGGTGCGCTGTTCCAGATGATCGGGAGCGTCGTAGATCAGCAGGCCCGAGGACTCGAGCGGCTGCTTGAGCATCGACAGATATTTCGTCTCGCTGAAGTCGGCTTCGCCGTGCCGCCGCTGCGCCATCAGCGTCAGCAGGCTATCGAGCCCGGCGCCGGGCCCGCCTTCGGTTGCCTGCGCGGCGCCGCCGGTAGTCGCGGCCGCCAGCAGCAACCCAAGCGCCCACAGCGGCGGTTTCATCCGCGCGGCGGCTGCGGCTGCGGCGCGAGTCGCGTCAAGGCAGTCCCGGTGCTGCGCCAGAAGTCGAAGAAGTTGAACCAGTTGTACGGATCGCTGCGACAGTACTGCTCGAGCAGCGCCGCATAGCGCGTGACCGCCGCTTCGATCGCGGCCTGGCGGGCAGCTGCGGGCGTCGCCGAGAAATCGGCCAGCGCTTCGAACACGACGTGATAGCGATTGCCGCCGCGGTACAGTCCGAGCATGAAGATGACCCGACGCCGCAGCATCGCGGCCGCACGCATCGGTCCGGTCGGCAGATAGGCGGTGGCACCGAGGAAGGTCACGGGCAGCACACCCTCATCGCCGAAGCTGCGATCGGCCAGCATGCCCACCATCGCGCCCTGATCGAGGCGGGCGCGAATCTTCAGCATCGCGTCGATGTGGCCTACCGCGATGATCTCGGGCGGGTTGCGGGGTGCGAGCGCGGCCAGCATGGCGTTGAGCTTGCGGGCGTTGTCTTCGTACATGGTCATCGCCAATCCGAGTCCCGCCCGATGCTCGCCGATCCAGCGCAGCATCTCGAAGCTGCCCATGTGCGCGCCCATCAGAATGACGCCGCCGCCGGCAGCTACGACCTCGTTCATCAGCGGCTCGCCCTGCACTGAGACATCGAACAGGTCGTAGCGCTCGGCCAGCAGGTAGATTCGATCGTGGATGGCGGTGGCGAACGTCATGATCAGGCGAAAGCGGTCGCGCGCGCGCGGCTCGCGCCCCAACGCCCGCCGCAGGTAATCGCGCATGCAACGCCGCGCCTTGGGCGCGAACGCGAAGTAATAGCCGGCGATGAGGTACAGCAGCAGCCGTCCCGCCGGCCTGCCCAGGCGCACCGACAGGTAGGCCATGATGTGCAGGGCGGCCTGGCTGCCGCGCTCCGGGCGACGACGCCATTCGGCCATCGCATCGTCGCGCCCTGGCGCGAGCTGCGGGCTCGGGGCGCTCACGGCACCGCCATCGCGACCAGGCTCGCGGCCAGGCGGCGCTCGATGGTGCCGCTGGCCACCAGGGCATCGGCGGTGCGCAGCTCGAAGCGCGCGCGCCCGTCGGGCTGCAATTCGTACTCGAGCTGCAGCGCCTCGCCGGGACGCACGGCGCGGTGGTATTTGACCGTGCCGATATGCCACAGCAACGCCGACGCCGCGCCCGTTGCGCGCGACGGCAGCGCGCGATTGGCCGGTTCCGCGACCTCTATGGCATGCAGGGCCTCATCGAGCAGCACCACCCCCGGCACCACGGGAAAGCCCGGAAAATGACCAGCCAGCGCCGGATGATCGGGCGTGATGTGCAGCCGCAGACTTTGCCGGCTCATGCAAATAAATGTGCCTGCTGCAGCGCCGCCTGCGCCGTCAGGGTGCGCAGCGTGTGCAGCGGCAATTTGCCGGTGGCGTTACGTGGCAACTGCTCGACCAGCAGCAGCGGGCGCGGCAGGAATACCGGATCGATGCGTGCGCGCAGGGCCTGGATGATCTGTGCGGCATCGAGCCTTGGGGCGACGACCAGCGCGGCGAGCCGCGCGACACCGGCGAGCGAGGCTTCGGTATCCTCGCGCACGAAGAACGCGCCATCGATGACGCCCGGAATCGCATTGAGCTGGTGGTTAAGGTAGGCGAGCGAGCTGCGCTTGCCGGCGATGTTGACCAGATCGGCCGTCCGCCCGTGCAGCAGAAAGCGCTCATCGCCGATCGGCTCGAGCACATCGGCCAGCGCGGTCGGCTGCTCGACGTGTCCGCCCTGCGCCGAGCACTGGCCGTCGCTGAGCGTGAGCCGCACGCCGGGCCAGAGCCGCCATTGGTCCTCGAGCGCGGTGCGGCGGCTGGCCATCTGCCCGGTTTCGGTCGAACCATAAATCTCCAGCACCGGGGCCCCATAGCGGCTCTCGACCTCACGGGCCAGATTGGCTGGCAACATCGCCGTGGCCGATACGATCAGCTCGAGCGCCGGCAGCGCCAGCTCAGCGCTGAGCAGCGCGCGCAGATGCACCGGAGTGGAAATCAACACGCGCGGCCGGGGCAGGCCGCTCAGTGCCGCGACAATATCGGCCGGGAAGAACGGACGCTCGGCACACAGCGCGCCGCCACTGTGCCATGGCAGCAGTACCGTGGATTCAAAGCCGTACATATGCTGCGCGGGCACGGTGCCGAGGATCGCGCAGCCGGCCAGATCAATCGGCGGCAGGCGCGTTACTTCGGCGCGCACGCACTGCACCAGCCGGCCCCAGGTCTTGGCGTGCGGCACCGGCGTGCCGGAGGAGCCGGAGGTAAACACGTAAGCGGCCAGTTGCCCGGCGTCGATCTGCGGTACCAAGAACCGGGTCGGCTCGGGCGCAGCGCCTGCGGCCGGCGCGGGCGCTTCACCGCACAGCAGTTGCGGCAGCTCGATCGCGCAGTGCGGGTCGTCGCTGAGACAGAACACGTCCGGCGCAAACGCGCGCAGGTGCCGGATAACCTCCGGAGTGTGCGTCGACGGCAGGATGCTGCACTTGCCAGTTACCAGACTGGCCGCAAGCCCGACCGCGAAGCAATAACGATCGGCACAGAAGTTGAGTACGTGCGTGCCCGCGGGCAGCCGCGCCACCAGCGCGCGCACATCGTCGAGGAACCGAGCTGCGGTAATCGCCAGGCCGCGTCGAAAGGCAATGACGGCAGCGGGCTGGTCGTGCGCAATGAGTGGCAACGCGGACATACGCTGTCAACGACGCTTCAGCAGCGCGGTGCCGTTTCAGTGCGGGCGGCGTTGGCGGCCGCGATCGGACCACGACGCGACCGGTTGCGGGTCACTTGACTCTCTGCTCGGCCACGTACTGGGCGAAATGCCGCAACGACCGAAAGATGCGCGCGTTCTCCTGATTGTCGGCACGCAACTGCACGCCATACTGCTTGGAGACGATGAGGGCGATCTCCAGGATGTCGATAGAGTCGAGTCCGAGCCCCTCGCCGTACAGCGGGGCTTCGGGATCGATCTCGTCCGGCTGCAGAGGTAAATTGAGTCCCTTGACGATCAGTTGCGCAATCTCGCTCTCCAGCCCGAGCGCATCGATCTGCGGATTGGCCTGTGTGGGCAATGCTTGTTCCGACATGATGGGGTGGTTGTCTCCGGCCCGGATAAGGCCTTGAATGCCTAGGCCGGCGCACCGCTTATCTAGTCAAATCGCCGCGCATTATATCGGGATTGCCAGCGGCGTGAGCGAGTTTCAACCCCACAGCCGCCGCCACGCCAGCAGCGGCAGGCGCAGCCAGAAGCCTGTAAAAAGTCGCATATGCATCCAGGTGAGCAGCGCATTATCGCGCCAGTAATTGAAGTGCGATACGCCGCCTTCCTCCGGGCGGAAATAGCGCACCGGCGCCCGGATATTGCGCGGCCGCAGCCCGCGCCAGCACAGGCGCACCGCGGCCTCGGCATCGAAGTCGAAGCGCTGCATCCAGGGCTGGTAGCGCATGACGCGCAGCAGCGGCTCGACGGGATAGACCCGAAACCCGAACAGGGAATCGTGCACGCCGGCCCACAGCGTCTCGACGTTGACCCAGAAGTTCGACAGCTTGCGGCCCTGCACCCGCAGCGCCGGGGCACTGGCGTCGAACACCGGCTCACCCAGAATCAGTGCGGCGGGTTCGGCCAGCGACGCGGCCATGAAACGGCCTATATGCTCAGCGGAATGCTGGCCGTCGGAATCCATGGTGAGCACATGCGTGAAGCCTGCGGCCCGGGCGGCGCGCGCACCGTGAGCGACGGCCGCGCCCTTGCCGCGGTTGCGCGCCAGCGCCAGCACACGCAGTCCCGGGTCTTGTTGCGCCATGGCGGCCAGCCGCGCCGCGCTGTCGTCGGTACTGCCATCGACCACCACCCAGACCGGATTCCAATGCGCGCGCGCCGCGCTCACGGTCTCGAATACCCTGGGTCCCGGGTTGTAGCTGGGGATCAGCACCAGGTGCGTGGCCGAGGGCGTGGTCAGTGGCACGTCGGGCCGCCGCCGATCCGTCGCGCCAGTCCCCCTGCCGGCAGCTCGTTGCGGTAGTGCCGTTCGAGCTCGGCCACGAATGCATCCACGTCGGGCGACGGATCGAAACGCCGCCCGAGGCGCAGGCGATCGCTGATCGGCAGCGCTGGCCGCATACCGAAGCGCCAGCCCTTGCGCAGCAATGGCGAATCGGTATCGATGATGAGCGTCTGCACCGGCACCCGGGCATGTTTGGCGCTGACGCCGATGCTCTTCTTGAACCGATTGACCGGTGCGCTCTCGGTGCGCGTGCCTTCGGGAAACAGCAGCAGCACCGCGCCGTGCCGCAGGTCGCTGACCGCCTCGCGCACCTTCTGCAGCGCGGAGCCATTGCGGATAAGCAGGGCGAGCCAACGAATATAGAGACGAAAGCCGGCCATAATGCCCAAGCCCCCGCAGGCGATTGCGCGCCGGCGCGGCAACAGCGCATACAGCGGCAAGGCGAGCAGCGAGCAGCTCAGGCACAGCAGCCCGAACAGCAGCATCGAGCCGTAGAATGCCGAGTATTCATATCCGGCTTGCAGCAGCGCTCCGGCCGCTCCGGCATCGCCAGGGCCGCGAACTTCATTCATCGCTGTCGACCACTCTGGAAGAGGCGCTGATCATCCACACGATACCGAGTCCGCCCGACCAATAGCTGCGTTGCTGCACCAGCGGACTGTCGTTGAAGACCGCTCCCTGCAGCCAATCATGGCGCAGATAGGCGCCGATCCAATAATTGGGGAAGCGCTTGCTGATCGCCACCAGCAGCTGCGTGCCGCCATAGCCGCCCGGAGCTTCATAGGTCGGCCGCGTCGGCGTGGCGTACTGCGGAGCCACCGCATAAAAATACTCGTCATAACGGCGCTGGGCATACAGCGGGCCGGCGAGCACCCCCAGATTCCAGCCGGCCACCGGGCCGATACCGCGGTAATCGAGACTGAGATTCGGCGCGAACACCCAGCCGATCGAGCGCGGCGGCGAGGCAACGGTGATGGCGTTGCGGACCGGCGTGCGCACATCGAGCCGCAACCGTTCATCCGCGCCGCGCCACAGATGCCACTGCAGCGAGGGGCCGAGCTCGAGCGTCGGATCGAGATTGGGCATGCCGGCGCGAGGTGCGCTGCTGCGGCTGAACACCGGCGCCGTGGCATTGAGGCTGATGTCGAATTCCAGATAGCGCTGATTGAGAAAGCGGCCGTGCACGCCGTCACGGTCGGCGCGCAGGATGTTGCCGCGATAGATGAAGTAGGGCACCGGCACCGGATAGCCGTGCACGCTCGACGCGCCGCGATAGTCGTTGAAAACCACGCCGCCGACACCCAAGCCGAATTCCCACAGCGGCGCCTCAACGGCGTGCGTCTCGCCGGCGAGCAGCGTGCCCAGCGCCAGCGCCGCGAGCGCCCCGTGGCGAGCGCCGTGCCGGCCACAACGGCGGCTGCTCAGACCGGCTCCGGCGTGCCGACCGCTTCGATCTCGAGCAGCAGGTCGTGCCGGCAGATATCCGCCTGCAGGTACAGCACGCGCGCCGCAGCGCCGACCTGATCACGCAGTTCGCGATCGATGCTCGGCTGGTGCTCGGCCTGGCGCACATAGACCTTATAGCGCAGACGCTCGAGCTGGTAGCGCTGAGCGCCGAGGCGTGCGTTGGCAGCGCCGATCAGGGCGCGGATATTGCGCACGGTCTCGCGCGTCTGCTCGCGCTGATCACCGGCATGCGCGCTCGCGTGGCCGACGATGCTGGCGGTACCGGATATGAACAGGGTCTGGGCGGCATCATTGGTGATACAGGCGCGGGCGAACGTCGGGCTGCGCGGTCCGTACTGCGGCGGATAATCCCAGGCGCTGCACTGGCGCGGATTCTCCAGCGCAATCGGCGCCCGTGCGCCGGCAATGCAGTAGATGGTCAGCGGGCTGGCCGGCCCCACGCCCACGGCGCTCGCGGCCGGCACGTCGCCGGCGATGCTGCGATTCAAGTCGATGAACACGTCCTGGCGTGCGCCATTGAAGTGCCAGTAGCGCTCGCCATCGTCGCCGGCCAGGTTGATCTCGGACAGAAAATTCCAGATCCGCAGCGGATATGGAAAGGCCAGCGTCTCGAGCGCGCCGAACATCTCACGGTAGCCGGCCTCGGTCGCGCGCCGCAGCGCTGCGGCGGTGCCACCGGCCGCGCCGTCGGCGAACTCCGCTTCGGCCACGCTCAGGCTGGCGAACAGCAGCCGGCCGTTGTGGCGATAGCGCACGCGCCCGCGTTGACCGGAGTGCATCGGCCCGGCGAGACGCCACACTTCCGCGGCGCCGTGGGCGGCATCGGCGCCGTCAGCGCCGCCAGTGCCCGCGTCGACGCCAGTGTCCGCCGCCCCGCCAGTGCTTCCGGTGCCGGCCAGCACCGGGGCATTCACGACGGTCAATGGCATGCCGGCGGGCGGCGCCGGCGTGGCGCGGCCATCGAAGCGGATGACCGCGAGCACATCCTGCCACCACGTCGCCGGCTGCCGGCGCATGTCGCTGAAACGCAGGTAATCGACTTGTAGGGCTGCTGCCACCGCCATCAATGCTCGAGCACCCTCGCCTCAGACCGGCCGGATGTTGAAGCTGCGACGGCGCGCGGCCAGGGCGCTGCGACGTGGATGCAGCAGCGAGAACAGTCCGTAGGTCATCTTGAAGGCGCGCACCGATTTCCAGATCGGCGTGCGGCCAAAGATGTCGCCAGCCAGCACCGAGAGCATCGCCTCCTTCATGCGCAGCAGGTTGCGCGGGGCCAGCAACAGCTCGCGCATCGTCGGCGTGGTGACACGATAGATGAACCAGGAGTACTCGCGCGGACCGCAGCGTATCGAGCGATCGAATGCGCGCAGCGCCGCGCGCGCGCGCGCCGGAGTACGCAGGCAGGCATCGACGGCGTCGGCGCCGACGAAGGCGCTGTGCATCGCCAGCAGCACGCCTGAGGAGAACACCGGGTCGATGAACGTGTAGGCGTCCCCGAGCAGCAGGTAGCCTTCGCCGTGACTGCGCGTCGAGCTGTATGAGTAATTGCCGGTGGCCTCGACCTCGGCGATCAGTGCGGCATTCGCCAGGCGTCGCGCCAGGGGCGGACACAGCGCGACGGTCGCCAGGAAGAACTCCCTGACCGGCACCGAGCGCGATTTAAGGTAGTGCGGCCAGACCACGGCGCCGACGCTGGTGGCGCCATCGTGCAGCGGAATGAACCAGAACCAGCCGTGTTCGAACCAGTAGATGGAAATGTGGCCGGCGCGCTCGTCGGCGTGGCGTTCGGCGCCGCTAAAATGGCCGAATATGGCTGCGCTGTTGTGCTTGGGATTGCGGCGTTTGAGGCCGATACTGTTGGCCAGAAAGGTGTCGCGGCCGGAGGCATCGATCAGGTAACGGGACCGCCAGTGCTGCGTGCGGCCATCCTGGTGGCGCGCCTCGATGCGTATCCCACCCACGCCGGCGCCGCCAGGTCCGGGTTGGAACTCGACGCTGCGCACGCGGCAGCCTTCGATGACCTGGGCGCCCGCCCGCGCGGCGTTGCGAATCAGGATCTCGTCGAATTGCGAACGCCGCACCTGGTAGGAGTACGGCATGGATTTGTCCCAGGCTTCCGCGAAACGGAAGTCCTGCTCGCGCCCATCCCAGGGGGAGATGAATTCGGCGCCCAATTTGCGCATGCCGATGGCGCGCACCTGCTCGGCGACGCCGAGCTCCTCGAACAGCGGCAGGTTAGCAGGTAGCAGCGACTCGCCGATATGGAAGCGCGGGTGGCGGTCTTTCTCCAGAAGGGTGACGTGGTGGCCACGGCGCGCGAGCAGCGTGGCGACGGTGGAACCCGCCGGACCACCACCGATCACCAGCACATCGGTTTGCTGTAGCGCTGCATCGCCGGTGGATGCTGCGGCATCGGGCGATATGCCGTCCATCATGGGTCGGATTCTAGCCGTGCCGCCGGGAATTGTCGTGATGCATGAGGCGCCGCGGGCGTGCTCTTCATTGCGGCGCCGCGAGCTTCTGTTCGATGAAGCGCGCCAACGCGCCGATGGTGGGGTGATCGAAGATGTCGGTGACATCGACCCGGCCAGGCCACAGGCGCTCGATGCGTTCATGGATTGCAATCAGCTTGAGCGAACTGGCGCCGATGTCGAACAGACTCTCATCGACGTCGATGCTGCGGCCGTCGAGCTCCTGCTCGCAGATGGCGCGCAGCTGTTGCGTGATTTCACCGCCGTCAACGCGTGCTGAGGGTTCATGGATGCGCAGCCGCTCCAGTTCGGCGAGTTCGGCACTGAAGGCGCCGTCCAGATACTCCTGTTCGAGCACATGACGTTGAAACTTGCCGCTGGTGGTCTTGGGGATGCGCCGCACCGGCACCACGGCGCTGACCTCGAGACCCGCGTGCTCGCCGATGCGGGCCGCGACCTGGCGCGCGAGCGGCAGGAACGCGGCCATCTCGGCGCGATGCAGCACAAATACCAGCAGCTCGTCGGTCTGCGCGCCAATCGGTCGCACGCCGGCGACCACGACCTTGCCGAGCTCGAGGCCCGGGACTTGCTCGGCGATGCGCTCCAGGTCGTGTGGGTAGTAATTCTGGCCATTGACGAACAGGATCTCCTTGTGGCGGCCGGTGATATACAGCTCGCCCTCATGGATCAGACCCAGATCTCCGGTTCGCAGCCAGCCATCGGCGGTAAAACTGGCGGCGTTTACCGCCGCATCCTCGTAATAGCCGGCGGTGACATTGGCGCCGCGAATGTGGATGTGGCCGACGTGCTGCGCCGGCATGGCGCGGTCGTCGTCACCGGCAATGCGCAGCTCGCAATAGGGGATGGCGCGCCCGACGCTCGCGAGCCGCACGGCCTCGCGCTGGTCGAATCCGATCACCTGGGGTTGCGCGCCGATACCGAGCTGATGGCGGTTGAATGCGGTCGCCCGATAGGGCGCACCCGGTTCCGAAAAGCTTACCGCCAGCGAGGCTTCGGCGAGGCCGTAGACCGGCAGCATCGCCTCGCGCGCCAGGCGCGCGGGCGCCAGGCGGCTCAGAAACTCCTCGCACAGCTCCACGCTGATCGGCTCGGCGCCGTTCATCAGTAGCCGTACGCTCGACAGATCGAGTTCGCCCACGGCGCGCTCACCCAGCACCTTGAGGTAGTGGCGATAGCCGAAATTCGGCGAGCACAGAATGCTCGCGTGTATGCGCGCGGCGTGCTGCAGCCACAGCTGCGGACGGCGGACGAACAGATCGGTCGGCATCAGATGGGCGTGGGCGCGGTTGGCGAGTATGGTCAGATGAAAGCCGATCAGACCCATGTCGTGCGTCAGCGGCATCCACGACAGGCTGACGTCCTCCGCGGTGAGTTGCAGGACCTGGCTGATGCCGCGGATGTTGGCCACGAGGTTCGCATGGGTGAGCACGACGCCTTTGGGCTCGCTGGTCGAGCCGGAGGAGAACTGGATGAAGGCGACGTCGGCCGGCCGCGCGCGGTAGGGCTTGCCGCTGCGGCCCAGCGCCTCGAGCTCGTCCACCAGAAACGCGCGCGCACGCAACGATTCAAGCGTGGCCAGGTCTTCAGGGCCGGTAGCCAGATTGCCCACGCGCTCGAGCAGCCGCCGTTCGGTGTAGATATAAGGAGCGCGCAGTTTGCGGGCGATGCGCAGCAGTTTGTGCCGGTGCTCATCGCTGATACCCGGGGCGACCGGCACGGCGATGATGCCGCCGAGCAGCGCCGCCCAGAAAGCGTCGATGAACGGCTCGTTGCTCGACAGGAACAGGATCAGCTTGTCCCCCGGCCGCACGCCCAGCCGCTGCAGGCGATGCAGTATCGCGAGCGCGCGCTCGTACAGCTCGCCGAAGGCCACCGAGCGTGTTTCGCGTTCGCCTTCCAGATAGGTCAGGCCGGGCCCGGGGCCGCGGTTAGCTTCCAGCATCGCGCTCAGCGTCGCCGCCGTATTCAGTGTGGTCGCATTCATGTGAGCGCGCGATTCTAGCCCAATGAGCGCTGCGCGCCGCCCGTCATCGGAGCGCCGCGCCGCTCGGGGCGCGAGCTTGTCGGGCTGGCATCGATCGCGCAGAATCGCGCTCGTTCCTAAGTTCCGGCGATGCGGCGGGCTACGGCATGAGCGAACACAAGCCCGGCGGTGCGTTCCGCAACACGATCTACCGACAGGTCACGGCCTCCGGCCGACGCATGGGGCCAATGCGCCGCTGGGTCTACGGGCTGGCCGCGCCCGCCCTGCTGGGACTGATGCGGCTGTGGTGGCGCAGTTGCCGCATCGTGGCCGTGGTCGGCGAGGAGCATCTGGACGCGGTGCTGGCGCGCTGGCCGTCGTTTCTGCCCTGCTACTGGCATCAACACCAGTTGTTCTGTGCGCGCTACCTGCTGCTGCAGCAGCAGCGGCGACCACTGCGGCTGGGGTTTCTGATCAGCCCTTCCGTCGATGGTGAGCTCGGCGCCATGATCGTGCGGCGCGCGGGCGGCTTCGTCATCCGCGGGTCCTCCTCGCACACCGGAGCGCTCGCGCTCAAGGCCTATTTCGAGGCGCTCATGCGCGAGCGGGTGTCGCCGATCATCACGCCGGATGGGCCGCGCGGCCCGCGCTTCAAGTTCAAGCCGGGCGCCATCCTGCTGGCGCAGATGTCGGGTCGGCCAATGCTGCCGCTGGCCTATGCGGCCGCGCGCGCCGCCCTGGTGCACTGGGATCGCTTCGTGTTGCCACTGCCGTTCACGCGGATCGCGATAGCGATCGGGCCGCCGCGGGAGGTGCCGCGCGCGCTCGACGCTGCGGCCGTGGCCGCGCTGCAACTGGAGATGCAGGAATCGCTGCAGGCGGCGTTTGCGGCTGCGCGCACCGCGCTGGCGCCGCCTCGATGACGCATTTGGGGCAGTCCGCCGGTGGATGGGCGCCCAGCCGGGTGATTACGGGCCGCTGGCATCGTCGCGCGGCTGCCGGATCGTGCTTGGGTTTCGGCTCAATCCTAGACGTGTGTCAATAAATCAGCGGCTTAGCTTGTATTTCGCCAGTGCTGTGCGAGAATTTGGCGCAAATGTCCAAGCCGCCGGGCACCAATCCCGATCTAACG
>Ga0302325_10028049_pt1 | contig 11657 bp, 8 predicted proteins | sample Palsa_T0_2_FD_201948 | JGI IMG/M metagenome (GOLD analysis project Ga0302325, IMG submission 201948) | Peat permafrost microbial communities from Stordalen Mire near Abisko, Sweden - Palsa_T0_2 | ecosystem: Environmental > Terrestrial > Soil > Palsa > Peat permafrost | place: Sweden: Abisko... | reverse complement strand
ATGGGTTACGCGTTGGGGGGGGGGTCGGGGGGGGCCGTCCGAACGGCCGCCGGATGGGCAGGCTACCCCAGGGAATTACCCAAGCGATGGCGGTCGGACTTGACCGTCAAGTGACAATAGGGGAAAAAACCGCATGGTCCCAGTCACGATGAGCCAGGTCGCGCGCGAACTGGGTGTTTCGAAAAACACCGTTTCCCTGGCTTTGCGCGGGGATCCCCAGATCCCGGCCGCGACTTCGGAGCGCGTCCGTTCGGCCGCTCGGCGAATGGGCTATAGCATCAACCCGGTGGTCTCGCATCTCATGGCCGAATTGAGACGCTCCCGAAGCCCGGAGTCCACCCGTACGCTGGGTCTGGTGAACGCCTACCGGACCCGCGATGCCTTTCGAATCCACCCCACCCTTCCCACGTACGTCGAGGGATGCCGGCGGCGAGCCGCCGCTCAAGGGTATGGATTGGACCGGTTCTGGCTGCAGGACCCCGAACTCGACGGGCCGAGGCTCAATCGCATCCTCGCCGCTCGCGGCGTTCGCGGGATCGTGGTGGTTGGAATGATGGACGATCCCTGCCTCCCGGACCGATTCGCGGAAACCTGGGTGCGGCACGCGTGCGTCGTCACGGGATTCAGGCCCCGGCAGCCCTCCTTGTCGTTCTGCTGCGTGGACCACCACGCGCTGGTCCTCCAGGCCATCGAGCAGGCCCTGCTTCTGGGATACCGCAGGCCGGCCCTGGTGATCGACGGACGCCTGGACCGATTGGTCGAGGGACGCTTCAGCTCGGGAATGTGGATCGGCCAGCAGGGGCTCGATGCCAGCCAGCGCGTCCGTTCCTTTGACGACGCAGGCAAAGCCCAGAGGGACCCGTCGCGCTTCCACGCATGGCTCGATGAAGAGCGGCCCGATGTGCTCCTGACGCTCTATGCCGGCGTGCGGCGCCTGGTCGAGGAATCCGGCCGATCCGTGCCGCGCGACATCGGACTCATCCAGCTTGAGCTGAGAAAGGACACGCCGGATTGGGCCGGCATGGACCAGCACAACGACCTGACCGGGGAGGCTGCGATCGACCTCGTCATCAGCATGCTTCACAACAACGAGCTCGGAGTACCGCGGCACCCGAAGGCGACGCTGATCGAGGCCTCATGGGTAGCGGGACCCACCGTCCGGCGCCAAGTCGGGTCCGCGCCGAAGCGCGCGTCAAAGCTTGAATCCGCTCGCCCGCCGCCAAGGCAGGAGCCACCGTAGGTCCCGATGCACTACCGCGCCCTCGGGCGGACCGGCCTCAAGGTCTCCGTTCTCAGCTTCGGCGCCTCGCCCTTGGGCGGGGTATTCCGGACGATCGACGAAGGGGAAGGAGAGCGAACCGTGCGAACCGCCCTGGACCTGGGGATCAATTTTATCGACGTCTCGCCTTTTTACGGCGCCACGCGCGCGGAGACCGTCCTCGGCCGCGCCCTGCGCGGCGTTCCCCGAGATCGGTATATTCTGGCCACGAAGGTGGGACAGTATGGGGACGGGCAATTCGATTTTTCCGCCCGCCGGGTGGCCCAAAGCCTCGATGAGAGCTGCGCCCGCCTGGGGGTTGACACGATCGATCTGCTGCATTGCCACGACATCGAGTTCGCCGACCTCAATCAAATCGTCGACGAAACCCTCCCGGCTCTTGTGCGTTTGCGGGAGGCGGGGCGGATCGGGCACATTGGAATCACAGGGCTTCCCCTCAAGATATTCGCCGCCGTGATCGATCGCGTTCCGGCCGGGACGGTGGAGGCGATCCTCTCCTTCTGCCATTACGAATTGAACGACACCTCGCTGGATGCGTTGCTGCCCTATTTGACCGAACACGGTGTGGGCGTCGTCAACGCCTCGCCCACGGGCATGGGCTTGCTGACGCATCGCCCGCCTCCCTCGTGGCACCCCGCCCCTCCGGCGATCCTCGAAGGCTGTCGCAGGGCGGCCGAATACTGCGCTTCCCGTGGAGTGGACATCGTCAAGCTGGCCGTACAGTTCGCAGTCGGACATCCGCTGATCTCCACGACACTGATCGGAACCGCCAATCCGCTGAATATCCGCAAGAACGTCGAGTACGCGGAATCCCCCGTCGACTACGAGTTGATGGCAGAGGTCCTCCGTATGCTGCGGCCCATCCATAATCACAACTTTACGCGCGGACGGCCGGAAAACCACGATCCCATCACAGGGTAAGCGCATGCAGCAGATCGTACTCGAAACTCCCGGACGCCTGGCCGAGGCAGATGGACCCGAGCCCAGGCAGGGCCCCGGCGAAGCTCTCGTGCGCGTCCATCGCATCGGAATATGCGGGACCGATCTTCACGCTTTTCACGGGCGCCAGCCTTTCTTTTCCTATCCGCGAATACTCGGCCACGAACTGGGCGTGGAAGTCATCGATCCTGGCGACGAGCCGCATGGGCTCAAGAGCGGCGACCACTGCTCGGTGGAACCTTACCTCAATTGCGGACATTGCATCGCCTGCCGGCACGGGAAGCCGAATTGCTGTACGGAGCTAAAGGTTCTGGGGGTTCATGTGGACGGAGGCATGCGGGCCCGCCTCACCCTGCCCGCGCGAAAACTCCACCGCAGCCGGAAGCTCGGCTTCGATCAACTCGCGTTGGTGGAGACGCTGGCCATCGGTGCGCATGCGGTCGAGCGGGCGGCGATCGCGCCGGGCGAGTTTGTTTTGGTCGTCGGGGCCGGACCCATCGGCCTAAGCGCGATCCAGTTTGTCCAGGTGTCGGGAGCCAGGCTCGCGGTGATGGACCTGAGCGAGAATCGGCTCGAATTCTGCCGCCGTCAGCTAGGGGTGGGCCATACGCTGGCGCCGGGCCCGGACTTGGCAGAACGGCTGCGGGCCATCGGCGAAGGCGATCTTCCGACGCTTGTGATCGAGGCTACCGGCAACGCCCAATCGATGGCCCGATCGTTCGAACTTCCCTCACACGGAGGCCGAATTGTCTTTGTTGGACTCTTTCAAGGGGAAGTCACGTTCAACGATCCCAATTTTCACCGGCGGGAACTCACGCTCCTGGCCAGCCGCAATGCTCTGCCAGCGACCTTCCGTGAAATCATTTCCCTGATCGAGGACGGCCGAGTCGACACCTCTCCCTGGATCACTCACCGCTTGCGCCTGAGCGAGCTCCCGGAATCCTTTGCGGGTGTGGCCGCCGACCCCAACCTCATTAAGGCCATGGCCGAACTCGCTGGCTGACCGGCCGCACTTGACGGTCAAGTCACGCTGGGATCGTCGCGCAGTCCTTTCGGCCCTCCTCTGGAAACGCTTTCCCCCTTCCCCGTCCCCCTCCCCATGATCGCACTCCTCGCTCCGCTTCCGCTCGCCGCGACCGCCCTCAACGGCCTCGACTGGCTCGCCATAATCCTTTATTTCTGCGTCCTGGCCGGAGTCGCTTGGTGGGTCATCTCCAAGGGCAAGGATACCGCCACAGACTACTTCCTTGCGGGGCGCAATCTCAGCTGGTGGGTGGTCGGCGCCTCGATCTTCGCCTCAAATATTGGTTCGGAACACATCGTCGGCTTGGCCGGATCCGGGGCCACGGACGGGGTGGCGCTCGCCCATTACGAACTGCATGCGTGGTGCCTCCTCGTCCTGGCATGGGTCTTCGTGCCGTTCTACGCGCGGTCGCTGGTGTTCACGATGCCTGAATTCCTGGAGCGGCGCTTCAGCGCCAAATCCAGATACATCCTTTCGATCGTCTCAATCCTCACCTTCATCGTCTCGAAGATAGCAGTGGGCATCTTTGCCGGCGGGGTTGTCTTCGCCTCGCTGCTCCCAGAGGTCAGCCTGAATATTGGCGGCATCGTCATCAACAGCTTCTGGATCGGCTCGGTGGCCGTCATCCTCCTCACAGGTGTGTACACCATCGCGGGCGGCATGCGCGCGGTCGCCTACAATGATGCCGTCCAGGTTGTCGTCCTGATTGGCGGATCCGCGGTCCTGACCTTTTATGGGCTGCATGTCCTGGGGGGATGGTCCGAATTGCGGCGGGTGTGCGGCCCCGAGATGTTCAATCTCTGGAAGCCGATCACCCCAGCCGGTGTCATTTCCACGTGGTCGCCGGTCCTCGAGCACAATGCGACCGGGTCTTTGGTGCGACAGGCGTGGTATTTCAATGGCGCCTATCCCTGGCCAGGCATGCTGATCTGCGCCCCGATCATCGGATTGTGGTACTGGTGCACCGATCAATACATTGTCCAGCGGGCGCTCGGAGCACCGAACGAGCGGATCGGCCGGCGCGGAAGCATTTTTGCCGCATTCCTGAAACTCTTCCCGGTCTATCTCTTCATCATTCCCGGCCTCATCTGCTTCGCCCTCGCGAAGAGCGGCAAGCTGGCGGGACTCGCGGATATGGTCGGCGCCGACGGCAAGCCGATCGCCGCCGTGGCCCAAGGGGCTTATCCCCTCCTGGTTCGAAATCTCCTTCCTCCGGGACTGCGCGGGCTGGTGGTCGCCGGGCTCCTGTCCGCGCTTATGGGATCGCTGGCCGGAGTCTTCAACGCCTGCTCGACTCTCTTCACCGTCGACCTGTATCAGAAGCTAAAGCCCAATGCCCCGCAGACCGACCTGGTGCGCACGGGGCGGATAGCCACGGCGGTCATGGTGGTTGTGGCGCTCATTTGGATTCCGGTGATTCAGGGGGCCCACGGTCTCTATGATTACCTTCAGTCGGTCCAGGGCTATTTGGCGCCGCCGATTTTCGTCGTTTTCTTCTTTGGCGTCTTCTGGAAGCGGCTAAATGCGGCGGGCTGCCTCTGGTCGATGGTCGTCGGATTCGCGATCGGGATTTTCCGCATGCTGGTCGACACCCCGGTGACCATGCGGCTCACCGGCTTCGAAAACGGTTACACCGAAGGGTCCTGGTTGTGGATCATCAACAACATCAATTTTCAGTATTTCAGCGTTTTCATCACGGTTTGTTCCGCGGTCGTGATGGTTGCGGTCAGCTACATGACGGCGGCACCTGAGGAGGGCCGGCTGCAGGGGATCACCTTTGCGACCGCCAGCGCCGACGATAAAGCCAAGACCTATGCGAGCTGGGAGAAGAAGGACGTGGCGGCGTCGGCCTTCGTGCTGGCCGCGATCTTGGGCGCGTACATCTACTTCTCGGGCTGAGCGACGGGGGCGCGTATCTTCAGGTTGGCTTCGGCCCTCATTGGGCGGGGGCGGGTCCGGGCTCGTCCTGAGCTGCCAATACCCAGATCCGTCGTCAAACCGGCCGCCAAAGGCCAGCCGGCCAGTTCTAGCCGGCACAGATGGCGGCCCCGAGACGCCGGATAGCGGCAGCAACGTCCTCATCCGGGCCCGCCCCCGCCCAATGAGGCAGCGAATGAATAGAAGGCGCTTCGTCTCCTCGCGAGCATCCGGATTGGCGCGGGCCGGGCTCGCGAAGCGGCCATTGCTGCCCGTATTCGGGAGCCTCGGGGCGGGGCCGTGTACCCCAAAGGGGGAGAGCGGCGAAAATAAAAAAGGAGCCCAGACCCGTAACCCTGTTCCGCCCGCGTACCGGCTGCCGCCGGCTCGGCTCCCGATCCGTCGGCCTTGGGCAGCTCAGGCCGCGGAGCGAGCCCGGCGCGCGCAAATCCTTGCGAAGCCGGGGTGCTCTGTGAATGGGACAGTCCGACCAGAGCTCCGGGCGGTTGACATAGGGAGCGCAGGGGCGTTACCAGAACGGTTCCCCTATTATGCGCGTATGCCGCTAAGCCACCGATCATGTCCGCCCCGCTGCTTGAGCTAAGCCATATCGCCAAGACCTATCCGGGGGCGCGGGCTCTCCGGGGCGTTGATTTCGACCTGAGAGCGGGCGAGGTGCATGCGCTTCTAGGGGAGAACGGTGCCGGCAAGAGCACGTTGATCAAAATCATCAATGGGGTCGAGACGGCCGATCCAGGCGGCATCCTCAAGGTCGCCGGCGAACGCGTGACGGACCCCTCTCCGCGAAAGATGCAGGCGCTCGGAATCGCCGCCGTCTATCAGAACCCGACTCTCTTCAATGAGCTGACCGTGATGGAGAATCTGTGCATGGGTGATGAGGGGCTCCTGGTTTCCTGGCGCGGCCGGCGCAAGGTCGCGCGCGAACTCCTTGGCCGGCTGGATGCGGAGATCGACCTTGACCGGCCGGTGAAAGAGCTTCGCATGGCCGAAAAGCAGGTCCTCGAGATCGCACGGGCCCTCGGCCGCCGCGCGCGGGCGTTGATTCTCGACGAGCCTACGGCGGCCCTCGCCCAGCACGAAGCAGATCGCCTCCTTGCGATCGTGGAGAAATTGCGCGCCAAGGGGACGGCAATCCTCTATATTTCGCACCGCCTGGAAGAGGTCCTTCGCATCGCCGACCGATTCACCGTTCTGCGCGACGGCGCGTACATCGGCACGTATCCCCGAAGCGATGTCGATCGCGGGCGCCTCATACACATGATGGCAGGCCGGGATCTCGCAGAACTCTTTCCTAAGGAGAAGGTGGTCCTGGGAGAGGTGGTCTTGGAGACGCGGGGATTGGGCTGCTCCGTTTCGGGACTGAGCGACATCAGCCTGACTGTACGACGCGGAGAAATCCTCGGACTCGCCGGCCTTGTCGGGGCAGGCCGCACCGAATTTGCGCGCGTCCTCTTCGGCCTGACGCCGGCCACTTCCGGAGATATCTTGATCGACGGGCAGCCCGTCTCGATCCGCTCGGTCGCCGAAGCCGTCACCCACCGTCTCGCCTACGTGCCGGAAGATCGCAAAGCGCACGGCGTGATCGAAGATCTCTCCGTGAGCGACAATATTTCCCTGACGTCGCTGCGGCGCATCGGTGGCACCTGGCTGAATGAGGACCGCGAATCGGAACTCGCCAGCCGCTATTCCACCGCGCTGGGCATCAAGACGCCTTCGATCCACGCGGCGGCGCGCACCCTCTCGGGAGGCAATCAGCAAAAGGTCGCCCTCGCCCGCTGGCTGGCGACGGAGCCGCGGGTTCTCATTCTCGACGAGCCCACGCAGGGAATCGATGTGGGCGCGAAAGCCGAGATCCACCGCCTGATGGGCCGCTTGGTCAGCCAGGGATTCGCGCTTATCCTCATTTCCTCGGAGCTGGCGGAGCTGCTCGGCCTTGCCGACCGAATCGCAGTGATGCGCTCCGGCCGGGTGGCGGGCGTTCTGAACGCGGCGGAAGCGACTCGGGAGAGCGTCCTCCAGCTCGCCATGGAAGAGGCCGCCGCGTGAAGCCGGGAAAACGCGAACTCACCCTCGCCGGTGCGATCGTCGCTCTCGGCCTGCTTCCCCTGTTCGGCGTTCCGGGCTTCTACAGCGCCGGGAATCTGCGGAATCTGGCGCTCGATAATCTGCCGATGCTGATCGCAGCGCTTGGGATGACCGTTGTGATCCTGGTCGCCGAAATCGACATTTCCATCGGTTCGCTTTTCGCGGTCTGCGGAGCGGTCGCCGGCCTGACAGCCAAGGCGGGGTTTCCGATGCCGTTGGTCGTGGTCGCGACCGTCGCCGCAGGGGCTGCGCTTGGAGCCGTGAACGGGCAGCTGGTGACGCGAGCCCGGGTGCCCTCGATCATCGCAACTCTCGCCATGCTCGCGATCCTGCGCAACGCGATCATCTACGCCACAGGGGGCGCCTGGATTCAGGATCTCCCACGGGATTTCCAGTGGTTCGGATTGGGGCAGGCCGCAGCCCAACCGGCCTACCTGGCAGCGGGAGGGATGCTCTTCGTCTCGGGCGCTTGGGCGCTTCGACAGACCTCCGCAGGCCGGATGTTCTATGCGGTCGGATGCGATCACGAGGCAGCGCGCAGGGTCGGATTCAACCCGCCCGGCGTCGTGCGGGCGGCCTTCATTCTGATGGGCGCTCTGACAGCGGTAGCCGCGCTCTTCAGCTTCACCCGCTATCCCACGATCGAGACCAGCGCGGGACAAGGCTTTGAATTGCAGGTGATTGCTGCCGTCGTCGTGGGTGGCACGGCGATTACCGGCGGACGCGGGGGCGCCGTCGGGACGTTGTTGGGTGTTATCCTTCTGGGGATGATTGGAACGGTGTTCACATTCCTCCACGTGAATCCCGCCTGGAGCAAAGCGATTCAAGGAGCGATCATCCTGTTGGCTGTCGTGAGCGATACGGCCGTCGGAAAGCGTACCGTCCATGTCTAGGAAACCGAATCGCTGGTTTCCAAATTTGGAGTGGGTGCTGTTGCTCGTCCTGGCCGCCGAGACCGCGGTGTTCACGGTTACGGGCGATCATTTTCTTACCGCGTCCAACGGATTCGAGATCGTTCGCCTCGCGGCGGAAACCGGCCTGCTCGCTTTCGGGCTCACCCCGGTGATCAAGACCGGCGGCATCGATCTGGCCGTTGGCTCGATGATGGGCCTGTCCGCCGTCATTTTGGGCGGGGCTTGGTCGTCGTTAGGACTTTCGATCTGGCTAGCCGCCGCGCTGGCCCTTTCGGTGGGGGCGGCGGGCGGTTTTCTGCATGGATGGCTGATCACGCGGCTGCGCGTCCCTCCCCTGATCGTCACGCTCGGCACATTCTCCCTTTACCGCGGCCTGGCTGAAGCCCTCACCGGCGGGTACGTCAGTTACACCGGCTTCCCCAACGCCTTCATAGCCCTCGGTCAGGGCTATATCGGGGGCATTATGCCGACGCAGCTTCCGATAATCGCGGTCGTTTTTGCCTCAATCTGGCTATTTCTCCACCGCACCGCCGCCGGCCGCGAGGTCACCGCAGTCGGATTCAACGCAAGTGGAGCGCGCTTCGCCGGCGTCGCCGTTCAGAAGCGTTTGGTGAGCGTCTACGTGATCAGCGGCCTGTGCTCAGCCCTGGCTGGACTGCTCTTCGTCGCTCGCATCGGCCAAGCGAAAGCGGATGCGGGCACCGGCTATGAGCTCACGGCGATCGCCGCCGTGGTGCTCGGCGGGACGTCCATCACCGGAGGACGCGGCACGCTTCAGGGCAGCCTCTTTGGCCTCCTCTGCCTGATCCTGCTGCAGAACGGTCTGCGGCTCTCCGGGGAACCCAGCGAAATCGCGGGCCTGTGCTCCGGACTTGTCCTATTGGTCGCCATCATCTTCAACCAAGCCTGGACGCGCGCCCAGAAGCACGGCCAGGTTGCCCAGATGCGCGCGGCGGCCGTACCCGCTGTCGACTCCGAATCCTTCTCCATGAAAAACCACCAGATCGCCATCCTCGCCGCGGCCATTCTCGCGGGCGCGCTGCTTATCGCCGGAACCAATTTTTATCTTGTGCGATCCATGGCCGGCGGCGCGCGGGCGGCGGCTCCCCAGACGCACCGAGCGGTCATCGCACTCACACCCAAGGCAAAGACCGATCCCTACTTTGTCTCGTGCAAAGAGGGAGCGGACGAAGCCGCCCGCGAACTGGGGGTCGACCTGCTCTGGGACGGCCCGGACGATCCAGACCCAGCGCGCCAGAATGAGATCGTCGACGCTTGGATCACGAAGAGGGTCGATGCCATCGCGGCGAGCGCGAACAGCCCGGAAGCCATCTCGAGTGTTCTGCGCAAGGCGCAGGCCCGCGGGATCAAGGTCGTTACCTGGGATGCCGACGCCGAGAGCAACGCGCGCAGTTTTTTCGTGAATCAGGCGACTGCCGAGGGAATCGGCTCCACGCTTGCTGATGAAGGCTCCCGGTTGGCGGGCGACAAAGGCCAGTATGCGATCATCACCGCATCGCTCACCGACGCCAACCAGAACGAATGGATCAAATATATCCGCCAGCGGATGGCCGCGGCGCACCCCGGAATGGAGTTGGCAACGGTCCATCCCTGTGACGGACAGCGCGACAAGGCCATGAGCGAAACAAAAGCCATCGTCCGGGCGTATCCGGGAGTCCGGGTCATCCTTGCGATCTGTTCCCCGGGCCTGCCGGGCGCAGCCGAAGCGCTCAAGCAGGAAGACCGCCACCAAGTGCAGCTCACAGGTCTGTCGACGCCAAACCTGTGCCGAAGCTATGTCGAGGAGGGATGGATCCAGAGCGTTGTGCTGTGGAACACGCGCAACCTTGGATATCTCACTGTATACGCGGCATACGCCGTCGATAACGGCGATCTAAAGACAGGCGATAGCCATTTCACCGCCGGACGACTCGGCACACTTTCCGTCGCCGGTGATCAAATACTTCTCGGCAAACCCTTTATCTTCACCCGGGAAAATATCGGCGGATTTCATTTCTAGGCCCTGCGGTCCATCAGTCGAAGGGGCGCGCAGGGAGCGCCCCACCTAGAATAACTTGGAGAGCACGTCGTGAATCATCACCGTAGGCGGGCTCCCAAAGGCCGCGCTGGGCCGATTGCAGTGAACCGTGGCGAGGCCCTTGTCCGTTCGAGCGGCGCGCACCGCGATGTCCAGGGTGTTCATGTACCAGTTGAAATCCCAGGCCCATTGGTCCGCATAGGACACCACCAATTCGGTGTCGCGGGGCATCAGAGTCATCGGACCCGAAGAGGCGTCGTAGCCACGCGCTCGGAGGTCCTGCGCGATAAGGCCGTCGAGATCGCGTCCGTCCGCAAGACGATGCTCGACATAAATGCGCTTATGCTGAGCAAGATTGGCGTTTGGCGCGATTCGGGTCGTGACATTCGAGCATCCAGCCGCCACGAGAGCGCAACCGAGCACAATCAGGATCGTCCTTATCTTCATGAATGAATGCGTAGGGCGGCAAAAACGGAGCGGACCACCCGCCACCGAACAGCCGGTCCCAGCCTCCGCGAAGGCAAGTGACGTGGCAAGACTCCCGTAGCCATGCCTTTGCCACCCTCACCTGCCAGAGCGGGACGCCCGCAGAAGCGGCGGTTGACCGCGTTCACCCGCTACGGGGTGATTCCCCTTCTGATTCTCACATTGGGCGTCCGGATCGGCATGTTCCTAGCGCGTCAACCCGTTCCAAATCCCGACGCACCGCAGGCGATGACAAGGGTGGCGGCCGATGCCACCCTCGCGGAAACCCCAGCGGCTGCAGCCGCGCCGTCCCGTTTCTCGTGCGAGGCCGCGCTCTCTTTCGGAGGAAATATCTATCCGTCGCTGCTTCTTTCCTTTGGAGCCGCCTATCCGGAATATGCCCGCAACCTCACTCTGCATATTCGCAATGCCACCGCGGGCAAGGCCGTTCAGATCCGCATCGATTCCAATCTTTTCCTCCAACCCTTTCAACAAAGCGCCTCCGCGCCCTCGGCGGACTTCACGCTCTCGCCGGATTTGCCCTGGAATTACGCGGCCCTGAGGCAATTGAGCCAGAGCCGGCCGGAGTCCTTCGTCGTCACGACGAGCGCGGAAGGATTCAGCACCGAACAGCAGACGCTCGTCTGCAACGTTCATTCCATCAATGAAGTGGTGGCCCGCCTCTACAATGCGGAGACCGGCCAGTGGCAGGACACGAGCATATGCTTCGCCGCTTTTGTCAATGAGGACCACCCGTGGATCGCCTCACTCCTCCAGGAAGCGATGGCCCGAGGTGGTCTGAGGGCCATCACCGGCTACGAGTCCGGCCCCTACACGGTGACCCAGCAGGCGCAGGCGGTCTGGGAAGCCTTGGCAGCGCGCGGATTGACGTACGTCAACGTCGCGACCGACAGCAGTTCATCGTCTGGCGTGGATACCCAGTTCGTGCGCTTTCTCGATCAATCCGTACAAGAC
>Ga0302325_10028047_pt1 | contig 11658 bp, 11 predicted proteins | sample Palsa_T0_2_FD_201948 | JGI IMG/M metagenome (GOLD analysis project Ga0302325, IMG submission 201948) | Peat permafrost microbial communities from Stordalen Mire near Abisko, Sweden - Palsa_T0_2 | ecosystem: Environmental > Terrestrial > Soil > Palsa > Peat permafrost | place: Sweden: Abisko... | reverse complement strand
TGAATCTTCGATGCCGTGCCATGACTCAATCTCCTCAAAGCCGGCCCGGCTGGTCCAATCTATCGGTGTCTACCTGTCCAGTTTTAGGGGTTCATTCCAAACTGGCTCAGTTTTATAGCGTTGCAAACAGGCGGTAATCGGCACCGAGGTCGAGACCTATCTCTGGTTCGTCGTGGTGCTGCTGCTGGTCGGAATTGCGATCGCGGCATTGTCGGCGATACCGCTACGCCGCGGTTCCACAGCCAGCGCGGCACCGCCGTAAAGGGGAGAAGCATCTTTAAGTTCGATGGGTCGCCTCGAACGGCACTTCAATTTGTGGGGCTAACCGGTTCTCGATCTCTGATCAACAGGACCGAACGTCCGTAAGGAGGCTAACAGGCCGACGAAAATTGATTTTCTTTTTTCCGAAAGGTGCCGTGAGAGCGGAATACGGCGTAACGTTCCAGATGCCTGCGATTCCTCGGGTCGGCGATAAGATTCTTGTTCGAAGGCCGGAAACTGCCGAAGAAATTCAACCCGATGAGACTTTCGTCGTAAGAAGAATAGAGTGGGCGCTAAAGAGTCCGATTTTCCTAAATCCGGTCAAGGCGGCCAAGCAAAGCGACGAGGTGGGAATAGTAGATATAGTGACAGTGGAATGTGAGATGGTCCCCCTTCGATGGTCGCACGCGTGAATATGCCGCCCGCTCGAAAGCGATAAAGGGGACTCTTGGACAATTTCAAGCGAACCGCTTCCGCCACCATGTTCAGGTCGGGTGCACCGGTGGGCGTGTTGTCGTAAATCAGCAGGTCACATCCGCGGACTGAGTATGTGTTGATGTCTTCCAGCCAGCTAGCCAAAGCGGCCGTTCTATCAGGTCCTTTAAGTCTAGACCTATATCGTCGTCACCGCGTGGTAGTGTTGGCTTTACGCAACGTGATCCCACGCGCAAATGATAGTTGAAGGGCTCCCATGACGGCGGCCCGAAGAATCCGCCAGGCTTACTCGGCTGGCAGGTTCGAAGAGTCTGCGATGCTGGCATCTCGGTCAATCGCTCCACTTGTCCCAGTGAATTACGCTGGTGATCGGCTTGCGCTTGACCTTGACGAAATCGTTCTGCGGCCAGCCGATCGGGATCATCACGCCGAATCTTATCTCCTTGGGAATTCCCAGCAGATTGCGGAGCTCGCTTTCTATAAACATGTGGAAGGTCGTGAAGGTTGTGCCCAAACCGAGGGAGCGAGCCGCTACGATCAGGTTCTGCGCAGCCGGATAGAGAGCCGACCATACAAACTGCTCCATCGGCGCGTTGGGCGGATACGCTACCGGACCGCAAACGAAGATGATGGCCGGAACCTCGTTCAACGTCTCCGCCAGATGAATGGCGCCGGTGATCATTCGACTAGTGACCTGGCCGGTCGTTGACACTCCCACTCCCATCGCCTTGAATCGCGGCGCAAGTAAATCGCGGATTTTCCGCTTTGCTTCTGGATCGCGCACAACGATGAAGTCCCATTCCTGGCTGTTGCCGGGACTCGATGCACGAGTAGCGGCGTAGATCACATGCTCGATCAAGTCTTGCGGCACCGGATCGGGCTTCAAGTAGCGCGCCGCGCTGCAGGTTTCCATCGCTTCGATGACATCCATTGTCGTCTCTCCGCATCGTTGATTTTCCTCGCGACATAATGCCTTATGCGAGCCACGAGGCTTTCAAGTTGATCGATTCGATCGCCCAAGGCTCGCATTGTTCCAGATTTCCAAACCCGGTAATAGCGAAGAAGGAACCATCCGCGCGTTTTGTGTCGTCGGTCCCCCTAAGGGGGGTCGTCCGCACCGCTACGTGTTCGCGGTGCACGAGCTCGACATTCAGAAGCTCGACGTGACGGAGGATGCTACACCCGCTATCGTCGGATTCGCCTTACACTGCACACTGTCGCACGCGCGGCCATCCTCGCCAAAGGATTCGGTGACGTTTTTCATCAGCCGCATACCATGACCTTTCTCCTCGACCTTTCTCCTCTCGCGATTTTGCTGAACCTTCAAGACACTACCTGTCAAAGGAGGAATTTGGTGGAGATGGAGGCAGTGGTAGCATCGTCATGCCAGGTCCTGGTGCTGGCGATATCGAGATGTGAAGCCAACAGGGCCGGGAATAATCACGATGAAGCCCGACAAGTCTTGCAATGTTCGCATGATGTCACCGGGATCTGGTTCCGGCGCGCGCAGTATTGCTCAACTGGGCTAATCGGTTAGTTCTACGAAACCTGAAAAGCAGCTTTCGCCTTCCAGTGTCGGGTCGAAACTGATTCCAATTATTTTGGCGGAGATTCTTCGAACTTCTTCCTTGGGCGTTGCGCCCTACTTCTCTCACACTTAGGGCGTTGCTCGCTTGTTGGTTGGGGGTCCGGCGACGGGGCTATCGGGCCAGGACTTCTCCTCGCGAGAGAATTCCGCGTCTGTAGCGCCGCCACCTGCGCGGGCTAAGTCGATGGAACCGCTAAGCGCGGCGTTGAGCATCCGATTGACTGCGTTCAGAGTATCTCTGGTGATCCATAGGCTCGCCGCGGTCATCAGAATCGTGAGTACCAGCGCTATCGCGGCGATGCGTTGCGACGCGCGGCCTGACTGCTTGTAGTATCTCCAGACATAGACCAGTCCGAAGGGCGGCAAGAGCGCGTTCAGCGCATAAACTTTGATTTGCACGCCTATCGAGGTCGAAGGCGCTTTCGTCTTGAGTGCTCCCTGCACTAGGACAGACACTATCTCGTATGGCACTTCGATGCGGCCCCAGGAGCGAGCGGGCCACCGGCGCTAGCATCGCGGTTTCTTTGCTCAGCGAATTGGCCCACGCAACGTGGCAACGACGGTCCCGCTTTAGCAGCGATCGCCAATTATCATCACACTCAGTCATTACGCGAGGCTGGGATTTTCGTCGAGTTGGGCGCCGGTCTCGACGATGGTAAAAAATAGGGAAGGAAAACAAAAGCAGCAGAATCGCGAACGGACCGAGCAAGATAGCGATCACAAGTTGCGGGGCGCCGGTCAACTGAATGAAGTTCCCCGCGTCAGAAAGCCGTGGCAGCACCCCTGTACGGGCGTAGCCGAGCACCTGGGCTGCCGAGATAAGGCGGTTGCCGAGACAGAAGCCGATCCCTCTGATTCCCCGGAATAGTTTCTTTATTAAGTCGAGATAAAAGGGCTTGTCCCTTTTGCGCTTAGGTGCGGCCGTCGGAGGGGTTATCTCCCAGTTAGTCTCCAAATTGCTTGTTCCAGGATTCAGCTCGATTGCTTTATTGCTCATGGATTCGGCCCCGGCCAAAGCTTCGCCGCCGCGAGGCGGATTGTAGCTCCTGCGGTGCCGAGCTACCCGCGTTCTATGAAGCCCTCGAGGTGCGCGAGCGTCCAGGCTGGCGCAGCTTGCGCAGCGCCTTTGTCTCGATCTGGCGAATACGTTCGCGCGTCACGGCGAACAGTTTCCCGACCTCTTCGAGGGTGCAGTCAGCCTGACCGATGCCGAAGCGCATCCGCAGAATCTGCTCTTCGCGTGGCGGCAGCGTCGCCAATTCTTTGCGCGTCACCTCGCCGAGATTGCCCCGGATCGACGCTTCGACCGGTGATGACGCCATTTGATCCTCGACGAAGTCGCCGAGCGAATTGTCTTCCTCGTCGCCGAGCGGGGTTTCGAGCGAAATCGGCTCCTTGACGATCTTGATCACCTTCTGGAGCTTGTCGAGCGGCATCTGCATCTGCTCGGCGATCTCTTCCGGGTCCGGCTCGCGGTGCAGGCGCTGCTCCAACCAGCGCGTCACACGCGTCAGCTTGTTGACCGTCTCGACCATGTGGACCGGGATACGAATCGTCCGGCTCTGGTCGGCAATCGCGCGCGACATCGACTGCCGAATCCACCACGTCGCGTAAGTCGAGAACTTGAAGCCGCGCTGGTACTCGAACTTGTCGACCGCCCGCATCAGACCGATGTTGCCTTCCTGAATAAGGTCGAGGAAGCTCAGACCGCGGTTTGTGTAACGCTTGGAAAGGCTCACCACCAGGCGCAAATTGCCTTGCGTCAACTCCTGCTTGGCGCACTGGCTCTTCGCCTGGCCCGACGCGATCGTTTCGAGCGAGCGCGCAAATTCATCCGTTGCTACCTTGACTGTGCGCTCGATGTTCTTGATGGTCTTCTGCGCCGCTCTGATTCGCACGGCGATATCGAGCAGGTTCTCGCGGCTGCCGTTGATCTTCAGCACATGGTGGCGGTCTTCGGTCTCGGCCGCTTCGTGTAGAATCTGCCACTTGCTGCGGCCGGTCGCCTCTTCGTATCGCTGGATCAGCGCCTGCGAATCGCGCGCCTCCTGAAGCAGGCGGCGCAGCTCCCCTATGACGCAGTCCCGGAGATGGCGCGAAAGCCCGAGGTGACGCAAATCGCGCGTGACGCTCTGCTTGAGGTGAGTCCGCGACTTCTCCAGTTTCGCCTTCAGGATCGGCCTGGGCCGCTCCTTCAGTTTCTCCTCGAACTCCTCGATTCGGCTGTGCAGCGACCTGAGCTTGTTGGTCGCGGTGGCCAGCTGCCTGAGTTGCTTTTCGTTGATCTCACGCTCCTCGTCGGTTTCGGCAGCCTCTTCGTTCTCCTCAAAGAGGTCGCGCAGGTCGGCCTCCCCCACCCCTATCCGATCACCCATCTCGATTACCAAATCGAGCGTTACTGGAGAACGCAGAACTTCCCCTTCGACTTCGTTCTCGCCGGCTTCGATGCGCTTGGCGATTTCGACTTCCTGCTCACGGGAGAGGAGCTGGAAGTTACCCATCTCCCTGAGGTAGAGGCGGACGGGATCCGACGACTCGCCGATCGAATCAGCGGCCGGCGCGGGTTCGGCGCCCTCGTCGGCCCCTTCTTCTTCTTCGGCGTCGAGTTCACCCTCCATGCCGTCCACCGGAACCTCGGGCAGGACCGTGATGTCCATGCCCTGGAAGCTCTCGAGTACCGAACGCAGGTCCAAAGGCGAGCTGACGTTTTGGGGCAGTAAATCGTTAACCTGGTCAAGAGTCAGATAGCCTTGCTCCCGCCCCAGCTCAACCAGACTCTGTAGGTCTTTCCCTTCGTACTTCCGCTTCATGCTCCTAAGCTTCCGTACCCCGCCGGCCACACCGCCAGTCTTCGAGACCGCGTCCCCAGTATGCGCCGGCCGCAAAACTTTAGCGATGACGCTCATGTCGGGACTGTTAACGGGCCCAACGCAGTTCCGGCGTCGTTCAGACGAACCTTCAGGCGTTCGCGCTCGTTTTACAGATTGAGATTTTGGGTGTCGGTGACCTGCGTTTGCGTCTGCAAGCGCATTTTATTGCGTACCTCCATGCGAACGAGGAGAGGGTAAACTTCAACGAGCGAGACCCGGTTCGCTTCTGTATTGACGCGGGCTTTGCGATGGTGCGTACCGAGCTCGACTTGAACGCCGGGCCGGGCGCGCTGATGCCTTGGAAAACGCTCGTTTTGCGGATAGGCAGCGCTCGATGGGAAACGGTCGATGGTGTTGAAGAAGTCAGCGTTTGTAAGCGGTTCTGGCTACCGCTGACGGCGTTTTTTGCCGCGCGGTGGCCGAGGACGGTTATTTGCCGCGCTCGCTGACCAGCCAAGGGCGACAGCTCGTCTATTCGGAGGGCCTCTGGCTCCTTGCTATCCTGTCCGGAGTCCTGCTGCTGGTGTTCGGCGGCGTCACCGACCGCCTGATTCCGCTGTTCGCCGTCGGAGCATTTCTGGCCTTCACCCTATCCCAGAGCGGGATGGTCCGCATTGGTGGAAGAGGCAGGAGCGCGGCGCGCGCGCCAGCATGGCGGTGAACGGCTAGGCGCAACGGCCACTGCCGTCACAGTAGCGGTCGTGGCTGTCGTCAAGTTCATGGCCGGCGCCTGGATAGTGGTGCTGCTGGTGCCGTCGCTGGTCGTCCTGATGCTCGCGGTAGGCCGCCACTATCGAAGAATCGAAGAGGAAATCGCGGCGCCCGGCAATCTAAAGCTCGAGAATTTGCGAGAATCCATCGTGATAGTGCCGATCATCGATTGGAGTTCGATCGCGGAGAACGCCCAGCGGTTGGCCATGACGCTGTCGGGCGAGGTCGAGGTGCTACACATCGAAAGCGAAGACGATAGCAAGTCGCTCAAACGGGTTTGGCCCTCGCGCGTGGAAGAGCCGGCGCGTCAGGCGAAGCAGGCAGTCCCACAGTTGACGGTGCCCAAGTCGCCGTTTCGATTCGTGGTGCAACCGATCATCGATCACGTCCTGGAGCTTGAGCGGAAGAACCCGGATCGCACCATCGCGGTGCTGCTGCCTGAGCTCGTCGAACGGCAATGGTATCAATATTTTCTTCACAACCAGCGCGCCCGGATTCTCGCGGCTCGTCTTCTGGCGCAGGGAAGGTACCGCATCGTGATCGTTAATGTGCCCTGGTATTTGCGCAAACGCGGTAGGTTGTGAGATCGGGTGGGTCGCGCGCCAGCGCCAGATCGTGGTCGTGCTGATTCTACGAGGTCTTATCGTTCCCTCAGGCGATAGTTGAAGCGGTATTCTGGCTTTGTGGCCTGCATCCCTAAAATGCCCGCAAAATGAAGTAGAGTCCGTCACGCAAAGGAGACGGACGAATGAAGGGCAGCCGATTCAGCGAGGAACAGATCATCGGGATTCTGCGTGAGCATGAAGCGGGAGCGAAGACGCCAGAACTATGCCGGCGGCACGGGATCTCGGACGCGACTTTTTACAAATGGAAAGCGAAGTACGGCGGCTTGGAGGTCTCGGAGGCGCGGCGGCTGAAGGCGCTGGAGGATGAGAATCGCCGGCTCAAGAAGCTGCTGGCAGAGTCGATGCTGGATAACGCGGCGCTCAAGGACCTGCTCGGAAAAAACGTCTGAGGCCTGCAGCGCGGCGCCTCGCGGTGAACCGGCTGATCGAGCAGCACGGGTTGAGTCAGCGGCGGGCCTGCAGGCTGGTAGGGATCGACCATTCGATATGGCGCTATCAGCCCAGGCGCGCGGACGACGCAGCGCTGCGAAAGCGCCTGCGCGAGTTGGCGCACGAGCGACGACGCTTTGGCTACCGGCGTCTGGGTTGGCTGCTGGCCCGCGAAGGACACACGATGAATAGCAAGAGGCTCTATCGGCTGTACCGCGAGGAGAAGCTCATGGTGCACCGGCGTAGCGGCCGTAAGCGGGCGCTGGGAACGCGGGCGCCGATGGTGCTGCCGCTCACGACCAACCAGCGCTGGTCGCTCGACTTCGTCTCAGACACGCTCAGCGATGGTCGGCGCTTTCGCATCCTGGCCATCGTCGATGATTTCAGCCGCGAATGCCTGACCCTGGTCGTCGATACTTCGTTGGGTGGCGTGCGTGTCGTGCGTGAACTTGAACGGCTGGCGCTGGAGCGCGCCACGCCTCAGGTCATTGTCAGCGACAACGTACTAAGACAGGAGTCAAGGGATACATCAGGGCAAAGTTCTCCTGTGGCTTGCGGAGCAAGCGGGTTTGCTAATAACTGCCGCCCGCGGCGAGTAGCCTCCGCTGCGGCGTACCGTCAAGGGTTTGCTCGCCAGGCTCGCCGGCGTGCGCCGCCCTTGACTGACGCCCGCGCTGCGGCCGGATCACAGTTAGCGGGAGCATGAGCTCCCGCCGGTCAAGAACGGACCGGCGCAGAACCGAGAGTTGAGCCCAAGTGGCTTCCACTTCGGGAGAGGGCTCTGACCATAGTGAACACAGGATCCAGCGGTAGTTACCGAGGTCCTAACCGTACTCAAAACAGAGTGCCCAACCAGGTGGAAGGCCCGAACATTATCTACGGGGTCGGCCAGGCCGCCCCAACGGCACGCAGCGAGAGGGCTCATCCACCTGGAATCACGTCTTCGAAGAACGGGCGATAGTCACATCCGTTCTTGATCAAACCGTAAACAATCCGCGCCAGTTTGGCAGCGACCGCACTGTAAGCCTTGCGACGCAGGTCGGCGCTGAGCGGGTTGCTATGCACATAGCGATCGAACTTCCGGCGCAAACTGTTCTCACGCATACGCACCGCGCTCTGCGCGGCCATCCAGAACGCAGTGCGAAGCCGGGCATTGCCATATTTTGAAAGGCGGCTGACACCGCGGAAGCGACCCGACTGTTGAGTCGAAAGATTCATGCCGCAGAACTTCAGGAACTGACGATAATGCCCGAAACGACGCAGATCGCCGGCCTCGGCCAAAATCGTCAAGGCAGTAATCGGTCCCACTCCTGGTACGGTCATGAGCCGCCGCCGATCCGGGTGATTAGCCAGCGCCGTTTCGGCCTGCGTCGCAATGCTTTCACGCAGGCGACCAAGCGCGAGATACTCCTCGAGCACGAGCCGGTACATCGCAATAGCTGGGCGGTCGGATGCCACCGGCAGCGCGATCGATGATTGCGCTGCGGCATAGATGTTGGCGAGCAGCTCGGTCTTGTGGACCTTGCGGCCAACAAGCTTCGAGCCCTGCGCTACAAACTCCTCACCCGGCAGCGCTGTAATCGCGCCGGGAGTGGGGAACTGCAAGAGTAATCTAATCAACCAATCGTTACTGTCGGAACGGATGAAGTGTTCGATCTCGGGGAAATAAAGCTGAAAGTAATGATTGCGCAGACTGTGCCAGACGCGGGTTCTCGCCAGCGCCACCTGATGGTGCGTCTTGGAAAGTTCCTGGGCGTCGTGAGTGCCGCTCACCAGTGGATCGTGCCAGGTCTGGGTCAATCCGGTCTTGAGCAAGTGCAGGATCACCTGCGCGTCTTTGGGATCATTCTTGTCCCACGAGTTGTGCATCGCCTCCCGCGTGCGAGCCAGGGCCAGGGTCGGAATCAGCCGCAGTTCGAAGCCTTGCCGATAGAGAAAGTGGGCCAACGGTCGATGGTAGTTGCCGGTAGCCTCGAACCCCACCACGGTGCGCGGTCCGAGCCCCCGCAGGTACTCGGCCATGCGCTCGTAATCCGCCAACGTATTCGCCACCCGGAAGTGCCGGCGTCGAGCGGATAAAGCCGGTTCGATCAGCACCTCGTTGTGGCTCTTGGCGACGTCCACGGCTACCAAAGTTGCACTCCCCGGCGTACTGTCGGTCTTGGTCATGGCTGGAGATCCTCCCGAAGGTTTTGGCTTGCACCTCAACCATCTCAGGAGGTTCAATCCCCGGCCATGACCCCTTCCTGATGTACTACGGCACGGAACTGACTAGTGGCGCGGCGCTGCGCTGGGCCATCGATCGGGTCGCTTGGCACTACATCCAACCCGGCAAACCGGTGCAGAACGCTTTCATCGAATCCTTTAACAGCAGGCTGCGCGATGAATGCCTCAACGAACATGTGTTCGTCAGCCTGAACGAAGCACGCGAAATTATCGAGGCCTGGCGCCACGATTACAATCACGTTCGCCCGCATTCGAGCCTCGGAGCGCTTACACCGATCGAGTTTGCAGACCGGCAAGGGGACCGGCCGCTTGAGCTAGTTTGGGGCTCCGCGGCCGTCCCCTTGCCCAACCGCCCCACTCGGGGCATTACTTCAACCGACTCTACTTATAACTGCGGGTAAGTTGGGGGGCAGGCCATTTGCTCTGACGCGGCTTTTCGTGACGGTGTTTCGATGCCAGTCGATTGCGGGCTCGTAGCGCAATGAAATCAAGTGTCTCGTGTCCGCTCAGGATACGTGGCACGTTGCCATCGGCCAAGCGGGAGATCGCCAGCAGTCGCGGACATAGGAGAGAAATCCATGGTCAAAGTTAAGCGCCTCGGTTATGCCCTGAGCTTCATCTTCTTATGTACTGGGATGAGCACCGCGATGGGGCATTCGCAGGAAACGGCAAGCGACTACGTAGCGCCGTCTCAGGCTGTACCGAAGGGCAAAGCTCCCGCCATGCAGGTTCAATTGCTAAGTCGTGGCGAACAGACGAAGGAATATGCGGTGATCTTCGGCGAGGGAGACGAGGCCTTTTCGGGCTTGCTGGCCTTTGCGCAGAAGTATCGCGTGATGAGCGCGCATTTCACGGCCATCGGCGGGCTTAGTAGCGCAACCCTGGCTTGGTACGATCCCCAGCGCAAAATGTTCAAGAAGATCCCTATCGAAAGTCAAGTTGAAGTGGTTTCTATGATCGGCGACATCGCGCTCTATCAAGGAAAGCCGGTGGTTCATGCGCACATGGTGGTCGCAACTTCAGACGGAAGGGCGCATGGCGGTCATGTTCTCGCTGCCTATGTTTCCCCGACGTTGGAAGTCATGGTTACTGTCGATCCAATCGCCATGCAGAAGCGATTTGATCCGGACAATGGTCTGACGTTGATTGATCCGACTCTCAAGTGAGCAATCCCAAGGAAGAGGGGTGGCGGCGCCTTAGCTTATTCAAAGAACTCCTCGACATCCGGGATTCGCGTCAAAGCGATTTTGCTGCTAGAGAGACTGGCCCGTCCGGCCGTGCGCATTGCGGAACTTGGCATTCCCCATCGCGGCCGTTCCCTAGGTAACCGCAGATTACTTTCCCTCCATCGCGCGCTGGCTTGGCTGGCGAAGTCTGGGCTGTAATGTAGAAATAAAGTTACCCGATGATCATGATGCTTTCGCTCGTTGACGACGATAGCTCCTTGCGTAGATCGCTGAAGCGGCTCCTTACGCTCGAGGGCCACACCGTTCAAACCGCAGAGAATTTGATGGAGGCGCTGGATCTGCTCAGGAACTGGCGCACTTCGCCTCAGCTGATTCTTCTCGACCTTGTAATGCCCGTCCTCGACGGCAGGGGATTTCTCGCCGCGCGACGCAAGGACCCGCGGCTCGCCAAAATCGCGTGATCACGTCAGGGTGAGAGGAGTCACTTATAGAGCCAAAGCCGGTGGCGCAGCGGCCGTTATGCATAAATCCTTTTCGCCGAACGACCTGCTTAGCTCATATGAGATTCACCGCGCGCTTGGCGTCACGCAGAAAACTGCGTGGTTTACGGACCATCGCATTCGTCTGGCAATGCAGAGCGGCAGCTTTGAAAAAGCTTGGTGGCCGCTGAGTGTTCGCGATTTGCCTTGTCGTTCGATCATCGCAAGCCTGCGGTGCGGCGCAGAGAACCTCAACCGATCACTTCACGAATGCAAATGATTTCGACACTTTCGATCATGGCGCCAAAAAATTTGGTTGTATAACTCATTTAAAAGGTATTAAGGTTGTGATAGCATTTCATAATAGGTCATATGGGAAATACCGGGCTCCGATGACGCGAACTTAAGGATTTGCCCCCAAAAGCCTCAGCTTTTCCTGCAAGGCAGGAATAATACAAAGTATTTTATGAATACACTGGGTTACCTTGAGGTCTCGACTCGGCCTGACTAAGCAGGTGTCAACTTAAGTTATAGGCGAGCAGACAATCACCGCGATCGCCGGCCCGCAAGCTCGAATGCCTGGCCTCAGCGATCACCGTGACAATCCCAGGACGATGAACCCAGTTGAGTGCGCTTTCGATATTGACGTTCGGCGGTGGCAGCGTCGCGGATTATTAATCCCCGAAACGACATTTCGTGCCCTATGGCTAATCGATCGGGCCGGGAGACTGCATCGAAGGCTCTGTCAACGCCGGTTGAATGTTGACCCACTTTGCCGGGGAGGTCGCCGAAGTAAAACTGACCCACCCCGGCCGCTGTCTGATTCAGGGGGAGCGCGAGGGGGAC
>Ga0302325_10028045_pt1 | contig 11659 bp, 10 predicted proteins | sample Palsa_T0_2_FD_201948 | JGI IMG/M metagenome (GOLD analysis project Ga0302325, IMG submission 201948) | Peat permafrost microbial communities from Stordalen Mire near Abisko, Sweden - Palsa_T0_2 | ecosystem: Environmental > Terrestrial > Soil > Palsa > Peat permafrost | place: Sweden: Abisko... | reverse complement strand
GTCTTACACCGAGCGGCCTCCAAGTCGGTCGCCCCATTACGCTATATCCCCCAATCGACTGCACCGACTGCATTTGCAAGGGTGTGTGCGGGCAGCTCCACCGCTGCGGCGAAGTCGACGGACCAAGAGCCGGATTGAGCTACGCCGCGACGGCGTGTCCCGATCTCCATCGATCGAGCGGTGCACGGACGGCTTTCACCCACACAATTCAGCGCGGCGTTTACAGCGCGAGTGTTGCGTCTTCCGGCTCCGGTCGGCGAACTTGCGACGCGCCGCCGCAGCCCGCATGACGACCTCACCTCATACAGACTCGGCTCCTTCGTCACGAGCTGCGCTGTCGTGGGCCGATGGCACCCGCACTCAGCGCTCCCATCCAAGAGCGAGTCAGCATCTACGACTCGATCCCGAAGGTGCCGCCAACCGTAGACATACCTCAAGAGATCCCTATTCGCGATTTTGATTGAGGCCACGTTCTACTCGCATGAATTCTCTTCGTACCGCTAGGCGCAAGGGTCGGGCAAACCACACACGCTTGATACCTTGATACCCCTTTTGTAACGACATCGCTCGTAACAAAGTTGCAGCAAGGTTTCAATCTCACTCAACAGCGAGGTAGCCGCGAAATGACTCGCTGCCGTGAGCAAGCGTACTCTCGTAGAGAAACCTTCCTCGCCTGAGGGCCTCGGTTGAGAAGTGTGCGTTGTGCCCAGGCTTAATGGACGCGGTCGTCTTCCCAAAGATCGAGAAGTTCTCAACTTTCGTGCCTCGGTTAAAAACATTGAAACTGATCTCATCGCCACGCGGTATGGGACCGCTCAGCGCCATAAACGTGCCCGGCTCAAATGCTCCAGTTGATACGTTAATCACCCCAGTGGACGGGAAAAGCTTGATACCCTGGGCGGTGATCACAACCAAGACATATACGTGTCCATTTGGCTCAGTCGTCTGCGGGACGGCAAACGAAGACACCGGAAACAACATTCCGGCGCTGGCCGCAATGATCACGACACCCATTCTCAACCACGACTTGCGATGCCGCACGCTTGAAATCTATAGCACCGCGTCCGTGTCGTCAACCACGAAACAGCGGAACGGTTCTGGGCACACAGTTCCGGGATGGATGGTAAACAGGCCCCCAAAGATATTGGTGCCAAAGTTCGGTCGCCGGCGCGACTGAGCCACTCCGCGTGGCAAGGTTCCTGAGCCGTGAGCGACATGCGCAAACCAAACATGTTCACCAATGCTGAAGACCGAGGCGACACTCGGAGGCCGCATCAATCCGGACCCACCACGCGGGCCCCTGACGACGAACACTTCCGATCGCGCCGAAAGCAGTCTGAACCAGGTTAGTGTGCGAGAACATTCTTGGTTCTCGCACACTAACCCGCCGCTATCGAAGGAACGCGTAGAGAGAAGATTCCTCGAACTTTGGCTTACAGCGAAAAGACACTCAGCAAGTCACGTTTACCCGAGCCAACCGGGCCATTGACCATCAGAGCGACATATTGCTTGCCGTTGACCATATATGTAATAGGCGCGGAATAAATTACATCCGGGGCCTGCCAAGACCAAAGCTGCTTCCCAGTTTTTGCATCATAGGCATAGAACGTGCCACCAACGCCAGTGCTACTGCCCGCGACGGGTGCATTCCCCTGACTGGCGGAGAAGACGAGACCGCCCGCAGTCGAGACCACGCCACTATAACAAGGTCCCTGTGTAGCCCCATCGTACTGCACCTGCCAGTCGATCGTGTTTGTCGACATGTTGAGCGCGGAGACGCCACCAACATCCCCGGCTGTAAGACCACTGAGCGTCGTTATATTGTAGTTCGTCGGACCGACGTTTTCGTAACCCCTGATTCGCGATCGCGCGCAAACCAAAAGGTCGTTGGTCTGAGGATCGTAGCTCATGCGCGGGTAGTCGAGACCATCTGCCCACATGTACCATGTCCCGGCTGTCGGAGACGCATAAGGACAAGTAGCCACCTCCGGATTCCCGTCTGGACCAACCGGGTAACTCGGGAACACGATGGAAACCTGAGCAGGTGTTGGACAGTGGAGTACGAGTTGGGCAGCACCACCTGTTGGTATCGGTTGCGTGGGCCAACTGGCGTTCAGGGCCGCACCCGAACCCTCGTTTAAGTTCGGGATCGGCGTCTCCGGGTGTGGGAATGTCGGTAGAGCACCACCGTTCCGGCGGTTAAGGACATAAAGATAGCCGTTCTTGCAACCAACAGCGATAGCCTCCACTGTCTTCCCAGCCATCGTCGTGTTGAAAAGCACAGGCGGCGTCGGGCAATCATAGTCGAATTCGTCGTGGTGAGTGGTCTGGAAGTACCATTTAAGCGCGCCAGTCTTCACACTGAGCGCGACGACGCTGTCCGAGAACAGGTCTTCGCCGGGCGCCCGTCCGTCTTCTGGATACGGATTACCCGTGCCGAAATACAACAACCCGAGCTTCGGATCATACGCGGGCGGCGTCCAAACAGCGACACCACCAAAGGCCGCATTCGCGGGATTCCCCCACGTCAAGATGTACGGAAGCTCTGTCGGATCGGGTGTATTAAAGAAGCGCCAGACGAGCGCTCCAGTTTTTCCGTCGAACGCGTCCACGTGCCCGCGTAGCGGACCGTCACCGCTGTTCGAGGCAGTGATAACGAGACCATCCTTGCCGTACGGCAAGAACACCGACAAGCCGGGACCGTTCTGATGTGAAGCCGCACCAAACGTGCCCACCGAGGAGAGCTGGTCCGTCCAAACCACTTTCCCGGTCATTGCACTGAGCGCGACTAGCGAACGGTCCTGCTGCACGTCATACAGCATCCCATTGCCGTAAGATACCCGCACACGATATGAGGGATACGCTAACCCTGTGGCGGCGTCGACTGTCGGCCCTTGGTATGTCCATAGTATCGCGCCGTTGGTTGGGTTGAGAGCATCAACTCCGGTGAGTGTGTCCAAAAACATCGTTCCACTCGCGAGCGGTAGGTTTTTCCCTGCGCCACTAACGACAATCGGCTGGCTCTCCGTGTTGCCGGCCCACGTCGCCCCATTGTACGAGTTCTGCCACGCAAGCTTCAGCTGACCTACATTACTGGTCGTTAGCTGAGTAAGCGGCGAGTAAGCGCTTCCGGCAAGGTCACAAGCAGCATTTTCCCAATCGCTGCCACAAGGCGTGTCACCAGCGGGTAGGTAGTCGCTCGCACTGCTGGGTGCCGCTCTCGCTGCCTCGGCTCGCGACGCCGACACCGATGACCCGGTGGCACCAGTCGCGCCAGTAAGTAGTGCGAGGAGTCCCGTTCCAAGAGCGGCAACCAGAATCCTGCGCATAGACGAAGCCCCCTCCTGTTCAACCTAATAGACGTGGCTAGTGTCCCACAGCACGTCCCCGAGCCCCGTCGCGCGGGTAGGGAACATGTGGCAAACCTACATCTCTCGGCCACCTTTCGTCAAGCATCGGGCCCGAGTGCCTGCTTGCGAGACAGTTGACCCCGGACTAGCTGATCGACAAGCGGGCGCACCTCAATACGCGCGCACCCCTTGACGTAAGGAGTGACCCGTCGCATACGAGGACGGCCAGGTGCTGGCGATATCCCTCGGAATTTGACTGCTGCCTTGGGTTAGAGTCCCGGCTTTTTTGGGATGCGGTCCGATCCGGTTGTCAGATTGGTTCCTCGAAATGTGATGGTTGCGGGCGATCTGCGGAGGTTGTGATGTTGAGCTTTTCGGGCGATTAGGTGGAGAAGTTTTGTGGACGAGTGGTTGCCGGGGGGCGCCGCGGCGGCTGCGGTAGGATCTGGCGGCGAGCGATCTGTTGTTGCGGGACAAGCGGTGCTGGCGCCGATCGGGGCGCACTGGGACACGGACGCGCAAGCTCGGGGCCGTTCGGTGGAGGGGCGCGGGCAAGCGACGATCCCCATGCAGACTCATGGAACAGGAAGAGCGCTCGCGAGCGCCGTTGCGCGCCTGGAACTTCTCGGTCCCAGAGACTTGAGATTTTGTGACGAGTCTTATTAGTGCTCCGTTAGGTTGAAGGAGTTTGGGCTGGGGCCGCGAATTTCTTTGGGCGACATCGTCCAGGGAGGATCACCATGCGGGGTGTGGCTGGTCTGTCTGAGCGGGAGCTCGCGCGTGTGCGTGGGCGGCTGGTGGAGTTCAGCGAGGAGATGTTCGCTTCGATGCGGCGGAAGGATCAGCGTCGTTGGGGTGAGGTGTATCTGCTATCCGGATGCGTCGTATGCGGGCCGACCGGCGGCTCCGCGATCAGCTCGCCGGCAGCAGCGATGTGACATTGGGGTTCTCGGACCATACCTCTATCGAGGGTTTTTTCGGGAGCGGCCCGCGAGGCCGCAAAGTAACCTCCCCGCTCGCTCCTGCCGAGCCGCGGCGTGAGCCCATGTTTGACCCGCCCTTTTCCCGGATCGACGCCCAAGAGAGACCTGCTGATGCGCCGCCCTGGGTCGCGGGGCCCTGTTTGGCTTGTTAGAAGCCCAGAATGAACTTGGCGTCCTCGGACATCCGCTCGGGCGTCCAGGGCGGCTCGAAGGTGACCTCCGACTCGACCCCGGCGACACCCGGGATCTCGCGCACGACCCGCTCTATGTCCTCGGAGATCATCGCCCCGGCCGGGCACCCCATCGAGGTGAGCGTGTAGCTCACCTTGACGTTCTCTCCGTCGACCTCGACGTCGTAGAGCAGCCCGAGGTCGACGATGTCCATGCCGAGCTCCGGGTCCTCGACCTGATGCAGAGCCTCGACCACCTCTTCGCGTGTCGGCATGCAGCGAGACTAGCGCAGCAGACGCCCCTCGCGTCGATGGCGGACTCAGCGGAGCGCCCCGCGCCGCTCGGACGCGCTGACCACGCACTCGAGCAGTTCGGCGGTCGCCCGCTCGAGATTCGAGCTCTCGATGACCGGCACACCGGAGCGCTCGGCGCGCTCGACGATGCGCTCCTGGAGGAGCCGTATCCGGTCGAACGCGTCGAGGTACTTGCCCATCCCGCGCAGGCCGCCGGTCGCAGCGTCCCGCACGTAGAAGCGCTCCCGGTGGGCCTCGTCGCTCTCGAGCCGGAGCACCGCGTGAACGACGAGTGCACCCTCGATATCGGCCGGCACCATCCCCGGCACGAGGTGGACTCCCTCGATCACCATCGACCAGCCCTCCGCGAGCGAACGCTCGATCGCGGCTTCGACCCCGACGAGCACCCTCCGGGTCTGCTCGAGGAAGCCCGCCTCGGCCTCCGCCTCGCTGGCGCCCGCCTCGAAGCTCGAAAAGTGGACGACCGGCATGCTCGCGAGCGGAAAGAACGCCCTGATCGTCTCGCGGATGAAGTCGGTCGAGGTCACCCGCGTGATCCCGAGCCGGTGGGCGACCTCGGTGGCGACCGTCGACTTGCCGGTCCCCGTCGCCCCGCCGAGGAGCAGGAGGATCGGCAGATCGACGCCCTGGAGCGCGTCCTGGCGGCGCAAGCGCGAGACGACCGCGGCACCCTCGGCCTCGCCGAGCACGTCGCTTGCGAGCTCCTCGAAGCGTGCGAGCTCGACCGCACGGGTCTCCCGCGCCACGAGATCGAGCTCGAGCCGGGTCGCAAGCAGGTAGGCGGGCTCCGCGGGAACACCGGCCCGCAGGAGGGCGCGCGCCATCAGCCCCTTGGAGTACGGCATCCCATCGGGCTCGCCCAGCGGAAGCGGCTCCTGGCGCCGTCGCTCCATCAGAGCCTGGCCGTCTCCGGAACGAGGGCGAGCAGCGCCTCGTCGAGACCCTCCGAGATGACGTCGTTCCCCGCGAAGACAATCTCGCGGCCGCGTGCGAGGGCGTCCTCGGCGACGACGTCGATCGCAGCCCCCTTGAGCTCGGTCAGGTAGGTGTCGGCCCGCAGAGCTCGGAGCTCGCGCAGAAGGGTCGCCCGGTCGCCGAGACTCGTCGAAACGTGGACCACGTCGGCCTCGAGATGGGAGACGTCGGTGCCACCCGCACTGAAGACTGCGACGCGCCCGGGAAGTGGTCCGAGCGGGGCGAGGCGAAGCGTCGCGGGGATCGCGCCCTCGAGCTCGCAGCCGACCGAGACGACGAGGTCGGAGATCATCCGCCGGTAGTCGTTGAGGTAGGAGCCGAAGTCGTGCCCGGGTCCGACCACGAGCACGCGGCGGTCGACCGCGATCGGGGGGATCGCGGCACCGCTCGCGTCGAAGACGACGACGTCGGGGCGCTGGGCAAGCGCGAGCCGCGCACCGGCCCCGACATTGGAGACAAAGACGCCGCCGGCGAGCCCGCCGCCCGCACGACGGCAGCCGATCGTGGGCACCCCCGCGAGCAGGGCGACCTCGAGGTAGTCCGAGGCCGCGTGCATCCCTGCCTGCGAGCTCGAAAGGAGCTCCGCGAGCGCCGGCGGCGCGGCGAGAAGCTCCGGCTCGGTTGGGCCGCCGCGGCCCATACAGACGACCACGACCTCGTGCTGGAGCGCGAGGAGCCGGGCGAGATGGACCGACAGCGCCGTCTTTCCCACCCGCTTGCCGGTACCGATCACCGCGATCGAGGGTGCGTCGAACTCGGCAAAGGTCGGCGGGTCAAAACGGAAGTCCGCACCGAGGTAGGTGAGCCCGGCGGCGAGCGCGCGCGAGGCCCAGGCAAAGCGCCCCGCGGGCGAGAGGGCCGGGTCGTCGGCGAGGTCGACGACGATCTCCGCCTCGCCGAAACCCTCGAGGAACGGGAGTCCGAGGAGCTCGCCGGGGCGCAGCTTCTCGCTTCCTCCGACGAGGATAACCCCGACGAACTCGTAGGGCAGCTCGGCGAGCGCCGCCCGGACGACATCCGGGGTGTGGTCGCCGTCGATGAGCGCGACCGCCCTCACCGCCGTCGCGCCGTCACCTCTCGCTCGATGCGCGCGGTGTGCTTCTCGTACTCGAGCGTGTCGAGATCGAACTGGATGATCCGCTCCTCGCCGTGGAAGGGATATCGCCTCCACACGTCCACGCGCGGGCCGCGGATCTCGACGACGTTGTAGCAGGGACGGGTTCGTCCGCGCAGCCGCAGGGTCGAGACCGTCCCGGTGTTGATCACGAACAGATTCTCGAGCCGCCAGGCATAGGGAACGTGCTTGTGCCCCGAAAGGACGAGGTTGACACCGGCGCGCTGCAGGCACTCGAGGGTGTCGCCGGCGTCGTAGACGATGTTTCGCTCCCGCCCGGTGCCCGGGACCGGCAGCAGATGGTGGTGGAGGACGAAGACGCGCAGATCGGCTGCCGCCTCGAACTCCTGCTCGATCCAGCCGTAGCGCCCCCGCCCGATCTGGCCGTGATCGAGGTCCGGCTCGGTCGAATCGACGGCAACCACGGTGATTCCGTCCTTTCGCAATACCGAGTTGCGCTCCCCGAAGAGCTCCTCGAAGTGAACGTAGCCGACGTTGCGGGAGTCATGGTTTCCGGGGATGACCACGAGCGACTCGCACGAGATCCGGTCGAGGTAGCGCCGAGCCTGGACGAACTCCTCCTTGAAGCCGAAGGTCGTCAGGTCGCCCGAGCAAACGACGATGTCGGGCTCGAGGAGGTTGATGTCGCTGATGGCGCGCTCGATGAGGTCAACGACGAAGTGCGGGTCGCCGCAGTGGAGGTCCGAGAGGTGCGCGATCTTCAGCGTGCGCTCGATCAGATGAGTCTAGAGCGTCCCCGGTATCCGGTTGCGCTGCTACGGTGGATGGCGGTGGCGCTGGAAACGCATCTTTTCCAGGCATATCAGGGAGAGGGAACGCCGAGCTTCGCGAACCCGGCCGAATTCGAGTACGCGAAGATGCTCGATTACTACGGAATTCCCTGGCTCTATGAGCCTGAAACCTTCGTGCTGGAGCGCGACGGCGAGGGGCGGGTGACCGAGGCGTTCACGCCCGACTTTTACCTCCCCGAGCAGGACCTCTACCTCGAGGTAACCGTGATGAAGCAGTCGCTCGTCACCCGCAAGAATCGGAAGCTGCGCAAGCTGCGCGCGCTGTACCCGGAGGTGCGGATCAAGCTCTTCTACGAGCGCGACTTTGCGCGGATCGCCTCCCGGTACGGGCTCCCGCGAGCCTCATGACCCCGGGCCAGGAGGGCGCGTTCCTCGACGCGCGCATCGGTGAGGTCTATCTCGCCGCGGCCGCGCTCGCCGCCCGCGTCGAGGAGCTCGGCGGTGAGCTCGCCCGCGACTACGCCGGCCGCGAGCCCGTGCTCGTCGGGGCGCTCAAGGCCTGTGTCCCGTTCGTGACCGATCTCTCGCGTGCGATCCCGATCGCCCACGCGCTCGACTTCGTCGAGCTCGCCGGCTACGGGGCGGCGGCGCTCGGGGGCCACGAGCGGATTCGCTTCCTCAAGGATCTCGACCTCGAGATCGCCGGCCGCGACGTCGTCATCGTCGACGAGGTCGTCGACACCGGGCTCACGCTGCACTACCTCTGTCGGACCTTCGCGCTGCGGAACCCCGACTCGCTCGTCTGCGCGACGCTCTTCGATCGCCCCTACCGCAGGCTCGTCGACGAACTGCCGATCCGCTACGTCGGCTTCACAGTTCCCGACGAGTTCTTCGCCGGCTACGGCTTCGACCTCGACGAGCGCTGGCGGAACCTCCCCGACCTCCACCTCGTCCAGAGCGTCGCGGCTCCTCTCCCGGCGCTCGATGATCTGTAGCCCCGAACTGCTCGAGCCCCGGAACTGGAGCCCCGGAACTGCTGGACCCCCGAGGCGCTACAGCTCCGGAGCGCTGAGGCGATCGAGCTCCTGAAGCGACTCTGCCGCGGCGCGGCGCAGGGGCCCGACGAGCGCACGATAGTCGACGTCGTCGATCTTGCCCGTGCGATGGTCGAACTCGAGCTCCTTGAGGGCGGCGAGGGCGCGGTCGCGGGACTCCATCAGCGCGAGCCGCCGCTCGTTTTCGGGCGTCGCGCCGGCGATGTCGTCGTCGAGGGCGACCGGCTCGCGCAGAAAGGGCAGAGCGACGAACACCGCGGCGGCTACCGCGATCAGCGCACCCACGATCAGTGCGATCACGCCCGGGCGAGTGAGAGCCGCGTCGCGAGCTTTCGCTGCTCGCGTGCATCCGGCCACATCGCAACCAGGGAGCCGCCGAGGAAGATGAAGCCAGCGATCCAGATCAGGTTTACGAGCGGCTCCACCTCGATGATGATGAAGGCGGTCTGGGTCGGGCCCTTGCCCTGCACCGAGTCAAGGATGGCGTAGAGGTCCTCGGCGCGCCACCAATCGGTCCTGACCCCAACCATGCGTGAGATGCCGAGCGCGGAGGAGTCGATCGAAGAGGTCCCCATCTTCAGATGCATCCGCCCTGTGACGGCCAGCTTGGCGGTCGTCGTGACCGAACTGCCGGAGACCGTGTTGCTCAGCGAGTGCGAGAGCCCCTCGTAGGTGACGGTGTAGCCATCGACCGTCATCGAATGACCCGGCGCGAGCTGGCGCTCGCGGGTCGTACTGTAGTCGCTCGAGCCGACGACCCCGATCACGAAGAGCACGATCGCCGCATGGACGATGTATCCGCCGTAGCGGCGCCGGTTTCGCCCGATGAGCTCGAAGAGCGAGCCGGTGGCCCGCGTTCCCCGGACGAGCTCGACGACGATCGCGGTCAGCGCGAAGACCGAGAAGGTGTACGCGATAAGCCCCGGTCTCGAGGATCCGTCTCCGATCGAGACCAGCGCGATGCCGGCGATAATCGAGGCGCCGAGCGGCCAGCGCAGGGTGCGGAGAAGCGCGCGCCCCGACGCACGGCGCCAGGCCACGAGCGGCCCGATCCCCATCAGCAGGAGCAGCGGCAGGCCGAAGATGCGCAGAAAGAAGTCGAAGTAGGGCCGCCCCATAGTCCGTTGGTAGCCGTCCACGTACTGGGTCAGGATCGGGAAGACCTCGCCCCACAGGAGCGTCAGACACAGCGCGACGAAGAGCAGGTTGTTGTAGAGGAACGCAGCCTCCCGCGAGAGCGCCGACTCGAGCTTGGTGCGAGCCCGCAGGAGCGGCAGCCGCCAGATGATGAGGGCGGTCGAAAACAGTGAGGAGACGACGACCATCCCGAGAAACCACGCACCGATCGAGCTCTTGGCGAACGAATGGATCGAGTTGACAACACCCGAGCGGGTCAGGAACGTCCCGAAGAGCGAGAGGTTGAAGGCGAACGCCACGAGCACCATGTTCCAGACCCTGAGCATCCCCTTGCGCTCCTGGATCATCACGGAGTGAAGGAAGGCCGTCGCGACGAGCCACGGCATGAGCGCCGCGATCTCGACGGGATCCCAGGAGTAGTAGCCGCCCCAACCAACCTCGAGGTAGGCCCAGTGTGCCCCGAGCAGCTGCCCGAAGCCGAGGAACGTCCAGGCCGCGAGCGTCCAGCGCCGGGTGGCGACGATCCAGCGCTCGTCGGTCTGGCCGGAGAGCATCGCACCGGCCGCGAAGGCAAACGGCACCGAGAGCCCGACGTAGCCGAGGTAGAGCAAGGGCGGGTGGGCGACCATGTAGGGGTTCTGGAGACTCGGGACGAGCCCGGCGCCGTCGACCACCCGCGGAATCGTCACAAACGGGCTCGCGACGGCGACGAGCATGAAGCTGAAGAAGGTCGCGATCCCGCCCATGACCGGCACCACCCAGGTCACAACGTCGCGGAGCAGACGCCGGTTGAGGGTCACCGCGAGCGCCGCGTAGCCGGTTAGGACAAGCAGCCACAGCAGCAGCGAGCCCTCCTCCCCACCCCAGAATGCCGTCAGCGAGTAGACCGTTGAGAGATCGCGGCTTGTGTGCTGGGCGACGTACTGGAAGGTGAAGTTGTGCTGGACGAGCGCCCGCGCAAGAATCGCCGCCGCGATCAGGGTCGAGAAGAACGCGAAGATGAGGGCGTTGCGCGCAGAGTCTGCGAGCCGCCGCCGCTTCGACCGGGCGGCTACCGACCCGACGACGAAGGCATAGAGCGCCAGCACGAAGCTGACGATGAGTGCTGCGCGACCGAGCTCAGCCAAACGACGCTAGACCTGCGCCGTGTACTTGCTCGGGCACTTCGTCGTGAGCGCCGTGGCGACGAAGGAGCCGCCGACGAGCTCCCCGGTCACGTTGACGTCCCGGCCCGACTCGAAGAGGTCGGGCACCGAGCCGTGGTAAATGATCGGCACGATCGGGCTCTTGCCCTGGATGTTGTGGAGTTCGAAGTGGAGCCCGGTCGGGTTGTGAGCGTCCCCAGTGACCTGCCCGACGACCTTCCCCGTCAGCGAGACGGTGCCCGGGTGGCCGACGAGGTTGCTCGGCTGGAGTGCGGGCGTCGTCCCCGTCAGCGCCGTGTAGACCAGAAATACGGCCAGCACACCCGCCACTGAAAGGGCGACGATGAGCCTGGCCGGGCTTCGGGTAGAGCGGGCCATCGCCGTGGAGTTTAGCCGCAATCGACCCGATCGGGTACCCACCGGCGCGTCGCACCGGAGGTCGGGCACGCTGCGGCTCTAGGACTCCGTCCGTGCCGCGGGCGATCGCGCCGGAACGCGGTAGCCGTGGTCGGCACACAGTGACCCGGGCAGCTCCTCGGTCAGCGCATCGCAGTACCCCTTGCCGTAGGCGGCGCGCATCAAGGCCGAAACCACCTCGAGCGACCACTCCTCGATCACCATCGCCTCGCGCCAGAGCTCGCTCAGACGCAGGTCGATGTCGAG
>Ga0302325_10028043_pt1 | contig 11659 bp, 10 predicted proteins | sample Palsa_T0_2_FD_201948 | JGI IMG/M metagenome (GOLD analysis project Ga0302325, IMG submission 201948) | Peat permafrost microbial communities from Stordalen Mire near Abisko, Sweden - Palsa_T0_2 | ecosystem: Environmental > Terrestrial > Soil > Palsa > Peat permafrost | place: Sweden: Abisko... | reverse complement strand
CGTTGATCCGCGCGGCGGGGATGTCGGTGGACGAATTCGTCGCTCCGGTGTGAATCGTGCCGTCTTCGGACTCCATCGCCGGGGCGCAGAGAACCGGCGGTTTTCTGAATTACGAGCCCTTCATGACCGATCTGGCAGCGGTGGAACGAAAGGGATCTCAATTCGCCGAAAATCCACCCGTACGGCGAGATTCGTTTCAACGGCCAGATTGGACACTCCCGGATGCCGTCGCGATAATCTACGAGACTCGGTCCGCGCCCACCCCACAATGAAGATCTGGCTGAGCCACCAGACCAGCCTGGCGACGCCCCCCTCGATTTTCATGTATTTTTTCATGCCATTGAAAACAAAATACTTATTGGCTTTGAACGTAACAAAGGCCGCAGTCCGCCCAAATCGTGCCGCGCAACCAGGCGACCGAATCCGGTCCTGCCGCGTCCAATCATCAGGTATACTCAGACTAAGGACGGTTTTCCGGATGCCCCAAAAGCGGCGCTCTTTCTTTCTTTTTCTGGCAGTCATCTTTTTCTGCTCCCTTATCGGCGGCATTTTCGGGCCCCAAGTGCAGGCGGCGGCCACCACCGGCGATGGCGATGAAATCGGCGCCAGCCTGAAATCTTTCACCAGCGCTTACGGCTTGGTGGAAGAGAACTTCGCCGACCATATCGATCCCGATAAAGCCATTTACAAAGGCGCCATCCCGGGCATGCTCCGCACCCTCGACCCGCACTCCAACTTCTTCGATCCGCGCGACTATCAGCTCCTGCGCGAGGACCAAAAGGGCCATTATTTCGGCGTCGGCATGCAGGTTCGGCCGTTCAACGGCAAAACCGTGGTCGTCGCGCCTTTCGCCGGATCGCCCGCCTACCGCGCGGGACTTCGGCCCGGCGACATCATCATGAAGGTGAACGATAAGGCCACCGATAACCTCACCACCACCGAGGTGGCCGATCTTTTGAAGGGCCCTCGTGGCACGCAGGTGACCATCGTGGTGTCGCGCGAGGGCAGCGATCAGCCCATCACCTTCACCGTTATCCGCGACGAAATCTCCCGCAGCAGCGTCAAGAACGCCATCTGGCTGAAGCCCGGCATCGCCTACGTCTTCGTCGAACAATTCAACGAAACTACCAGCAAGGAGCTCGAAGACGGGTTGAAGAAGCTTGGCGAAAGCAACATCCATGGCTTGGTGCTCGATCTGCGGCAGAATCCCGGTGGCCTGCTCAACGAAGGCGTGGCTGTCGCGGACAAGTTCCTGGCCAAGGGACAGTCCATTGTCTCCCACCATGGCCGCTCGTCGCCCGAGAAGACCTACATCGCCAAAAACGGTAATCACGGGCACGACTATCCCATCGTGGTGCTGGTGAACCGCTCTTCGGCTTCGGCTGCCGAGATCGTAGCCGGCGCCTTGCAGGATCACGACCGCGCCTGGATTCTGGGTGAAACCACTTTCGGCAAGGGTCTGGTGCAAACGGTTTATCCGTTATCGGAAAACACCGGCCTGGCTCTGACTACCGCCCATTTTTACACGCCCAGCGGCCGGCTCATCCAGCGCGATTACACCAATAAGTCGTTCTTCGATTATTACTATCACAAAGACGATAACGCCAAGAACATGCAGGACGTGAAGATGACCGATAGCGGCCGCACCGTCTACGGCGGCGGCGGCATCACGCCCGACGAGAAATACACCCAGCCCCCCGTCGATCACTTGCAAACCCAGCTCTATGTGAAGTCGGCCTTCTTCAACTTCACCCGCAGTTACTTCGGACAACACACTGCCAAGCTGCCCAAAGGCTGGTCGCCCGACGCCACCGTTCTCAACGAGTTCCACGACTATCTGCTGAAAGAGAATTACGATTTTACGGAAGCCCAGTACACGCAAGATACCGATTGGATCAGGCGCATGCTGAAGCGCGAAATGTACATTACCGCTTTCAACCTCGATGAAAGCGAGCGCGTCGCCATCGAGACCGATCCCGAAGTTGAGCGGGCCATCGATGCCATGCCCAAAGCCAAAGCTTTGCTGGATTCGGCACGCAAGATCGTGGTCCAGCGCATGCAGCCGGAGGAGCCCATACTCACCAGGTGAAAACCGCCGCCCAGATCGTCGTCCTGGATGCTGGAGGCCAATATTGTCACCTGATCGCGCGTAAAGTTCGCGACCTGGGAGTCTACTGCGAGGTTCGCGCCAGCGAAACTCCCGCGGCTGAACTCGCGGGAGCCAAAGGCCTGATCATTTCCGGCGGTCCCAACAGCGTCTACGACCCCTCCAGCCCCACTGTGGACCCCGCCATTTTCCAGAATGGCGCGTGCGTGCTGGGCATCTGTTATGGCCACCAGCTCATGGCGCATCTGTTGGGCGGGACTGTAGAGTTGGGCGTCAAGGGCGAATATGGCCTCGCCACGCTCGACCTGCTCCCCAAGCGTGACGGCTGCGACGGCGTCCTGTTCGCGGGTATCTCCGGTGCCCAGCAAGTCTGGATGAGTCACCGCGATCTGGTCACCGCGCCGCCGCCCGGATTCTCCGTGTTGGCCGGTACCGCCACTTGCGCTGTCGCCGCCATCGAAGAGCCCGCCCGCGGCCTCTACGCCGTGCAGTTCCACCCGGAAGTCGCGCATACCACCCGCGGCCGCGAAATCCTGTCGAACTTCCTGTTCGGCATCTGCGGATGCCTCCGCGATTGGGATCCGCGCCAGCGCGTCCCGCAGATCGAAAACGAAATTCGCCAATGCGTGGGCGACCGCAATGTCTTCTTCTTCGTCAGCGGCGGCGTGGATTCCACGGTGGCTTGGGCGCTTTGCCAACGCGCGCTGGGCGCCGGCCGCGTGCGCGGCGTCTATGTGGACACCGGCCTGATGCGCGAAGGCGAAACGGACTATGTCGGCCGCATGCCCGGCCTCTCCGTGGAAGCGGCTCAAGAGCAATTTCTGGACGCGCTGGCCGGTGTGCGCGACCCCGAACAAAAACGCCACATCATCGGCGAAGAATTCGTGCGCGTGCAGGAACGCATTATCGAATCCCGCCACCTGCTGGACGGCCACTGGATTCTCGGCCAGGGCACCATCTATCCCGACACCATCGAGTCCGGCGGATCGGAGAAGGCCGCTGTAATCAAAACACATCACAACCGCGTGCCTGGCATTCAGCGGCTTATCGACGCGGGCCGCATCGTCGAACCCCTGCGCGCCTACTATAAGGATGAAGTACGTGAGATCGGCCGGGAGTTGGGCCTTCCCGCCGAGGTGCTCGACCGCCATCCCTTTCCAGGCCCCGGGTTAGCTATTCGCTGTCTTTGCTCGGAAATCGAAGCCGGAGTCGAAGCCGCGACGGAAGGCTTCATCCTGCCGCTCCACTCCGTCGGCGTGCAGGGCGATAGCCGCAGTTACGCGCCTGTGTTGTGCATCGAATCGCTCGATCACGCCCGCGCCACCGACCTGATCAACCGCATCTGCGGTGTGAACCGCGTCATCGCGCGGGTGCGCACGGTCGCGCCGCTGCCGGGCCTGCGCGTGCGCGCTAGCTCGCTCACCGCCGATCGCCTGGCACGCCTCCGGCATGCCGACGCCATCGTGCGGCGCCTCTCGCACCAGAGCGGCTTCGACCGGCACATCTGGCAATTCCCGGTGGTGCTGATTCCCCTCGGTTCGTCGGATGCTCCGGACTCGGTCGTCCTTCGTCCCATCGATTCCGTGGATGGTATGACCGCTCAATCGGTGGCTATGCCCGATGCGTTGCTCGACGAAATGTCCACCGAGTTACTGACCGTCCCCGGTATTGCCGGCGTGTTCTACGATCTGACCCATAAGCCCCCTGCGACTATCGAATGGGAGTAGCCCGGCAACATTTGATGAGCTGATCTAAGAGCTGATCCAATTACCCGTAGGGCCGCGCCTGCTCCGATTAGTCGAAAGTGAAGCTGGACTGCGTTGATCGCCCCGGCCCCTTCTTCTGCGGGCGCGCCACGGTTTCGATCAACCGGAAGCCGTAGTGGTCGAGGATGTCTCCAAGCATTAGCCGCAGCGATTTTCCCTCCTGCCCGGAGTCCTCATACCAGCTCTGTCGATCGGTCAACTCGATTCCCTCGGCACGGTCAAACACCGCAATGGATACGCGCGTTTGATCATGCCTGGCTGGATACAATATTCCGTCCAGCCTCACCAAGGGGTACTCATAGAAGGCGCGGGACCAGAGCTGAGCGATATCGTAGTCTCCTGCGAATAGACGGCTATCCGCGTTCGCGCGTGCCAGGCCTCCGGGTTCAGCCAAGTCGACGAATGTGAGCGGTCGCCGGGCCACCAGACTTGCCAGTCCCTTCCTCTTCAATTCGGAACTCGAGATCAGATGCGACCGGAGTTGCCCGAAGGTTTCTATGAAAGAACCGTAGGCGTCTCTGGCTGCATACAGTACGCCATATTGTCCATATGGGTCGTCAAAGCGTTTCGTGCCGGATCGGCCGAAGAAAACAGGATCGTTTCCCAGCTCATACGTGCGGTAGCATTCACCTTCGAATTGGCGGACAGGCAGCTTGCGGCTGTGAAGGTCGGACGGCGGAGACGGATGCGGTCCGGGCAGACCCAACGTCACGCAGCTCCCTGTTGGAGAAAGGCCCGGGCCGCATCCAGCACCGGCTCATACCCACCCTCCTTTAGCACGTCCAGTGGCCGCCGGTCATTCAGGCGGCCGTTGGAGCTGAGGAAGAAGACGTTCTGCATCCACGCATCATGCTTGGACAGGACAGCCAACACCTGATCAAGGCCAGGAACGGCAGCGGCCTTATCCAGGTCGAACTGCCACCGTGGAAAGCGGAGACCGCCTCGGCCGAACGTTAGCGCGAGCAGTTTGCCGCTGTTGTGCCATTTGACTACTGTCTGAGGCGAGATATTCAGGATTTCAGCGACCCGCTCCGTTGTGTATACACCGCCGCCTTCCTTGAGGAGTTCGAGGCGCGCCCGCGCGCCGCGAGCGAAAGCCGGGGCAAGTGGATCGAGAGATCGCAGCGTATTTAGGTATTCGGGAGACGACTGAGCTCGTACGATGGCGAGGCCGGGGTCAGACGCCGCGTCGGCAAGAACCGTCTCGGAAAGATCCATTAGGCGATTCAATTCATCCACAGCTGCCACTGCCCATTTCTTTTTGCCTGGAGGCGCCTCTTGAATCTTGCGATATAGCCTGTCGATAATTTCGGGTAGTTCTTGGGGCGCGGATGGTTCGAGGGCGGACGACAATCCCGGCCCAGACGGCTTCGTTTTCCGGTTGATGGGCATACTCGCGCTACCCATTGTAGCCTTCCGCGACCCGCGAAAGCGCGCTCCTTAACGCAACGAGCTTGCCTGCCAACGGGATTGGATCAGGCGGCTCATGAAACCTGCGCAATCCGGAAGGCAGGCAGAAGCGCGTACCCCAGGACAGCCACCTCCTTGATATCGCGGGCCGGACCAGGGTACTCCGTAATAGGGAGAGACGATTTCGCCCCGCGATAGGTTAGGGAGCCGCTTGGGTTCCGGCGCGGCGCCCCCGAGTTACAGGTCGAGACGAATATCCGAACCGCATGGTTAATCTGCAGGAAGTCGACGGTTGAAACCACCACCTGTACCAATCGGCACACCGTTGTCTGAGTAGCGTCTAGCGAACCTTCGGCCGTAACTGCATGGGCTCCCGCCATTAGCTGGCCAGAAAAATACGAACTGGTCGAGCAGAGCCACGAATTCATCCTCGACGATCACCGCGTGCTAACCGCGCATGTGACCCGACCTGCCCGAGTGACTGTGAATCCGAGCCGCTGCAAGGCTCGGCTGGCGGCCGCACCGGACACGTCCCGCGGCAGCTTCATGCTTGGATCAGGACCGGGTCGTTGACGAAATGCAGCCGGATCCGGCGCGGGGCTTGGCCCTCGTCGAAATGAGTCTCTACCGCTTCACTGACCTGCTGCTGCAAATGCTGAAGGTCGCGCTCCTGCGTCGTGATGCCACCGGAGTGGTCCGGCGCGTCCCATGAGGCCACCAGCCAGCCGGAATCCTCGTCGTTGCAGACCTGGAACGTGATTTCATCCATCAAGTCCACGATAGAGTGTGAATCGCCGGGAGTCAAAATCCGTTCAGCCCTTCGCCTTCTTGATCTCCTCCACCAGCGCGGGCACCACTTGGAACAGGTCGCCCACGATGCCGTAGTCGGCCACTTCGAAGATGGGTGCGTTGGCGTCTTTATTTATGGCCACGATGGTCTTGGAGCCCTTCATGCCCACCAGGTGCTGGATGGCGCCGGAGATGCCCACGGCTATGTACATCTTGGGGGCTACGGTTTGGCCGGAGCTGCCCACCTGGCGCTCCATGGGGAGCCAGCCGGAATCGCAGATAGGCCGGGACGCGGCCAATTCCGCGCCGAGCGCATCGGCGAGCTTCTGCACCACCGGGATGTTGTCGGCTTCCTTGATGCCGCGGCCGACCGAGACGATGATCTCGGCGGCAGTCAGATCGACGGCGCGCTGCGCCTCGCGGAACAGTTCCAACGGCTTGGTGCGGCTGGGGGAGAGCTGCGGCGTGAACGTCTCGACAGGCGCGGATCCGGATTCGATTTTGTCGGCCCGATACGCGCCCGCCTGCAGCGAAGCGAAGTATGGCGGGTCGCCCGCAAAACGCACATCCACGTTCAGCTTGCCCTGAAAGAGTTGGCGCACCAGCACCAGTTTGCCGTCCTCAATGCGGTAGGCGACCACGTCGCTGACGGCTACGCGGCCGAGCGCGGTAGCCAGCTTAGGCAGAAAGTCGCGCACCTGGTAAGTGTGCGGGAAGATCACGATACTTGCGCCGGTGTGCTCCACTAACTGGCGCACGGCGGCGGTGTAAGTATCGGGAGTATAGTCTTTGAGTAACTCGTGCTCGACAACATAGACATGGTCGAGCTTTTTGTCCGCGAGCTCCGCGGCGAGCGGGGCAATGCCTTGTCCCAGCACGGCCGCCGAGACAGGCTGCTGCAGTTCGTGCGCGAGCTGCTGGCCGGCCGACAGCGTCTCCCACGACATGCGGCTCCAGGCCGGCGGTCCGGCGACCGCGCGTTGTTCCATTACCACCAGGATGCTCATATGACGCGTGCCTCGAATTTCAGTTTCTCCACCAGCTTGGCGGCGGCTTCCTTGGGCGGGCCGTCGAACAGTTGCGTCTGCTTGCTGCGGGCGGGCAGATACACGCGGCTCAATTGAATGGAAGGGACCGTGGACCCGGCGCCCAAACCCGCCGCCGTCACGTTGCGCACCTCCTTGTTCTTGGCTTTCTTAATGCCCATGAGGGTGGCGTAGCGCAGCTTGTTGATGCCGGATTGAATGGTGAGCAGCGCGGGCAGCGGCATCTCCACATGCTGGAACCAGCCATCTTCCAGCTCGCGCTTGACGCGGATGGAACCATCCTGTTTCTCCACCTGCATGATGATGGTGGCGTGCGGCAGGCCCAGCAATTCGGCCAGGATCACGCCGGTCTGGCCGTAACCCAGATCGTCGGATTGCAGGCCGGTGAGCACCAGGTCGGGCTTCTCGGGGGCCAGTGCAGCGGCCAGCAGACGCGCAGCGCCCAGCGGGTCGAATGCGCCCAGATCTTCTTCTGCGATGTGGATGGCGCGGTCGGCGCCTTTGGCGAGGGCTTCGCGAATGGTTTGCGCGGCGCGCGCGGGTCCGGCGCACAGCACCACCACTTCGCCCCCGTGTTTCTCTTTGAGTTGCAGGCCTTCTTCCAAGGCGTAAGCATCGGGCTCGTTGATCTCGTAGCTGAGATCGGCATCCTGAATCCAGGCGCCCGATGGCGCGACGCGCAATTGCGAATCGCGGGCCGGGACTTGCTTGATACAAACGACGATTTTCATGAATTACCTATCGGCCTAAGTGGGGCAGGCCCTCGGCCTGCGGCGGCCTCCCAGGCCGCCCTGTGTCTGCGCCACGTCCTAGTCGGCATAACGTTTGAATATGAGGGCGCCGTTGGTTCCTCCGAAGCCGAAGGAGTTCGATAACGCGTAGTCGATGCGTATGGGGCGCGCGTGGTTGGGCACGTAATCCAGATCGCATTCGGGATCGGGAGTCTCGTAGTTGATGGTGGGCGGCGCCACCTGGTCGCGAATGGCCAGCACGGTGAGGCCGGCTTCCAGTCCTCCCGCGCCGCCCAGCAGATGTCCGGTCATGGACTTGGTGGAACTGACGGCCACTTTGTACGCGTAGTCGCCGAAGCAGCGCTTCACTGCAGCGGTTTCGGCGCGGTCGCCCACATCGGTGGACGTGCCGTGCGCGTTGATGTATTGGATTTGATGCGGTTCGATGCCGGCGTCGCGCAGGGCGTTGCGCATCACGCGGAACGCGCCATCGCCATCGGGCGGCGGCGCGGTGACGTGGAAAGCGTCGGCGCTCATGCCATACCCCACGACCTCGGCCAGCACCCGCGCGCCGCGCCGGCGGGCGTGTTCCAGTTCTTCCAGCACCAGGATGCCGGAGCCTTCACCCACCACGAAGCCGTCGCGGTTCAGGTCCCAGGGGCGGGACGCGCGCTGCGGTTCGTCATTGCGGGTGGAGAGCGCGCGCATGGCGGCGAATCCGCCGATGCCCATGGGCGTGATGCAAGCTTCGGTGCCGCCGCAGATCATCACATCGGCGTCGTTGTGCTGGATCAGGCGGAAAGAATCGCCGATGGAGTGCGCGCTGGTGGTGCAGGCAGTGGCGGTGGCCGAGTTGGGGCCTTTGGCGCCCGTGCGGATGGAAACGTAGCCCGAAGCGAGGTTCACGATGGTGGCGGGAATGAAAAACGGGGAGATGCGCCGCGGGCCGTGTTCCAGCAAGGTTTGATGCTCCCGCTCGATGACCTCGAATCCGCCGATGCCGCTGCCGATGTAGACGCCTACGCGCTCGGCTTCGTCGGGTTCCACGCGCAGGCCAGCCGAGCCGATGGCGCAATCCGCCGCCGCGATGGCGAACTGGATGAAGCGCCCCATCTTCTTGATTTCTTTTTTCTCGATGTACTGGCCCGGTTCAAATCCTTGGATCTGGCCGGCGATCCGGCAGGAGAAGAGGGAAGCGTCGAACGCCGTGATGGGTCCGATGCCGCTCTTGCCGGCCAGCACGCCCTGCCAAGTTGCCTCAGTTCCGATGCCAACGGACGTGAGCAGACCCACACCGGTTACCACCACTCTGCGCGACACGCAAATACTCCTGGGAAAGCGCCTGGGCGGCTACTTTTTGGCCGTCTTGGCTTCAATATAAGTGATAGCGTCTTTGACCGTGGCGATTTTTTCCGCGTCCTCGTCGGGAATTTCCAGTTCAAAGGCTTCTTCAAAAGCCATAACCAGCTCTACGATGTCGAGCGAATCGGCGCCCAGGTCGTCCACGAAGGACGCGTTGTCCTCGACTTGACCCTCGTCCACGCCCAGTTGCTCAACGATAATCTGCTTCACTCTCTCGGCAATTGATGCCATTGTTCCTCCTGGACTATTGCAAACTCCTGATTCTAGCCGCCATCGTTACATTCCGCAAGTTCGGGAAAATGTGTAGCCGCAGATGGGACGCGGATGAACACAGACGATACGGGTGCTCTTTGATACTGTAGCATCAAGGCGCCCCTTTGCGAGGCGGGGCCTGCTTTAGGATCGTGCAGCAGGCCGGCGGTTTATAATCCCCTCATGATCGAATACGCCGATGCCAGCCCCGAGGTGCGAGCCGTGTATGACGATATCATGGCCACCCGCCAGACCGACTGGATCAACAACTTCTGGAAGACCCTGGCCCGCGACCCCGCAACCCTGCGCCGCACCTGGGAAAACATCAAGCAGGCGATGGCGCCGGGCGCGCTAGACCCGCTGACCAAGGAGATGATTTACGTGGCCGTCAGCGCCAGCAACCAATGCCCCTATTGCATCGCGTCGCATACCGCCGCGGCGCGCAAGGCCGGCATGTCCGACGCGATGTTCGGCGAACTGATGGCCGTGGTGGGCCTGGCCAACGCCACCAACCGTTTGGCCAGCGGCTACCAGGTGGAAATCGATGAGCGGTTTCGATCGCTCTAACGTCAAAGCAATATGCGAAACCTGCGTTATGCGCTCCGTACCCTGACCAAAAGCCCCGGCTTCGCCCTGACTGCGATCCTGACGCTGGCGGTGGGCATCGGCGCCAGCACTGCCATCTTCACCGCCGTGGATGCCGTGCTGCTGCATCCGCTCCCATATCCGGATCCGGCGCAACTGGTGCTGGTGACCAAGAATATGCCCAAGTTCGAGTTGTTCAAATCGGACCATTCGGCGCTGGATTTTATCGACTACCGGGACTTGAGCCATTCGTTCTCGCACATGTCAGCGCTCGAGACCAACAGCGTGAACCTGACCGGCGATGGCGATCCGGTGCGCGTATTTGGACTGCGCGTTTCTTCCAGCTTGTTCCCCATGCTGGGCGTCCAGCCCATCGCCGGCCGCGTGTTCCGGCCGGAAGAGGAGCAGAACGGCAAAGACCGCGTCGCCATTCTGGGCGAAGGGTTGTGGCGCAGCCGGTTCGGCGCCGATCCGCACATCGCCGGCAAGCAGATCGAAATCGACGCGGAGAAGTTCACGGTGGTCGGCGTGGTCCGGCCGGTGTTGCAGTTCATGGAGCAGGCGCAACTTTACGTGCCGCTGGCATTCACTCCGGCGCAACTCGACCCCAATGCGCGCGGCCATCAAAACATGGACGTGGTGGCCCGCTTGAAACCCGGCGCGACCCTCGACCAGGCGCGTTCCGAAATGAAGGTGGTGGCGGCACGCATGACCGGCAAACTGCCGGTGTGGTATCCGCCGGATTGGAACATCGAGCTCGATCCGCTGGCGGACTCGGTGGCGGGTGAACTGCGTACACCTCTGCTGGTGCTGCTGGCCGCCGTCGGCATGGTGCTGCTGATCGGCTGCGTGAACGTGGCGAATTTGCTGCTGGCGCGCGCCACGGCCCGCCAGAAAGAGATTGGCCTGCGCATCGCGCTGGGCGCTGGGCGCGGGCGCATCGTGCGGCAACTGTTGACGGAGAGCCTGCTGTTGGCGGCGATTTCCGGCGTGGCCGGGCTAGCGATCGGCGGTTGGGTGCTGGATGCGTTCAGGCGCTTCGGATCTCCGGCACTGCTGCGCTGGCAAACCGTGCGGATCGATGGCCCGGCGATGCTGTTCGCGGCCGGCGCAGTCATTCTGACCTGCCTTATTTTCGGATTGGCGCCGGCATTAAGCTCGTCGCAGCTTCGGCCGGCGTACCGCGCGCGATCGAGCAACCGGCTGCGCAGTTTGCTGGTGGTCTCGGAAGTAGCCCTCTCGGTGATGTTGCTGGCGGGCGCGGGCCTGCTGCTGCGCAGCTATGCCCGCCTGTGGCAAACGAATCCGGGCTTTGTACCCGGCCATTTGCTGACCGCGCGCATCAGCCTGCCGCCGCTGCAGTATGGCGATCCGGCGCGCGTCACGGCGTTCTATTCGGAGTTGGTGGCGAGCGTTAAGGCGCTGCCCGGCGTGGTGTCCGCGGGAGCGGTAGACGGCCTACCCTTTGGCGGAGGCGGCGGAGGTGGCGATTTCCAAATAGCCGGACGCCCGTGGCCCACCGCGGATGCGGTTCCGGATGTGGCGAAACGGCACGCCATGCCGGGATACTTCCGGACCATGGGAATTCCATTGAAACAAGGACGTCTGTTC
>Ga0302325_10028041_pt1 | contig 11660 bp, 9 predicted proteins | sample Palsa_T0_2_FD_201948 | JGI IMG/M metagenome (GOLD analysis project Ga0302325, IMG submission 201948) | Peat permafrost microbial communities from Stordalen Mire near Abisko, Sweden - Palsa_T0_2 | ecosystem: Environmental > Terrestrial > Soil > Palsa > Peat permafrost | place: Sweden: Abisko... | reverse complement strand
GGTCGGCTGGGCGTAAGGGGCGGGATTGGTTCCGAACTGGGAGGCCGCGGCATCGATGACCGACTGGGCGCCCGCGTGAACCTGTGCCAGCCCCGACATTCCCGCGATCACTAAAAGGCGTACACAGATTCTCGATGTCATGAGGTTTTAAAAATTGTAGAAGAGGCTCAGGAGGACCAGGTTTTGGTAGTAGCTGGTATCCGGGATGTTTGCGTTATTCAGGACGAATCGGTAGTCGGCCCCCAGGGTTACCGAAGGCGTGACAATATACCGCAGACCAAGATCCGTGCCAAACCTGTCACCAGTTTCGCTGGCGCCCCCGGAAGCGGTGTAGTGCTCATAGAAAAGGACGGGGTCGAACACGACACTGGGGGTCAATTTCCAGTCCGCCGCGTACTCGACGTGCCACAGTTGATAATACTGCGAGGTGTAGCCGGCCTCGATGGTCTTGGAGAAGGAAAGGCGCTGGTTGAAGGAATCGGTCAGGCGATTGTCCAGTTCGGTCTTGATGTAGTAGCTGTTTTCATCCGCGACGTCGCCGACCGACCCGCCGCCGTCGTCCAGGAAATCCTGGTACCCGCCCTCGACATAAAACCGGGTGCTGTCCGTAATCGCCCAATCGACGTAAGGACCGACAAGCACGCTGGTGCTATTGTTGAAGAAGTCGGTGTCATACTGGATGTAGCTCACGGACCCATCGAGACCGATGGTGACCGTCGGGGCCACCTTGACCGAGGGTCGCACGAAGACCGTGTCGATGCTGTGGGAGGCCTCCTGGAAGTCGTTGCCGATGACCCACAGGTTATAATGATTATACCCGACCGTCAGGTGGGTCAGGGCGTTCATGTCCCAATCCGCCTGCGCTCCCACCAGGTTTTCGTACCGCCGGAAAACCGCCGTGTTGCTGATGGTGGGAATCGCATACGGGTCTTCCTGGTAGGAAAAGCGATCCCGGAAGGTGAGCGTGACCTGGCCGGCCATGACCGTCATCGCCAACTCGGAATTGGGCGAGAAAAGAACCCCCCGGCTGTCGTATTCCGTATGGTCGAGATATTTCGCGTAGCTCAGCCCGATTGAGAAGCGGAGGGTATTCAGGTCCGAGAGCTGCCACACGCTGTCGATATTGAGAGAAGGGCGGAAGATGATGTCGCTCTCGCGATCGTGGTCGGAGAGATTGATATTGTCGTTGAACTCGACTCCGACCCCTGCGGCGACATTGACCCGCACAGGACCCACCGCGAGGTTGTAATGCGTGTCCTGCTCTGGATTCAACTGGACCACCGGGGCGATCTCCCGAGGGTTCTCGAGGTCCCGGAAGTAATCATCCTGGGCTCGGGCATGCGGAGAAAACAGCAAGCCGACGGAGACCAAGACTATTCCAAGCAAGGTTCTTTTCATACTGCAGGTTCTGGATGAGATGAGTCGCACCACAGTTTGTGGACACAACCGGTGGGGTTTGGCAACTCTAAAAACCATAAGAGGCCCAAGGCGGGGCGAAAAATCCGACATCCGAAATCCAAAATCCGAAGAAATTTGGCGCGAGAGGCGGGCTCCGTTTGGGTTTTCCCCAGCCTAAATCGCGCAAGGCGCGATCCCATCCTTTCGAATTTATCCGCTTTTCCTGAGAGAGCAGGCGGAGGGCTGACGTCGCTTTGCGCCGTTCTGATTTCGAATTTCGCGTTTTCCCCCTGGTTCCCTAATCCGGCCGATGCTTCGCCGCCTTCGCCATCTCCTGGGCGATGACCACGCGAAACCCGTAATTATCCGAGCGCTGATCCGCGCTCGCCTCGTTGCGGCAGGAGGAGAGGAGGCTCAACTTGAGGGCGCCATTATACCAGGATGCGCCGCGGAGCACCTTGGCTTTCTGCTCGGAGTTCCACCAATCCTCGCACCACTCCCAGACGTTGCCACCCATGTCATACAGGCCAAACTTGTTTGCGTTGAAGCTGCCGACCGGCGAGGTCCAGGCAAACCCGTCGTTGTATCCTTTGATCGCCACGTCGGAATCGGTTTCCTCCCCGGTGTAATTGCCGGCGCCCGGGGGGGGCGGCCATTGGGCGCCCCAGGGATATACGTCGGGCACATCCATGTCGCGGGACTCCGGGGTGCGCCCACTCTCGGGCGGCAGGCCGACGGCGACGCTCCATTCCAGGTCAGTCGGGAGACGATAGGTTTCGTTGGCGGCCAGGATCCCTTCGTGATGCTCCTTTTCCGTGAGCCAAAGACAGAATTGATTGGCGTCGTTCCAGCTCACATCGACCACCGGGTGATCCGGGGACTGCTTGAAACCGGGGTCCTGCCACTCCGTTCCCTTGTAGCCAGTAGCCCTCGCGAAGGCATCGAAGTCCTGAACCCGGGTGAGCCAGATTCTGAAGAAGACATGCCCCACGGGGGCAAAGCGCATCCCCAGCGAGTTGATCAGCGCCTGATTCACTTTCAGGTTCGACTGCGGAGCATGGATCGAAAGGGTCGGGGCTCCCTGCGTGGGAGCGGGGCTGGCGGAGGCGCCGCCGGGCGGTGTGGCCGCCGGTGACGAAGCAGGCGAAGCGGCCGGCGTCGAGAGCGGCAGAGTCCCGTTGCGGGCCGCCTGGGCCTCCCGCTCCGCTTCGGCCTGCGCCTTTTCGGCATCGGCAACGGCCTGCTTGGCCGCGTCGAGCGCTTTTTGGGCATCCTGGGCGGCCTTCGCAGCCGCGGTGGCCTGGGCGGTCAAACGGGCGGTCTCCTCCTCGCGCTGCTTCTGGAGGCGGCCCGCAGCCTCCGCGGCCTGCCGGGCTTTCTCCGCGCTGTGGGCCTGGGTCAGCCCGGTCTGCAACTGGGTGAGGTCGGCCTGCGCCTGGCTGAGGGCGTGCGCCTGCTGCTGGCGGGCTTTTCCAGCATCGGCGGCGGCTTTGGCCGCGGCGTCGGCCGCTTGCTCGCGGTCGGCCACGGTCTTGGCGAGTTGGTCGGCATCCGCAATGGCCTGCTGCTCGGCCGCCTGCTGCTGCTGGGCGGCAGCCTGGGCGTCCTGCACCGTCCTCCGAAGCTGATCGGCGACCTGCGCCTTGGCGGCAGCCGCCTTCTGGGCGGCATCGGCATCGGCCTGCGCTTTCTGCAAGCTCTCCTGTTGTTGCTTGAGGGAGGCAGCAGCGGCAGCCGCCGCCGTCTTTGCGGCGCTCGCGGCATCGGACTTCTGCTTGATCTGCGCCTGGAGCGTCTGGACCACCGAGGCGGCCTGCTTCTGGGCGGCTGCCTTGTCCTGCTCGGCTTTCTCGGCATCCGCGAGCGCCGCCTTCGCCTGCTCGACGGCCTTGGTCTTGTCCGTGACCAATTGATTGGCCTGCGCATCGGGCATCGCGGCCAGCTCGTTGGCGGGGATCGCGGGCGGGGCGCTCGCGATGGGAGACGGCGCATCGGCGATCTCGACAGGGGTGGGAGTAGGGGTCTCAGGGGCAGTCGGAGCCGGAGTCGATGCCGCCAATTTGGTATTGGATGGCGCGGATGGCGCGATGTTGACCGGCTCGGTTGCGCTTGGGGGGGGCGAGGCGGCTTCCGCCAGCGTCGGCGGCGCCGTGGATTCACCGGAGGTTGTCTCGGAATTGCTGCCCGTCACGGCGACGGAGTTCTCGGGCGCCGGGTTGGAACTGCCGTTGTGCGCCACGATTAACGCAACGACGATGATGAGCCCCAGCATTACCGCCACGGTGATGAGTCCGGTGGAAGACTTGCCTTTCGAGCGTTTCGCCTCTCCTCCCACTTCCACGAACGCGCGCAGCGGGAAACCGGTGGGAGTGGTCGGACCTCCTTTTTTCGTTCCGGCGGCGGCAGGCTCCGGGGGCTTGGCGGCGGTGGATTCCTTCCCCGGCTCGCCCTTGGGCACAGGGGTTTTGGAAAGAACGGTCGCCTCGGCGATTACAGGCGTTTTTCCTGGACCGGGCGTCCATGGACGCTTCTGTTGCTTGACGGGTTCCTTGTCGGCGGGCGCGGGCGGCTCCTTGGCGGCGGGTGCCTCCGGCTTTGTGGCGGGCTCGGTGACAGCCGCCGCGGCGGCTGCGGCAACCCCGGCAACGACCGCAGTTGATGCGGCGGGTGCGCTCCCCGCTTTTGCGGACGCAAAACGGGAACCTGCTTCGGCGGCGCTTTTCGGGCGCTCCTCTGGATTCTTTGCAAGGCAGGCGGCGATGGTGTCGTCCCATGCCTTCGGGATCGGCTCGCCTGTAACCTCCCGGGCGGCGCGGCGCTCGGAGGCCGGCGGGGGCACGGTCTTGCGAATTTGCGGGATCAGATCGCCCTCATGGAATGGCGGCGTACCGGTGAGCAGATCGAAAATGGAGGCGCCGAGGGAGTAGATGTCGTCCGCGCGGCCGGGCCGTTCGCCGTCCAACTGCTGCGGGCTGATATAGGCGACGTCGCGCGATCCATCGATGGTCTTGCCGCCACGGGCCAGCGAATCCAGGATAACGCGGGAGATTCCGAACTTCTGCACCATTACTCCGTTGCCGGTGGCCACGATGTTCTCGGGAGTGAGGTCGCGGTGGAAGAGCTCGATGCGGTGGGCGTCCTCGATGGTCTGGCAAAGCTCGGATATGCCAGCCGCAAGCTCCGAGGGGTTGAGGGCGTTCTGCGGGCGCTTCTTCTGGAGCGCCTCGAGCGTCTCGCCCGGGACATGATCCATCGAGATGGCGGCCCACCTTTCATCCTCCACGAGGTCGTGGATGCGAATGATGCGCGGATGGATGAGCTGGCGGTTGCGCTTGGCCTCCTGCTTCAGCTCGGTCATGGCCCGCGTGTCCGCGGCCACGGAGTCCGGGACGAAGTGCAGAACGATGTCCTTGTTCAACTCCTCGTCATGGGCCAGCCAGACGCAGCAGCACCCCTGGGGGGGCAATGTCTCTTTGAGCGTATAACACCCGGCCAGCTTGTCTCCGGCCTTGAATGTCTGCGCGATGCACGGATTGGATGGATTCGTCACGTTTTTCTCTTTAAATTGGATGATTCCGCGGCGGCCGCGAAAGAACGTTGCCCGTGGGTGAGGTTGCTCATAAGATTTGCGGGCGGCGCCACCAAAAGGCCCAGCCCAAGCGCCCCCATAAGTAGAGACGCGGAGGAGCGTTGCCAAATGAAAAGTTTCAGGGAGGGTCCGGGTGGGAAGAGGGGGAAAAGGAGGGAAAGCGCAAATATGCAAAAAAGATATTGCAAAATTCGTGCCCCGTTCTATAATTCCCATAAATCGAAGTATTCACCATAACCAGTCTGCAACGATTTCGTTTCACAAATCCATTCCATCCCGATATGAAGTCATCCATGAAGGTCAATCTGATTCTGGCAGCCGGTCTTGCGCTCGCCACTGCGGCGGCACAAGCGGATAACGTCACTCCCTCCGCCACCCAAGGAGGTCCCGCTGTTACTGCGCCGAAAAATCTGGCACGCCAGCATCTGGGCGCCAACCTGCTCATCTACACCCCGGCCAGTCAAACCTATGCCCCCACGGAAGCCGCGGCGGCCTGGCTTGACGACGATATCGCCACCGGCTGGCCGGCGCTAACCGGCAAGCAGGATTACCTGCTCGCCCTCCCCGAGCCGGAACTGGTCAATAATTTCTTCATCTCGGGACGCTCCGCGACGGGCACCGTGACCCTCTATGCCGGCGACGAAGCCGCGGCTCCCGGTGCGGCCTCCTGGACGGTCCTTGAAAAGGATGTGCCGGTGGAATCGATCAACGACAAGCTGGGCAAGCCGTTTGGACGTTTTGCCAAGTACATCCTTATCGAAACGAACCTCACCGACTCCGGGCCCTGGTACAGCATCTATCTTTATGGCGACAAGGATGCGAGCGCCTATCATATCCAGCAGCGGGGGCAGCCGGTGGATCCGCGGACCGTATTCGGCCCGTACACCAATCCGGAAACGAGCTTCAACCTCACGAGCCTCTACGCCCATTGCCACGTGCTTGCCGCCGGCGGCGATCCGGGGTCGTGGCAGAACGCGATTGACGACAATCCGGCGACCGGGACCTACGTGCCGGCCACCCAGAATGAGGCGGGCCTCGCGATCCGCTATGACCACGCCTATGCGATCCAGCGCGTCTCCCTGCTCACGGATCCCGGGACCAAGGGCAAACTCGACATCTTCATAGTCAACCAGCCGCCTGCACCGGCCAGCCCCACCACCAGCCGCTCCGAGGTCTCCCAGTACATCAAGGTCGCCAACGACACCACCGACACCTCGGCCACCACGGCTCCCGCACCGGTGGACCTGAGCGATCAGAAGCCGGTGGCCTCGATCGACCTCGATGGGTCCAACCCGCGCGCCAGCATCGATTTCACCCCGGTTTCCGGCACGATCCTCATGGCCCGCTGGACGCCGGACGCCGCCGGTCAGCCGCTGAATGTCCGCGAGATCGATTCCTTCGGCGATGTGGCTCTTAACGATTACCAGCTCGCTCCCGACACCGTGGCCGAGGGCCCTACTACGGCGGATAACTCCAAGGATGAGGGCAAGCAGGTGCTCCCTGGAGAAGAAGGTAAAACAGCGCTCCCTCCGGCTGTGGGTGAGGAGGATCCGGTCAAGACCGCGTTCGTCCCGGGCGTGCCGGTCTTCCCGCCGAACATCCCCTTCAGCCCGTAGAAGCTGCTCGAATATCAAACGAGAAACGCGAGGCCCACGCCTCGCGTTTTTTGTTTGTGCGTGGCGCACCGCGCTTGCGCGCGCCCCCATTCTCCTCTTTCCTGCGAGGCTCCCGTGATGACCTTCCAACTCCTCGCCCAAGACGGAAAAGCGCGCCGCGGGCGCATGCTGACTCCTCACGGAGCCATCGAGACGCCCGTTTTCATGCCGGTCGGCACCCAGGGGACGGTCAAGGCGGTCAGCCCCCGGGAGCTCCAGGAGCTGAATGCCCAGATCGTCCTGGGCAACACCTACCACCTCTTCGTCCGGCCCGGGATCGAGGTGATGCGGCAATTCGGCGGGCTGCACCACTTCATGGGTTGGAAGGGGCCGATCCTGACCGATAGCGGAGGCTTCCAGGTATTCTCGCTCGCGAAGCTGCGCAAGATCACCGAGGAGGGCGTCCACTTTCAAAATCACCTGGACGGCGCACCATGTTTCCTCAGTCCCGAGACCGCGATGGACATCCAGGCCACTCTTGGCTCGGACATCGCGATGGCCTTTGACGAATGCCCGCCACACCCCTGCGGCCGCGAGTACGCCGCAAAGAGCCTCGGCCTGACCCTCCGCTGGGCGGAACGCTGCCGCCGCTGGGCCGAGGCCCGCGACGAGCGACCGGCCATCTTCGGCATCGTGCAAGGGTCGGTCTTCGAGGACCTGCGCCGCGAAAGCGCCGAGGCGCTGGCGCGGATGGACTTCGAGGGATATGCGGTGGGAGGCGTAAGCGTCGGAGAGACCCAAGAGGAGATGATGCAGGCGGTGGAATGGAGCGAGCCCTTCCTGCCGGCAGCCAAGCCCCGTTATGCGATGGGGCTCGGAACCCCGCCGCAGATGCTCGAACTGATCGCGCGCGGCATCGATATGTTCGATTGCGTGCTGCCGACGCGCATCGCCCGCAACGGCACCGCCTTTACCGCCGCCGGCACCGTCAATCTCAAAAACGCCCCCTTCGCCGCCGACGAAGGCCCCATCGAGGAGGGATGCCAATGCTACGCCTGCGCTGAATTCTCCCGCGGCTACCTGCGCCACCTGATCAAGGCCGAGGAAATCCTAGGCCTGCGGCTGGTCTCCCTTCACAACCTGCACTTTTACATCAGGCTCATGGAGCGGGCACGCACCCGCATCGAGGCGGGGACATTCGACGAGTTCCGGCGGCGATTCGTCGCCGGCTACAAGCCCCAGGGTGCCCAGGGATGAGCCCGGAGCGGCGGACCAGCGATTTCGCGTCTCGAAGAAAGGCCGCCAACATTGGTTAAAGGGAATGGGACGCTCCGCCGGCAGTCGCGCCCATCCTCCGCGGGGCAGAAGTCCGATTTAATAGGGGAATGGAACCGTCCGAATGACCCGGTACACCGCATTTCGCTGCCCCGAGGACCTGCTCGAGAAAGCCAAGACCAAAGCCAGGCGGGACCGCCGCTCGCTGAGCAATTACATCATCACGCTGATCGAGAAAGACGTCGGCGGGGATGAACCTGCGCCCCGCAGGCCCGCTCCAAGGCCGGGCAAGCGCACCGCGAGACCCGCGCGAGGGGCCGGCGTGTTGTAGGACGCGGCCTGATCTTTCGGTAATCCTTGCCGGTCCGAGCTACCTTGCCGATTCCCTGCTTGTTTTAGCATAAAATTCTGGCGTATCTTATGCTGAAATGATGCATTCGTGAGCGTCACCCTCGCAGAACTATTCCCCGATCCCATCCAGGAGAGATGGAAACCAGCCCGTCCGGTGGAAGCCGGCCGGCGGCTGGCATCCCTTTCCGTAGTGCTGCCCGCGTTTAACGAGCAGTACAATCTCCGCGCCACCGTGGAGGCTGCGATACACATCCTGCCGGGTGTGGCGGCCCAGTGGGAGATCATCATCGTCAACGACGGCAGCGGCGATGCTACGGGACGCATCTGCGATTCCCTCGCCGCCCAGATCCCGGGGGTGCGCGCCCTGCACCACGCCGGTAACAGGGGCTATGGGGCCGCGCTCAAGAGCGGGATCGTCGCCGCCCGCCATGACTGGATTTTTTTCTCGGACTCCGACGGCCAGTTTGACTTCGCGGAAATCTCCCGGCTGCTCGATCACTCCGGCGCGAGCGACATCGTCGCCGGATACCGCAAGCGGAGGAACGACCCGTTTTACCGCGCGGTGAACGCCGCGGGGTGGAACATCCTCGTGCGGCTGACGCTGGGAGTGGCGGTCAGGGACATCGATTGCGCATTCAAGCTCTTCCGCCGGGCAGTCTTCGAGCGCGTCCAGATCCGCTCCGTCGGAGCGATGGTCAACACCGAAATTTTCTGCCAGGCCTTCCGATTCGGCATGCGCGTCACGGAGGTCGAAGTGACCCATTATCCCAGGAGCTATGGGCAGCCGAGCGGTGCGAAGCTGCGCGTGATCGTGAAAGCCTTCCGCGAACTGCTCCGGATGCGGTTGAAATTGCGCGACATCACCCACGAGCAGGAGGGCCTCTACGCGCGCATCGCCGCCCCCGTCGCCAGCCTCGAGGCGGAAACTCTCGCGGGCTGATTTCTCGGCGGATCGCGAATCAGGACCTGGTTTCCTTTCGACGGGCGCATGCCAGGGCCGCTCACCCTCACCCATGGTGGTGGCCAGCAACACCTCTCCGCGCTCCAACCTTGCCATCGTCGGCCAATATTCGTGCCGAGAGAAAGGCTGTGAGTGCCTCGGCGGGAATACCGTGCGGGACCCCGATGAAGGTCTGGCGGCCGCTGCGATGCGTAAGGACAAGGGTTGAGAACTGCGGGCCTGAGCGCAAAGAGAATGATGAAAGGTTGTTGAAGGGAATCCGGCGGTTTCCATCCCCCCGGCTGCGGTGCAGGAATCGGTCGTAGAGGGTAATCCTCGAAGGGCATTTGGTGATGAACCACGGCAGGACGTAGGCGAAAACGCAGCCGACCATGACAATGCCAACGCCAACCCCGAGGAGTGTGGCCGCATCCGGGGCGGGGCGCGTGCCGCGGCGGATGAATTCCGCCTCGAGCACTTGAACCAGGCCCAGTGCGCAAACAACGAGAAGCACCAACGGCCGCTGCCACCAGCGGCGCCTGCTTCTCTCATACTCGTCCAGAGCCGCCAGAAACGGTTTCGGCTCCATCCAAAGGAAGTACTTTGTCGGCAGGATACCCATGGCGAGGCGAATGGCAGTGGACCCAATATTTCGGGTGTCAGAGCCCGCGTCCAAGGTAAACGGGCCCAACAATGTGTGCCATGATTTTTGCCCCACTACCGCGTATCGGGAGCTTTCTCGAATCGACTGGAGCGGATACGGACCAGTCAATGAAACAGACTAGGATTCCGCCACGGCGTAAAAGGTCTTGGTCTTCGTTTCCGTAAACAAGCTGGGACGGACTGAGGATCCGTACGGCGGGATAACCGTACACTGAATTGACGCGATTAAGACCCGATTCTCGCTGGTAGTTGGCGAGGTGCTTGCTTGCTCTGAGGAAGACAACGCCAGCGCATTATTTCAGCCGCTGCAATTGGTCTGGCAGACGCCGGGAACGCTGGTAAACTACGGGGATGAGCGTGACCATCGACCTGCCGGAAGGGCTGCTTGCCGGCGTCTTCCATGTTCCGGAACCGGAGGTTCCGCGTCAGGTGCTGATCGAACTGGCCTGTGCACTCTACGCTCGCCGGGCGTTGACTCACGGCCAGGCCGCTGCGCTGGCCGGGCTGGACCGCTTCGAGTTGGGGGAAGAACTCGCCCGCCGCGAGATTCCGCGCCATTACTCCGAAGACGATCTCGCCGCGGACCTCACCTATGGTGGTGGTCAGTAACACCTCTCCGCTCTCCAACCTCGCCATCGTCGGCAGGCTTGCTCTGTTGCGGGATCAATTCGGTTTGGTGCTGGTTCCTTCCGCCGTCCGGCGAGAACTGATTCAGTTGCGACATTCCGAAGCGGCACGATTGCTCGATGCGGCGTTCAGCGACGGCTGGCTGCAAGTCACTCCCCTGCTGCGGCTCGTGCCTGGAAATCTCGGTGCGGGTCTCCATGCCGGCGAAGCCGAAACTCTCGCCCTCGCTTTGGAACGTAGTGCGGACCTCACGCTGCTCGACGATGGCGATGCCAGAAGGCGCGCCACGGAGGCCGGGCTGCGAATCAGCGGAGTTCTTGGTATTCTGCTCCGGGCCAAACTGAAAGGGCATATCCAGTCGCTCGGCGAAGAGATACGACGATTGCGCAAGGAAGCCCGCTTCTTCATTGCCCGCCCGCTGGAGAGGGAATTGATCGCCGCGGCGGGAGAAGCTCCAGATTAGAACTCCCTATCGGTGGATGTTGAAAGGAAGGATTATTCGACGGGGCTATAGCTCCGCGAGGTCGGCTTCCGGTAGCTTGAGGATCACGGGGACGGGCGAATGTGCTTCGTTTGCGTCCGATCCGAAGAGCACAATGACAGAATGAATATTGCCGCCCCTCTTCACTGAATGCCAGTACGTGCCAGGTGTCTGTGGGTCCAGGAAAGCACGGCGTAACGCCACGGCGACCCTCTTATGGCGGTGTTGCCCGGTTACTCGGGTTACGAATCCCTCCACGATATGAACAGTCCCGTTCTCTAAACCGACGGCTTGAATCGGCCGTCGGACAAACAATTCTGCTGCCAGGGCGATCCCGGATCCAGGTTGCACATACCAATAGCGCCTCTGCGGTTCCCGCTCGAATTCGCCGCGCGCACACGGATTTCCAGACGCGCTGAAAGCGCCGGATAGAGGGGCTTCCAATATCAGCACGCTTTCCCTATTAATTTGTAGCAGCTCGCTAACGCGGCTAACGGCTGCCCCGAACTCCATCTCCTCGCAACTTGCCGGCTCATTCCCCCACGCGACTCCACACGACCGATTGCCGTCGCCGGCGAAGCCCAGGTCCACCGCAATCAGAGGTAGGTTTCGGAGACCGCCCTCACTTTGCCTCGACTGAACGGGAATCCATTCCATCGCGCTCGCATTCTTCAATTGTTTACCAACCGTGGCAACCACTTTCCTATGAACAAACGAGTACAATGTCGCTGGTACCGACGA
>Ga0302325_10028040_pt1 | contig 11660 bp, 13 predicted proteins | sample Palsa_T0_2_FD_201948 | JGI IMG/M metagenome (GOLD analysis project Ga0302325, IMG submission 201948) | Peat permafrost microbial communities from Stordalen Mire near Abisko, Sweden - Palsa_T0_2 | ecosystem: Environmental > Terrestrial > Soil > Palsa > Peat permafrost | place: Sweden: Abisko... | reverse complement strand
CCGCGACGATGGCGCAATTTTGCGCGGCGCAACGCCGGGCACGGCGTGCCGTGCCCCTACGAAACCGTCGAAACACATCACGAACTCATTCCCGTCGAGCTTTGGCTGTGACTCCGAGGCCAACTGCCCAAAACTATGCTGAACATTCCGCAAATTGAAGCGCTGCGGCGGGCGAATCCGCAGCTATACGAAGCGATGAAGCGGCTGGCGGAGGCATCGCTCGGGCCGAATCAGGGCTGGAGCCTCGACAGCCAGATCACCGACGGCACGGATTTCGCGCGCGTGGCCTCGAGCGCGCTGACGTCGAACCAGATCGATCCCACGAAAGCGGGCGTGCTGATGAAAGGCTCGGTGGCGCCGACGTGGTCGGGCGGTTTCACCTACAGCTGCACGACTTCGAGCGTCACGTGGGCGTGGACGTCGCTTGCGATCGCGCGCGCCGACGGCACCACGACCGCGGTGCCCAACGGATCGCTCGCGGTCACGGGACTCGCGGCCGCGACGACCTATTATTTTTATCCGTACTGGGACGAGGCCGGGCTCGCGCTCGCCTTTGTCACCGGCATTGCCGGAAGCGCGGGCACGCCGGCGAGCGCGCAGTCCGCAAAAACAAATGCGGCCGCGCAGCAGCAAGCGTTGCAAGGACACATTCCGCTCTCGCAGGGCGCCATGATCGCGGCGACGACCAGTTCCGGCACCGGCGGCGGCTCGGGCGGCGGCAGTGGAAGCTGTTTGCGCGCGGGCAGCGTGGTGCTGACGAAAGAGCGCGGCACGGTGGCCATCGAATCGTGCATCCCCGGCGAGCATTTGCGCTGCCCGAACCATGCGGGCGGCGAAACGTGGACGCGCATCCTGCGGCTGGAAGTGCGCGAGGCGGACACTTTTATTCGGCTGCATTTTTCGAATTGCGAGATGCTGGATGTGACGCCGCACCACATTTTCACGCTGGCGGACGGTTCGCCCATGCGCGCCGAGCGGCTGTGCCTGAGCGATGTTCTGGTGGGGCGATTTGCGCGCGTCACGCTGAAGAGGATCGAGGCCATTGCCGAGCCGGGGCACAAGGTGACAGTCAGCTGCGAGCCGACGCATTTGTTTTTCGCCGGGCGGCACGCGGCGTCGGTAGTGACGCATAATTATACGTTTTCGTCGTGATGGGTGGCGCGCAACGTGACTCGTGACTTGTGATTCGTGACTGGTGTTCTGTGATTCGTGATCTGTGACTTGTGGCTCGTGACCTACCAAACCCGCCGGCCTGAAGGCCGCCGCTACAAAAGCTGAGCCTCCCCATGACCGGAAAACTCTACTACCTGACCACGCTTGGCGCGTGGCGCGAACATGCCGCGCGCTTTGCCACTTCGCACTTTATCGTGCTCGACGCACCCCCTGCCTCCGTCAATCCCGTGGGGGCGCGGTCCCGCGACTACATCCGGGAGGCGAGAGACGCGCATACCGCGCCCGGCGAAGATGGCAGCGCTGACGCCGCACGTTCACCGCTCGCGCCCTCGCCTACCGAACGCGCGCCGGACGATGCCGCTCGCATTCTCGTCCTGGTGGAGGCGGACGAAGGCGCGCATCTTGCGCTCGAAGGCGACGCGCGCTTCGAAGCGCTGCCGCATCCGCTAGTGCAGAAACCGATTTCGCACGCCGCGCGCGCCGCGTTCTCGGCGCACGACATCCCCTACGGCGCGACCACATTCGACGTGGCCGAAGCTGTCTCCCGCGCGCACCCGCTCCTTCGCCATCGAGTATTTTGAATTTCGGTTTCGTAGCGACGCCAAATTCCCCGCTGCGCCGTCCAGCGCAACTAAGTCTTTTTCCGGAGGGCGCTCATGCCGTTCATCAACGGGAAGTTTTACATGAACCCGGCTTACGGTCGCGCTGTTGAGCGTGCTCGCGCAAATGAGACGGCCTCCGGCAATCACGAGCCGCAGCAGCGCCAAGGCCAAGACAACGCACGAAGATGAAAATGGCCACTGGGATACCATCGACGGACACCACGTCTTTATCCAGGAGGCGCACGGAGAACAGCCGCATCACGGCGATCAGAAAAGGTCCCGGGGTCATATTGTTCGAGCTGAGCGCAGGCCCGGGGCCAAGGCTGCTCGGATAATTTTCAACGAAACTTCCGGACTCAGGCCAGCAAGCAAGAACCCGGACGATTTGCACGACGCTCGAGTCGCTATGGCGCACGCGCTTCTCAATGCCTCGGGCATGTCACATCCGCCTGCGACAGTGTCAGACACCTTGACCTCGTCGAGCGCTCGGGCCATTCTTACGGATGCAAAGGCTCAAGCCGCGTGGGCGAATTCGCAAGACGCTCTGCAAGAGGCCGCGGCATCAACTGACGACACAAACGGAGCTATACACTTTTTCCTGGACTATCAGGGCGCAAAACATCCGGACTGGGCGGTGGAAGATCGGTAAACGGCGGACTACGGACCGTTCATTAATGTCGCGGGCGGGGGTGACGTTCCACACGGTGCGAAGGTAACAGTTCGAATCTACACAGATAAACGGGTTTATTAGTTGCGGGGAGGGTGAATGAGAGCGTGGCGATCTTTGGTGCTGTTTGCAGTTTGGCTCCTTTTCCTTTCGCCCTCTGGTGGACAGCAAGAACATCATCGAATTACGCCCCAGGAGATTTCCGCGCTAAAGACGGCCATCCTCGACGAAATCTATGACTACGAATTCGAGGGCGCGTACACGGACATATCCCTGCTGACGCCGTCCGGGTACGAGCTCCACTTGTATATTCGGCCGGAACTGGACAGCGGCACAGGCCAGGTGATTTACAAACTGCCCATCGGGGAGGTGGCCAGGATATTTCAAATGAACGGCGACTTAGCCATACTCATTCGCGAGCCACGCGACAAATTTCCTCCCACATCCAGCAGCACCCTGACTCTTTATCTCGGTGACGACGACGTATGCGCGGATAAGAAAAGCTGGCTTCACGAAACGCTCTTGATTAATCCTCATCCTTCCAAGAACGACGTCAGAGCGGCGGTCATGCGCGAACGACAGAGAAAGGGCACGTCGGAACATGACGAGATCGATAAATCGCGCCAGTAAGGCGCTCCGTCAAAATAATTCCCGCCATTGCTACGTGCTCGTTCGCCCATACACCGAAACTGACCTCGACGCCTTGCGCCGCATGGAATCCATGGACTTGGGCACGTTTCGGGCGGTCTTGAGCACGGTTCGATTGTCGCCTTCGGAATGAGCGGGACGACCAAACCGGGACATGTTCCGGTGATTGTGACGGTGCCAAATGAATAGACGCGAGAGGTTTGCAATGTTTCTGGCGGCCACTCTGGTCGCGCTCCTGCTGCTAGTTCCAGGAAACGCCGGGCGGCCCGCGGAGGCCTCGGTTGCTGCCGGCTCATTCGTCTCAGTCTCCGTGCCGGCACTAAAAATCGAGGCGGGGGAGCGGGTTGTTGGATTTGACTTTGAAGTGACGTCCGGGCGAATCGCGCAAATTCGCGACGCGCCAATCGGCTGGAACATTTCCGTGAGCAACGATCCGTCCTGGAACACGACAATTCACGCGTCCGTTATCGTGGCGGCTGCGGCCCTGGATGGTTCCTTTTTCAAAGATTTTGTGGTCCTCGAGAAACAGGCGAGCGGCGGAAGCGCCTTCGAACTTAAAGGGAAGATTATCGTCTCCACCGATTTTACAAGGACTCGCACAATTCCTGTCGGCAACAAAGACCTTAAGATTCGGAGCATTAATGGCCGCGAGTAGTGGTTCATGAAGCGCCTGCTTCCGCGCGACCACAGGAAATAGGAAGAAGCTGTCCCGCGAAATAATTCTCGCCATTGCAACGTGCTCGTTCGCCCATACACCGAAGCTGACCTCGACGCCTTGCGCCGCATGCATGCGCTGCAAGGCTTCGACTACGCGTTTCCGGATCTGGCGAACCCGCTCTTCGTCTCGAAGCTCGTGGTGGAGGACGATGACGGCCGCGCGGTGATGGCTTCGCTCGCGCGTCTTACGTGCGAGATGTATCTGCTCGTCGCGCCTGGGGAGGGGAAGCCGCGCGAACGTTACGCGCGCCTCGTCGCGCTGCATCGCGCGGGCGAACGCGATCTCCTCGCGCGCGGCCTGGAAGACGCGCACGCCTGGCTCCCGCCGCCCATCGCAAAAAAGTTTGGCCGCCGCCTCGCGTCGTTCGGCTGGGTCCGCGATGACGCTTGGACGCCGTATTCCCGGCGCTTGGTTTTGTAGCGCCACGCACGCCGCGTGCGTATGCAATTGTCTTCGTAGGGGCACGGCGTGCCGTGCCCGGTGTTGCGTGGCGCGAATTGCGCCACGTGCGCGGTCGCGCGCCGCGGTTTCGTAGCGGCGGCCTTTAGGCCGGCGTTTTTCTCGCGCGTCATAAGAAGCACGCCCGCCTAAAGGCGGCCGCTACGAATCCGTTGCTGGACGGCGAAAATCTCGCCAAGCATCCTCGCCCCTTCCTGCATCAGGGCAAGCGGGCACGGCATGCCGTGCCCCTACCGGCGCGGTGGGAATTGGACGGCAATGCAAAATCCCCACCCTTAAGTGCGAAGGGTGGGGCACCCCCGCGCAGTGATTCGTCGGCGAGGTCGCGTCCGTCACGGTTCTCTGGCGCGGGGCACAGCACGCGCGCGGATTGCGTCGCGAGCGACCGGTACGTGTTGGCTGGGCGCCGGGCGTGGCGGTGACGATGTGGATACGCGACGGCGGCAGCGCGCAACCGGGGCGCGGGCGGGCACGTCACATAAGCAGGAGGAGAACACGCCATGCGAACTCTTCTGCTTATCTTGGTTTTGGCACTTAGCGCATCCTACGCGCGGGCGCAGGATCCTGCGGCGCAGGCGGCGCAGCAAGCCATGCAAACTTCGCAACAAGCGATGCAAGCGAACCAACAAGCCATACAAGACATGCAAAACGCGCAGCAGGCGGCGCAAGCGCAGTCGCAGGCAGCGCAGCAGGCCGCGCAGGACACCACGCCCTACCAGTGGGCGCCGGGACTTGCGGCCACTCCGAAATTTTCTGTGAAGCCGGGGAAATATTCCGCGCCGGTGACGGTGCGCATTGATGACGCCACGCGCGGCGCGGTGATTTACTACACCACCGACGGCTGGACGCCCACGCCCAAATCGCCGCGCTACAAAGGGCCGATCACGATCGATTCGAGCACGACGCTGCAAGCCGTGGCGGTGGCGCCGTATGCGGTGCGCAGTTGGGTGGCCGCGGCGGAATACACGATTGACACGTCGGCGGCGGCGGGCGCGCCGGATTCATCCGCGAATGCGAATGCGAGCGCGGCTGCGTCGCAGAATGCCGCGAGCGCCGCGACTGCTCCGCCCATTCCCGCGGACCTGAAGCTGGTGGTGACCAAAGGCACGCCTGTCCCGCTGGTCTTCACCGCCGACGTGGATTCGAAGACCGCGCAGGTTGGCGACAAAATTTCTTTCGCGCTGGCGAATGATCTGATCGTGGGCGGCACGGTGTTGGCGAAAAAAGGCGCGCCCGCGACCGGCACGGTGATTCAAGTGAACAAAACCGGCGCCGGCGGACTTCCCGGCGAAATCGAATTCGAAGCGGACACGCTCGACGCCAACGGCACCGTCGTCAAGCTGCACGGCTCCGCGGCCAAAGAAGGCACCGCAAAACCGCCGAACGCGGCAGTGATTATTCCGATCGTCGGCCCGTTCACCGTTCTGAAGCACGGCACGGACGCGGAGATCCAGCAGGGCGCGGTGTTCGTCGCGCATGTGGCCGCGGACACGCCGCTCACCCCGCCCGCGAATTAGCGGCGGGCAAGTTCACAGTTGGCAGTCAACAGTTCACAGTTAACAGCGAAACCCGCGCGGGGTTCCCTTATCGGCATGCGCCGGGGCCATCCGCGTCTCCTTGCGCAAAACCCCGGGGGCAAACCTCCATAGCTAGGTATACAATAGCCAACCATGGAACGCCGATTTCGGATCGCGTCCCCCTGTTCCGCGGATTGGGCGCGGATGGCGGGGAACGAGCGCGTCCGATATTGCCCGGAATGCAAACTTCACGTCTACAATTTTTCAGAGTTGACCGGCGCGGAAATTGAAGAAATCGTAGCCAGCACCGAGGGGCGTTTGTGTGCGCGCTTGTATGAGCGGCGAGACGGAACGATCCTTACGGAGAACTGTCCTGTGGGTTTGCGGCCGGCCGTGCGGCGCGTCTCCCGCATCTTGGGTGCAGCTCTCACCGCAATGATGAGCATGGGGCCGAGCGTGACGGCATCGCCGCGTTTCAACGGAATGTCACCACTCGTTCAGATTCAATCAAACGCCCTGGCACTCGCTTTGGAAGTAGTGGACCGGACTGGCGCAGTCGTTCCGCACGCAGCGGTCACGATTTTGAACGAGACAACTGGAAACAAAATCTGGGAACAAACTGATGCAAAAGGCCAACTAAAAATCGCTGACCTTCCTGCCGGAAATTACACGATCACAATCCGTGTGCCGGGTTTTCAGGTTTTAGAGAGAACCCACCTTGGTGTCCCTTCGCAGAAGGTGATCAGACTACAATTAGAGGTAGCGACGACGATGGGAGTTGTCGTCGAGGTGACTCAGAACGTGAGCACTGAAAGTTGTCCGGTTTCTTCCCATCTGGTCGAGACGCCGTCTGCGAAATCCGAGCATGGCGAAAGCCCGTCTCATCGTCCTAGTTTGTTCCGCAGATTCGTTTCAGGGCTTCGCCGGGTATTCTGATCCGCGCTGCGCGCGGCCTGCCTTGGCTGTTAACTGTGAACTATTAACTGTGAACTGTTAACTCTCGACTGTTAACTTCGCCCCACGCGTACACCAACCCCTGCCGGGCTAAAGACCCCGGCGCTACATTCAAGTCTTAACCCACGGAGGAAAACCATGTCTCGCGGCGCAGAACGCACCACGCGCAAACTGACCGACCAGCAACTCACGCAGCAGAACCAACTCATCTCGCAATCGAACCAACAGGGGCAGCAGGACCGTTCGCTGCTACTGCCCACGATCCAAGGCCTCTTGACCAGCACGGGCTACACGCCGCAGCAGCAGTCCGACATCACGCAGCAATCGCTCGGCGCGGCGAACACCGCCTACGACGCGCTGCGCGAAAGCGCCGCGAATCATGCCGCTGCGACGAACGACACCGCGGGCTACGGCGACCTCACCGCGCAACTCGGCCGCGAGCAGGCGCAGACCGACGCGAGCACGGCGCAGCAAAATCAAATCGCGTTCGCGAACCAGGCGTACAAAGAGCAGATGGCGGGCTTGAACGCGCTGGGCCAAACCTACGGCATTGACACGAACCTGCTGGGCAAAGCCATGGGCGTCCCGGCGGAATTGCTCAGCGTGCGGCAACGCGCGTCGAGCGGATCGTCCACCGGCGGGCTCGGCGGATTGTTCGGCGTGGGCTCCGGCATCGCCTCGCTGTTCGGATGATTTTCGCGCCGTCGCCGCGCCATTCAGCGCGGGCGAATCGTTCCCAGGAGATGGCTCCGTGCGGGTTTCGTAGCGGCCGCCTTTTTACCCTGAACCGAGTGAAGGGCAGGCGGGCGAGGTTTGCTCCCGCGACTCAGGATCAAAATCAAAGCTGCCGACCTAAAGGTCGCCGCTACGAAGGCAGATTCCGAGACGCGCGATCGAGCGCGCTCGCGCAAACGAAACGGCCTCCAGCCAGCGCCAGGCGCATTCATCGACGCTCTTCAGGGCCGTAATGCGTCCGGCCACCGCTTGAAAGGCCACAAGGTATACAATAGCGTTGACCGCCCGACACGCCGTTAGGTCCCGTGCCGCATTAATACTTGGGAAGGAGGGAATATGCCCAAGGGTTTATTTCGCGCGCTCGCGGTGCTTGTGTTGAGCGCGACTTGCATGGGAAAGACCGCCGAAGGGCAGGAGGTCCTCTCGGGACATTTTCCTGAGAGCGAAGATATCGCGATTGTCTGTTGGAGCATCCCCGAACCAAGGGCCGGCTATCTTTCACAAATATCCGTGGTCCAGACTGACGCTCACGGTGTGGCAAGACTTCTATGGCAATCCGCGCTCGAGAACTCCTATTCTCCGAAGATTCGGTTTATCGAGGAAATTATGGTGCAAGGCCTGCCGCTGGCGCTCGTTGAACGGCAAACGGGAGCCGCGTCATCGCAGCTCGATGTGATCGGAAAGCGGGACGGACGCGTCGCGCGTCTGCTTCGGCTGGATGGATTTGAATTCGACGTCGAGCCTCTCGATGGCGGCAAACTGCCTTTCCTTATCGCGCACACGGACGCGAGCATTCTGGATGTGCCGGAAATCTATCGGTGGAACGGGAGCGGCTTGGTCGAAGATAGCGCCGCGCACCCGGACTATTACCGGCGATTGCTCGACGAAGACAGAGCCGCGCTTCCGGAAAATGCAAGCGGTGTGGTGCTGGTCAATTTAGCCCGAATCGCGGTGCTGTCCGGCGATCGCGCGGCGGCAAAAACGATTCTTACGGATGCGCTTTCGAAGGAACGCGGCAAAGGAGACGCGGCGAATCGGGAAACGCTCAGGCTCATCGACAAGGAATTACACGCTGTGTCGCCAATTTCTCGATAGCCGCCAGGGCACTCCGCGGCGCAGTGTAAACGAAATGTAATGTGATGGACAAAGCGGCGGGGCGCGTCGTACATTTTGTGGCCACATGCGGGCCACCAAATTCGAATTCGAGCAGCGCTTCTGGATCTTTGGCGCGATTTTCGGCATCGGCTTCGGGCTTTACAATCTAGACCACACGAATTTCGCCATCGCGGTGATCCATTTCTTCGCGCCCGGACTCGATCTGGACAGCGCGCGCGCGAATAATCTGGCGCGCATGATCTTCGGCGCGGGCGCGCTGCTGGTTTTTGCCTCCGCGATGTTTCGTACCTGGGCCACGGCCTACCTGCGCACGGAAATCGTGCACGACATGGCGCAGCATTCCGAGGAGCTCGTCGCCGACGGGCCTTACCGCTACGTGCGCAATCCGCTGTACCTCGCGACCGTTCCGATGGCCGCGGGCATAGGGACGATGGCCAGCCGCGCGGGCTTCGTTTTTCTGGTGGTGGCCATTTGGTTTTTTGTGTACCGGCTGATTTTCCGCGAAGAGGATGGCTTGCAGCAGACGCAGGGCGAATCGTACCGCGCGTATTTAAGGGCGGTGCCGCGATTTTGGCCGTCGCTCACGCCGCGCGTTCCTGCGGGCGGAGGACAGCCGCGCTGGGGGCAGGCGTTTGCGGGCGAAATTATGTTCTGGCTCATGGGCCTGGCCGTGCTTTCGTTCGCGGTCACGCTCAATTTCAAATTGATGTGGATTGTTTACGGCGCGAGCTTTGTTGCCTATTTTGTCGCGGTGTATTTGGTGAAGAAGGCGGCGAAGAAACGTGGGAGCGCTTAGGGGGCGGAGGGAAGTTCACAGTTGAGAGTTAGCAGTTCACAGTTAACAGTTCGGAGTTCACAGATAAAAGTTAAGACCTCGCTTCGCGGTTCGCGCGTAGCCGTACTCTCGTAAATTCAATAGCCCCACCCTTGAATGCGAAGGGTGGGGCACCCCGTCCGTTGATTTATCTATCTGCGAGTGTGACGAGCGCGGTCCGCCTTTGAATTAACTCTCAACTGCGAACTGTTGACTGCGAACCGTCGACTACGTGGATGCGAAGGGTGGGGCACCCCGTCCGTTGATTTATCTATCTGCGAGTGTGACGAGCGCGGTCCGCCTTTGAATTAACTCTCAACTGCGAACTGTTGACTGTGAACTGTTAACTTCCGACCGTCGGCTGCGAACTGTTAACTTCCAACCGTTGGCTGCATTCCCGATCACCGGATTCCGATGACTCACTTCACATTCGAATCGAACTGGTGGGCCATCGTGGTCCCCTTGCTGGTGCAGACGGTGGTGTTTCTGCGCTGGCTCTATCGCCGCATTCGCAACGACGAAATGACGCGCGCGTTCGTCGAGGACATGGCCACAATCCATCTGCCGCACACCTACGACCTGCTCGAACGAATTTTCGACGCGCAGAACATGAAGCCGCCGGCACGTCCGAAAATCAATTGGATCGATCACGCGGAGCCGCGGGAGTGAGGGAGGCGGTCGCCAGTTCATAGTTCGTAGTCAACAGTTCACAGTTAGCAGTTAACAGTGAACAGTGAACCCCCCGCACCGCCGCGAACGCCTCCGACTTGAATGTCGGGACATCGAGAAGTGGGGCACTCGGCCCGGTGATTCTTACCGCCGAGATTGATCATCAGAAACAAAGATAAAACCAAACCCAAGATCAAAACCACAATCGCAAACACGACCAAACCCGCCGGCCTGAAGGCCGCCGCTACGAAACAATGCGTCGCGGGCGACCGCGGATGTGGCGCGACTCGGGATGGCGCATCACCGGGCACGGCATGCCGTGCCCCTACATTCTCGGATATGCGACGGTCGCTCGGCTTCGGCGCTCTTCGCTGTTAGCTGTCAATTGCAAACTGCAAACCGCGAACTGTTGAACTTTCTTCTGAACTGTTGACTCTCAACTTTTTCCAAAGGCAAAACACTATGACAAAGCTCCGCATTCTTGCGCCGCTACTCGCGGCAACGGCAACGCTCGCTGCGCTCACCCTGGCTGCACCCTTGGCGCGCGCGCAGGGCTCACAACGCCTAAGCGCGGTGCAGGGCGAAACGGGCGCGGCGGTGGCGGGCGCGGACGTGTGGGTCTGCAGCGGAATCGTGACGCCGACTTTTACCGGGACGCCGCCGTGCACGCCGCTCGCGACGATTTACGCCGATCCGATGCAGGCCATGCCCATCACGCAGCCGGTGATCTCCGACGGCCTCGGCAACTTCACTTACTTTGCGTCGGCCGGAACGTACACGGAAGTGATCAACGGCGACGTGGTGAAGGGATATTCGACGATCATCGTGCTGCCGTGCGCGCCGAGTTCTCCGACGAGCGGCTGCGGCGGGAGCGCGGGAAATCCGGCGATGCCGAACGGGTCGATCCAATACAACAACGTGGGCGCGTTTGGCGCGTCGATCCTGAGCGAGGATTCCGGCGCGACGACCATCACGGATTCGGGGAACTTGACGGTGGCGGGCGCGCATCTTGCAGTGAACACCACGAGCAATGGCGGATTCAACCTCAACGTGAACGGCACGGGAAACTTCGTGGGGCTGCTCAGCGCGCCCGGCGGCATTTCCGCTAACGCCGAGACCGCGGGAAGCTCGTTCAGTTTTCCGACGAAACTGTTTTTCATGGCCGCGGGCTGCAACAACTCGACCGCCGGAAACGCTTGGCAGATTGGCGCGTCGAATGCGCCGATACCCGCGTGCCAAGGGACGCATTCCGCCAAGGGCGTGTTGCAATTCGCGCGCGGGAATGTGGCCTACATCGAAGCGGAGCTGCCTTCGGACTGGAACAGCAGCGCGAATGTGGATTTGAAAGTTGCGTTCACCACCGCGGACACAACCACCGGGCATTTCACCGCGTGGAATGTTCAGACCGGATGCAATTCGCTCGCGGGCAGCGCGACGGACGACCCTACGCTGAATGCGGCGCAGACGGTTTCGTCCACGATTGGCAGCAGCGCGGTGGCGGGCGGGGAATATCTGGCGGTGCTGACGGCGGTGACCACGACGGGCTGCTCGCCCGGGAATAATTTCATCGTTGCCATCACGCGCAATA
>Ga0302325_10028039_pt1 | contig 11661 bp, 12 predicted proteins | sample Palsa_T0_2_FD_201948 | JGI IMG/M metagenome (GOLD analysis project Ga0302325, IMG submission 201948) | Peat permafrost microbial communities from Stordalen Mire near Abisko, Sweden - Palsa_T0_2 | ecosystem: Environmental > Terrestrial > Soil > Palsa > Peat permafrost | place: Sweden: Abisko... | reverse complement strand
CCGTTGGTTCGCAACTCGTCCGCTTTGCGGCCGATGTTGGCGGCCCGGCGCTCCACTTCCGCATCGTTGGCCCCGCAGGAGACGGTCTGGGCCGCCGACAGGCGCAGCGTCGCAGGATCACGTCCCTTGTCTTCGCAGGCGGCGCGCACCCGGACGAATTGCGCGTCGGTATCGGCGAGCGACGAGAAGGGAAGGTTGAACTCGTCGGCGAAGGTGGCGGCGAGGCGAGGCGTCCGCTTGGTGCCCCCACCCCCGACAATGAGCGGCGGATGGGGTTGCTGCACAGGCTTCGGCAGGGCGGGGCTGTCCGTGAGTTGGTAGTGGCGCCCATCGAAGTCGAACGTCTTGCCCATGGGCGTACCCCAGAGCCCGGCGAGAATGGCGAACTGCTCCTCGAGCTTCGCGAAACGCTCACCCAGGGGCGGAAACGGCACCCCGTAGGCGGTGTGCTCGGCGTCGTACCACCCGGCGCCGAGCCCGATCTCGACGCGCCCGCCGCTCATGGCGTCCACCTGGGCCACGCTCAGCGCGAGCGGCGCCGGCGCTCGGAACGTCACCGGCGAGACCAGCGTCCCGAGCCTGATCGTCGTCGTCTCCCGCGCCAGCCCGGCCAGCGTGATCCACGCGTCGGTCGGGCCGGGCTGCCCATCGCCGGTGAAGGCGACGTAGTGGTCGCTTCGGAAGAAGGCGTCGAAGCCGAGCTCCTCACTCAGTTTGGCCACGGCCAACAGGTCGTCGTATGTGGCCCCCTGCTGGGGCTCGGTGAAAATGCGAAGGAGCATGGGGACGGTCTACCTCAACTTGGTGAATATGGCCGCGCCGCGCGCGACTCGAAATTCGTTGGCGCACCCCGCACCCGCCGGAGAAACTGCCCGCCCATGGGCATGATCTGCATGGTGCGTCGTCGTGGCCCGGTCACGGCCACACACCGGACAAGGGTGGGGCCGACAAGGGTGGGGATGGCATCAGCTCGATCCGGGGTGGGCCCAGCGCCTGGTCGATGAGTCGGCGGTAGGTCCCGGCGACGTCGTTCTCGACATCGGCGCCGGCCGCGGCGCGCTGACCGGCCCACTTGTCGACACCGGCGCTCAGGTGATCGCCGTCGAAGCCCACCCGGATCGCGTCGCCTTCCTTCGCCACACCTACGGCCGCGAGGTGACGGTCGTCCAGGCCGACGCCGGCGATCTCTGGTTGCCGCGCCGAACCTTCCACGTTGTCGCCAACCCGCCCTTTGGTGTGTCGTCCGCGCTCTTGCGCCGGCTGCTCCAACCCGGCAGTCGGCTGCGCTCCGCGCACCTCATCCTTCAAGACCATGCCGCCGCGAGGTGGGCGAGTCCGGTGGCGCCGGCGGCGAGCCGATGGCAGCGCACCTTCACTCCCACTCTCGGGGCGCGCATCCCGCGACGCGCCTTCTCGCCGGCGCCGGGCGTCGACAGCCGGGTCCTGATCGTCAGGCGCCGTTAGTTGGTGAAGGTGACGAAGCGTGAAGGAGCGGCCGGCAAAGACGCCCTCATCTGGTCGCCGCCGTCGTCAAACAGGGTGAGATCGGCTGCGACCGACCGCCACCAGTCGGTCCGGCCAAACAGGCGCGAGCCGATCTCCCGCCCGTTGGGACCGATCACGAGGCGGCGCGGCGCGGGCTGATCAGCCAACTGCCAGCGAAACTCCGTCGAAAACCGCATCCGCTCCCCGTGATGCGGGAGGGCGGCGTGGGTGGTGAGGCAGTGGAAGACGAGGACATCGCCGGGCCGATAGTCAGTGGTGAGCCAGCCCGGCTCGAGGCGATCGAGTGGTCGGTACCGCACTCGACTGGTGTGCTGGCTGCCGGGCTTGACGGCGAGGCCGCCAAGGCTTTGCGGGATTTCGCCGAAGGGCACCCAGCACGTGAACATGTCCTGCACCGCCCGGTAGTCCTTGTGCACGACGTTGCCGGGCTGATGCGGCACCGCCGAGGTTGGATACACGATGCGCGGCAGCTTTAGCGGATAGCAGAAGCCGGCCGGGCCGAGGATCTGGGCCATGAGGTCGGCGAGTGGTGACACGAAGGCGATCTTGTTGAGGGCGGGGTCGGCCAGGATGCGCTGATAGCCGGGATCGCCGAAGGCGTTGGCCATCCGCACGGCGTGCACCGGCATCAGCGGTCGGGCGTTGACGGGGTCCGGTCCCGCCTGGGTCCACCCCGCCTGCTGCAGGTGACCGAGCGCGGTGCGCCCGATCGTCGCGACCATGTCGTGGTCGAGAAGGCCGCGCATGAACACGTAGCCGTCGGTCGCGATGAGTTCGCGCAGCGCCGCCCAGTCACCGAGCAACGCCCGCGAGTCAACGAGCTCCGTCGAGACTGCCGTGTTGGCCATGGCTCAAGTATCTCCCGCGCTGATTAGGAAATCATGAAGGCCCGGTAGAGTTGTGAGCGGGGAAATGGGACGGCTCTCGGGTTGGTGGCCGCGTCGGCGGGGCTTGCCGATTGTTGTTGCGGCCGCGGTCCTGGCCGGGGGTTGGGTCACGTCCGAGGCGCGAGCGGCGACGCCCGGGCCCGCCGCTGATCCGGCGTCGCTCGTCGATACCTTCGTGGGGACGGGAGCGGCGACGGTGCCGGGGGAGAACCCTGGCGCGATCGACATGTTCCCTGGTGCCGACGTCCCCTTCGGGATGGTGCAATGGAGCCCGGACACTCCGAGCCGCCCGTCGGGGGGCGGCTACAACTACGACGACCATGCCATCAGCGGGTTCAGCCTCACCCATCTCTCGGGGGAGGGCTGCCCTGCCTTCGGCGACGTCCCTATCCTGCCCACCGTTGGCGCCATCAGCGCGACGCCTGATGTCACGACGGCCACATTCGCGCACAACAACGAGTCGGCATCACCCGGTCGGTACGACGTCACCCTCACCAACCCGCGGATCGGCGTCGAGCTGACGACCACGACGCGCAGCGGACTCGCCCGCTTCAGCTTCCCGGCCACATCGCAGGCCAACCTGCTCATCAAGGCCGACGGGAGCGCGTCGGGGGTGGACGCCAACAACGTGTCGGTGGTCGGCACCAACGAGGTCGACGGATCGGTGACGAGCGGGCACTTCTGCTCGACGGTCGGGACGTACACGCTGTACTTCGCCCTCGAGTTCGACCGGCCGTTCTCGACGTTCGGCACCTGGGACGGGACCACCAACCTGCCGGGCTCGGGGACGTGCGCGGCGGCGTCCACGAGTGGCGCCGTGGCCGCCCTCGAAGGGTCCAACGCCCCGTCGGGAGGTGGGTGCGGCGCGTGGGTGAGCTTCGACACGACGAGCGACCGGCAGGTGTTGGCAAGGGTCGGCGTGTCCTTCACCAGCGTGGCCGAGGCGCGTGCCAACGTGGCGGCCGAGGACACCGGTTGGGACCTGTCGACGATCGAGGCGCGGGCCACTCAGGCGTGGAACCATCTGCTCAGCCGCATCACCGTCACCGGTGGGAGCGACGAGGACCGGCGGGTCCTCTACACGGCGCTGTACCACTCGTTGCTACAGCCCACCGTGTTCAGTGACGCCGACGGCTCCTACATCGGCTTCGACCATCTCGTGCACCAGGCAACCGACCGGATCCAATACACCAACTTCTCCGAATGGGACATCTATCGATCGGAGATCCCGCTGTTGGCGCTCGTCGCGCCCCACCAGACGAGCGACATGATGCAGTCGCTCGTCGCCGACGCCGCGCAGGGCGGGCGGCTGCCGAAATGGGCGACGGCCAACACCGACAGCGCCCAGATGAACGGCGACTCGGCCGATCCCGTCCTTGCCGATGCCTACGCGTGGGGCGCGACCGACTTCGACGTGGGCGCCGCGCTGGCCGACATGATTCGGGGAGCGACCCTGCCGGGGCCGGGGATCACCGGGTATCCCGAGCGGCAAAACCTCGTCGAATACCTGATGCGCGGTTGGGTGCACCGCGAGGCCGAGGACATCACCTCGCTCGGCTACACCGTCGGCGGGTCGGAGACCCTCGAGTACGCCATCGACGACTTCGCCATCTCCCGTCTCGCGCTTGCCCTTGGCGACAGCGGCGACGCCTCGGCCTTTCTGGAGCGGTCGGCCAACTGGCGCAACCTGTTCAATCCGGCGACAGGATGGCTCGGGGCGCGCGATGGGGCCGGCAACTTCCAGGCCGGCGCCGCCTTCCAGGTGTCGTCCACCCCGTCGCTCGGGCAAGACGGCTGGGAGGAGGGCAACTCCATCCAGTACTCGTGGAGCGTGCCTCAGGACCTGGGTGGCCTGGTGGCGGCCATGGGGGGCGACAAGGTGGTGCAGGCGCGGCTGGACAACTTCTTTGGTCAGCTCAACGCGGGGCGGCGGGAGCCCTATGACTGGGCCGGCAACGAGCCGAGCCTCGGCAGCCCATGGGTCTACGACTACGCGGGTGCGCCGTGGAAGACGGCCGACGTGGTGCGTCGCATCTCGTTGGGGTTGTATGCCCTCGACCCCGACGGCGAGCCCGGCAACGACGACCTCGGCGCCATGGCCTCCTGGGAGGTGTGGGCCGACATCGGTCTGTACCCGGAGACGCCGGGGGTGGCCAACCTGGTGATGGGCAGCCCGGTGTTTTCGTCCGTGTCCATCGATCTGCCCAGCGGCGCCCACTTGGTGGTCGAAGCGCCCGGCGCCTCGGACGCGGCCCGCTACGTGCAGGGCGCCCGGCTGTCATTCGGCTCCGGCGGAGCGGCCGCCGCCTCGTGGTCCCGCCCCTGGCTGCCGGCCTCCGTGCTGAAGTCGGGTGCCACCCTCGACCTCACGGTCGCGGCGACTCCCGACAAGGCGTGGGGCGCCGCGCCGGCCGACGCCCCCCCGTCCTTCTAGCGGGCCCCTGGCCGGCGCCCCGGCTCGGCCGTTCCGTCGCGAAACTCGGCGGCCTGGAGCGCGAACCGCCTGGTCGGCCGCGAAAAGGCGCCGAATTTCGCGACGAACCCGACCAGGCAAGCGGCGATGTGACCACCCGCCAGGCGCCGGCGGGCTCGCCGGCCTGCTCGCCGGCCTGCTCGCACGCCTGCTCCCCGACGGGCCGGCACGTCAACTTCGTCGCGAAACTCGACGGGCCGGAGCGCGAACGGCCGGTTCAGCCCCGAAAAGGCGGCGAATTTCGCGACGAACCCGAGCAGGCACGCCGCGACGTGACGACCTCGGCAGGCCGGAGCACGAAACGGCCCGGACCTACTCGTCGGGGTAGCGGACCTCCCACAGGATCAATCCGTCCGGCGGGGCGAGGGCGCCGACGACGACGGCCCGGTCCTTGGCGTGGATGATGGACAGCATCTCGCCCGCCCGCCGCTTGCCTCCACCGATGTCCACCAGCGTCCCGACGAGGGAACGGACCATCTGCTGGCAGAAGGCGTTGGCGGTGATCTCGAAGCGCAGCAGGCCGGGCGCGGGCGACGACCACCCGGCATCCATGACGCGACGCACGAGCGTGGCGTCACCTTGCTTGCGGCAAAACGACCCGAAGTCGTGGGTGCCGATGATGGCGTCGCACGCCAACGACATGGCCCGCAGGTCCAAAGCACCCGGCAGCCACCACACGAAGCCGGCGTTGAGAGGCGAGGGTACGGGCGTCGTCAACACGTCGTAGCGGTAGGTCCGCGACAGCGCCGAGTGGCGGGCATCCCACCCCGCGGGAGCGATGTCGACACCCCGGACGACGATCTCGGGGGCGAGGAGCTTGACCAAGCGTCGATGGAGCCCCGTCACGTCGAGAGAAGCCGGCACGTCGACGTGGACCCACTGGTCCCACGCGTGGACGCCCGTATCGGTGCGGCCGGCGCACGTGAGGACGGGCGGCTCCGGTAGCTGGAGCACCTTCGCCAACGTCGCGCTCAAGACGCTGGCGACGGTCCGGACACCCGCGGCTTGGAGCGCGAAGCCGTGGAAGTCGCGCCCGTTGTATGCGACCTGGAGGCGGACGCGCACCGACGGCCCGCTGGGGGCCGCCGGAGTTGAAGATGGCGCCGGGGCCTCGTCGAAGAGGCTCACCGTCGGTGACGCCTGCCTACTCGACGAACTCGATGCGAGCCATCGGGGCGTTGTCCCCAGGCCGCGGACCCAGCTTGAGGATCCGGGTATAACCGCCGGGCCGATTTTCAAACCGGGGACCGATCTCGTCGAACAGCTTGTGAGCCATGTCTTTGTCCCGGATGAAGGCCACGACCTGGCGATGGTTGTGGACTCCACCCTTCTTGGCCTTGGTCACCATCTTCTCGGCGACGGGCCGCAGCGCCTTGGCCTTGGCCTCGGTCGTGACGATCCCTTCAGCCGCGATGAGCGACGCCACCAGGTTGCCGAACATGGCCTTTTGGTGGGCCGAGTCGCCACCGAAGCGCTGCCCCCGCTTGGGAGTGCCGGGCATCAGCCCTCCTTGACGCGAAGCGAGAGGCCCCGCTCGTCGAGCTTGACGAGCACCTCGTCAAGGGACTTCTGGCCGAAGTTGGTGATGGCCAGCAGGTCGTCAGCCGTCTTCTCGACCAGCTCGCCGACGGTATTGACCTGGGCTCGCTTGAGGCAGTTGCGAGGCCGCTCGGACAGGTCGAGATCCTCGATCGGAAGATCAAGGTCGGGCGAGCCGCTGCTGGCAGGGCCGATGTCGCCGAGCTCCAGACCTTGTGGGGCGTCGCTCATCTCGGCCACGAGGGTCACCAGGTTGCGCAGCGTGTCGCCGGCGGAGGCCAGCGACTCTCGGGGGGAGATGGAGCCGTCGGTCTCGATGTCGAGGATCAGTCGGTCGTAGTTGGTCGATTGCTCGACGCGGGTGGGCTCGACCGTGAACGAGACCCGGCGGACCGGGGAGAAGATCGAGTCGACGGGGATGACGCCGATGGTCGACGACCGCTTGTTGCGGTCGGCCGAGACGTAGCCCCGGCCGCGCTCGACGGTCACGTCGACGGCCAGGCGACCCTTGTCGTTGAGGGTGGCGATGTGGAGCTCGGTGTTGAGGATGTCGACGTCGGCCGGGCACTGGAGATCGCCGGCGGTGACCGAGGCCGGCCCCCGGACGTCGAGCCGCAGGGTGACCGGGTCGTCGCTGTCGATGGTGAGGACCAGATCCTTCAGGTTGAGGATGATGTCGGTGACATCCTCCTTGACGCCGGCGATGGTCGTGAACTCGTGGAGGGCGTCGTCGAACCGGACCTGGGTGACTGCTGCGCCAGGGATGGACGACAACAGAGTCCGGCGCAGCGAGTTGCCCATCGTGTAGCCAAAGCCGGGCTCGAGGGGACCGATCGCGAAACGCTGCCGGTTGTGGTCCTCTTCGCCGATGGCCTCGACCGTGGGTCGCTGAATGATGAGCATGTTGGGGCGGCTCCTGTGTGCCTTCGTTACTTGCTGTAGAGCTCGACGATGAGCTGCTCGTGCACGGGGACATCGATGTGCTCGCGCAGAGGGAGGTCTCGGACGGTGATCTCGAAGCCCTCGGTGCCGGCCTCGACCCACGGCGGGACCTGGCGGCCCAGCGTGTCCAGGTTGTGGCGGACGACGATGAAGTTGCGGGCCTTTTCCTTCAGGGTGACGACGTCTCCCTTGCGGACCCGGTAGCTGGGGATGGTGACCCGCTTGCCGTTGACGAGCACGTGGCCGTGGCGGACGAACTGGCGGGCTTGCGCACGCGACGAGCCCCACCCGGCGCGGAAGGCGACGTTGTCGAGACGCAGCTCGAGGTAGCGCAGCAGCTGCTCGCCCGTCACGCCGGGCGTGCGGTTGGCCTCTTCGTAGAGGTTGCGGAACTGGGCTTCGAGCAAGCCGTAGATGCGCTTGGCCTTCTGCTTCTCACGAAGCTGGAGCTCGTATTCCTTGGTGCGCATGTGACCGTCACGGCCATGCACGCCCGGAGGGTAGGGGCGGCGCTCGATCGGGCACTTCATCGAGTCGCACTTGGGACCCTTCAAAAACAGCTTCATCTTCTCGCGTCGGCACAAACGGCAGACCGGACCGGTGTAGCGCGCCATCAGACCCTCCGCCTTTTCTTGGGCCGGCAGCCGTTGTGGGGGATCGGGGTTACGTCTTTGATGCCCGAGACTTCGAGACCGGAGTTTTGCAGGCTGCGGATGGCGGTCTCCCGACCCGAGCCGGGACCCTTGACGAGCACATCGACCTTGCGCATGCCGTGCTCCATGGCACCCTTGGCTGCCTTCTCGGCGGCCAGCTGGGCGGCGAAGGGGGTGCTCTTGCGGCTCCCCTTGAAGCCGACGTTGCCGGCCGATGCCCACGAGATCACATTCCCCTCGGGGTCGGTGATGGCCACGATCGTGTTGTTGAACGAGCTCTTGATGTGGGCGACACCCACAGCGATGTTTTTGCGCTCGCGCTTGCGGGGCCGGCGACCGCCGGGCTTGGGCTTGGCCATTACTTACGGACCTTCTTCTTGCCGGCGACGGTCCGCTTGGGACCCTTGCGAGTACGGGCGTTGGTCTTGGTGCGCTGACCGCGGACCGGCAGACCTTTGCGATGCCGGATCCCCTGGTAGCAGCCGATCTCCATCTTGCGCTTGATGTCCTGGGAGATGTCCCGCTTGAGGTCACCCTCGACCTTGACGGTGGCGTCGATGCAGGTCCGGAGGCGAGCGATCTCGTCCTCGGTCAGATCCCGCACCCGGGTGTTGGGGTCGATGCCGGTCTCGGCGAGGACCTTGTTGGATGTCGTCCGGCCGATACCGAAGATGTAGGTGAGTGAGATCTCGACCCGCTTCTCGCGGGGGATGTCGACGCCAGCAATACGTGCCATGTCTCTCCTAGCCCTGGCGCTGCTTGTGCTTGGGGTTGGTGCAGATGACGCGCACCACCCGGTGGCGACGGATGACCTTGCAGTGTTCGCACATCGGTTTGACGCTCGGCCTGACTTTCATGAGTCCTTCTTCGGTCAGCGGTATCGGTAGGTGATGCGACCCCGGGTGAGGTCGTAGGGAGTGATCTCGACCTGCACGCGATCGCCAGGGAGGATCCGGATGCGGTTCATCCGCATCTTGCCGGAGGAGTGGGCGAGAACCTCATGCCCATTCTCGAGGCGGACCTTGAACATGGCGTTTGGGAGTGGCTCGACGACCTCTCCTTCCATCACGATCGCGTCTTCTTTGGGTTTCGGCAGGTGGACCTCCGCGGGCGTGGCAGCGGTTGAGGGAAACTGACAAGTGGTCGCCGGATGGGCGGGGCGGGCGCGATGGCACACCAGGCCGCCGAGAGGCAACAGGTCAGGATACCCCCGGCCGCACGGGAGCGCCACCCGACGTGGGCTCGACGTGGGCTCGACGTGGGCCACAGGCCCACCGGCTTGACACGGCGCGCCGACTCTTGGATAGTCACCGCTATCTGATTTGGTCGGCGCTGGTCCATGGTGCGCGTCGTGAAGCGAGAGGCAAACAATCGCGAACCGTGACGAGAAGAGGGCGATGACGCGCGAAGCGCTGCTGACCGCCGGCCGCGAGCTCGTGGCCAAGCGGGGAGTCGAAGTCGTCACCCTCGAGGAGATTGCCCGGGCCGCAGGCCTGACGATCGGTGCCGTCTACTCCAACTTCACCGGCAAGGCCGAGCTGATGTGGGCGATTCTCGACGACACGGCCACGAAGAGCGCCGGCATCGTCCCCACGCTCCCCGGCCGGAGCCTCGTCGAGACGCTGTCAGACGTCGGGCGCTGGGTGGCGCGCCTGGCCGATGAGTCCCCGGACTACTGCCAGCTCACCGTCGAATTCCTCCTCTACGCCCTACGCACGGACGGCTACCGCCGGACTCGGCTGCCACCACGCGCCGAGGGCTACGAACAGCTAGGTACTTACTTGTCCGCCCTCGCCGCCAGCGAGGGACGCCCGCTTCCGATGTCACCCCGCCAGTACGCCGAGGTGGTCGGCATGGTCGCATGGTCGCTCATGCAGAGTCGCATGCTGCTCGGCCGAGACCTCATCACCGAGGACGTCATCGTCGCCACCCTGACGATGCTCGCCCCGCCCGCGACCCCACCCACCGCGACCCCACCCACCGCGACCCCATCCACCGCGACCCTGCTAACGACAACAGAGGAGCTGATATGAGGGACCGGTACGCGCGGGCCGAGCGACTCCTCCACCACAACCACCCGACGCTCATGTTCGGTGCTGCCATGGATCCCCAACCCCTCGGGGACGCCTATCCCGACAGCTTCTGGTATCGACTCACCACCCGGGCCGGCGCCCGCTTCCTCCGGGTAGACGCCGACGGCCGACGCCGAGCCGGGCTGGACGTACGCCAGCGGCCAGGACATCAGCAAGACGATCATCGTCGTCGCCCAGATGGGCATCCCCGACCCCGTCCACGTGGCCTGGTCGCCCGACTCGACCAAGCTGTTGACGCACCGGATCGACCAGCGGGCCGTGCCACTGATGCACCTCACCCAGTCGTGCCCGCCCGACGGTAGTCACCGACCGTTGCACCACGAATACCACTTCGCCATGCCCGGCGATCCTCTCCCGCTCCTGGAGATGCTGGTCATCGAGCTCGCGTCCGGCCGGGTCATCCCGGTCGACCGGCCGGCCCAGCCGATGGCTCAGCTCCGCACCGCCATCGAGTCCGAGCAGGTCTTCTGGGCGGCGGACTCCAGCAAGGTGTCCTACATCGAATACTCCCGGGGCTGCAAGGACCTGCGCCTCATCCATGTCGACGCCACGACGGGCTCAGCCCGCGTCGCCGTCCAGCAGTCGACCGACACCTTCCTCCTACCGGGGCCGTGGCTCGTGCCCTGCCCCGTCAAGGTTTTGTACCAGACCGATGAGGTGCTGTGGTGGTCCCAGCGCGACGGGTGGGGGCACCTGTACCTCTACGACCTCGGCACCTGTGACTGCAAAAACCAGGTGACGAGCGGGCCCTGGCTCGTGCGGGACGTCGTGCACGTCGACGAGCAGAGCCGGGAGGTCATCCTCCTCGGCGCCGGCCGCGAACCCGGCGCCAATCCGTACTTCACGCTCCTGTACCGGGCCACCCTGGACGGCCGCGAGCTCACGCCCCTCATCACGGACAGATGCGACCACCACGTCCGGGTCGTCGGCCGAGCCCCTTGGTTGGTCGACAGCTACGGCGGCTTCGGCCAGCCGGTGACCCACACCCTCCGCGACAAAGCCGGCACGGCCCTGCTGGAGCTCGGCCACGCCGACGCCGGGCCCCTGACCGAGACCGGCTTCAGCTGGCCCGAGGAGATCCGGGTGACGGCCGCCGACGGGGTGACCGATCTCTACGGCATCTTGTACAAGCCGAGCGACTTCGACCCGACCAAGAGCTACCCGGTGCTCGACTCGATCTATCCGGGTCCACAGCTCATCCGTCAGATGCGCCTGACCATCGGCCCCTTCAGCACCACCCCGTACCTCCTCGATCAACTGGGCGACGCCAACGCCGTGGCCGAGCTCGGTTTCATCGTCTTGGTGCTCGACGGGCGGGGGACCCCACTGCAATCCAAGGCTTTCCTCGACTATTCGTATGGCAACCAAGGCGACCCCGGCTGCCTCGCCGACCAGGTGGCCGCCCTTGCTCAAGTGAGCGCGACCCGCCCGTGGATGGATCTGAGCCGGGTGGGCATCTACGGCCACTCCGGTGGGGGCAACGCCTCGGCGGTCGCCATCCTCACCTACCCCGACGTCTACCGCGCCGCGGTGGCGGCGGCCGGCGACTACGACCTGCGCGGCTACTA
>Ga0302325_10028035_pt1 | contig 11662 bp, 3 predicted proteins | sample Palsa_T0_2_FD_201948 | JGI IMG/M metagenome (GOLD analysis project Ga0302325, IMG submission 201948) | Peat permafrost microbial communities from Stordalen Mire near Abisko, Sweden - Palsa_T0_2 | ecosystem: Environmental > Terrestrial > Soil > Palsa > Peat permafrost | place: Sweden: Abisko... | reverse complement strand
AAAATCTGTAATGAACATTTGGACGTCGTGGTGCTGGATCTGAGCATGCCGGGACGCGGCGGCCTCGAGGTGCTCACCGAGATCAAGCGCTGCAGGCCCCAGGTGCCGGTGCTGGTGCTGAGCATGCATCCGGAAGATCCCTTCGCCGTGCGCCTGCTCAAAGCCGGCGCCGCGGGCTACATGACCAAGGAAAGCGCCCCGGAAGAGCTTGTCGGCGCGGTCCGCAAGGTCATGTCGGGCGGCCGGTACGTCAGCGCGACGCTCGCGGAGAAAATGGCCTCCTATCTCATCAATGACGTCCAGACCCCTCCTCACGAGCGGCTGTCGGACCGCGAGTTCATGATCCTTCGGATGATCGCCTCCGGCAAGCCGGTCGGGGCCATTGCCCGTGAGCTGGCCCTCAGCGTCAAGACGGTCAGCACCTACCGCGCCCGGGTGCTGGAGAAAATGGGGCTATCCAACAACGCCGAGCTGGTCCACTACGCCTTTCAGAATCATTTGGTCGCCCAGCAGCTCGAAACCACCCAATCGACGCGTCCCATCGAGGAGGCCCAGGCCGTCCGGGAGGCTCCCCTTCCCCAGCCGGCAAAGCCCGCCGAACCGGCTCCACCGGCCAAGAGGGCCCGCCGCGCAAAAGCTCCTGCGGAACCGAATCCGCTTCCAGCGCACCATCGTCGGTCACGTCCCCCCATTTTTCTCCTATGAATGATCTCAACGCCGACCTCCATTCGCCGGCACCGGTGCCCTCCTCCTCTGCGCCCTTTGACGCGTGGGCGGTCCTTGATTTCTGGCTGCGCCGGTGGAAGTGGCTCGCCTTCTGGACGCTCGCTCTCGGCGCCGCCGGAGCCGCGGTCGCCCAATTTGTGTGGGGGCGAACCTTCACCGCATCGTCCGAGCTGATCCACTACGTCCCCTCCGACGTCGACGACGCCTTCAGGCCCAGGGACATTCCAACGCCCAGCTTGGTCCTCATGCTCCAGTCGCCGGAATTGCTCAACCAGGTGGGCGCGCAGGAGCATCCGGCAATGACCGCCGAGCTGCTCGCCCGCCGCCTCCAGCTGACCCTCGACCGCAACAACGAGGTGGCGGAGGTCACAGCGACCGGCGCCGACCGTGAAGCGACGGTCGACCTGATCAACCGTTTCAGCACCGCCGCGATCGCCTACACGCAGAAGCTCCAGCGCAGGGAGGCCAATGAGGCCGACGACTACGTGCGCCACCAGCTCGCAGCCGTCGAGTCCGAGATCGCTTCGACTCGCGCCGCCAACCAGAAGAGCGGCGCTTCGGCGGCCGGAGCGGATGATGAGGCCGCCGAAGCGCCCAACCCGGCAATCGTCAGCGACCTGCCTCAGCGCATTCAAACGGCGCGCGAACAGCTCGACGACCTATTGGTTCGTTACACCGATGCCCATCCGCTCGTGCGCACCCAGCGGGCCGAGCTGGCCGCCCTCGAGGACCAGCAGCGCCGCGCAGCCGCAAATGCCGCGGCGGCCGCCGCCCTCAACCCGCCTCACGCTGCACGGACCCATGCGGCGGCGCCCGGCCCCTCCGCCCTCTACGGCCGCTTGAGCCCCGAAGAAGTGGCGCTCGGAGAACGTCTCAGGAGCCTCGAAACCAACCGGGCGCTTCTCATTAGCCGGGAGCGTGCCATCCAGCCGTTTCGCGAGGATCCGCCCGGGTACTTTCGCGTGCTTGTGCCGGCCTCGGCCGACCGCACTCTGGAGCATAGGCACCGGCTTGAGATTGTCCTCTACGCAGCGCTCGGCGCATTCCTGGGAATTGTCGGTTCGGCGGGACAAATTCTCATGAGCGAGTTTCTCGATAACCGCGTCAAGACGCGCGGCGACGTGAAGCGGGTGACCGGTCTTCCCCTCCTCGCCACTCTGGGCGATCTTGCCCGGCTCTCGCCGGTGGGACGCAGCCAGTGGGCGTTCCGCACATGGACGGCCCTCCAGAGCCGGCTGAGCCTTTCTCCCAACCACGGAATGATCTGCGGCATCACCTCTGCTCAGCCCGGCGACGGACGATCCACCTGGGTCGACCTTCTCGGACGAGCCGCCAGCAGCTGCGGGTTCCGCGTGCTCACCATCACCGCCCAGCCTTCGGCGGAAATGGCCGCCGAATTTGAATCCCGCAAGCGTCGCTCGCGCGCCGCTCCCATGCCCCCCACTCCTCCGCCTCCCGCAGCCGCAGTCGACGAGGTGGCGCTGACCACAAGCGTGCTCTCCACGCCGAGTGAAATCGTTGCCCGCCTCGCGAGCGCGGAGAGTCCGCCTGTCGTCAATATTCCCCTTCCCGGCTGGGTCTGGAACCTCGAGCGGCGGAAGCAGTGGCAGTCGGCCCTTGAAGCTTGGAGAGCCATCGAACACGTCGTGATTTTTGTCGAGCTGCCCCCCGCATCGGTTCCCGAGACCGTGCTGCTGGCGGAGAACATCCCCAATCTGGTCTGGCTCGTAGACAGCTGCAAATCCGACGCTTCGGAAACCCATATCGAGCTTCAGACCCTCCGGGACGCAAAGTGCAACCTAGTGGGCGCGGTGCTCAACCGCGAGCGCACCGCGCCTGTCCGCGGCCGTTTCACCCGCTGGCTGGGCCGGAGCGCATTCCTCTTCATTGCGGCCTTTGCGCTGGCCACCCGTCCCTCGTCGGCGGCCCAAGCGGATACCGCACAGACGGCGGTGGCTGTCCCGGATTCCGCCGATCCGGAATCCGCGGGTGCCACCGCAACTCCGGCGGCCTTCTCGGTCGACGGCCCGCAACGGCAGGCCTGGCAGCAGCGCCTGACCTTGGGACCCGGCGACATCGTGAGTTTCCACCTCTACGGATCTCCCGAGCTCACCCGCGAGGAAGTGCCGATCGGGCCGGATGGACGGGTGTCTTATTTGGAAGCCGCAAACGTCATGGCCGCGGGTCTGACGGTCGATGAGTTCCGCGACCGGATGCAGGAGGAACTCGGCCGATTCCGGCGAGCCCCGCAGCCGTACGTGACGCCCGTCGCCTATCACAGCAAGAAATACTTTATGCTCGGCACCGTCGTGCAGAAGGGCGTCTTCCCCCTCGACCGGCCGCTGACGATCGTCGAGGCCGTCGCTCGCGCGCGTGGATTTGAAACCGGCGTCTCAGGCGGGATCGTGGTCGAAACGACCGATTTTGCCCACAGCTTCCTCGGCCGCGGCGGGCAGCACATGCCAGTCGACTTTGAACGGCTCTTTCTTCACGGCGACCTCAGCCAGAACGTTGCGCTGGAACCCGGCGACTATCTCTACTTCCCGGCGGCCGGCACCGGTGAAATCTACGTCTTGGGCGAAGTGAAGCAACCCGGCGCGGTCGCCTACGATATGGACACCAATGCGCTTTCCGCCATCGCTGCGCGCGGCGGATTCACGGAGCGCGCCTGGACCGGGCGCGTGCTCGTTGTGAGGGGTTCGCTCAATCATCCGCAAACATTCAAGGTGGACATCAGCGGCGTCATCGCGGGCAACGCGAGCAATGTCGGCCTTCAACCCGGTGACATCGTCTATGTCGGCAGCCGCCCGTGGATCCGCGCCGAGGAGCTTCTCGACCGCGCGGCCTCCGCCTTCGTGGAATCCGCAGTGGTCACTTGGACCGGCATCCACGTCGGTCCGAACTCGGGCGCAGCCGCCACCTCCATCTCTCCATGAAGCCCATACGATTCTTCCACGTGGTCCGTGCGGCCTTGGCCGCGGGGGTTCTCGTCCTGGCCGCCTGCAATAATTTGCCCCAGCCCGGCTCGGCGCGCTCGGAGGCTCCGCCCGCCGCGCTTCAGCCGGTCGCAGCCTCAAGTTTGGCGAGCCCCGCGCCGGCGCCCTCACTCGACCCGGCCCTCCTTAACGCACCTTCCGAGGCCTATCGGCTGGGACCCGGGGACCGCCTTGAGATCGAGTTGATGGGAGATCCGGCCACCCGCGCCACGACAGTCGTGGGCCCCGACGGCCGCATCTACTACTACCTGCTGCCCGGAATCGACGTATGGGGTATGACGCTCGTGCAGGTGCGCGACCGACTCGTCTCCGAGCTTCAACGGTACGTGCGCCAGAAACCGGTGCTCTCATTGACGCTGCGCGCCGCCGAAAGCCAGCGGGTATGGGTGCTGGGCCGCGTCAACAGCCCCGGTGTCTATACGCTGGCCGGCCCCACCACACTGCTCGAGGCGATCTCCCAAGCAGGCGGCCTCTCGTCGGCCTCACCCTTCGCCTCCCTCGCGGCTAGCCTCGGAATCAGCAGTCCGGCGGGCTCCACCGCTGAGGCCGCCGATCTCGGCCGCGCCTTTGTGATACGCAAGGGCGCGCTGGTGCCGGTCGATTTCACCCGTCTCCTGCGCGAAGGCGATCTAAGCCAGAACATCTATGTGCAGCCAGGCGACTTTGTTTTCCTGCCGTCGACGCGCGTGCCCGAAGTGCACGTGCTGGGTGCCGTCGTCCAGCCGCGCTCGGAGCGGATGCCCAATACGCTGACCGTGGTCCAGGCGATCGCCCTTGCCGGCGGTGCGTTTCCGGACGCCTGCCTTTCGAATGTCGCGATTCTGCGCGGCTCCCTCGCCCATCCGGACATAGCCATCATTCCCGTCAACGAGGTGCTGCACGGCCGCTCACCCGATGTCCGCCTGGAGCCAGGCGACATTGTTTATGTGCCGTATACGCCCTACCGCACACTTCTGCGCTATACCAATCTGATCCTAGATACGTTCGTCCGCACAGTCGGGGTCAACGAGGGAGCGCATGCCGTTTCGAGCAATTCGGCCTCCGTGGGCGTTAACGTCTCGGTCACCCCGTAACCCGCCGGCCTCAAGTCGCCGCGGCTGCGGGATGAGCAGCGCCATTCACGGGAAGATCGATCAGAAATTCGGTCCCCAGGTTGCGCCCGGGGCTGACCGCGGTGATGGCCCCCCCGTGGAGCTCAACCAGCATGCGGGAGATGGCGAGACCCAGCCCTAGGCCGCCAAAGCGATGGGAGCCGCCCGCCGCATGGTCTCCCTGGGCGAACGCCTCGAAGATCCGGGCGATCTCGTCCGACGTCATGCCAATTCCTGTGTCGATCACGCGCACTTCGAAGCGGCCCGGGCGACGGCATGAATTTGTCTCGATCGTTACCATGCCGCCCGTCGCTGTGAATTTCACCGCGTTCTTGATGACATTCCAAAGAACCTGCTTCACCCGGATCTCGTCGCCCATGATGGGCGGGACATTTTCCTCGATCTTCAACTCGAGGCGCAGCCCCTTCTCGTCCAAGTCCGGACGCACCATGGCAAGCGCGTCCTTAAGCACCGCGTTGAAGGCAAACGGCTTCACATCGAGCACCAGCTTGCCTCGGGCGATCCTCGTGAGGTCCAGCAGATCATCGATCAGGCGCGCCTCGAGCGCGACATTCTCCGCGATCATCTCGAAGTTCGCTCGCACCTCCTCGGAAAGTTCGGTGTTCGTCGCCGCATCGCTTGCGAGCAGCAGCACCGGATTCAACGGAGTCCGCAGTTCGTGCGACAGCCGGGCGAGGAAGTCATCCTTCGCCCGCGACGCAGCCAGGGCTCGGTCTCGCGCGAGAGACAATTCCTCGTTCAGCAGCGTGAGGTCGGCGGTGCGCTCGCGCACCCTCGCTTCGAGATCATTGTTGATCCGCTTGAGAGCCTCCTCGGCCTTCTCCCGGTGCGAGATTTCCTGCTCGAGAGCCCGGTTGGTGACGCCCAGGGCGCGTGTCTTGCGGAACAAGTCGACAAAGACGGCGATTTTCGACTTCAGGATCTGCGAATTGATCGGCTTGGTCAGATAGTCGACCGCGCCGGTGCCGTAGCCTTCCAATATGTCCTTGTCCTCTTGGAAATACGCCGTGAGGAAGATGATCGGAATATGCGCGGTGCGCTTGCGCTGCTTGATCAGGCTGGCGAGCTCGATGCCGCTCATTTCGGGCATCTGAATATCGAGGACAATGACGGCGAATTCCCCATCCAGCAGCGCGCTCAGCGCCCGCTCCGCCGTCAGGGCCCGAACGAGATTGTGCTCCGGGCATTGGAGGACGCTTTCCAGAACGTCGAGATTTCTCACCTCGTCGTCCACCAGAAGAATGTTGACGGCCGCCTGAACCGCGCGCGCCACCAGCGGGGTGACGGGTGGTTCTTCGGAGGCGGCCATTAGGAGGGGATCCTCGGAACTCAGCGATAGAGCCATACGCGGAGGAGCGAAAGCAGCTCGTTGGTGTTTACGGGCTTCGCGATATAGTCGGAAGCGCCGGCGGCGAGGCACTTTTCCCGGTCACCCTTCATCGCCTTCGCGGTGAGCGCGAGAATCGGCAGGGCGCCAAAGTCCGGATTTTTGCGGATCTCCCGGATCGTCTGATAGCCATCCATCTCGGGCATCATGATATCCATGAGGACGACGCCGATATCTCTCTGCGCGTTGATCAGTTCGATGGCCTGCCGGCCGTTGGTTGCGCTGATCACATCCATTTCCTGGTTTTCCAGCATGGTGGTGAGGGCAAAGATGTTTCGCGCATCGTCGTCGACCACAAGCACCTTGCGTCCCTTGAGCACGTGATTGGAAGCGTGCAGATGGTCGAGCATCTTTTGCTTGGCCGGAGGAAGCTCCGAGACGACCCGGTGAAGGAAGAGCGCGGTCTCGTCGAAGAGACGCTCCGGAGACTGGACGTCCTTGACCAGGATGCTCTTGGCCATCGCCCGAAGCTCGGTCTCCTCCTCCCGGCTGAGATCCTTGCCGGTAAAGATCACGATTGGAATATCGCGCAAGGTAGGCTCGTCCTGAATCTTCTTGAGCAGCTCGAATCCCGTCATGTCCGGAAGCTTGAGGTCCAGGACGCAGCAATCAAAGGGCTGGTCGAGCAGCTTCTCGAGCGCGCCCGCCCCGGTCGAGGCGGTGACGATCTCGATATCGGAGTGCGCCAGGAGTTCGACAATGCTCGTCGCCTCGATCTCGTTGTCCTCGACCACCAGAAGCCGGCGGGCGCCCGGCTCCACAAATTTCCTGATGCGGTCGAAGCAGACCTCCAAGCCCTCGGTGGTCGACGGCTTCACCAAATAGGAGAAGGCACCGTGGGCGAGCGCGTGCGAACGCTCTTCCTCGACGGAGATGATCTGCACCGGAATATGGCGGGTGGCCGAATTCAACTTGAGGTTGTTCAGCACCGTCCAGCCCAGCATGTCGGGAAGAAAGATATCGAGCGTAATGGCCGTCGGCTGGTACTGGCGCGCGAGCGCAAGCGCGGTGTTGCCGCGGTTGGCGGCGATCGCCTTGAATCCCTTGTCCCGCGCAAGCCCCACCAGCACCCGGGCGTAGTGAGGATCGTCCTCGACGATCAGGAGCGTCTGGTCCCCTGAGGAGATCTGCTCGCGATCGTCCTGGACGATCTCTTCGCGGGGGGCGGGCAGGACGATCGGCCCGGCCGGGGCGCTCTGTCGGCTCTTGTCGCCGGCCGGCTCGTTGTAGAAGGAGGGCAGATACAGGGTGAAGGTGCTCCCCTGCCCCGGCAGGCTGCTGAGGCGAATCTCTCCGCCCAGAAGCGTTGCCAGTTCACGCGAGATTGCGAGACCGAGCCCCGTGCCGCCGTACTTGCGGCTCGTTCCCGCGTCGGCCTGTTGAAAGGCCTCGAAGATCAGTTTCTGCTTTTCCGGAGCGATCCCGATGCCGGTGTCGCTGATGCCGAACGAAATGACCTGGGGGGCGCGCGTGAGCACGGGATGGCCTGTCGTCCATCCATTTGGCGCCACCTGAATTTTCACACCCACCTGGCCTTGGGCCGTGAATTTGAAGGCGTTGGAGAGGAGATTCTTGAGAATCTGCTGCAAGCGTTTCGGGTCGGTCGTCATGACCCGCGGCAGGCTCATCGAGAAATCGACATTGAAAGGAAGGTTCTTGGTGTCCGCCACGTGCCGGAAATTGCGTTCGATCGAATCCCGGAGGGACGCAAAGCTGATCTCCTCCGCGTCGACGGTGACGGTGCCGGACTCGATCTTGGAAAGATCCAGAATATCCGTGATCAGATTGAGAAGGTCGGAGCCAGCGGAATGGATATTGCGCGCGAATTCCACCTGCTTGGTGGTCAGATTTCCTCCGCCGTTGTCGGCAAGCTGCTGGCCCAGCACGAGGATCGAATTGAGCGGCGTGCGGAGCTCGTGCGACATGTTGGCGAGGAATTCCGATTTGTACTTTGAAGTGAGCGCCAGCTCGGTCGCCTGCGCCTCCAACGCCCGGCGGGCCTGCTCAACCTCGCTGTTCTTCCGCTCGACCTCCGCGTTCTGATCTGCCAGCTGGCGCGCCTTCTGCGCCAGCTCTTCATTGGTCTGCTGCAGCTCCTTCTGCTGGGATTGAAGTTCTCCGGTCAGCTGCTGGGATTGCTGGAGAAGGCCCTCGGTGCGCATCGTCGCCTCGATCGTGTTCAGCACGACGCCGATCGACTGGGTCAATTGCTCGAGGAAGGAGATATGCGTGACGCTGAAAGCGTGGATCGACGCGAGCTCGATTACGGCCTTGGTCTGGCCCTCGAAGAGCACGGGAAGAACAACGATGCTCGCGGGCGCGGCCTCACCCAGGCTGGACTGGATCCGCGTGTAGCCGCCGGGCACCTCGTTGAGCAGTATCCGCTGCTTCTCAAGCGCGCACTGTCCCACGAGGCCTTCGCCGATTCGGATGCGATCCGGATGAACTCCGCGCTGGGCATAGCCCGCCAGGAGCCTGAGCGTCGGAAGCTCATTCTCGTCGGCGTCCATCTGATAGATCGTTCCTTGCTGGGCGTCGACCAGCGGCGCCAGCTCGGACAGGAGCATCTTGCCGACCGTGAACAGATCGCGCTGCCCTTGGAGCATGCGCGTGAATTTTGCCAGATTGGTCTTGAGCCAGTCCTGCTCCTGGTTGGTCTCCGTCGTGACGCGGAGATTGTAGATCATCGTGTTGATGTTGTCCTTCAGCTCGGCCACTTCGCCGCGAGCATCGACCTGAATGGACCGGGTGAGATCGCCCTTCGTCACCGCGGTGGCCACTTCGGCGATCGCCCGCACCTGAGTCGTCAGATTCGCCGCGAGCAAATTCACGTTGCCGGTGAGATCCTTCCAGGTGCCGGCGGCGCCTGGCACGTGGGCCTGGCCGCCGAGGCGGCCCTCGACACCTACTTCGCGGGCGACATTGGTCACCTGCTCGGCAAAGGTCGCCAGCGTATCGGTCATGTTGTTGATCGTCTCGGCCAACGCGGCGACTTCGCCCTTCGCCTCAACGGTCAGCTTCTGGCGCAGATTCCCGTTGGCCACCGCCGTCACCACCTTGACGATGCCGCGGACCTGGTCGGTGAGGTTGGCCGCCATGACGTTGACCGAATCGGTGAGATCCTTCCATGTGCCGGCCACGCCCTGCACCTGCGCCTGGCCGCCCAGCTTGCCCTCCGTTCCCACTTCGCGCGCCACCCGCGTCACTTCCGCCGCGAAGGCGTTGAGCTGGTCGACCATGGTGTTGATCGTGTTCTTCAGCTCCAGGATTTCTCCTTTCACGTCGACGGTGATCTTGCGCGAAAGATCGCCGCGCGCCACCGCCGTCGTTACTTCCGCGATATTGCGCACTTGGGCCGTCAAATTGGCGCCCATGGCGTTGACCGAGTCCGTCAGATCCTTCCACGTGCCCGCCACGCCAGGCACCACCGCCTGAACGCCCAGCCGCCCCTCGGTGCCCACCTCGCGCGCCACGCGCGTCACTTCCGAGGCGAACGAACGGAGCTGCTCGACCATGGTGTTGATCGTTTCTTTCAGCTGCAGAATCTCTCCGCGGACGTCGACGGTGATCTTGCGCGAAAGGTCGCCGCTCGCCACCGCGATCGTCACTTCCGCGATATTGCGCACCTGTGTGGTCAGGTTGTTCGCCATCGAATTGACGTTGTCGGTCAAATCCTTCCACGTGCCAGCCACCCCCGGCACCTCGGCCTGGCCGCCGAGCTTGCCCTCGGTGCCCACCTCGCGCGCCACGCGCGTCACCTCCGAGGCGAACGCGTTGAGCTGATCGACCATGGTGTTGATCGTGTTCTTCAGCTCCAGGATTTCTCCCTTCACATCGACCGTGATCTTGCGCGAAAGGTCCCCCAGCGCCACCGCCGTCGTGACGTCCGCGATGTTGCGCACCTGGGTGGTCAGGTTGTTCGCCATCGAATTCACATTATCGGTCAAATCCTTCCACGTGCCGGCCACGCCCTGCACCTGCGCCTGGCCGCCGAGCTTGCCCTCGGTGCCCACCTCGCGCGCCACACGGCTGACCTCGGAGGCGAATCCATTGAGCTGGTCGACCATCGTGTTGATCGTGTTCTTCAGCGCCAGAATCTCTCCCTTCACGTTCACCGTGATCTTGCGCGAGAGATCGCCGCGCGCCACCGCCGTCGTCACCTCCGCGATATTGCGCACCTGCGAGGTGAGATTGGTCGCCATGGCGTTCACCGAGTCGGTCAAGTCCTTCCACGTGCCAGCCACGCCAGGCACCTGCGCCTGGCCGCCGAGTTCGCCTTCCGTTCCGACTTCGCGCGCCACGCGCGTCACTTCCGCCGCGAATCCGTTGAGCTGATCGACCATGGTGTTGATCGTGTTCTTCAGCTCCAGGATTTCTCCCTTCACGTCGACGGTGATCTTGCGCGAGAGATCGCCGCGCGCCACCGCCGTCGCCACCTCGGCGATATTGCGCACCTGGCCAGTCAGGTTGGCCGCCATCAGGTTCACGTTGTTGGTTAAATCCTTCCACGTGCCGGCGACGCCCTGCACCTGCGCCTGGCCGCCGAGCTTGCCCTCCGTTCCGACTTCGCGCGCCACGCGGCTGACCTCGGAGGCGAACGCGTTCAGCCGGTCCACCATGGTGTTGATCGTTTCCTTCAGCTGCAGGATCTCGCCTTTGACGTCGACCGTGATCTTGCGCGAGAGATCGCCGAGAGCCACCGCGGTCGTGACGTCCGCGATATTGCGCACCTGCGTCGTCAGGTTGTTCGCCATCGAATTCACGTTATCGGTCAAATCTTTCCAAGTGCCGGCCACGCCAGGCACCTGCGCCTGGCCGCCCAGCTTGCCTTCCGTTCCCACTTCGCGCGCCACGCGCGTCACTTCCGCGGCGAACCCGTTGAGCTGGTCGACCATGGTGTTGATCGTGTCCTTCAGCTCGAGGATCTCCCCGCGCACGTCGACGGTGATCTTGCGCGAGAGGTCGCCCTTGGCGACCGCAGTGGTGACGTCGGCAATGTTGCGCACCTGACCGGTCAGATTGGCCGCCATCAGGTTCACATTGTCGGTCAAATCCTTCCACGTGCCGGCGACCCCGGGCACCTGCGCCTGGCCGCCCAGCTTGCCCTCCGTTCCCACTTCGCGCGCCACGCGCGTTACTTCCGAGGCAAACCCGTTGAGCTGATCGACCATGGTGTTGATCGTGTTCTTCAACTCCAAGATCTCGCCCTTCACGTCGACCGTGATCTTGCGGGATAGGTTGCCTTTGGCCACCGCCGTCGTCACCTCCGCGATATTGCGCACCTGGCCGGTCAGATTGGCCGCCATCAGGTTCACATTGTCGGTCAAATCCTTCCACGTGCCGGCGACTCCGGGCACCTGCGCCTGGCCGCCCAGCTTGCCCTCGGTGCCCACGTCGCGCGCCACGCGCGTCACGTCCGCTGCGAACGCCCGCAGATGGTC
>Ga0302325_10028034_pt1 | contig 11662 bp, 13 predicted proteins | sample Palsa_T0_2_FD_201948 | JGI IMG/M metagenome (GOLD analysis project Ga0302325, IMG submission 201948) | Peat permafrost microbial communities from Stordalen Mire near Abisko, Sweden - Palsa_T0_2 | ecosystem: Environmental > Terrestrial > Soil > Palsa > Peat permafrost | place: Sweden: Abisko... | reverse complement strand
CGGTCGCGGTCGCGGTCGCGGTCGCGGGGGAAGGCGCGGGCGGGTGCGGGTACGGCCGAGCGTGCGGGTGCGGGCGTCTTCGCGGGTGCGGGTGCGTGCGAGGTCAGCGGTCAGCATCGGGTCGGGGCAGGTCGCCAGCCGCTCGCCGGGAAAGTCCGGGAGATGACGCTCACTCGAAAAAAACCGGACCTATGGAACATCGGGCCGGTTATAACCCAATGCCGCGTAGTTCGCGCCTGGGCTGGGCAGCTCAAGGTCCCGCACAACCCTCCACCGTCCGTTGTTCCGGCTCATCCTGGCCCGCTCACACCACCAACCCCACCCGCCGCTCCGATATCGCTCGGGTATTCTATGGGTGTGACACCCTACCCATTCTATCGAGTAGGGTGTCACATCCATGCGCTGGCCAGTCAATTACCGCCGCAAGTAATGGTGCGGACGAGGAGAAGGTGACGCATGCGGGCGCCTTCGCAGCGGCAAGGCCACCCTCGACATCGCCCACCCTTGCTGCGCTCGGAGGTTGACACCCTCGCCGAAGCGCCAACTACGTGGCCTTGGGTCCCATCCGGCAGGGAGGATGTTCCGTAGGGTCGGCTGGCTGCGCGTCACGCTGGCCCCCACGGACCCCGATGGCCCCCTGCAAGCCCTTGGTTTCGCGGTTGGAGCTGCCGCGGCTGATCGTCGTGCTTCCCGGCTGCTGTGTTCCAGGCCGCGGGACCCCGCCACCGCTAACCACCCGGGCGAAGGTAACTAGACACAGCACTAGTTCCATGATGGCGGCGGTTCGGAGAGCAGACCCACCGATGGAGACCCACCGATGGCGGACTCGACTACTTGACCGGTGTTCTGGGTTCCGCGGGCCGGACCGAGACAGGGACAGCTCCAGGGGCCCGTCATCGGGGGTCCTCGGAGGCAGCAGCCTCGGTCGGGTGGGTCGGTGGGCTTCACTATCCGGCCACCAGCGGAATCTCAGGTTCGCAAGCATTGGCTTCGTGCACACTTCGCTTAGTTTCCTGAATCCGGGAGTCAGCCGCCGCCCATAGATAATCGACGTCGCCAGTGACTTCCGTTCCTTTCTGGAGGTATTCGCTGGTCAGGCCGCTGGTGCGCGCTCCGACCGGAAATGGCCCTAGGCGGGATTCACCGGAAGATTGGCGGCAAGGGTGCTGCGGCAGGGCGACCGGGACCTGTCGGCCCGCCGAGTCCGCGGGCCAGGGGAGGCGGGCCAGCCCCCGATCGCGAACCGTATAAATTACGCCTTTCCTATCGGCTCGCGTGTCCGCGTGAGCTTTCACGACAGGAAGGTCATCCTCGGCAAAATCCGATTCGAACGTTAAATCCCCCTCGCCCGTTACACCCGATTTCTTGGACCGCCTGTGACCAAGTAGTTATGGTGACTCTGACGATTCTCTGGTAAACCGGTGGAGCTAGTCAGACGTCTCCCAATGCAGGAGGTCAACGCGAACGGGGCGGGAACGTGGGTGGCGTGCCGTGCTCGCATGGCGCCACCAACGAGGGGTGGGTATTGCATGTCTGGTAGCGCCATCATTCGTGGTCTGCACACTCGTCAGGCCACGATGCGTATTTCCATTTGGACTAAGGACTATGTGCGCAAAGCTGCTATTGCGGACCTCGGCTGTGCTGCAGCCGGAGTTTTCGCGGCAGCCTATCTTCGCTTCGGACAGAACGTCACCAGAACCTATGTAGCGCTGAGTCTTGCGCTGCCGGTGCTCTGGCTTGCTGCACTTTGGCTGGCCAGAGCGTATGATGTCCGCTTTATCGGGATCGGCTCGGATGAATTCCGTAAGATCCTGAACGCCGGAGTGAGCCTCATCGCCGTGGTGGCGATTTTCTCGTACGCGGTCAATAGCGAATTGTCTCGCGGTTACTTGCTCATCGCCCTTCCCTGCGTCACGGTTTTTAACCTGGTGGCCAGATATGCGATGCGCAAGCGACTGCATAGAGTGCGAACGTATGGCCGCTGCATGCACAGCGTGGTGGCGGTGGGCCATGAGTCGGCCGTTACCGGTCTGATAACCGAGCTCCGCAGAGATCCGTACCACGGGCTGACGGTAGTCGCTACTTGCCTGGCGCAGTCGTCAGAATTCACCGAGGTCGCTGGGGTGCCAGTATGCGGCGGGCTCGACGACGTCACGGCCGCCGTGCGCAACTTTGGCGCGGATACGGTCGCCGTGCTCGCCTGCCCGGAAATGGACGGTATCAAGCTCAGAGGCCTCGCCTGGGAGCTAGAGAAGACCGGCACGGACCTGTGCGTCTCGCCGGCGTTGCTTGACGTGGCCGGTCCGCGGACGACGATCAGGCCGACGGCCGGACTAACCCTGCTCCATGTAGATCACCCCCAACTGGCTGGTGCCCGGCTAGTCCTCAAAGGCCTGTTCGATCGATGCGCGGCCGCACTGATACTGATCCTTCTCGCCCCGCTATTTGTCGTCCTGTCGGCGGCCATCCGGCTCTCCGATCGTGGTCCGGCGCTTTTTACGCAGGTCAGGGTCGGCAAGGACGGCCGCATGTTCAGGATTTACAAATTTCGCACGATGGTGGTCGACGCTGAGCAGCGCCGAATGCACTTGCTCGTTAGCAACGACACGGACGGTGTTCTCTTCAAGCTGCGCCGGGATCCCCGCGTGACCGCGGTGGGAATGCATCTGCGGCGCTGGTCCATCGACGAACTGCCACAGCTTATCAACGTCCTTCTCGGCGATATGTCATTGGTGGGCCCACGCCCCGCTCTTCCGGATGAGACGGCGCAATATGCCGAGCATGTCCGTCGTCGGCTAGTCGTCAAGCCGGGGCTCACTGGCCTCTGGCAGGTAAACGGCCGATCGGATCTGTCTTGGGATGAATCGGTAAGACTCGACCTGAGGTATGTCGAAAACTGGTCGTTTGTTCTCGACCTGCAGATTATGTGGAAGACGATTTCGGTGCTCCTGCGAGGGTTGGGAGCTTACTAGTAGATATTCGCGGCTATGACACTATCGTCGAACCCGGAATTGGGCTTTTCGTGACTCTTGCTCTGAAGTCTCAGAACTGCGCTCTGCCGACAACCCCGTCACAGAGTCGTGCCGGAAGCGACTGTTCGCTTTTACCTAGGAGGGTGGGTGATGAGGATGCGTGAGCAAGACGTTGATACCCAGGACATCGCGCGGCTGGTGCGCGGCGCCGCCGACGGGGATCGGCGGGCCTGGGAGCGCCTGGTCGATCAGTACGCCAGGCTCATATGGTCTATTACCGCGGACTTCAAGCTGATAGAGAGTGACGCGGCTGACGTCGCCCAGACCACGTGGCTGCGCCTGCTCGAGCACATCGACCGAATCGAATACCCCGATCGCGTGGGTTCCTGGCTAGCGGCGACAGCACGGAACGAGTGCCTGCGCAGCCTAGCCGCACGCAAGAGGGTCGTCCCGACCCAAGATGATGAGATCCTCACCGGCGTGGTCGCCGCCGGGCCCGAGGTTGATGAACGCATTCTCGCCGACGAGCGTGCCCAGGTCGTTCGTGACGCCTTGTCCTGCCTTCCGGGGCGCTGGCAGCATCTCCTCGAACTGCTCATGGCCGACCCGCCAGCTTCCTACGCCGAGATATCCGATGAGCTGGGACTGCCAGTCGGCAGCATCGGTCCCACCCGAGGGCGGTGCCTGGCTCAGTTGCGGGTACTTCTGCAGGCCTCCTGAGCCAGCCAGGCCCTCGGCCGCCGGATCCGGGTCGAGGTGGTCTCTCCCGAGCACGCGCGGACGGAACTCGGCCAGCCAATGCCCCCGTTCGCGGCCGAACGCACTCTGCGCCAGTGGACCGCAGGCAATGGCATCCCGGCCCCGATCTCGGCACCCTGGGCTACCACCCAGCCCGGTATCGGAAATATAGCTATTGAAACCGCAAACTGAAGAAACTCGTCATATGCGAAGAATGGCCGACTCGCCCCGATAGGTAACTTAACTTATTCCTCAGGGCGAGTACTTTGTGTAAACCGAGAGGCGGCTGGCCGCGTCTTAATATCGACAGATGTCAGCGTCGCACAGGATCCGGGGCGGAATGCCCACGATGCGGCCGCTCGGGGACTACGACGAAAAGAGAGGAACGCGACCCATGCACCTATTTTTCTTGGCAGCCTCGGCTACCGCGCAGAATGATCTTAGGACCATTCGTTTAAGGACACGCCGCTATAGCCCCGAGTCATGCCGCAGTAGGTTGCGGATCGCCTGGGCCGGTACAGCAGGCGGGATCTCCGCGGTCATCTCTGCCAGCGACCCCGCCAAGAGGGGTACAAGTGACCGAGACTCTTTCGCGCGCAACGATCGTCGAGCTTCCGTCTGGCCACGTACCAGCTACGGACGTCTCCGGTTGTCGTCCGCTGGATGTGCTGATCGTGACCTCTGAAGCTCCACCCATCGTCTCCGGGATCTCTACCTGCATCGATCGGCTGGCCACCGGCCTTGCCCAGCGGGGACATCGCATCAGGGTGCTTTCTTCTACCCAAATTCCGCAGGTTGTCGTCGGCGAGTGGCGCCTGTCGTCCTTTCTGGCCTACTGGCCGCGAATATCCCGCGATCTGAGGAATTTCGATGTGGCAAACGTGCACGGGCCGGTGTCGACCATGAGCGACGCCTTCCTTCGCCTCTCAAATCTTGTCCCATCACACGCTCGTCCAGCGATTGCATATACTCATCATTCGCCGATTGATATCCCCGGTACGAGCCGTATGTCGGCCCGGTACAACAAGCTCCATGAATCCCTCGCTCTGCGCGCAGACCGGATCGTGACGAGCAGCCAGTACTACGCGACGCGGCACCGCAGCAGGTACGTACCTTTGGTACGGGCAATTCCATGGGGCGTGGATACCCGAACATCGTCGCAGGCTTTCGTGCCACGCTCTGCTGAGAAGCTCCGGGCGCTATTCGTCGGGCAGATGCGGCCATACAAGGGTGTGGAGACTCTGCTCGCCACGGTCGCGCGCCGGCCCCGGCTAGAGCTGACCCTCGTCGACTCGCCGCCGTTCGCTGCCGTTACGCCCGCATCAACGGACTCGTCATCTTGCCGGTATTGGACGAGCAAGACCGCCGTCAGCGAGGTTCGCATGCGTCGGAACTCGATCTCCAGCCGACAAAATTCGATGTGATCAGGTTAGGATCTAGGACGCGCTATGTTTCAACTTAGAGATGAGCCAGACCCTATGCAAGTAAGACTTATCGACCCAGCCGAACTGGGCTCAGTTGAGGTTGCCGCGTGGCACGCCATGCAGCGGGCCACGCCGTCTCTGCTCAATCCTTTTTTGTCAGCTGAGTTCGCAATGGCTGTCGGTGGCTTCCGGCCCGACGCCCGTGTCGCTGTTCTAACGAAAGATCACTCTATAACGGGGTTCTTTCCGTTCGAACGGCGACGGTTTAGCGTGGGTGTGCCGATCTGCGGCTGGCTGTCCCCATGCCAAGGCATCATCCATGCGCCGGGAGCTGACTGGGATACGCGGGAGCTCCTGAAGGGATCCCGGCTGTCAGCCTGGCATTTTGATAATCTGATCGTCGACCAGCAGCCGTTTAAGCCTTACCATGCAGCTACGGCACCCTCGCCGATAATTGACCTGGCTGACGGCTTTGATTCTTACTATGCAAAGCTCCAGACGAATTCACCACGCTTCTGCAAGGAACTCGCCCGCAAGACTCGCAAGCTCGGGCGCGAAGCCGGTGATCTCCGCATCGTAAGTGATTCACGCGATACCAGCATGCTGCGCACACTCATCGCCTGGAAGTCAGATCAGTACCGCAGGACGAGTCACGTCGACCGTTTTGAGCGGCCCTGGGTCGTCGGACTCCTCGAAGCCCTCCTGGCCGCTGATAGCGACTATCTCAGTGGGATGCTGTCCGTCCTATACGCGGGTGACCAGCCTGTTGCGGGCCAATTCGGTCTGCGCACCGGGAACCTCCTTGTCGGCTGGTTCACGGCATACGACATTCGCTTCCGCGAGTACTCTCCTGGGCTGATCCAACTCATGCAGACGGCAGAGAAACTTGCCGCGACTGGGCTACAAGAGATCCACATGGGCAAGGGTGCCAAGAACTTTACCCAGCAACTGAAAAATGGTGACATCCCGCTCGCTGAAGGCATTGTGACCAGACGATCCTTGCTTGGCTCCGCGCATCGCCTCTATAACGCTTCCGCCCGGTGGTCCGTCCGCACCGTTCGTCACCATCCGGGTCTCCACCGTAATGCCGATCGGATACTCCGCCGCAGCGGCGTTTCTCGCCTGACCTATGGCCGGATGTGACACGATCCCCGTAGTTTGACTGCTGGTTCGGCCACCGCGGCCCGGAGAAAGGGAGAACTTTCACCCATCGGGCGCGCACTACCTTGGCCCAGCTCAGGCTAGACTAATATACTGGTTTTCAGTATATTAGTGTCGTGGCAGCCAAGCCGATGACCGGACAGGCGTTCTTCGTGCTCACCGCGCTGGCGGATGAGCCGCGGCATGGGTACGGCATCGTGGGTGAGGTGGCCGAGCTGTCGGGCGGCCGGGTCCGGCTGAAGATCGGCAGCCTCTACGGGGTGCTGGACCGGCTCGCCGCCGAGGGGCTGATCGAGCCTGACCGGGAAGAGGCGCACGACGGCCGGCTGCGCCGCTATTACCGGCTGACCCGGGACGGACGGGGCGCGCTGGCCGAGGAGGCCGAGCTTCGGGCCGCCACCGCCAGGGTGGTGCGGGTGAAGCTGGGTCTGGCTGGGGCTGAGGCAGCCGGATGAGCGGCGAGCTGGAGCGGCGTTACCGGCGGGTGCTGCGGCTGTTGCCGGGCTACTACCGGGCGCAGTGGGAACAGGACATGATCGGCGCCTTCCTGGACGGCTGGCTGACCGGCGACCCGGAGTCGGACGAGTACATCAGCAGGGTGGCCCGGCCAGGCTGGGCGGAGGTCACCAGCGTGGCCGGCCTGGCGGCCCGGCTGTACCTGGGCGGTGCAGGCGCTCCGCGCCGGTACTTCGCCTGGGGGCAGGCGGTGCGGCGTGCGGTGCTCGCCGTGCTGCTGGTGCACGCGGTGCTGGCCGTGGACATTCTGGTGTTCCTGGAGCGGGGCCGTCGTCTGGTCGGCTGGCTGCCCCCGCCCCCGGCCAGCCTGGTGATCGCCGCACCCGGCGGCGTCTGGGGCATGGCGTATTACCTGGCGAGCGTCGCCTGGATCGCGAGTTTCGTGACGCTGGCCGTCGGCCACTACCGCACCGCCCGGGTCCTAGCGGCACTGGCCATCGTCCCCGGCCTGGCCGCCTTGATCCAAGCCCAGCTCACCGGCATCATGCCGGCGCCGTTCGCGTCATGGCCCTTCTGGGTCCTGATCGACCTTGCCCCGGTCCTGGCCATGACCGCATTCCACCGGAACGCCCCGCCAGCCGTGCCCCTGCCCTGGCTGCTGGCCCTGCCCGCCGGCTACCTTCTGGTGTACGGGCCGCTGCTGGCGCTCCAGGCGACCGGCAACTCTGCCTGGCTGCCGGACTTCCCCGGGCTGTGCTGCATCCTGGTCAGCCTTGCCTGCCTCGCGCACGCACCCAGGGCCTGGTCCCGCCGGGCTGGCGGCACGGGGCCATGGTCGCTGACCTTGGTCTTGCTGGCTGCCGTCGCCGGGGCGTACCGGATAGTCACGCTCTCCTACTACCTGCACGACCCGCACCTGATCACTGTAAGCCTGACCGAACTGCTCATCGTGCTGGCCACCGTCGTGCTGGTCGCCCCCGACGCCGTCCGCGCCCAGACAGCAACGCCCGCACCACCGCCGTATCCCCGCGCCATGACTGCCTAGGGAGGACCCGGGACATGCTCTTCCAGCGCCCGACGCGCCCGCTGTCCGCCCTGGCCAGCGTCCTGGCCAGCGCCCTGGCCGTGGCCGGCCTCATGCTCGCCGCGGCCGGCTGCAGCCACGTCACCCCGCTCGGGCCGGACCCGTCGCCTGTGAGCCTGCCGCCGGCCCGCGATCTGGGGTCGCCGGTCATCATGCAAGTCATGCGCAGCCAGCCCGCCACTTCCGCGGGCGGGTGCCCGGCCGGCTCAGTCGCGCTCTTCGGGTCGGAGCCCGACGTGCCGCGGGTCGCCGGAGCGGCGTCCGTGGCCGTGCACGTCCAAGGGAGCACGGCCACCCCTGCCCCCCCAGCCACGCCGGCTACGCCTCCCGCGCCGGGGGTGGGCGTAGCGTGCTACCTTCCGGTCGGCAGGCCGGTAACGGTCACTTCCGCCGCGGTCTCCTCTGTCACGTCCTACCCGCAGCAGACGGGGCCCGCCGCATACGGATTCGTGGTCGCCTTTCCCTCCGCCGATGTCGCGGCGCTGACCGCGGTCATCAGGCAGGCCTATGACTCCGGCGATGCCCTCGGCATGAGCGTCGCCGGCAAGCTCTGGCAGGCCCCGCAAACACGACGCAAATTCAGCGCACTCCGGGCGGAACAGATCAACCTGCTCAGCAGGGAACAAGCTCTGCAGCTCTACCGCCTGCTGGTCCCGTCTGGCTGATCGCGGCTGCCTCCCTCGCGGCGCCCGCGGCTGCCCGGGTGCCTGTCTGCGTCTGTGCCGCGGGCCAGGTCCGGTTGCGTGACGGGGAACGCTGGTCAAGGCTGGTGCAGTGGGCTTCTTTCGCAAATCACCGGACCCCGAACCGGCGCCGCGCCGGGTACATCATCCGTGGAACCCGCCAGAGACGGAACTTCCTGGCATCGTGCCGATCGATACCCTGCACTTTGACCGGTCCGAGCAGGCCGCGGTAGCGATCATCGGGATAGCTGCCTACGCCAGGGGATTCGAATTCTTCCTGGCCCGCCGCATCCGGCCGGGCACTCCCGGCCTCGATCAAGACCCTACGCCGGACATGGTGAGGCGCAGGCGCAGGGAGCCGGAGGGCTTCCCGGTCAGCGTGCAGTTCTCCGATGGTCGCACGGCCATCAGCGGAAGACCACGCGGTGACTCTGAACCCATCGGGCCGCTCTTGCAATCGCGCGGTGGCGGTGGCACCTCGCACTCTCAGCTCTTGCGGTGGTGGGTGTGGCCGCTGCCCCCGGCCGGGCCGCTGGAGTTCATCTGCCAGTGGCCGGTGTACGGGATCGGCGAAACGCGGATCGGCATCGACGGACAACTGATCCTCGACGCCGCCCGCCGGAGCGTCCAGCTCTGGCCAGAAGATGACCCGGACGCCGCCCCATAGACCGCATAGACCGCACGGGCCTTCGTCGCTTCCTGCTTTCCCAGCGACCCGGGAGTGACGGCATGGCAATCAACGACGATGACATCACCAGCGAGCCGGCCAGTCTGCCCGGCGGCGCTGCGGAAGGATCCTCAAGGGGACAGTCGTTCGATCGTCCAGTTATCGCCTGCCCGCCGGTAGCGGATCCGGTCGTGTAGGCCGTCCGGTGATTCCTGCCAGAACTCGACGCGGTCGGGAAGCACCCGGAAGCCGCCCCAGCGCTGGGGACGGGGGAGATCGGTGCCGGCCGGGTCGCGGAGCTGGATGTCCTTCACCCGCTCCTCGAGGGCGGCCCGGTCGGCGATGACGCTGCTTTGGCAGGAGGCGGCGGCGTTGCGGCGGGTAGCCGCGGGGCGGGTACGCCAGTACTGGCTGGCTTCCTGTTCGCTTACCGGCTCGGCGGGTCCGGCCACGCGTACCTGGCGGTGGACCGGGCTGAGCCAGTGCAGGACGGCGGCTGCCTGGGGGTTGGCGGCCAGCTCGGCACCCTTGTCGCTGGTGAGGTCGGTGAAGAAGGTCAGTCCCCGCTGCAGGCCGCGAAGTATCACTATCCGTGCCGCCGGGATGCCGTCGGCGGTCGCGGTCGCGATGGTCATGGCTTCAGGCATCGGCTCGCCCGCACGGCGGGCGGCATCGAGCCATGCCGCGAGTTGCCGCAGCGGATCGGCGTCCAGGTCTGTGACGTCCACCCGGTCAGTATCGCCTCACCTGACGGCCGGTGGATTTGCCGGCTCACTAGAGTGGACGGAAATCTTGCCGCTCTTCAACGGGCGCGGCCCGAGGCAGAGAAACGATGATGTGCGCTATGCCCACAGATGATGTGATACCTGCCGTTATGCCGGGGTCCCGGCCCTCCCATCACTCCGGGCCGGGCTATGTGGCGAACCCCAAAGCGCCCGACTTCGAGCTGGACGCGCCGCTGAAAGACGCCGCGGCACGGTGGCTCGACCTTGTTCCCGCCGGACACCGCCATGACGCCCGGGAATCAGCGAAGGATGCTCTGGAGACGCTGCGGGAACACACGCGCAGCTGCCCGGGTCATCCGCTTGGGGCCCTGTGGGTGGCCCATCGCCACCTGAGGGATCCGGTGCCGGCGGTCCGGATCGCGTCGCTCGTGCTCGCCTCGGAGGCGCTGTGGTGGCTTGGGTATTTTGAGGATGCGCGCCGGGCCGCCCAGGCGGCGGCCGACGCCGATCCGGCGTCTGCCCAGGCGCTTTGGCGTCTCGCGGTCGCGCTGTACCGCCAGGGCCGGTTCGCCGACGCGGGCGAACCCCTCGACAACCTGCTGACATTGGCCGGCCGGTTCGCTCCTGCCTGGGCGCTACGCGGCCAGGTCAAGGTCTGGCTCGACGCGGGCAACCCTGACGCGGGGCGGCCCGACTTCGCCGCCGCGGCGGCGCTGACCTCCGGTTCGGGCACCTGGGTGGTGCCGTACCGGATGGCGCGTGCTGACTTCCAGGCGACGGCTGATGCAGAGATCAGGGTTCATGACTCCGAGACGGGCGGCTCAGCCGGCAGCCTTGCGGACGTGGTGCCGCTGCCGGACAAGTCGCGGGTCGAGCGCGGTGTAGATCCGGATCGCCGGTGGCATCTGGCAGGGCCAAGCACCGGGGGCGGCGATTCGGACAGTTTGTTTGGCGGGCTGGGTGGGGACTTCGCTGCGGGGGCACGCTCGCGCGTCTCCTTCGGGACGAGGTTCATTCTTTATCAGCGGAACATCGAGAACCTCTGCCAGGACAGGGCGGCCCTGCGTGAGGAGATCCGGAAGTCGGTGGCCGAGCTTTTCGACGCGGCCCTCGAGTCCCGCGCGGCGATCGCGATCAAGGGCGCGTCTGAGCAGCACGCCGAGGCGGCAAACGTCCCAGGGGATGAGGACGGCTAGTGCTCTATAAACCGGCCAGAACGATCGAGGCTCTCCGCCCACCAGCCGCCGCCTAGCGCTAGTCTGTGATGTCCATCCGGTCAGGATCAATCCTCTTGCCCGCAGCGCCTGGATGATGCGCCCGGGTGGCAGATCAAGCGCCGTGTTATGAGCAGCACGGCCGGGAGCAGCCAGATCACACTCCACCCGCCGTGGGCAACATTAGCCAGCACGACGGCGGCGATCCCGATGCCGGCCAGCGCGGCGATCAACGGCGGTGCCGCGCGCCCGGCCGGCGGCCGCAGCCGGAGGCTGGAGGGGGTGGCGCCCGTGGCCCGCGGTGCGGACCCGGCGGCGGGCAGATCGGCCAGAAGCTCCCGGAGTTCACCCCAGGTCCGCGCGGCCAGCGCCCGCCCGGTTCGCTCGTCGAGTTCCCCGGCCGTCAGCCTGCCCGCCTGGAAGTGTTCGCCCAGGTCCGACACGACCGCATCACGGTCGGCATCGGACGCCCTCATCGTAGCGGGAAAATAATTCTCAGTCATGGCGTTCACCGGGTTTTCGCCTTCCTGCCTTGTGT
>Ga0302325_10028031_pt1 | contig 11663 bp, 10 predicted proteins | sample Palsa_T0_2_FD_201948 | JGI IMG/M metagenome (GOLD analysis project Ga0302325, IMG submission 201948) | Peat permafrost microbial communities from Stordalen Mire near Abisko, Sweden - Palsa_T0_2 | ecosystem: Environmental > Terrestrial > Soil > Palsa > Peat permafrost | place: Sweden: Abisko... | reverse complement strand
GCTGTGCGTAGAACGTTTAGACCGGAATATCGTCGTCGCCGGCTCCGCCGGCGACCGGTGCGGGCTGGAAGTCCCCGCTGTCGATCGGGACGTCACTGCCCTGGGAAGCTCCGTTGCCCGTGAATCCGCCGCCGCTGGAGGCGTCGTCGCGCGAGCCGAGGAACTGCACCGAATCGGCAATGATATCGGTTGCCTGGCGTTTCGTGCCGTCCTGGCTCTCCCACTCGCGCCACTCCAACCGCCCGTCGATCGCGACGGGACGTCCCTTTGAGAGATATCGCGCGGCGTTCTCGCCCTGCGCGCCCCACACGGTGATGTTGAAGTAGTTGGGCTTGTCCTCCCACTCGCCGGTGCTGCCGTTCTTGCGTCGCGTGTTGCAGGCGATGCGCAGACTGCACACGGACATGCCGCTCGGCAGCGTGCGCAGCTCGGGGTCGGCGGTCAGGTTACCGGTCATCACGACTCGGTTGATGTTGGTGGCGGCCATGGTCTCGTTCCTTTCGTCTGGTTCCCCCGCTCGCGGGGGCTCGTCGGTCTGCTTCGATCGAGTCTAAAGCCGCCCCCGGGCGGGACTCTCGAATGGCTCGCCGGACCCCGCTTATTGCGAGGATTGCTTCGTCCGTGAAGAAGTCCTGAACACCTCATCCCAGTAGGGCGCGCTGATCCCGAAGCCGCGCGTATCGTCCTGGAAGTGGTGGCGCATGTGCCGCTCGCGCAGCATCCGTCCCAGCGGTCCGCGCGGGCGGAAGTGGTGCACGTAGTAGTGGATCATGTCGTACGCCAGATATCCGGCGAAGAACCCCGCCCCGAGCCCGGGTGCGTAACGCTCGCCGAAGATCACGTACAGGACCCCGAACACGATCGCCCCCAGCGGCATGCTTACCGCCGGCGGCATTACGAGCCGCAGCGGGTCGTTTGGGTGGTCGTGGTGGACGCCGTGGATAATCCAGTGCAGCCGCGCGCCGATCCCGTCCTGCGGCTCGAAGTGGAACACGATCCGGTGCAGCCAGTACTCGAACAGCGTCCACAGCGCGTACCCGCCGATCGCCAAACCCACCGTGCCGGCCGCGGTCGCGCTCGAGAGCTCCCAGACCGCGAGGACGAGCACCGAGGGCGCGAAGATCAGCACGGGCACCGCCGGGTGCACGCGCGAGAGAACGTCCAGCAGCTTGGATTCGAACATCGGCGGGGATGCCCGCAGCACGTCGGTCCTGTTCGCCGAGGAGTCGCTCATGTCTTCGGCCCAGGCCATAGGGGGGATTTTATTACCCGTTCGCGATTTGCGTAAGGACCGCGTCGTGGAGCGGCCACACAAGACCGCCGGATATTGCTCGCCGGCCCGCGATTCGCGCGCCGGCGGATGCCATGCCGCTTCGCGTAACCGCCGCGGCGCGAGATCTCGCGCCTACGCCGGCTCGCCGACCGTGGCCGCCGGCTCGTCGGCGGCGAGCTGGATCGCGGGCTCGCCGGTAGCGAGGGCGACCTCGGGCTCGGCTGCCGTCTCCGCCTCGCTACGCCGGCCGGCTCCCGCCGGGGCGAGCATGTCCGGGGCGTCCGGGGTGCCCGGCGCGAGCTTGACGACCCGGAAGCGCACGACATCGTCGGCGATCCGCAGTGTGCGGTTCAGGGTGTCGAGCAGCTCCGGCGTGGCGTGGAACTGCAGTAGGTGGTACTCGGCGCTCAACTTGTGATCGATCGGGTAGGCCAGCACCCGGTCGCCCCACTCGTCGTGGCGCAGCAGCTCGCCCTGCGCCTCGATCGCCTTGCTCGCGTCGGCGACGATCTTTGCTCGCGTCGTCTCCTCGGCCTGGGTGTCGAGCATGAGCACGAGGTCGTATGTGGGCGCGGGCAGGGTCATGTGACGGGTCGGGGAAGGTTAGCGGGTCTGTGCCTTCGCGCGGATGTCCGCCAGCTGCTCGTCGATCCAGGCGCCCGGGTCGCGGGACGTGACGATCTCGCGCAGGCCGCGAGCGCGGCGGGCGCGCTCGGAGGCTGACATCGTGAGCGCGGCGTAGATCGAGTTGGCGAGCTCCTGGATGTCGAACGGATTGACCGACAGCGCGTACTCGCCGAGCTCCTCGTGCGCGCCGGTGTTCTCTGACAGGATCGAGACCCCCTCGCGCTCGTTGACGAGCGGACCCTCCTTGGCCACCAGGTTCATGCCGTCGAACATCGCGTTGACGAGCAGTACGTCGTAGTGCTTGTACGCGGCCATCGCCTCCTCGAGGTCGTCACGCAGCTTCAGCTGGATCGGCATCCAGTCGGGCGTGCCGTGGCGGTGGTTGACTACCGCGACCAGCGCCTCGATCCGCTCGAGATACTCGGCGTACTCGGGCACGTCGGTCCGGGATGGCATCAGCTGGGCCATAAAGGTCACCCGCTCGGAGAACTCGGGGTGCTGGTCGAGGAACAGGTCGAACGCGGAGAATCCGCGCAGCACGTTCTTGCTCAGATCGGCTCGGTCCACGCGCAGGATCAGGAAGTCGCGGCGGCGGCGCAGCAGCTCGTCCTCGAACTTGCCCACGCGCTCGCTCTGCGCGAGCAGTCGCGTGGCGCGATGGTCGATCGGCAGTGGATAGGCCCGCACCCACACCTCGCGTGAGCCGAAGCGCACGAGGCCGCGCTCGAAGTCGACCTCGAGGTCCATCAGGTCCTGACAGCACTGCAGGAAGTTGCGCCGGTAGGAGCGCGTGTGAAAGCCGATGATGTCGTTCGCCAAGAGGCCCGTGTAGATCTCCTCGCGGATGCGCGAGGGCAGCACCCGCCAGGCGTCCGACTGCGTCCAGGGGATGTGGATGAAGTGGTGCAGGAACACGTCAGGGCGCGCGCGGCGTACGAGGTCGGGGAGCGTGTAGAGGTGGTAGTCGTGGACCATCACGACCGGCTCCCGCACTCCCTCGAGCTCCTCCACGACCGCGCGGGCGAGGTCCTCGTTGACGACGTTGTAGCCGAACTCGAACGCCTCGATCTCCTCGCGGCGGATGTCGGGCGCGTTCGACAGGTCCCACAGGTAGTGCTGGATAAACCACAGCATCGGATTGGCGAAGACGTTGTAGAAGCGGTCGTAGGCCTCCGGGTCTGAGACGACGAGCCGCACCTGGAACTCGCCCCCCGCCGGTGAGCGCACGGGGAAGGATCGCCCCGCGTTGGCGTGCGAGACCTCGGCGTCGTGCTCCGACATCGCCGAGGCGATCCAGATCGCTTCGCGGTGCGACGCCAGCCCCGTGAGCGCCGTCACCAGCCCGCCCGATCCGCGCTGCACCTCGCCGCCGGCGTGGAACGTGACCGGGCCCCGGTTGGACACCAGCACGAGGGGGGTCCTCGGTGCCGGCGCGGCGCTCATGACGTGTCCCTGCTAGAAGATAAAGAAGGAGATGTTGGGTATAAGAAAAACGGAGTGCGTGACACTATGGTTACACGCACCTCAAAAAGCTTATATGCACATCCACACCCCTTATGTGAACCCCATGCGCGGTCATGATTCGCGCAGCTCGTTGAAGATCCGCAGATAGTCCCGAAGGTAGCGCGGCATCAGGAAATGGGCGCGCACGTGCTCCTTGCCGCGGCGGCCGAGGAACTTCCCCAGAGCCGGGTCGCGCAGGATCTCGAGACTGCGCTCGGCGCACTGCTCGGCGGAGGAGACGAGGTAGCCGGTCACGCCGTCCTCGATCTGCAGGGGGATGCCGCCGACGTCGCCCCCGATGAACGGCTTCGCCTTCCAGATCGCCTCCGACACGGTCAGGCCAAAGCCCTCGCGTGTGGACTTCTGGATCAGGACGTCGGCGTGCGATTGGAACGCATTGACCTCGATCGCGCCGACGTTGTTGAAGTTGTTGAGGATATGCACGTCCGGGTCGCCGTCGGCGTGGGCGATCGTCGCGTTGAAGAAGTCCCAGCCCTCGGGGTCGTCCGAGGCCATCGACCCGACGAGCGCGAGCTGGACCTCCGGGAGCTCGGCCTTGACCGTGCGGTAGGCGTCGATCACGCCGAGAGGGTCCTTCCATGGGTCAAAGCGCGAGACCTGACAGAGCAGAGGCCGGTCGATGTCGATCCCGAACTGGCCGCAGACGAACGAGGCGTCCTCGGGCGAGAGCGCCATGTTCTTTGGCGTCAAAGGATCGATCGCGGGTGGCACGACGTTGACGTTGCCGAGCATCCCCGGAGGAACGTAGCTGGACATATGGAACAGCGACTGGGGGTAGTCGGCGATGTAGGGGAGCAGCTGGGCGATCGTCTGGGGGTTGGGGGTCGAGAGGTCGATGTGGCAGCGCCAGACCCAGCCCGCGGCCTTCTCCGGGACGAGCTTGTGCAGCGCCGCGGGTTGGGGATCGTGGACGAGGCACACGTCCCAGCCGCCGGACAGCTCGCGGGCATTCATCTCGTTGTAGCGCCGCCACGTGTCCCACTGCTCGGAGTCGAGGTCCTGGGGCGCGCCCTGGAGCGCGTTGTGCATCAGCTTGGTCGCGTTGAAGAACTCCTCGCGCCCGTAGATCACCTGCCACTCGCAGTCCAGGCCCACGTCGCGCATCAGGCCGACGAGCGTGTAGAGGATCTCTGAGACTCCCCCACCGAACGCTGTGGCTGAGATGTGCACGACGCGCTGGCCCTTCAGCGGCTCGGCGAGCTCGCGGATCTCCTCGATCAGCTCCTTGCCGCAGATGTGCGTGTAGTCGGCGAGCGTCTTGTGGCCTACGGCAACGGGTTGGAGCACGCCGGGACGATACATCGAGCGAGGGACCGAGAGCAGGGCTAAGGTCTCGGGGATGCTGAACGGCCGCCTATACCGTGCGACTTTCGTGCCGTTTGCGTGTGCGCTGGCGGTCGCCGCGTTCTCGCTGACCGCCCGCCCGCAGCCGCTGACCTCGACGCTGGCGCCCGACGCGTTCGAAGGCGCCCCCGCGTTCGCCGAACTGAAGAGCCTTGCGGCAGAGTTCCCCGACCGGCGCCCGGGGAGCACGGGTGACGACGGGCTCGCCAAACGCGTCGCCCACACGCTGGAAGGGCTCGGTGGGGCGGGGCACGGGGGCTTTCAGGTGCGGACCCGCCACTTCGAGGCGCAGACGATCGACGGCGAGCGGACGCTGAGCACGGTGATCGCGCAGCGGGCGGGGTCCAGCGGCGGCACGCCGATCGTGATCCTCGCCCACAGGGACGCCGCTGCGCGGGGAGCACAGGCCGAATTATCGGGGACGGCCGCGCTGCTGGAGCTGGCGCGCGTGTTCGCCTCGAGCGAGACGCAGCGCACGATTGTGCTCGTCTCGACCAGCGGTGGCAGCGGCGGGGACGGGGGCGCGGCGGACTTCCTCGCGCATGATTCGAATGATCTGACCGGGCGGGCTTCGTTCGACGCGGCGATCGTGCTGGGCGATCTCGCGGGCGCGAGCGAGCGTAAGCCGTTCGTCGTGCCCTACTCGAACGGCTTCGGCAGCGCTCCCGAGCTGCTGCAGCGCACCCTCTCCGGCGCGATCACGCAGAACGTGGGTGGCAACCCGGGCGCCCCCAGCGCGCTCGGTCAGATTGCGCATCTGGCGTTTCCGTTCGCCACCGGCGAACAGGGGGCGCTGAACGCGGGCGGGCTTCCGGCCGTGCTCGTGCAGGTGAGCGGCGAACGTGGTCCGGCCGGGAAGGGATCTTCATCGGACGCGGTCAGCCAGGAACGGCTGGAAGGCTTCGGGCGCGCGGCACTGAGCGCCATCGACGCGCTCGACACGGCGCCCGACATCGAATCGACGCCGCAGACGGGCGTGGTGATCGCCCAGCAGACGATCCCCGAGTGGGCGCTGCGACTGCTGATCGTGACCCTGCTGATCGGACCGCTGGTGCTCGCCGCCGACGGGTATGCGCGTCTGCGCCGCCGCCGGAGGATGGGCTCCGGGCGGATGGGCGGCGACCGCGCGCTCGTCGATCGGCTGCTGTGGACGGGCGCGTGCGCGCTGCCGTTCTTCGTGGCGGCTGTGTTCGCGCGCGTGCTGGGGTTCTCGGGCGTCCTCCACGCGGCGCCGGCGATGCCGGTGCAGGCGAGCGCGTTGCCGCTCGACGGCTCGGCCTACACGGCGGTGCTGGCGGTGGCGCTCGTGCTCGGGCTCGGTTGGCTGGCCTGGCCCAAGTTGGTAGGGCGGTTGGGGTGCGGCGTCCGCCCGGATGACGACGCGGCGGGGCTGGCGCTGCTGACCGTGCTGCTCGGCGTGGGGGTGGTGACGTGGGCGCTCAATCCATACGCCGCGCTGCTCGTGCTGCCGGCGCTGCACCTGTGGCTGCTGCTCGTCGATCCCGACCGATTGGGAGTCGGCCGGCGTTCGCGCCTCGGAGCGGCGCTCGCGTTGGTCGCGCTCGCGCTCGTGCCGCTGGGGCTGCTGATCGCCTTTTACGCGCGCGAGCTCGGCGTCGGTCCCGGCGGGATCGCATGGGATGCGGTGCTGCTGCTCGCGGGTGGGCATGTCGGGATCGCCGCGGCGGCGCTGTGGAGCCTCGCCTGCGGCTGCACGGTGGCGGCTGTGCTGCTCGCGCTGACGGCACCGGCGGCGCTTGCGGGCGGCGGGCACACGACCGACGACGGTGCGCCGCTCAGGATTCGCGGTCCGCTGTCCTACGCCGGCCCGGGGTCGCTGGGTGGGACCGAGTCGGCGTTGCGCCGCTGACGCCCTTTCCGCCGGCGCCCTGCCGGCCGGCGCCGCGCCCACGTCCGCTCGCATCGTGACGTGCCGCGCACCAAACTGTGCCCTCGGAGTGACGGGAAGATAAAGACCGGCCGGGGGAGTACTTACAAAATAGAGTGCGTATAACTATCGTGACACGCACTCTAAAAAGTACAACAACCTCCGCGGCCCCTTTATGTTTGCCACTTACCCAATTGTGACCGCGGAGTGACCGGAAGATAAAGACCGCGGTGGGAAGTGTTTGCAAATAAGTTGTGTATTGCTATAGATATACGCACCTGATAAAAACGATCCACACCCCCCAAGGCCGCAATAATCGAAGCAGCCGATCAATAATCGAAGCAGCCGATGTCCGACATCCTGATCACCGCGTGCTGTCGGTGGCGCTGATCCTCGCGGGCGCGCTCGTGCTGATCGACGCCGGCGTGACGCTCGTGTGGCAGGAGCCGCTCACCGCGCTGTACGCGAAATTCCGCCAGGACGAGCTGAGGGGGAATTTGCGCGCGATCGAACACGCCGCCCCCACGGCGGTCGAGCGGCGGACGCTCGCGAGCCTGCCCGACGAGCGCCATCGGATCGCGTTCCTCGCCCGCAGGCTGGAACGCCACGCGGGCGATGGCAGCGCCGTGGGGCGGATTGTGATCCCAAAGATCGACGCGAGTTACGTGGTCGTCAAGGGCACCGGCACCGAAGAACTCAAGAGCGGCCCCGGCGTCTACTCCGATACGACGTTTCCCGGCGTCGCCGGGACGACCGCGATCGCCGGGCACCGCACGACGTACCTGGCGCCCTTCCGCCACATCGACTCGCTGCGCCCGGGCAACCACATCCTGCTGTACATGCCATACGCCCACTTCACCTACACCGTGATCGGCCAGCGGGTGGTGCTGCCCACCGACGTGTCCGCTGCGATCTCCCGCGTCGGTTATACCCGCCTGGTGCTGTCGGCCTGCACGCCGCTGTTCACCGCCGAAAAACGACTGCTCGTGTACGCGCGCCTGACTCGAACCGTGCCCGTCGGCGCCGCCCGCGTGCTGGGTGGGCGGGTCTATCAACCCTCGGAGATCCAGCCGATCGTGGCGGTGCGGACGGCGCGGCGCTCACGCGCACGTCTACCAGCGGTGCTCGAACCCCTCCAGCCGGTGCTCGTTACCGCGCGCGTCGCGGAACGACACGCCAGGCGTTCCCGAGACCGCGTGGCCGATCCAGCTGACCCCCGCGCCGCCCGTCGCGCGTAGGGCGTCCTCAATGCGGGCGCGCTCCTCAGGCGCGACACAGAAGCACAGCTCGTAATCTTCGCCCGCCGCCGCCGCGAGTCGCCAGGGCGGGACGGACAGGGCGGCGCCGACCTCCGCGACGCCCTCCTGGAGCGGCAGCGCCTCCAGGTCGATCCGCAGGCGCACGCCGCTCGCGCGGGCGATCTGCACGGCGTCGCCGGCGAGCCCGTCGGAGAGGTCGATCATCGCGTGGGCTCCAACGAGTGCGAGCGCGCGACCCTCGCGCAGGCGTGGCACGGGCCGGCGCATGCGCTCCAGGGCCGCGGTCTGCCCGATGCACTGGGAGGCGCGGCCCTCCAGTATCGCCAAGGCGGCGCCTGCGCCGCCGAGGCGGCCGGTCACCCCGACGAGGTCCCCGACACGCGCTCCGTCGCGCCCGACCAGTTCGCGTTCGTTCTCAGCCCAGCCGACGACGGTGAACGACACGGTCACGGCCGGTGCGCTCACCACGTCGCCCCCGGCGATCGTCGTAGCAGTGGCGCTCGCCAACGCCAGGGCGCCGCCAACCAGCTCGAGCGCCTGCTCCTGACCAAAGCCGGCGGGGAGACCCAACGCGAGATACGCCTCGCCCGGCTCGGCGCCCATCGCGGCAAGGTCCGAGAGCGCACCCGCGAGCGCGCGGTGGCCGACCTCCGCTGCTGTCGCCCAGCCGTCGTCCAGGCGAAAGTGCACGCCCTCGACCATCGTGTCGACAGAGGTCACGCACAGCGCGCCACCAGCGCGTACGACCGCGGCGTCGTCGCCCACCCCACGCACGATCCTCGTCCCGCCCGCCGGTAGCACGGCCGCGATCGATTCGATCAGGGAGCGCTCCATGTCAGCTTAGGAGACTAAAGGCGGTCGGTCCCACCCCGGCCTCGGCCGGCGTGAGGAGATGCGACGCACTCGAGCGCAGGTGTGCCGGTGGCACGTCGAGCACCGAGGGTGGCGCAGATCGCCGCGGAAGGACTGCCTTCAGCGGTGGCGGTAGACGATTCGCGCGCGGTCCAAATCGTAGGGCGAGAGCTCGCAGCGCACGCGATCGCCGGGCAGGATGCGGATGCGAAAACGCCGCATCTTGCCCGCGACGTGCCCCAGGACTACGTGATCGTTGTCGAGCTTGACGCGGAACATCGCGTTCGGCAGCGCCTCGATCACCTCGCCCTCGAATTCGACCTTGTCTTCCTTTGCCACCGATCTAACCTATCAGCGCAGAGCGTTTGCCGACTGCTCACTGGTGAGGTTCGGCACCGCCGGTCGGTGAGACCGCGGGGCCGGGTTTGGCGGCGGGCGCCGGTGTCGTGGGTTCTCTCGGCTCAGGCGCCGGAGTGGGCGTCGCGGTTTCCCTCGGCGGGGCGCCCGCGCCGGGGTTTGGACCCCGCCCACCCACCCCGGTGGGGCCGCCACCTTGAGCGGGGTGGGTGGAGCGCTGGGGCTTCTTTTCTTCGCCGTTCTTGTTTTTTTTCTTGCGATGCTTTGCTTCTTCGTTTTCGCCTGACTGTTCCAACGGTGCGGTGGTCTGAAATTTGCTGAAGAACGGCTGGTAGATGAGCGGTTCGGTGGCAGGCAGGAATTCGGTGCACTTCTGGCCTTCGGTGACCGCCGCCATATACGCATGCCAGATTTCCGCCGGCAGGTAGCCGCCCTGCTGAGGCTCGCCGTGGACATCGGTCATCGAGACGCGCTTGTTTGGATAGCCCATCCACACGACCGTCGAGTAATGCGGCGTGTAGCCGTCGAGCCACGCGTCGACCAGTTCTGAGGTGGTCCCCGTCTTGGCGGCCGTCGGGCAGTCGATCGCCGAGCGCGTCGCGGTGCCGCTGAGCACGTTGTCGTGGAGGATGCTCGTCTCCTCGGCGGTGATGCCGTTGGAGAGGACCTTCACGCGATGGGGCTGACCCCAACTGGAATCGACGTGGCCGTCGGGAAACACGACCTTCGTGATCGCGATCGGCGTGTTGCGCCAGCCACCGTCGGCGAGCGTCGCGTAGACAACCGCCATTTCCAGCGGCGTCACGCCGAGGGTCAGCCCGCCGAGCGCTTCGGCCGGGTAGCTCGACAGATGGGTGGTCACCCCCATCTTGTAGGCCATCTGCGTGATCGACTGCTCGCCGAGGTCGGCCGCGAGCTGGGCGTAGACGGTGTTGTCGGACGTGAGCGTAGCGTTGACGAGGCTGATCGACTTGTTCAACGAGGTGCCCTCGAACGTCTTCACTTCATACGTTGGATAGCCGGTCAGCCAGCCGGGCTGAAGCGTGTGCGACAAGTAGTAGGTGGTGTTCGGGTCGATCCCACGAGAGAGCGCCTCGGCGAGGTCGATCGCCTTGAACGTCGACCCCGGCTGACGGTGCCCGTCGGCGGCGAGGTTGTACTGCGACTGCTCGTAGCTCTCGGACTCCGCCATCGTCTCGATGTCGCCGTTTGAGGGGTTGATCGTGACGATTGCCGAAGCCGGATCTTCGGGCTCGTCGAGCACGTCCTCGATCGCCTTGCGCGCCTCGCGCTGCATATTCAGATCGATCGTCGTGTAAACCTTCAGGCCCCCCTGTTCGACGGTGTTTCTGCCGTAGCGGTGAAGCAGCTGTTCGCGCACGTATTCGAAGAAGAACGGTTCGCTGCGCTGCGAGTAGTAGTTCCCGGCCTTGACCTCCAGCGGCGCACGCTCGGTAGCGGACGCTTCCGCGCCTGAGATGTAGTGCAGTTCGGCCATCTTGGCGAGCACCTCGTTGCGCCGCTGCCGCGCGGCGGCCGGGTACAGGAAGGGGTTGTACTGCGAGGGCGCCTGCGGCAGGCCGGCGAGCAGCGCGGACTGCTCGAGGTCGAGCTGCGAGGCGGACTTGTCGAAGAACACTCGCGCCGCCGCCTGCACGCCGAGCGTCGTCTGTCCGCCGACGGTGCCGTAGGGGACGCTGTTGAGGTAGCTGGTCAGGATCGAGCGCTTCGAGTGGTGTTCGTTGTACTCGATCGCGAGCTTGGCCTCGACGATCTTCTGCTTGAGCGTGTGCTGGTCGCCGCCGAGGTAGAGGTTGCGCACAAGCTGCATCGTGATCGTCGAGCCGCCCTGCAGCGCTTCGCCATGGGTGATGTCCTTTACCGCGGAGCGGAAGATTCCGGTCACGTCGACGCCGTCGTTTTGATAGAAGCGCTGGTCCTCGATCGCGATCGTGGCGTTCTTCAGGTCCTCCGGGATCTCGCTCCAGCTGACGGGGCTGAGCAACTGGCCGGCCTGGATGAAGCCGAGGCGCGTGCCGTTGGCGGCGAACACCTGCGATGAGCCTCCGCCGACGAGCGGGCGCAGCGTTTCGAGCGTGGGTGCCGACTGCGCGACGTGCAGGACGTAGCCGACCGCCGCGATCGCGCCGACGATCAGCGCCGTGACGAACACGCCGCCGCCGACGAGCAGGATTCGCGCCCCACCCCCATGGTTGTGCCGGTGCCGGCGCTGTCGAGCCTGTCGGGACATCTACTGCCGAGATTACCGCTCGGATTGTGATTTCCTGCCATTTGCGCTGCGCGTGTCCCGGACTTGGCGCCACCGACGATATGAACCCCGATACCGCCGAGATCGCCATCGCCGACCCCACGAGCGAGCTCGTCGCTCCGTTCGAGCCCCAGGCTCCTCTGCTCGCGCGCCCACGGACGCTCGATTCCGCGCACGCGGCCGCCGTGCGCGACAGCTGGCGGGCCCTGTGGAGCTCGCGCCTGCTGGTATGGGTCGCCGGGGTGGGCACGGTGCTGGCGTTTGGCTTCG
>Ga0302325_10028030_pt1 | contig 11663 bp, 8 predicted proteins | sample Palsa_T0_2_FD_201948 | JGI IMG/M metagenome (GOLD analysis project Ga0302325, IMG submission 201948) | Peat permafrost microbial communities from Stordalen Mire near Abisko, Sweden - Palsa_T0_2 | ecosystem: Environmental > Terrestrial > Soil > Palsa > Peat permafrost | place: Sweden: Abisko... | reverse complement strand
CAATCATCTCAGACCAGGAAAGATAGCCATTGCACCAGAAGCTGCTGGGCGAAGACCCAGTAGTTGGCCAGTTTCATACGAGCGGTGCGGTCTGCCCGCAGGGTGTAACTATTATTGAACGAATTGGCGTCCAGCGGGACAATCTGGTCTGGATCCACCCGGGCGTAAACCGGACGCGAGGATTTGTCCCAGGAGAAACGGCTCCAGCGATCTTTTCCGTCCCAGGTGGCTTGCTCTTTCGAGCCGTCGGCAAACCCCACTTCAAGTTTCACCGGGAAGACGAAGGTGCCTCTGCGCTGCACCAAGACGCTGGTTTGATAGGGGCCGCCCGCCTTTTCTGCCTTCCACCATTCGCTGGGACCGGAGCTCACAGATTCCACGGAGTAGTCGAGCATGTCAGTGCCGTCGATAGCCTGAACAAAATACGGCTCTAGATCCTTGCGGCCGGAGACCTCTTCCATGGTGCGCCGAAAATCAGCTCCGGTGGGATGAGCAAAGCGGTAGCGCGTGAAATAGACGCGCAAGGCTTGTTGCACGGTGGCCTCGCCGAGAACCGCCTCCAGCGTGTTGAGCATGGTGGCGGTTTTGTCATAGGCGATAGAACCGTAACTGGCGTCACTGAAAAATTTCCAACCCAAGCGCGCGATGGGGTCCAGGTCGGGATGGGAGAGGTAGGAATACCGTGCGTAGGCGACGTCGCTGCCGTATAGAGTACGCGCATTCACCTCGGAAGTATTTCGACCGAAAATCGAGCCCATCACTTTGTCTTCGCTGTAGCTGTTAACGCCTTCGTCGAGCCATGGCTCTTCAAACTCATTGGTGGCGACCATCCCGTACCAATACTGGTGGCCAAACTCGTGGGCGATGGTTGTTTCCATGCCATAGTGGCTCCACGAGGGCTCCCACCAATACATTCCACCGACGATCAGCGTGGGATATTCCATCTCGGCTGCCGCCGAGTCCGGCTCGGGATCGATCAGGGTGATTTGCTTGTAGGGATAAGGTCCATACCAGTCGTCGAACTTCTGCATGCTCTGCTTCAGGATGGAGAGATAGCGATCCCGCTGGTCAGCGTGGGATGCCAGGATCAACGCGTGCAGCTTGACTGAGCCGAGGCTGTTAAAGAAAGTGTCGTCGGCGGTCTGAAAATGCGGTGAGGCTGCCCAGGCGAAATCATGAACGTCTTCGCCGCGAAAGCTGAGGGTCTTGGTGCCATCGGAGTTGACGTGCTCGCCCGTCTGGACGCCGACAGCGCCGACGACATAACGCTGCGGTAGCGTGAGATTCACGTTGTAGGTGCCAAAGTCGGCGAAGAACTCGGTATCCGCGTGGTACTGGTGGCAGTTCCACGCACCGTGCCAAAAGACACCGGCTTTGGGAAACCATTGGGCACCCATGATGAAGTCCCGGGTGTATCCGGTCCTGGCAACGGAGAGGGGAAACTTGTCGTGAAACACGAGATGGAAGCGAATCACCTGCCCCGGCGGCAGGGCCTTGGGGAGAGTGACTTCCAGCACCGTATGGTCGTCTCGATTGCCATCGTCCGGCGCGGTGAATTGCATGCTCTGGGAGAGATCTCCGTAGCCCTCGGCAGAGATGCTCTTGATGTCGATGGCACCTTGCTCCGCGGGCGCGTAGGGAATATCTCCGCCGTTGCGGTGCGACTCCGCGGAAAAAGTAGATTGGGGACGGAAAGCGTTGAGGTAGAGGTGAAAGGGGATGCTCGCAAGAGACTGGCCGGAGGGATTGCGATATTCGAGTATCTCGGTCGCGTCCAACGTCTTTGCCTCGGTATTGAGCCTGGCATCGATCCAGTAGGCAGTGACGCGCTGGGAGAGGGGCTTGCCGTCAGAGGAATTCACCGCTGACACCTGCTGCCCCCATGCGGACAGAGCAAGCAGCAACCAGGGTAGAGGCAGCAGGCGCAATCGCGGGGAGGGCATGCGGCATTCTAAAGCATTTTTGCGCGAGGGGGTTTCGTCCAGATCTGAGAGCACAACAGCCCGGCCAGGTAACGGCGGTCGTGGGTGAGCGCCAGCCCGCGGCGCAGCAGAGGGTTTGCGTATTCCGGCAAGGCGCGAACGTGAAGGCCGGTAAGCAGGCCGAAGGCTCGATAGAGAAGACCGATGATCCCGCGCGCCAGATAAGCCGCGAAAGCATTGGGGGGAATGGCGAACTCCGAGATGACCCATTGCGCGCCGGGGAGAGCATGGGGAAGAACACCGGCGAAGAGCTGCTCCAGCTGCTGGGAGAAAAAACAATCGAGGAAGAAGTGAGAAACAATCAGGTCGTAGGTTCCGCTGGGCTTCCACTCCAGGGCGTCCGCGTGATGCAGGCGGATGCGATGGCTGGCCTGGGGGCCGCAGCGGCGGATGCGTTGATCGAGAAGCCTGAGCATTGCTTGGCTGGAGTCGACGACGTCGGCCGTAAGGATAGGATTTGCCGCCAGCAGGCGCGCCAGAAAGCGTCCATCCCCATCTCCTAACAGCAAGGCATGGCGCGCGCCAGACAAATGGACAAGCTGGGCATTACGGCAGCGCCCCAGCCAGGGGCCGAAGCTCATGTATTCCAGCCATCGATACGGACGGGCAACAGGGTCGAAGTTAGTCACCTGGCGAAGGGGAAGAAAGCCAACGGGGTGAGCAGGGCTGCATCCGCGGCGATGCGTAGGTGCAATGGCGAAAGGTGTGAGCTGCGCGCGTCGAGCACAAAGAGCAGGCCGCTGCTGAGAAGGGCGGCGAGATAGACGGTCGTCAGCCCGGATGAGGGCGCCAGCAGGGCCGCGGCCAGCGAAAATAGCGCAATCATGGTTACGATGAGACGCAGATGTAGGCTGGCCCAACGGGTTGTGGGGTTGAAACGGCCGCCTGCCTCCCACTTTTCGATGCCCACACAATTGATCCAGCAAAGCCCGGCAAAGCAGAAGACAGCGGGCGCCAGTTGCTCTTTCCCCAACCCGTTACCGGCTCCCAGGCGCGACCAGGAAGGGACGGCGACCGCGGCGGCGAAGAGAATGGCCACAGCGAGCTCCTTGGGCAGGATAAATGCGGGCCTGCGGTGAACGGCGAAGAGGTAAATAAGGGCGAAAATCCCAATCCACGAGTTATCGCGGACCGCCTCCGGGCGCATGCGGGTGAATACGGACCAGGCTAGCAGCACAGCTAATAAGGAAGCCGCCGACAGGAACGCGGTGCGATGGCGGGCATGAAAATGATGGCGTTCGCGCAGCAGCTCGCCCTGGCGGAGTCCATCGAGAATGCGGTCGGCGACATAGAGCAGCCAGGTGCCGAGGGCCAGAAGCAGCGGTGCGAAAAGGGGGATGTGAAGATGCATGGCGCGGGCGAAGAACCACGCCCAGAGAGCGGCGACGGTAGGCGCATCCAGGCTGAGCAGATGCCACCATTTCGCGAGGTTGTAGAGGCGCCCGGCCAAGATTCAGTTTACCGCGGAGGAACGCCATTCCCCTCAAGGGCTAAAAGTACATATTTTTCGAAGGATTGATGCGCGGGACGAAGATTCTGCGTAAGAACCGGGATTTGCAAATCCCAGTTCTCACACAAACGCTAAAGCACATAACAAGAGCCGTTAGCTTGAGGGCGCCGGCTCCGCTTGCTTGCGGGCCGCTCTGCGCCGCGGCGCCTTCGGCGCGGCTTTGCTCACCAAAGGGACCGCCGCGATCACCGGCTCGGAGACCGGTTCGGAGGCAGGCTCCGGAATGCTGTCGGTGCTGTCTCGCCCTTCGGCGACGCGGATGAAAAAGTCCTGCGCGCTAAAACACTTGCCCTGCGGCGCGCGGACCCGCGGGTAGGCGCCGTCGGCTGTTTCCATGCGTGACTTCGCCGTATCGGCCAGGTAGGCAGCCAGGATCTCGTTGCGGATGCGATGGCGGATCTGGGCATCCCGTATAGGGAAGACCACCTCACAGCGCTCAAACAGGTTGCGCGGCATCCAGTCGGCGCTGCCGCAGTAAATCTCGTCGGCTCCGCCGTTGGCGAAATAGAAGATGCGGCTGTGCTCCAGGAAGCGGCCAACCACGGAGCGTACCCGGATATTCTCGCTCACCCCGGGTATCCCCGGACGGATGGAACTGATGCCGCGCACGATCAGGTCGATTTGCACTCCGGCCTTGGAGGCCTCGTAGAGCGCCTCAATGACCGCCTGCTCGAGCAAAGAGTTCATTTTGGCAATAATGTGCGCCGGGCGCCCCGCCGCGGCATGTTCCCCTTCGCGATGGATCATCCGGATGGTGCTCTCGGCCAAGGTAAGAGGCGCTACCAGCAAGGGAGCGTAGTCGTCCGATTCAGAGTGCGCCGTGAGGTAATTGAAGACACTATGCACGCTGGCGGTGATCTCCGGGTCCGCCGTCAACAGGCTGAGATCGGTGTAAAAGCGGGCGGTGTTCGGGTTGTAATTCCCCGTGCCGAGGTGCGCATAGCGGCGAGTAACGCCGTCCGGATCGCGGCGGATGAGCATGGCTAGCTTGCAGTGGGTCTTGAGGCCGACGATGCCATGAAAAACCTGCACCCCGGCATCTTCCAGATCCCGCGCCCAGCGGATGTTCGATGCCTCATCGAAGCGCGCCATCAGCTCCACCACCACGGTAACCTCCTTGGTTTGGGCGGCCTCGGTGAGCGCGTGGAACATGGGCGAGTCGGAACTGGTGCGGTAGAGCGTCTGCTTCATGGAAACAACCCGTGGATCCTGTGAACCCAATTGCACGAAGTTGACCACGGCGTCATAGGAGTCAAAGGGATGATGCAACAGCAGGTCATGATGCCGGAGCTCGTCGAACAGGTCCTCTGAACGGCGGTTCAGGCGCAGCTCCCGGGGGAGAAATTCTTTGAATTTAAGATCCGGGCGGGGAGTGTCGGTGTACAGATTCATCAGCCGTGACAGGTTGACCGGCCCGTCGGTGGGGAAGACCTGGGTATCCTCCAGCTCAAAATTCATGCGCAGGCGGTCCACCACCTCGGCGTCCGCGCCTTCTTCAATCTCCAGACGCACGGCGTCGCCTTTGCGGCGGTTATGCAACTCGGAGCGCACGCTGTCCAGGAGGCTGCGCGATTCTTCTTCCTGGAAATACAGGTTGCTGTTGCGGGTCACGCGAAAGGCGGCGGTGGAAAGGATTTCATAGCCACGGTACATGCCCACGGCGTTGTGCTCAATCAGGTCGTGGAGAAAGACGAAATCGTGGGTTCCGGAGCTGGAGGGCAGGGGCACAAGGCGGGGCAGCGCCCGAGGGACAGTGAGCACACCGAGCAACGCCCCCGCAGCACCCTTGCGTTTGCGGCGCAACAGCAGGGCCAGGCAGAGCGCCTTGTTCAGGACCCGAGGGAAAGGATGCGCCGGGTCGATAGTGATGGGGGTCAACAGCGGGTCGACTTCGCGCTGGTAGTAAGCCAGGGCGTGAGCGCGGGCCGCCTCGTCGACTTCGTCCCACCCCAGCACGCGAACCCCATTTTCGTAAAGTGCCGGGCGAAGGTCTTCTGTCCAGCAGCGGTACTGGTCCCTGACGAAACTGTGCATATCCCGGACGACGACGTCCAGGGTCTGGCGCGGGGTCAGGCCATCGAAGCCTGGCTCGGTGTATCCGTCTTCAATCCGTTGCATGATGCCGGCAACGCGAATCTCCACAAACTCGTCCAGATTGCTGGCAGTAATGGCCAGGAACTTAACCCGCTCCAGCAGCGGGTTGTCCTTGTCCTGGGCTTCTTCGAGAACACGCCGGTTAAAGCTCAGCCACGATTCATCCCGGCCGATAAAGAGACTTTGCAGGTCCTTACTCTGGTTGTCCATAGAGGCAGGGTGGGTACACCATCTGTCTGTGTCTACCTTACTAAAGCCCAGGCAAGATGAATCTGCAATGAAAGTGAGATGGAAACGAAAAGCGCTACGGATTTGACGCCCGGAGAGCGGTGCGGGAGGATGGAAGATGACAAGGTTCAAGGAGAAGCACATGAACGAGCAGGGTTTGGGTCAAGCACCACAGTCCAGCGAACTCATGGCCGAAGATACGGCTTTGCAGCTTTTTCAGATCGCGGCCCTGATGCTGGGCGACGAGCAGGAAGCAGTTTCCCTGGTCGAGGAAAGTGTGTCGCAAGTACAAACCGACCCCTGCGCCCAGGGGACGCTGGCGTATGCCGAGGCGCGCACCCTTCTGGTTCATACCGCGGTGCAGCGGATGGCCGGCCTTTACCCCGAAGCATTTGCGGTGCCCGCCGTGCAGCCCGCCGATGCTGTCTGCATTGAAACCGACGATCTTGGGGCGGCGGGGTTAACCGGTGAGCAGTTCAGCGCCCTGGTTGCGGGAGCCGGCCGGGCAGGATTGCGGGAATGGCTGGAACGGCTGGCGCCGGCCCTGCGGGCAATTTTTGTCTTGCGCGCAGTCGCCGGACAAGACGGGGAACAGACCGCCGAGAGCCTTCGCCAGAGTGGAGCGATCGGCGCGCAGGCGTGGCGGCGAGACCAGGTTGGGAACGCGTATCGCCAGGCTCTATGCTCGCTGGCTACCTGCCTGATGAGCGCGCAGGCATCGCTCCTGCCGGCTTGAAGCTCGAGCCTGGAAGTCCACTCCGGACTTCGGCCCATACGCGGTATTTTTCACAAGACCCGGCATTCAGACTCGCCGGCGGGCCTTCTTTTTGAATAGTTCACAAGCCAATCGGCATCGAAGTGGGTGCTGCGGTTTTTTGAGGGCCAAGGGTTTCTTGCCGAGGTTGATTCAGGGATGAGACGTAAGCCGGGTGAAATGAAGGGCACGAGGTGGGGATTCATGGGCCTGCTCCTCTGCTTATTCTTTACCCCGCTTGCTTCGCCGGGACAGGCGGTTCAAGCGACTCCTGCACAGGTGAATAGCAGCACCTACCAGGGCAGCATTGTAAAGCAGGCGCCGGTGCCGGGTGTTCTTCCCCTGCCGCTCGATCAGGCGATCCGGATGGGATTGCAATACAACCTGGGCCTGGTGCTTTCTGGAGTAAACGCGGGTATGGCGGGCGCCCAGCGGCTGCAGCAGCTGCAGGCACTGCTGCCCACGGTCAATGCTTCAGCCAAGGAGGCGGTGCAACAGACCAATCTGCAGGCCGAAGGGCTGAAGATTCCGGGATTCCCGGCAGTGATCGGGCCTTACGGGTACACCGACATACGGGGTTCGGTGCAATGGTCGCTGTTGAATTTGTCGTCGCTCGATAATTACCTGGCCTCGAAACATAACTTCCAGGGCTCCAGGCTTTCAATTGAGGACGCCAGGGATTTGGTGGTGCTTACCGTGGGAAATGCCTATCTGCTGTGCATTGCGGACGCGTCACGGGTGGAGTCGGCCCAAGCCCAGGTGAGCACTTCGAAGGTTTCGCTCGACCAGGCCGTGGCCAACCACCAGGCGGGGACGGCTCCGCTGCTGGATGAGCTGCGCGCCCGGGTGGACTACCAGACACAGCAGCAAACTCTGATCACGGCGCAAAACCAGTATGAGAAAGACAAGATCGCGCTAGCGCGCGCGATAGGACTTCCCCTGGAACAAAGCTTTTCCTTGACCGACCCGGCGCCGTTCAAGCCTCTGGACGACCTGGACCCGAATGCGGGTGTGGAGCAGGCTCTGGCGCACCGTCGTGACTTGCAGGCGTTGCAGCAGCAGGTGGAGAGCGCCCGGGCGTCACGCTCCGCGGCCACCGCGGAGCGCTACCCTACAATAGCGTTCTCAGGCGATTATGGGGTGATCGGGCCGACCCTGGGCCATTCCCACGGAACGTTCGATGTCGTGGGCACGGCCAGCGTACCGCTTTTCGAAGAAGCAAAGCTGCGCGGAGACGCGCGGGATGCACAAGCGCAGCTGGAACAGAAACAGGCCCAGTTGAATGACCTGCGCGGCCAGATCAGCGCCGACGTGCGCGACAGCATTCTCGACATCCAGGCAGCCGCCAAGCAGGTCGCGGTGGCGCGCAGCAACGTAGAATTAGCGACCGAAGCTTTGAGCGAGGCGCAGCAGCGCTACGCGGCTGGGGTTGACGACAATCTTGCGGTATCGCAGGCACAGGCGTCGATGGCCCAGGCGGATGACCAGTATGTCTCCAGCCTGTACCAGCACAACGTAGCCAAACTCTCGCTGGCGCGGGCATTGGGCATCGCACAAACGAATTACAAGGATTACGTGGGAGGAAAGTAACGGTGGCGGAACAGAATCCGGAATCAGGCCGTGCCAGTGCAAGTGCCGTTGAAGAGGGTCCGCAGGCTGGCGAGAACGATCAGCAGGACCTGGATGCCCCTCCCCGAAAAAAGGGGCGGCGCCGGTTTATCGTCATCGGCGTGGTCGCAGTTCTTATTGTGGGCGCGCTGCTCTTCTGGTGGCACTCCACGTATTACGAGGACACTGATGACGCGCAGGTGGATGGTCACCTGATCCAGATCAGCGCCCGGGTTGCCGGCCAGGTCATCAGGGTCAACGTGGAGCAGAACCAATACGTGCAGGCGGGTACCTTAATTGCTGAGATCGATCCCAAAGATTTTGAGGTGGCAGTGCAGCAGGATGAGGCCAGCCTGGAGAGCGCCGAGGCCAACTATGAAGCAGTGCGGGTCAACGTCCCCGTAATTGGAATCAACACCAGCAGCAGCCTTCAGTCGGCTTCTTCGGGCGTGCGCTCCTCCGATGCGACGGTGCAGCAGTCGCAGCGCCAGCTGGAAGCGGCGCAGGCCCAGGTGGCCCAGGCGGACGCGAACAACGTCAAGGCGCAGCTGGACCTGAAGCGTTACACGCCACTGGTGGAAAAAGACGTCATCTCCAAGCAGCAATTCGACGCCACCGTCGCCGCCGCGGACGGCGCCCGCGCGGCATTGCTGGGAGCCAAAGCCAGCGAGATTGCGGCCGAGGACGCGGTGCGCATCGCCCGCGACCGGGTAGTGCAATCGCAAGCTGAGCTTAAGACTGCGCAAACCGCGCCCGACCAGGTGAAGATTCAGAAGGCCAAAGCAGACCAGGCCGCGGCGCAGGTGGAGCAGGCACGCGCCCAGCTCGCCCAGGCTAAATTGAACCTGGGCTATTGCCGGATTGTTGCCCCGGTTAACGGCATCATCACCAAGAAGAGCCTGGAAGTCATGCAGAACGTGAGTGTGGGTCAAAACCTGATGACCCTGGTGTCGCTGGACGATATCTGGATCACGGCAAACTTCAAGGAGACGCAGCTACGTCTTATGCGCCCCGGGCAGAAGGTCAAGATCCACGTGGATGCCTACGGACGTGACTACGACGGGAAGGTGACCCAGATTGGAGGGGCCACTGGGTCGATGCTGAGCCTTTTCCCACCGGAAAACGCCACTGGCAATTACGTCAAGGTGGTGCAGCGAATTCCGGTCCGCATCGACCTGACAGACCGCAATGAGGACCAGGACCACCTGTTGCGTCCCGGGCTGTCGGTCGAGCCTACGGTTCGGGTTAAGTGAGAGAGAAATGAACAACATCCGGTGTTGTCGTTGACACCATCGCACCAAATGAAAGCGTCACCCTTTTGTTCATCGGGAGCTTGGCCAACATCAAATCAGGTTGCCTATTTGGGCCCACTGAAAGGTAGGCATTAACCGCAGGTCGCTCCACTGAGCTCCCCCAGGGAGCGCAGTGGAGGGATCTGCTGTTAATGCGATTTGTGTGGCTGAGTCAGGCTAATCCCGATTCGTCCTTTTTCTGCTAGAAGCTCAGTTTGGACAGCTCTGGGGCTGGATGTAAAAGTGTGCCCTCGCTCAGGCGGCCGCTAAGGCAAGCAGTTCGCTTAGATCGGCTGCTGTCGCTGACTCTGTTCCGCGAGGGATGGAAGGTCCTACCACGAGCGCTTGGCTATGGCCTTCAAACCAAACCAGAAACCCGGATTGCTCAGCTCCGGGCAGCCGCTGCTGGTTCAGCCAGTTGTAGTAAGCGCCCATGTCTGCGTCCATCAGTGAGCCGGTCAAATCGAGCTCAGCATTGCCCTGGCTGGTGGATAGCAACTCATTCATCGGCTTCTGCCTTTGCCGCGGCGCGAAGCGCACCAGCACGGTCAGCGGCTGGGCCCTGCGATGGGCTTCACGAGCCGCCCACTGGGCAAACGTGGTGCTGAAGATCTGGGTACCGGAGCCCTCGGTGAGCAACTTGATTTGAAAGCGGTTGAGCACAGGGTCCGCGGCAGCGTCCATCTCCAAATCGGAGGGAACCAGACGAGCCAGATAGGTGCGTAGTTCCTCCGGCCCCATACCCGGCCGTTGAATCTCGTTCTGGATCTTTTTCAGCAAGGCAACGCGGGTGGGTTGCAGCGCTTGATAGGAGACGCACGTCAGTGAAGGGCTGTGGTCAGCTTGCTGGCCGCCGTCTATGTACCAATGACCATAAGCAACGGGGTGCGCTTTGGCCCGTGCGGCGACCGCATTCAGTAAGAGCTCCAACCCGTCGTCTGGTTTTACTCGCGCAAAATAGGCTCCGTGAGGACGCAGGTTGCGAAACAGCGGGGTGTCATACGCGGTAACACCCTGCCCAATGACCGCGATGCCGAGCCTGCGCACGGGGATTGCGTCGGGTGGAACTACGGAGTGCAAACGATCTCCGTAGACGGTTGCGGCCTTGCGAAACCCGTCCAACTGATGGGTAGTCCACAGGTACGCCGACAACTGTTCGACAAACTGGGCAGGCTGATTCACCCAGTCAAAATGCTCAAGCGCCGAAGAGAGCGAGAACTGCGAGAACGCTTGAAACCAGTCGCCCGACTGCGCCGGGGAAAGAGAACTGAGGTTGGCGAGTTCCCTATCGATGGCATTTCGCTCGGCTGGGAATTTGAAGTCATAGTCGATAACCTCTCGCAACAAACTGGGCAGGAAGCTGAGCGGAAGCTGCTGGAGCGCGTCCAGGTGAGCCAAGACCAGCTTCCTTGCCTGGGGAGGGTACCCAACGAACTGCTCGGCTCTGAGATCGCGTGGAAGCATAAGAACTAAATCAGTTCCTTGATCAGCCTGCCTTGTGCAAGCGAAGGAGAAAATCCCATCATCGCTCCGAGAGTGGGCACCAGGTCGGTGGATTGCATGGGATGGTCGTAGACGACGCCTTCGCGAACGCCGGCGCCAAGCGCCATCATCCAGGTGGTTCGCGAAGCCGGATCGCCCGTGCGATGATGCTGAAATCCATTTCCGCCGGCATCCTGATCGGAATCCCGTCCAAAGTCGGGGAGAACGAAAAGCGTGGTATTGCCCACGTATTCAGGTTCGCTTTGGACTGCCTGCCAAAGCTCAGCGCACAGGCGGTCCGTGCGGCGAATTCCTTCAACATAGAGCGAGTAGGCGCCTGCGTGAGCGATGTCGATATCGTGCATCGTAATCCAAAGCAGGCTGGGAGCCTGTTGCCGCATGAGCTGCCGAACGATATACATCGAAAGCTCATCCGGACTCGACAGCGTCTTCGCATGAGCCTTAAAGTCGTCGACGGAAAGCTTCAGAATCTCTTCCATCTGTTGCAGTTCAAATTCGTTCCCGGCAAGTTGCGGGGCGTAGAGCGGAGTTTCGTAATTGTCGCGAAGCAGATGCTCGTAGTCGGTTGTGGTCCCAGACATTGCCGCGGTCAGCAAATGCTTGGGTAGAACCACTCTCGCACCCATACCCGGACCATAAGAGCGGAAATCACTCTCACCAATCCGGATAAATCCGATGCTGGGCGCGACCAC
>Ga0302325_10028029_pt1 | contig 11663 bp, 12 predicted proteins | sample Palsa_T0_2_FD_201948 | JGI IMG/M metagenome (GOLD analysis project Ga0302325, IMG submission 201948) | Peat permafrost microbial communities from Stordalen Mire near Abisko, Sweden - Palsa_T0_2 | ecosystem: Environmental > Terrestrial > Soil > Palsa > Peat permafrost | place: Sweden: Abisko... | reverse complement strand
CATCTGCAGCCGCGCACCCTTCAGCTCGAACCAGTCGCTCTTGTGGGTGACTTCCTCGCCGCGCAGCAGCCGAACCAGCACCCCCAGCGCCTCGTCCATGCGGTCGCGCTGCTTGTCGATCGGGATGCCCATCAGATAGGCGTCCGACGACAGCGAGCCGGGGCCGACGCCGAACATCACCCGGCCGCGGGTCATGTGGTCGAGCTGGTTGATCCGGTCGGCCAGCATGAACGGGTGGTGGTAGGGCAGCGAGGAGACGCCGGTGCCGAGCCGGATGTGCTTGGTGCGCTCGGCGGCCGCGGCGATGAACACCTCGGGGCTGGCGATCAGTTCATAGGCGGCCGAATGGTGCTCGCCGATCCAGGCCTCGTCGTAGCCCAGCTGGTCCATCAGCTGCACCAGTTCCAGGTCGCGCTGGATGGCCAGCGTCGGGTTCTCGTCGACCGGGTGGAACGGGGCGATGAAGGCGCCGAAGCGCAGGCGCGGTCCGAGCATCGTGGCGTCCTCGCGGGGTTCAAACAGCCGTTAGGTCGACCCTAAGGCGTCCGGGGCGGCGCCGCCAGTATGACCCGCCGTAAGCCTGGCCGCCGCCCGCCTCAGGCGGCGCTGGACAGCGCCTCGGCCGGCGCTAGCAGCTCCAGCAGGGCGCGCTCGGCTTCGTCCGCCGCCGCGGCGAGGTCGGGCGATAGCCGGCCGGCCTCGTAGGCCTCGAACACCGACGGGTGGATGTAGGACGCGCGGCAGACAGCGGCGGTGTTGCCCAGCAGGCCCGCCACCGCCTTGACGCAGGTGGTCACGGCCCGCTTGCTCGGCGGTGACCCTGGCTCGGCGCCCAGAATGCAAAGTCCCCGGGCCGCGGCGAGGGTGGCGGCCCAGGTGCGGAAGTCCTTGGCCGAGAACTCGTCGCCCAGCGCCGCGCGCAGGTAGTCGTTGACGTCGGCGCTTTCCACGTGGCCGCGCTGGCCGGCCTCGTCGATGTACTGGAAGAGCCGCTGGCCGGGCAGCTCCTGGCAGCGCCGCAGCACCCGCGCCAGGCGCCGGTCGCGAAAGCCGGTGCGGTGCTCTTTGCCCGACTTGCCACGGAACTCGAACACCGCGCCGGCGCCGGACAGGGTGACGTGGCGCTTGCGCAGGGTGGTAACGCCGAAGGTCTTGTTGGCGCGCGCGTATTCGTCGTTGCCGACCCGGATCAGGGTGATCTCCAGCAACCGGACCGCGGCCGCCAGCACCTTCTCGCGCGGCAGGCCGTGGCGGGCGAGGTCGGCCTGCACGCGCTCGCGCAGCCGCGGCAAGGCCCGGCCGAACGCCAGCATGCGGCCGTACTTGTGCGCGTCGCGGATCGCCCGCCAGGCCTGGTGGTAGCGGTATTGCTTGCGGCCGCGGGCGTCGCGGCCGACCGCCTGGATGTGGCCGCGCGGATCGGCGCAGATCCAGACGCTGGTCCAGGCGGGCGGGACCGCCAGGGCGACGATCCGCGCCAGCGTCGCCGGATCGCGCACCCGCCGGCCGTCCTCGCCAAAGCAGTCGGCGCGTCCGTCCGCCCGCCGGATGCCGGCGTCGTGCTCGTTCACATAGGTCAGGCCGGCGCTCTTCGCCGTCAGCGTGCCGATCTCGGCCATATCGCGCGCCATGGAGGCTCCTCCGGTCGCGCCTCAACGCGTCGGCGGCGCCGGCTGTTCCGGTCGGGCTAGCCGGCCAGCATCTCCCGGAATGCGGCGAAGATCCGCTCGATGGCCGGGTTCTTGTGCGCCAGGGGGCCGTCGGGGGCTTCGGGATGCACCAGCATGGTGGCGTTGGCCTCGAACAGCAGCACCCGCCCGTCGGCGGTCAGGGTGAAATCGACGCCGGCGTAGTCAAGGCCCATGGCTGCCCCGACGCCTTCGATCGCCCGCATCGCCGTCTCGCCAAGCGCCGCGGTCGGGTCGTCCAGGAAGCGCATCTCCTCGGCCAGTCGCTCCGGATAGCGGTCCATGTGGGCGTGCTCGTAGTGGACCATCCAGCCGGAGGCGACGGCCAGGTGGTAGGGCAGCGGCCGGCCGTTCACGAACACCATCCGGTACTTGCGATAGAGGCCGTCGGCGGAGCGGAAGTCGGCGAAGTCGGTGAGATAGTAGGCGGCGGCCGGGGTCAGCGGCGCTTGCGCCGCATCGGCGCCCACCAGCCGCAGGCCCTTACCGCCGTGCGAGCCGATCGGGCGGGCCAGGAAGGACGCGCCGAGCCCGGCCCGGCGCGCCGCTTCGCGCACGCCCCCCGGGACGATCTCGCGGGCGTCCAGCCGGACGGTCCGCGGGATCACCAGGCCGTCCACCCCGGCGAAGAGCTCGCCCGCCAGGTCGCGGCGGGTGCGGGCGATCCGGCCGGCAGGGTTGAGCAGGCGCGTGCGGCAGACGCCCTCGAACCGGCGCACGTTGGCCGCCGTGGGTCCAGCCAGGTCCTCGTCGCCGATGGCGTTGAAGACGATGTCGTAGGCCGGCAGCTCGGCCATCTGCCGCTCGCTGGCGTACTCGACGAACCAGAGCAGGCGCGTGTAGGCCGCCGGCGGGATCAGGTGGCGGTCGGGGGTGTTGCCGCTCTCGGTGGTGGAGAGCACCAGCACGCGCCGCAGCGGGCTGGCCGCGGTGGTGACGACCAGGTTGCGCTCCTGGTAGGCCCGGTCCCGGTGGACGCGCGCCTCGTCGGGGCGGTTCTCGTCGGCGAGCAGGGCGGCCAGGTTCTGGTGGGCGCTCATCAGGTCGGGATCGATGGCCAGCGCCCGCAGCGCGTGCGCCTTGGCCAGCTCCTTGCGGTCGGCGCGGTAGTAGAGCGAGCTGAGGTTGGCGTGGGCTTTGGCGCTGGTGGGATCGAGCTCCAGCACGCGCTCCAGATGGGCCCGCGCCGGCGCCGGCTGTTCCAGCTCGATCAGCGCCAGCCCGAGGTTCAGGTGGGCCGCGACGCGGTCGGGGTCCAGCGCCAGGGCCCGTTCGAACGCCGCCCCGGCGGCCGCGGGATCGTGCAATCCGCGCAGCGCCGCGCCCAGCGCCAGCCAGGCGTCGCAGAGCTCGGGGGCGAGCGCGACGGCGTGCTCAGCGCTGGCGTGGGCGCCCGCGGCTTCGCCCGCGTCGGCAAGGGCCAGAGACAGGCCGACGTGGGCGGCCGCCAGTTCCGGCGCGAGGCGGGCGGCCTCGGCGAAGGCGCCCGCAGCCAGCCGCACCTCGCCGAGGCCGCGCCAGGCGCCGGCCAGCGCCAGGTGCGCAGGCGCATCCTGCGGCGCGGCGGCGATCGCCGTCCTGGCGACGTCGCGCGCCGTTTCGTAGTCGCCGGTCTCCGCCAGCGCCCGCGACAGGCCGGCGAGGGCGCTGGCGTGGCCGGGCGCCAGTTCGAGCGCGCGCCGGTAGGCGGCGATGGCGCGCGGCCGGTCGTCCCGCCAGTGACGGATCGAGGCGAGGGTGAAATGGGCCTCTGGGTGGGCGGGTCTCAAGGTCGTGAGGCGATCGAACAGGCTCTCGGCTTCGACGGCCTCGCCGGCCTCGAACCGGGAAAGGCCAAGCAGATAGAGGGCGGTGGCGTTGTCGGGCCAGGCGTCGATGACCTGCCGGAAAATCCGCTCGGCGCCCGCGGCGTCGCCCTTGCCGCGGCGGGCCAGTCCGATCTCGAGCAGACGCTCGGCGTCGGCCGACGCCTCGGGCGCGGCGCGGGGATTCTTGCGGATCATGCGTCAGTGTTGACCGACGAATCTTTCCATCCTGTTGCCGAGTCGTGAGGGCCTGGAATTCGGCCGGACATGTGCTATGCTGCAGTGCAACATCGCCGGCGGGGCTCCGCCCGACCGGTCTTCGAAGGAGCTTGGATCATGGCGTTCACGCAAGGGTTTCCGGGCGCAGGGGTCGGCGAGCGGGCCGCGCAGGCCTGGCGGCTGCCGATGGGCGCGGTCTCGCCGCTGTGGCTGGTGTTCGGCGCCGCAGCAGGCGCGGGCGTGGCGTTCTGGTGGATGAGTCGGTGGACGCGGGCCATTAACATCGAGGCGCTCGCCGGGGCCCCGGCGCCGGCGCCGATCGAGATCGTCGCCGAACCCGCGCCGACCCTCGCCGTTCCCGTCCTCGAGGAGGTCGTCGCCGAAGCCCCGATCCTCGAGCCAGTGATCGAGCCCGAGCCCGAGATCGTTGCGGTGATCGAGGAAGTCGCCGCGCCGGACGACCTTACCCGCATGGTCGGCATCGGGCCGAAGCTGGCCGCGGCGCTCGCCGAGCGGGGCGTCACCCGCTTCGCCGACATCGCCGCCTGGACGGCCAAGGAACTTGCCGATTTCGACGCGGCGCTGAGCCTGAAGGGGCGGGCGGTGCGCGAGGCGTGGGTCGCGCAGGCCAAGCGGCTGGCCGCGGACGCCTGAGGTCTACCAAGAAAATCGCGGCCGCCTCACGAAGGGTTCACCGCGATCGGCTAGAAGACTTGCCGCGCTGGCCCCGGGTTTGGGGCCGGAACGTCGAGGCCCCGCCATGACCGACATCACCGCCGACGAGGCGCACCGGGTCTGGATCACCGCCGAGAAGATCAAGCGAGCGGCCGACCGGCTGGTGGGCCTGGGTCCGTTCGGCATCGGCCTCGACGGGCTGCTCGCCTGCGTGCCGATCGCCGGCACGGCGTTCAGCCTGGGCGCGGGGCTGTGGCTGGTGGCCGAAGGCTTCATGGCCCGCGCCTCGGCCTTCACCCTGGCGCGGATGATCTTCTACGTCGGCTTCCGTACCCTCGCCTCGGTCGTGCCGATCGAGGGCTGGCTGATCGACATCCTCTTCCGCGGCCACCTGCTGGCGGCGGGGGCCCTGCAGAAGGACATCGCCCGCCGCTTCGGCCTGCCGAGTCCGGAGCGGATCGAGGCGGCGCGCCGGCGGCCGTTCTCGCCGCGCACGCCGCTGGTCGGCGCCTGGGCGCCCGCCGGGTAGCGCTCGCGGCGCCGCGGCCTCGGGCGCCCCGTGGTCAAACCACCCGAGCCGGGCGATGATCGCCGGAAAGCCGCTCGAAGTCGCGCGGATGGACGAATTCCTCGCGGTACCAGGGCTGGGTCGAGGGATCGAAGACCTCAAGCAGCCACTCCTTCACGCGCTGCACCCGGCTCTGCTTCACCGCCCCCGGGTCGTGGCGCAGGTAGAGCAGCGGGTGGGCCATCGCCTCCAGGTCCAGCATCACCAGGTCCGGCTCGTAGAGCGCCACCAGGGTTGGTGCGACACCGAGCCCGACTCCGGACTTGATCGCCATCAGCGTGGCGGCGCTGGAGTTGCTGATGAAGTGGCTGCCGGCGAGCGCGTTCACCGCCGCGAGCTTGGGGTTCCAGGTGTGCATCTGTTCGCGCTGGCCGGGGTGGCGCACCATGCGGTGCTGCGCCACCTCGGCCGTGGACTTGGGCTCGCCGTAGAGGTCGAGGTATTCGCGCGAGGCGAAATAGGCGTAGTGGATAGTGGCGATCGGCATCGACACCACGCTCGACCCGTTGGATTCCGTGTACTCCAGCGACAGGTCGGTCTCGCCTTCCAGCGGGCTCTCGGGCCACAGGCCGCAGTCGAGCGCCACCTGGATCTCCGGATTGGCCCGCTGGAACCTTGCCAGGTATCTGGGCAGCACCATGCTGCCCAGGCCGTCGGGCGCGGACACCCGCACCCGGCCGGCGTCGACATGGTCGCGTCCGGCCACTTCGCGCATGATCGCGCCGCCGAAGCGGGCCATGCTGGAGGCGAGGTTGCGCACCGACGTGCCGGCGTCCGTCAGGCTGACGCCCCGCGGCGAGCGCGAGAACAGCCGCGCGCCCAGCCGGTATTCCAGATCCTCCATGCGCCGGCTAATCGTCGGTTGAGTCATCCCGAGACTTCGCGCGGCAGCATTCAAACTGCCGCTCTCGGCGACAGCGAGGAAAATGCGCACGTCGTTCCAGTCTAGGCGGCGCCAGAGTTCGTCGTCGTCGTCATTGGCCGTGGTGTGCATAGCCGCTCTATCGTCCCAAGAGGCCGCTCCCGGCCCAGACATTACAGAAAACCTCAGGAATGTCAGGCCGCGGTGTAACACCGTGACGATCCGCCCGTCAGTCCCTGAGGTAAACGCCAAAACACCCCGTGTCTCATACATAGCCGGTCTACGGACTTTGGCGAAGCCGGTGTGCGGGGAGGGGTCTAAGAGTCTGTCTTCTGCTTCACACAGGGCTCATGGCCATGCCGCACCTCGACGGAAGATCGGCGATGGCGCGCGCCGCCGCCATGCTGGAGGCCGGCGCCGACCTGGGCTTCGCCCCGGCGGCCGGGGATGCGCCGGCGGCCCTGGCCCTGGCGGCCAGGCTGATGAACTGCCAGGTCGCCTGCGCGGCCTCGGTGTCGGCGGCGATCGCGTTGCAGCCGGCCGCGGCCATGGTGCTGCGGCAATTGGGTCGGCCGGTCGGCGTGGTGGCGACCCTGCTGCTCGCCGAAGACCAGCGCGCGGCCCTTATCAGCGGCGACTTCGACGGGCTGGCGCCGCGCGCCGATCGCCTCTGCGGCCCGCAGGATGCGCCGTCCATCTACTACATCTGGGGCGTCGCGGGCGAGAGCCGGGCCGCCAAGTGGGCGGCGATGGAGCTCTGCCGGCGCTTCCGTTACGGCGCCCTGGCGGACCTGACCGCCTTCACCCGCGTCGCCACCGCCGACGGCCGGCGCGCCGCGGTGAGCCGCCTCGGCTTCGTCCCTGCGGGGCGGGCGGACGACAACCTTCTCATCAGCCCTCCAACCGTGGAGCGCCGGGCCGCATGACCGCCAAGATCAACCTCACCGAACCCTTTGAGCCTGTCGCGCTTCCCAGGGAAGCGATCAGCGTCAGCGTCGCCCGCACGCTCGACGACCTCATGCAGGCCATCTCGATCCGCTCCGTGGTCTACATGGGCGAGCAGCTTTGCCCGTATGACGAGGAGTTCGACGGCAACGATCTGGCCGGCGCCACCCACCTGATCGCCCGCGTCGGCCGCCAGCCCGTGGGCGTCATCCGCCTGCGCTGGTTCGCCGACTTCGCCAAGCTCGAGCGGCTGACGGTGCTGCCCACCTGCCGGGGCGGGGCGGTGCCGCGCGCGCTGCTGGACGCGGCCTTCGATTTGGCGGCCAAGAAAGGCTACCGCCGGATCATGGGCCACACGCAGGTGCGCCTAGCGCCGGTGCTGATGCGCCTGGGCAAGGTCAAGGTGCGCAGCGATCGCCCCTCGTTCACCTTCTCCGACCACGAGTACGTCGAGACCATCCGCGAGTTGACCCCCCCGGAAGACGCCGTGACCATCGACAGCGATCCGTTGGTGGTGCTGCGGCCCGAGGGCGCCTGGGACCGGCCGGGCGTGCTCGACCACTCGGCCGGACGTCCCGCCACCAACCCGCATTAGAGTCCCATGTACGCCCAGAGCCTGTCCCGCATTCCCCCACGGCGCGCCGTGCGTCAGCGCTGGCTGATCTGCCTCGATCTGCAGCGTGACTATGTGATCCCGGGCCGGCCGCGCTACGCCGCCGGCAACGCCCACGTGGCCGTGGCCTGCGCCCGGGTGCTCGGCCACGCCCGCGACGAGGGGTGGCGCATCGTCCACAGCCAGTTCCGCGCCGAACCGACCGAGGTGAGGCCGCGCGAACTGTTCGGGGCGCCGATCGAGGGCCTGCGGCCGTTGATCAGCGAGCCGGTGTTCTTCCGCGGCGGTCTGTCGGCCTTCGCCAATCCGGCCTTCGCCGCCGAGCTGCGCCGCGCCCGCGGCGACGAGGTGTTCCTGATCGGCTTCTCGCTGGCCGACACCTGCCTGGCGACGGCCCTCGCCGGGGTCGACGAAGGACTTTCCCTGACCCTGCTCGAGGACGCGGTCGGCGCCAGCGACGCCGTCGACGCCGCCGACGTGGCCCGCGCCATCCTCAAGCCCTTCGTCCGCATCCAGTCGAGCGGGCGCCTGGAGACCCGCGGACTGGAGGAAGTCTTTTGAAGTTGGATCTCCTGAAGGTCGATCGCGCCGCGACCCTGGACGCCCTGCCGGATGTGCTAACCGTGCTGCGCCGCCTGTTGATCAACGCCTGCGAGCCTGGCGATCCGGAAAGCGACGAGCTGCGCAGCCTGCTCGACGCCTGCGTCGTGGGCGCCCATCGGCTGAGGCTGCGCGAACAACTGCGCGGCAGCGAGGGTTCAAGATGAACGACGACGCCATCGAATACATGCGCCTGGAGGATATCCGTCCGCAGATCCTGGCGTTGCTGCAATTGCATAGCCTCGCCCAGACCGACGAGGCGCGCGCCAGTATTGCAGCTTTGTTCGAGAAGGCGTTCCTCGCCACCGCCTGGCACGTGGCTCAGGATCTGCTCGACAACGGCTGGTCGCCCGGCTTCGTCTCGACCCTGTCCGCGCGCCAGCCAGCGCGCCTCAAGGTGGTTGGCGGTTCCGACGCCGCCTGAGCCGCCCCTGGCGCCGGGGCCAACTGCAGCCGATAAGAACAGGAGCGCAAAATCGGCAGCCTATTGCCAAAAATACCTCAAATGCGGCCAGCCGAGGATTGACGTCGCGAGGCAAGCCATCGATAGATTAACGCTGAGGTAACATTCGGGCGGGGGCGCGCCGGCGATTACCGTAAGACTCGAGGGCGATCTAGAGAGCGGCTGATGCCGCCAAGATAAGTCCGAGCTTCGAGCCCTGCGGCGAGCAGGTGAACCTTGTGTCCGGAATGACGAAGACAACGTCAGGACAAGGACGATGCGGACGATTGCAGTGGTGGCGCGCAAGGGCGGCGCGGGCAAGACGACGCTGGCCATCCATCTGGCCATCGCCGCCCACTTGCGGGGCCTCAAGACGGTGCTGGCGGACGCCGATCCCCAGCGATCCTCGAGCGAGGTGCTCAAGGCGAGGACGATCCCCGGACCGAAGCGGGTCGAGACGTCGGGTCCCAAGGTGTTCGCGCTGCAGGAGATGGCGCGGCGGGCTGGCGACGAGTTCATGGTGGTCGACACGCCCTGCGGCCCGGAGCAGGAGGTCGGGGCCGCGATCGCCAGTTGCGACCTGGTGCTGATCGTGGTGCGACCCACCTTCCTCGACATCGCCGCCGCCGTGCGCACCATCGAGACCGCCCGGCGCCTGGCGCGGCCGGCCCAGATTGTCATCAACCAGGCCTACAGCACCCGCAGCGGTCGCGAGCCGCCATCGGTCCAGAAAGCCGTCGAGGCGCTGCGCTTCACGGCCATGCCGGTCTGCCCGGTGGTGGTCCGCTCGCGCTCGCTGCTGCAATCGGCGCTCGCGTCCGGCCGGTCGGTGGAGGAGTTCGGGCCCTCGCCGGCGGCCGACGAGATCGCCGCCCTCTGGCGGCAGGTCGCGCTCACGGTGGCGGGCGAGGCGCGGCTGCTGCGCGCCTAGCTGGCCCCGTCAGATCAGCCGGGAACTGGCGGCCCAGCTGCGGCGCGTCAGCTGCTGGCGGCGGGCGAAGATCTGCATCGCCTCGGTGGTGGGATCGCGCGAGGCTTCCCAGACGCCGTGGTCGCCGTAGCGGGTGATCAGCAGCAACCGCGCCAGCTCGCGGTCGGCGTGGGAGGGCGCGGCGCGAAAGAGGCCGAATATCCTGGCGTCGAACTGCGCCTCGAACCTCTCCCAGCCTTGGGCCGAAAGCGCCACGAACTCGTCGACCGCGGCGGCGTCCATCTCGAACCAGCGGTGCACGTAGATACCGCCGGGCGCGAGGACATCGGCGCCACCCGGGCGAAGGGTCGGACTCAGCGTCTCGGGGCGCATCGCGTCGACCAGGCCGGTCGAGGAAAAGAGGCCGCCGCGGTTCTCTGCGAAGCGCAACAGCACGGCCGCCTCGTTGCTGGCCCAACCCAGCTGCGGGGCGAACTGGCCGACCAACTCGGCGCCATCGAGGCGCGTCGCTTCCGACTTGAGCTGCGCCGCCAGCGCCGCGTGCGGGTTGGCGCCGCGCTTGAGGGTCAGGAAGAGGTAGCTGTAGCTCGCGCTCACGCCGCCTCGCCCTGAGCGTAGCCGAGGTCCTCGTTCAGCGCCTCCAGGATCGCCACCGCCGCGTCGGCGATCACGGTGCCGGGCGGGAACACCAGGCGCGCGCCGGCGGCCTTCAGCACCTCGACGTCGGCCGGCGGGATGACGCCGCCGACCACGATCATGATGTCGTCGCGGCCCAGCTTGCTGAGCTCGGCCTTCAGCTCGGGGATCAGCGTCAGGTGGCCGGCAGCCAGGGAGCTGGCGCCGACCACGTGGGCGTTCTCGGCCACCGCGCGGCGGGCGGTCTCGGCCGGCGTGGCGAAGAGCGGGCCCGGGTCGACCGCGAAGCCCAGGTCGCCGAACCCCGAGGCGATCACCTTCTGGCCGCGGTCATGGCCATCCTGGCCCATCTTGGCGACCAGGATCGACGGCGGGCGCCCGTCCGCCTCGCGGAAGGCGGCGATCATCATCCGCGCCCGGCTGATGGCGCCGGTCGAGCCGGCCTCGGCCGCATAGACCCCGGTCAGCAGCTTCGGCCTGGCCTCGTGGCGCCCGAAGGCGCGCTCCAAAGCCAGGCTGATCTCGCCCACCGTGGCCTTGGCGCGGGCCGCGTCCACCGCCAGCGCCAGCAGGTTGCCGTTGGCGCCAGGGCCGGCGGCGTTGGTCAGCGCCGACAGCCTCTGCTCCACCTCCGCCGGATCGCGCTCGGCCTTCAGCTGGGCGAGCTTCTCCAGCTGGCGGCGCAGCACCTCGGAGTTGTCGACCTTCAACAGCGGAATGTCGTCCGGCTCGCTCGGCAGGTAGCGGTTGACCCCGACCAGGGTCTGCCGGTCGCTGTCGATCCGGGCCTGGGTGCGCGCGGCCGCCTCCTCGATGCGGGCCTGCGGCAGGCCCTCGCCGATGGCGTTGGCCATGCCGCCCAGCGCCTCGACCTCGGCGATGTGGGTGAGCGCCCGGGCCGCGAGGTCGTAGGTCAGCCGCTCGACGTAGAAGCTGCCGCCCCAGGGGTCGACCGTGCGCGTCGCGCCGGACTCCAGCTGCAGGAACAGTTGGGTGTTGCGGCTGATCCGGGCGGAAAAGTCGGTGGGCAGCGCGATGGCTTCGTCGAGCGAATTGGTATGCAGGCTCTGGGTCTGGCCGGCCACGGCGGCCATCGCCTCGACCGTGGTGCGCGCGACGTTGTTGAACACGTCCTGCGCCGCCAGGCTCCAGCCGCTGGTCTGGGTGTGGGCGCGCAGGGCCAGCGAGCGGCCATCCTTCGGCGCGAACTCGCGCTGCATCAGCCGCGCCCACAGCAGCCGCGCGGCCCGCTGCTTGGCCACCTCCATGAAGTAGTTCATGCCGGCGTTCCAGAAGAACGACAGGCGCGGCGCGAAGGCGTCCACCGCCATGCCCGCCGCCACGCCGGCGCGCACGTATTCGATCCCGTCGGCCAGGGTGTAGGCCAGCTCCAGGTCGAGCGAGGCGCCGGCCTCCTGCATGTGGTAGCCGCTGATCGAGATCGAGTTGAACTTCGGCGTCTCAGCGGCGGTGTAGGCGAAGATGTCCGAGACGATCCGCATCGAGGGCGTCGGCGGATAGATGTAGGTGTTCCGTACCAGGAACTCCTTCAGGATGTCGTTCTGGATGGTGCCGGAAAGCGCCGTGTGCGGAACGCCCTGCTCCTCGCCGGCGACGATGTAGAGCGCCAGGATCGGCAGCACCGCGCCGTTCATGGTCATCGAAACGCTCATCTTCTC
>Ga0302325_10028028_pt1 | contig 11663 bp, 16 predicted proteins | sample Palsa_T0_2_FD_201948 | JGI IMG/M metagenome (GOLD analysis project Ga0302325, IMG submission 201948) | Peat permafrost microbial communities from Stordalen Mire near Abisko, Sweden - Palsa_T0_2 | ecosystem: Environmental > Terrestrial > Soil > Palsa > Peat permafrost | place: Sweden: Abisko... | reverse complement strand
ACTTGAAATTTCATTCTCTGAGCTCCCACACTGGGGCAAAAACTGGGCTTTAAGGTGGTAAAACGCTCGCGATGCGTCTCACACGCGCGTGTTTGTAGTACTGCTAAGATAATTCAGAACTGTTCGCCTATACGCATTCCCGTTTTGCAATTCATATTTCATATTACCTTCTTACGAATAAATCCTTCTTTTGCAACCCTTAAGCCAAACCTGATGGATTTACGTCCCTGGTGTTGTCATCTTACGGTTAATCACATTCTTCTCTGACAACAAGACAAGGAAGAATGCGACTCCATTGAGAGCAATCGGAGCAATCAATGCGTCCTTGAGCGAAATCATGAAAACGCCGAAGACCTCAATCTGAAGACCAGTCGCTCCAGAGTTGATGACGGCGTGGGGGTCCAATCCCGGGATTTTCTCTCCAACACCTTGGATAAGCTTGTTCGAGAAGATATTCTGAGTAATTGCGATGAATATTGCGCCACCGTACAACAGCGCAACTAATCTCAGCCCAATGCTTACGGGATACTACAGTTGAGCAGCGCGCTAGTAGCGGCGGTATCCTCAGGAGGAGACGCAGCTTGGCCCACAATTATACCAGTTTGTAGAGTGAACCCGTATCCACAGCCGAGAAGCACGAGATATCCAATCTGCTTGCTGGATGCCGTATTGATTTCCAAGGTGTAAAGTAAGCCACTGGCGATACATGCCATTCCAGCTCCCGCAAGCATGATGTACAGCGGCATGCCCATCACTGTGATGAAAGTGGCTGCTCCGATAGAGAACACCGTCATGGCAAGTATAAGGGGAAGTATCCTGATCCCGGACTGTGCAGGGCTTGCCCCGTGAATAGACTGAAAGTAAAGCGGCAGGACACACAACTGCAAAAAAAAGGCCCCACCAATCCTAGAATTAGCGAAATTGGTTTGAATGAGAGCACAAAAAGCTCCAACATGCCCCAACAAGCACGTCACGATTTTTCAACATTCGTAAGGGATAAACCGCACGTTCGTTCCTGATATGTTGGTCTATAACGAACGCCGTGAATAATAGCACAGAGCCGATGATACATCCAATGGCCATTGCACTGGTCCATGATTGCTGTATGCCCCCGACCTGGAGAACGAGGAGGAGGCAAAGAGTTGCAAAGAGAAGGAACACGACCCCTAAGGGATCCATTTCACTGATGACTTCGGCCCATGTCAGACGCGCACGAGGGCTGTCCTTTGGAACCTCCAGGGAGACTAAAATCATCAAGGTAACAGCCGCTCCGATTGGCAAATTGAAACACCACCTCCACGAAAGATTTTCGGTCAGGGCGCCGCCGAGAACCGGTCCTATAACGGATCCAATGGCGATAGCGACTGCGGTGGCACCAGTAAACATGGGCAGCTCCCGCGGAGGAAGGATAACTCCGCTAATTGTGAACGTTCCATTTTGAAGGCCAGCGGCTCCAGTGCCTTGAATGGCACGTCCGACAATTAGAGTGCTATTGTTCTGCGACGTCGCTAATTGTTAGTGAGATGAGCTATACACCGAATCTGTACCACAGATGACGCTGCCAATTTCAAATACCACAAGTGCGCCGAGAATGGTCCACTTCAGATTGAAGAGTTTATACATCTTTCCCCAAGGACCTTGAAAAATGGAACATGTAAGGAAGAATGCCGAACCATACTTCTAGTTAGTCTCTTTTATAGGACGTTCATACCCACGCGACCGAATTGAGATCTCGAAATTCATCAGTAATTCGAGGGATCGCAGTTGTCAAAATATTCTTTGCAATTAGCCAGACATGCGTCCCCGCCAATACCAGTGAACACAGTGAACACCCTTTTCCCTGCAAGATCGATTGTTGATATCAGCGCCTTGTCTGGGATCCGATGCCTCAGCCAGACGTGCGGAAGCCGTCGTCCTGGATACGTAGACTTTTGATAATGCTTGACAGGATCTTGAATTGGCACGAATGGACCTGGTTCCTCGCTGACAATCGCCGTGGAACTATATAGCTGATTCATCTCTCGTCCGAGTGAGTGGTATATAGTGCTGGCTTGTCCAAGCCCTCTCCGTAGTAGCTTGCGTCGTGATGCACCTTCGGGAGTCGCTTGGGAGAGTTGGTGATAAGCCATAAGTCTGGCTTTCGGATCTGGGAGCGATGCTGCCGAGGTATTCCCTGCCAGAGCTTCCCAAATGATTGCGTAGTTTCGAAGAGCGGTATTAGCCGTCGTGACGACGTCTTCTCCGACAGGTTGACGTTCTTGCGTATACGTATTCAAGAGTTGTGGACGAGCAAGTCCTTGTGGTGTCAGAGAGGCGCTAATAACGACATACCTTTCAGCACATATGCCATTTTCCATGCGAGATTGTAACTATCTTGGATACAGGTGTTGCTTCCCAGGCCGTTCATTGGAGGGTGTCTGTGAACTGCATCTCCAATTGCAAAAACTCGTCCCTTGGAGTATTCTAACCCGTATGTCTCATTGACTTGCCACTTCGAAACCCCTTTGAACGTGATGGGAATCAATGGATCGCAACCAATGACTTTTCGAATTCGAGCAATGTATTCCTCCTCAGTGGGTGTCCAAGTCACTCCCCACGCGGAAGATACAAACACGATGAGCAGCCATTCTGTCCAGGGACGAACCATTCGGAAATTCGTCAGCCAGCCCCATTGCGGTTGATTTTCATCATCGTGAAGTATCTAACCTTAGAAAGCGGGTCAAGGAGTATGAACCCAGGTCAGATTCCCTACTCGGGCATCCATATACTTTGATAAATCGACTTCGCAGAGGATATTTAGTGCGATTGTTTTGGTTTGTCCACCAGTTCCAAACCGAGTTGTGTTACAACTTTACTGTTCGCGCCATCTGCTCCTATCAAGTATTTTGATGTGAGGACGTAATTATGTCCGTTGACCCGATCGTGAAGTTTTGTTTCGACAAGTTTGTCGGAAATCTCCTTGAATGATATAAACTCTGTATCGAACCGAACCGTGACACCATGCATAGTTGCATCCTTAATAAGAATGGGTTCGAGAAGGGATTGCGGGAGATCGCAATGGCGACACGGGCTCGAAGCCTCATATTCACCCTGAAGTTAGGGATAAAAACCTGTTGAACCACCTTTCGAGCGGGATCATTCCCCCATGACCAAACCCGGCAATACTCCTCCCCTAAGAACGACTCCACCCAACGCGTATGCAACATAGCACTCTGCGGAGTGGCAACGTCGGCGCACTTTTTCTCGAGGTCAATGTCGCGCAGACATTCGAGTGCCGCGACATTCGTGATGTGTGCTCGTGGGGTTTTGGCGGCAAACTTGGCGCAGCTGATCAGCATGACTGATATCCCCTCTATTGGTAAGAGCTCGTCATCGGAGATAACTACCGTAGCGTGCAAGGAAGCAAGCGAGCGAGGCCCCTGCGGGACCCGCGCCAATAATCAAAACATCGACATTCGTCATGTCGAGGTTAGTGAGTTTCATCACGAGAGATCCGTCCTAAAATAGTGGACAGGGCCTTCGGACGAGGCTATTGGGACCTAAATCGTTCCTCGCCTCTAGTTTCGGACAAACGGAGGCATGGGGGACGGAGCACACATCAGGTCAATCCTCCGAACGCCGTCCAAACCGAACCCAATCTTCAACGTCTGTAACGGAAAACCCGAAAACTGTTAGGAATGGCGGATCTCTCTGAAATGGCGAAAAGCTTGCAAGAGCAAATCAACATCGTCACAGCCTATCTGAGCAAAGAGGAACTCTCTCCCCCCTCGTTCATTCCAGCCAAGCTTCCCACGAGTTCACTTCCACCTGAAGTGGAAGAGGCTCGGAGCAGAGTGCACAAGCTCAGCTGGAGCATCCACCAGCTCGTTAACCCTCCATCTGAGCATATTTGGTGGACTGCATGTAAGGTACACTACCCCAAAAATTGTATTTGACATACTAGTATTACGACTCGGTTGCTCTCCGCGTGATCATTGAGAAGAGAATTGCCTTTATTATACCTATTTTCTCCGAAATGGGAATTGTCGATATCTCCAAGGAGGCAGGTCTTCCTGAAGACCGTCTGATTTGTCTTCTCCGGCAATTAACAGCTGTCAATATCTTTCGCGAACCCTCTTCCCGAGTTTTTGCCCACACCACCTCCTCCGCCGTTCTTACTGACCCTGAATTCGCCAATGCCATCGATCTCATTCTTCACAAGCTCGACGTGGATTTCAAAAGTGCGGGGTACTTCCCAGAAGCCCTTGATCGATGGGAAGATAAAATGGATCATGTCCAGAAACAGCAACTACGAACAGCATTCAATCTGGCTTTTAAAACAGATCAGCATTTTTTCGATTACATCTACTCCCCGGAGAACATTTCACGATACGGGGAACGGTTCAATCGCGGGATGGTGGGAGAAACCACCGCACTGATTGACGAAGTTTTCGACCTGTACGACTGGACAGTATTCAACGCCGGCGACAAAATCGTTGACGTTGGCGTAGGTCTCGGCCATGTTGGCGACAAAATTGCTAGACGGGTTAAATCCGGCGTTGAGATCGTTGTTCAAGATCAGCCTAGCGTCATTGAACAGCGTCGAAGGATTCATGATTCTCTCACATTTCAAGTTTACGATTTCTTCCACGGCGAGCAACCTGTTGTTGGGGCAAAGGTGTATTATCTCCGTCATATCCTGCATGACTGGCCGGACGAGATTTGCCGGACAATTCTGCGACCGTTACACCATGCGATGGATTCAGATTCAAAAGTATTGATATGTGAATTGGTTGTGAAAAGGGATTCATTTTGGGCTGTTGGAAAGAATGATAGGGATTTGGTTGAGGGATGGGGTCCCGAGAAGCGATTTTGGGGCGTGCGGAGTATGACAATGTCGATGCTTTTTAACGCCAAAGAACGCACGGATGCGCAATGGCGTGCGTTGTTAAATAGCGCCGGGTTCAAAGTGTGCCAGGTATATGGGTACAATCTAGCCCAATCTCTCATAGAAGCAGTGAAGCAATGAAGCAATGAGACTGTCCATAGCTTCGACACCATCTTCTATACTACCATCGGGCAAAGAAGAATGACGTAGTGAGAGGGATTAGGCAGCAAGGTAATATCGAAACGCGGTATTTCCCTCGGAAAAATCTCAGTCCGCCCTGAACCTCGTTTGTGCCAGTGGGGATTTCTCCTGAATTTCAGGCAGGCCCAGATTTTCTGATAATATCAGGCCGTGGAACCCGTGTAATTACGGCGTGTGAAAGGGTTAGCGCCCACGTGCGACAATCTGGAAAGCGGGGCCAGCCACTCGGCAATCCGCTAAAAATAAAGCCATACACCATCCACCACTCACATGTTGATAACCTGCTAATTTAGGATGGTGGGCATTCACGCGCCGGCCACTGTAGTTCAGATGTCGCGGTCGCTGAATCCACTCGCATGGGACATACTAGTACCGATCCCTACGTCCGAGTCCGTTTCCGCAGTCTGGTGTGGCCCAGGGCCAGTACCTCAGGCTCATCAATACTATCTATCTATGACGAGCTCGGCAATGCAAACATTAACTTTCGTCATTCTCGCTGGAGCAGCTGTATTAGAAGCATATGCCACCAACTATTGCGGCTGCCATGTAGAGTTTCCGTACGGCAATGGTCCCCGAAGTAGGCAGCGCTGGGGCGACTTCGATATCCACACAAATTATTACGAAGTTACTCCGGATACCGGACGCATTGTCGAAGTAACCTTCCTTGAAATGGCGTCCTTATCTTAGTATTATTTAACGGTTGATAATGTTACTTTGTCACCTGATGGAATTCCCCGACAAATGATGGTATTCAACAATACATTTCCCGGACCGCTACTCGAGGCAAATTGGGGAGATTGGGTGATTGTCCATGTCACAAACAACCTGAAAAACAATGGGTACAACTTGAAGAGGACTGATTCAATATAGTACCTCAATCCACTGGCACGGGATCATTCTGGAACACAATGGGGCAAACGACGGGGTTCCTGGAATTACACAATGTACGAACTCTTCGAAACTGAAACTGATGTCAGGTCCCATTCCGCCGGGACATTCGTTCACGTATCGATTTCGAGCAACACGCTACGGAACCACTTGGTATCATAGCCACTTTTCCTTGCAGTATTCCGAAGGATTACTCGGACCCTTTATCATCAATGGCCCGACGATCGAGAACTGGGATATCGATTTAGGAACAGTATTGCTTCAAGATTGGTACCATACTCCAGTATTCCAAGTCTGGTTTACGGAACTCCAACACCCTCCCGTTCCGGCCGATACCGGTTTGATCAATGGCAAAAATAAAAACAGGTCAATAGGGGAGTACAGCGAATTTGTCTTCATCCCTGGGAAGAAACACCGACTACGGGTTATCAATACATCTACAGACGGCCACTTTAAATTCTCTATCGATCACCACACCATGACTGTTCAAGCTGCAGATTTCGTTGCAATTCGACCATACGCTCAAACAGTTCTAAATGTTGCTATTGGTAATCGGAAATAAATTGCTCGCTGATGCAGGCCAGCGATATGATATCATCGTCGAGGCAAATAAAAAGGTTGGAAACTACTGGATGCGAGCGGTCCCTGCCGCGGACTGCTCGGTAAACAAGAATGCAGATGGAATCCGAGCAATTGTCAAATATCAAGGCGCGAACGACTCTTTGGAACCCACCACTACTCCATACAATATAACAGATACCGAATGCAAAGATGAGACAGGTCTCATTCCCGTGGTACCCAGAAATGTCGGACCTCTTTCTGTTGGAGAGGAAGAGGATGTCTCAGTGATTCAAGATGTGCAAGACAATTTCATCAAGTTTGCGATGAATGGGTCATCTCTGCGTATTGATTGGGACGATCCAACTCCGCTCCTGGCGGAAAAGTCGCATCCAAGTTTTCCTCTGGATTACGACGTTATCACTCTCAACGGTACGTCTGATACGGTATGTTCGGTTCATGACAGCGCTAATGGCAGTGGGCGTACATCGTTGTTCAATCTGTTGGTTCAATTGTCTTAACTCATCCTGTATGATCCTAATTTGAAATAGTGACGTTTAGATGCATTTGCATGGTCACGATTTCCTTCTTCTGGCGCAAGGTAAGGGAGTCTTTAATGAAAGTGTCCTTGCGTCCGCGACACTCGTTAATCCTACTCGTCGTGATGTCATGACTATGCCTGCTTCTGATCCTACTTCGAATGTTACTGGGGGATTCATTGTGATTGCATTTCCCTTGGACAATCCCGGCATTTGGGTACACTCTTGATGGTACAACATCTCATTCGAGATTTTCCATTGTCACATAGCGTTCCATATTTCAGCGGGACTGGGAATACAGATTGTGGAGAGGATTGAGGAGATACCGGGGAACGTGGGAATTAAACCAGAATGGGAGAAGAACTGTCAAGAGTGGAAGAAATATCAGACCAAGAGGGACCCCGAGCAGGATGATTCTGGAATCTAAATTTGTGTCGTAGATTTGGAAACCAATTCAAGTAGCAGACGAAACCTCGCTCCGGTGTTTCCCAAACTAAAATCAACCTACAAACTTCATCTTACCCCTCTTTCTTTGTCTGAATCTATCGCCCTGCGCAAACTCGGGCAGTTAAGGGGCTCTGTCCCACTTGGATTGTTTGTAAAGCCCCAGAGCTTCCTGAATCTGCACGAAGTGAGGATAAGCAGGCACTGGAAGGCCATTGTTTAGGTACTTCTCGCGAGTGAATTCCTCCCACTCGGCCTGAGCTTCAGAAAGTCGCTCCGAATTTCGCAAAAGAGCCGCCGAAAGAAGGTCCGGGTATTTATCCCGCAAGATTGTAAAGTTGTACCCAACTCGGAGAATGTCGAATAGAAAAACGTTCTCTCTCGAATGCTCAAACAGCTGGGACCACTCCGTGGAGTTGGAATTTTGTTGCTCTATACGGCGTAATTCCTGTCTAAATAGCTCATCTTGCTTAGGATCCAATTGGAAATTTACTTCGGGATCAAATGATTCTGCGAGCGAAATCGCGGACAGTTTGAGCGGAACAGCTCCAACGTCATCCCAATCGATGATTCTATTATAAGTAACCTGAAAGAAGGCGTTGATTACCCAACCAAGTTGTCCTTGTCATCAATCAAGATATTCGGCAAGCGTAAGTCCCAGTAATGTAGAGCGAAAGTTGTACTTCCGGAAAAACGTTGGCGCACCCAAGAGAGCAAAAGCATAGTGTCGAGGCCATCGAAGGGTTTGTCAATGACGTCAAATTCGCTTAGGTAGTGGTAACTGAAATGTTCCTTAACCCAACTATCCACCGTATGTATGGCAGAGGATCGTCGAATGGGTACATTTCGGATCAGCCGCACTAATGAATCTTCAATTCACCTCCAACAGGGGCAGTACGCATATCGTCTGGAATCGGGCAAGTCGAGATGTTGTATACAAACTGTGCCAAGGAGTTTACTACTTTTATTGGGATACGGAATGTTGTTGCATTTGGCGTGTACAGTTCCGACCCACCGTGGATCACCCTCTCGAAGAGCGACCTTCCTTCGACCCAGTCCGTCATGTGGTGGGCAATACGAAGACTAAACCACGCTTTGCTAGCGGGAACGGGTATGTTTGGACAATATTCATGCACTAGGCACATCACGACTTCCCCGTAGGATGCGTATTGTGTGCGCCGAAACCCGGCGAACATTTTATCCGCCCAGCACACACCATCCTCAAAGCAGAATTTTGCAACAAACCCGCCACCACCTGCATAATACGTAGACCAATGGGCTGGTGTATTGTTTCGCAAGATTGTGGCATAAGCCATTGCGTCTGCGACCTCCAGTTTAAACTGTTGCACACCCCCAAGATAATCGATAATAGCTGGGCCAGCAGAGCCATCTATGAAAGTGAAGTCGCCGAGTGTTTCGAGTGAATAGGCGGACTGACGCGCGAAACACAACCATGACAGAAAACCCAGAACGGGGAGCATTTCAATGGAGCCTCTAGTTAGCTTGCCCTCAATAGTCAATATTGATTGCCAAAAAGATTTCAGTTCGAGATTGATCTACGCCCGAGAGGTTTCACTCGCGGCTAAGACAGCTATAAGTAGGGTACATCACCAGGAAAGTTGATGTCTGATTCAGAAGCAAAGATCTGCGCTTGATTTACTGAATGGTTTCTGGCCGGTACCCCGTGTTGATAGGACAAATTGACTTTCGTGCTACTCCTTAGGACCTGAGTGAAGAAAATGTGCGCGATAGGTAACTTCTTCGATTCAAATATAGGATTAATCTACAGCTATATAGACGATAAAGGAAGGAAAGTGCTCGTCTCACCTCAAGACAATGTGCGCCTCAAGACAATGTGCGCAGCGCATCTCACGCAGCGCCACCACAATTCTACACTGAGTGCCGAACCAAAACCCCGAAAGATTTATTTCTAGCAAAGGCACCACGGCAAGCGTCTCCACTCAATATCTCTGAGATCATGTTTTAGAACGACAGAATATACTGAATGAATTCTTTGTGATATCTGCATACCTGAATATCGATAAGAAACTAATTGGCAAACCCACTCACCATTGCCGCCCTCACGATCGCCTCAAACAGAAACTAAAAGGCAAATATTTCTCCATAGGTGGGTCATACAGGCTATTCAAAATTGTGAGGTCTTGGACATGAAGCCAAGCAACATAGCCGCAGGGGATAGTGTTTGGAATCATAGTCCAGGGGGAACCGGGAGGGCCGGGGACTCCAGGATTGGAATTCCCACCCGCGGGTGTGATGGTAAACCCATATGGGATTAGGAAAGACCAGCGCGCCAGGTACTGGGCTTTAAACCAGAAGTTACCCTTTATCGGTGTTCCTATGCCGAAATCGCCGCAATTGGAACCACTGGTAGGATACATGTCTCCGATGGGATAGACATTGTTGACCAGAACGTTGTACCATGGACTGAGGGCTTCGCGGTTGTATCCAGTTGAAGTAAGAGTCGCGACCTCCAGTTGAATTTGCCAGAGGCCGTCCATCAGTGTGTTCGTTTGCCAGTCAGCAAGAATCTTGTCAGGGTTCTGGTTCGGATTGACGATGTATTGAAAATACCCTTCGGTGTCGGGGGCCGCTTCAGTGACAGTTTTTGGGGGGCCGCTATTGTCGATATATTGACGTATGGTTACAGGTGATCCATCGCTGGTGCTCCCAAAATTGCGCACCATAACACGATAGTAGTATTGGCCTATTCCTATCGGTGGACCGGTAATGATGATGTTCCCACCGAAAGGAGACCCGCGACCCAGCTGAAGCGGATCTGTAAAGCTGAACGGAGGGTCCTTGAATGTGGCGCCTGGCGAAGTCTTGCCGGTCGTTTTCCACTCGATTTCGGTAACAAACACGCCGCCGATGCTTTCGATAAGCCCACCAACGGTTGAGATCGTCGAAATAGGCTGGAGCTGCACATGTCTTTCCAGGAAGTTTCCGCGCAACGGGACTAACGGCGGCATTGGCGGAGGGATGTCGAACGAGACCGCTGCAAGAACTCGGGCGACTTTGGTTGTATTGCAAAGTGCTTTCTCCCATCGTAGGTCCACAGGTTGGATGGCGGAATACGTTAACCCATCTGGCGGAATCTCAGGGATGTTATGTACTGGGATCGTTTGGGTTCCGAGATATGTCCATTTGCAGGTATCGTTCCAGTCCGCCCAAAAGGATACATATTCCAGTCCTCCAGCGGAGCAAAGGCCACCTCCGTACCCGACAGGTTGTCTGATGCGAATGGTCCCGACGAGGCGATCGAATGTGTAGTCCAAGCCGAGACTAATTAACTCTTCGTGGAAGACCCGGGGACCTGGTGGTCGCGGCAGATCCTCATTGTATGTAGGATGCACAGTATTATCGTCCGCCAATGTGCCTTCTGTGTCGTTTCTGTATGACTGAAGTCGGTCAAGGTACTCCCAGCGACTCGGCCGCTCCCATGTGTCTCGACGATAGGATGATAAGAGCTCTTTTGGAGGGAGCGCAAGCGTCTGGATGTGTTGGTCCAAAATGTTTCCCCACACTGGAACAAAGAGCGCAGAGTCAGGCGGGACTTGCCATGAGAGAATGGCGCGAATGTTGGGCAGAACCGGGATCGCGCAACTGTTCTGATGAGGCTGAAACCCAATGGAGAGGGAATAAAACAACGGTTTGGTTCTGTGTTTGGTACAATCTTTGCCCCCAAGGATGTTGTGAATATTGAGTGTGGAAATTCCGATGTCTTGCCAGCCCGTTCCGTTGTCGATATAAAAGCCCACATATTCGGTGGAGCCGTTTGAGCAGAGGTCTCCGTCGTAGCCGTTTGACAACTTGATCTCAATTGTCGCTTCGAGGAGCTCGAGAGTCGAATTGTATCCGATCGAAATCAGTTGCTCGTACATAGTAGGATCATTGGTGGTGCGGAAGCGTGCGAGTGCGTCGGGGTCGTTGAGGAGTTTTTTGAAGTGGGTTCTCTCGAGCGAAGGAACGTCGGAGATGGACCAGGTGAACTGGCTGGTCCCGGTTGGTGAAACAAAATAGAAGGCGAGGAGCGCCAAAGCCCAAGAGACGTACCGGCCATACATCCTGGGCGAGTGTTCCCGTTGAGAGATGTGGGCAAAAACAGGTTCCGGATCCGTGGGGATTTATATGTCATGTCACGACAG
>Ga0302325_10028021_pt1 | contig 11665 bp, 8 predicted proteins | sample Palsa_T0_2_FD_201948 | JGI IMG/M metagenome (GOLD analysis project Ga0302325, IMG submission 201948) | Peat permafrost microbial communities from Stordalen Mire near Abisko, Sweden - Palsa_T0_2 | ecosystem: Environmental > Terrestrial > Soil > Palsa > Peat permafrost | place: Sweden: Abisko... | reverse complement strand
AACGCGGCTCAAATACTTACTTCTCATCCTTCATCTCCCAAGCCATACCTTCGTACTGTGGTGCAGTACACTGTAGTCCGTGAGGATGGCGCAGACGGGAGAGAGATCTGTCTCACATTTGAGATCGTGCGTCGCCACCACGTGGGTACGGAGACTTTTTGGTGAGATCTTTGAGCCGACTCTTCGGCTGATAGGCTTTGCTTTAACTCAGGCGTTTCAGAAATTGAATGTGACTCGAGGATCGTCACGTGATGATCTTGCCGCCCCCGTCCACCTATGTTGGTCTAGGTAGATCTTGTTGAAATAGGAAAACATTTAGCTTCACTTATATGGAGACTATTAGATTAAACGCCTAGAGATCGAAAGTTGCTAAGTAAATCAATGCTAGCTTTTGCAAGTTCCATCAGCTAAGAACATCCAAACAGCGGACAAAGTCTCAGGCAGCGCAGTGACTTCGCCCAATACCATGAAGTCTGAGCTTCAATGTCCCAAATTAACCAAAAGAGCCGATTGACATAGCTGGAGACTGGATATCTCCATCTGTTGGTGAAAATTCTGGGTTCTTCCTGTCACGTTCCATTCATTATCCTAACAGCGGCTGTCGTTCCCCAGCGTCGCCTTCAGCTTGAGCCTCCTCGTGCTCGGGACCGAGGATAGTTTTCCTATGAAGACTGAAATCGATGATTGCCCAAACCAAAGTTGGGTAATACAAAACGCTAAATTAGATGTGATCATCAGCTATTTTTGCTCTGCGAGCTTGAGTTCGGAGCTTTAAAAGCTCAAAAGCATAAGACTACTACAAAGAAAAGATACCCACAAAAGTACGACGACACTAATGGCGGCTCTCGTGACGCCAGGTTTCCTGTGGTCCCATCCAACGCGCTCCCGCCAAGGTCCAAAGGCGGCGTCAACTATCATCCATATCCTGCCCAACGAATCAGCACTGTAAATTCCAGAAAAGCGTGAAGGAGCTGAGAGCTTCGGAGCCATCTTGGCTCCTAAGCCACAAGGACAAACGGGCTGTGCGGGCTCCCGAGATAGCTCCCAGGTTCTCGGCTCCCATAAGAAAAAGCAGCAAATTAGTATGAGAATAAGCCTTACCAAACTCCTGTAGCGAGAGACGATTTCGCAATTTCAAAATACAAATTAGTCTTGCGAGATATAATGGAATAGCGTTGAACCAAGACAATAAAGATTATGCCTGCTGCAAAGAGGCCGACGCATAGCCATTCGCTGGGAAGAGGATTAGAATTGATATTGAAGGGAGTAGGAACACTGACACGAAAGCAAAAATTTCATTACTTGGGTAAACCAAGCCTCTTATTATAATTGAGCCTCCGCACCACAAAACGGGTAGCGACAGCACAGCCTGGAGGATGCCAATTGCGCGAACCATTTGCTTGGCCAGAGTGAACGCCATCTTCTCAATTGGGAAGAGTTGCGAGAGTTATGGGGAAATTATAGAGAAGAAACAATGAATCAGGGAACGTAATGTTGGTTGGGTAAGAGAGGATTTATGTTGTTAATGTGTTGATGGTTGCCTGAAGTTTGAAGGATGGAGGCCTACGAGTAATATGGGTTACACAAGCGAGAGAGGGGCACATCGCGATGCTTTCAATACTTCAACGTATCTTCCGGCTCTTGCCAATCAGGGTCCACCTGGAGCCTGTGCGGCCTGTCGACACCATTATTGGCTATATCATAACTGGAATCTTGAGAATCAGGCCCTTGGTGCTGTTCAGATTTAATTCGGCAAGCCAGGCCAGTGAGTGATGAGCACAATCTGGATGACCTCCAACTCCAACCACTGACATCAAAATTGATATCCTGGAAGGAAAGTATCAACGACGCTAGTATTGGTTTCGACGTTCGCTCAACTTGTTCACAAGCATTTCCGACTTTTCCAAGTAAGAACTTGTGATTTGAGACGACTAATGACTACCTATAGGGGTTTTTTTTACGAATATGCAAAGACATAGAAGTTCGAGAAAATCATTTCTGCGTCCGCTCACGATATTATCCTCTCCTCACCCAGAACATTTTCCGAGGCACTTGCTTTGCTGTGGTGCGGTGTGGAGTGGCGAGTGAGTTTCACTTGCCCAGTCGAGGCGTTGCGGAAACAAGAATGTGCACACTGGTACCAAGTCGGCCTCAACAGCAACTCGTCCAATTCAATTAACGATGAAAGATAAAGTGACGGATAAATTTTCTGGAAATTCCTGGCCCTTGGAAAAGAACCAATCATCACGTGATGAGAGTGGCTAACCGAGCATTCTCACAGATTTTATTCAGCTGCTGTTAGCTGGCAGAGCTGGCATGAGCCCAAAAAAATTCTGGGAAACATTTCAATTTTGATATCCTCTCACCCAGAAGTTTGCGCCCTTCAAGTTTCACGCTGAGGCTCTTGACGCCGAATCAAGAGAGGAAACCCTCGAAAAGCCCCAAGCGCTAGCGTCATAGGCCTGAAAACCCCCCACCAACAAAGATAGGAATTTTTCCCCGCTGATAGCGTTCTGGAGGCAACACCATCTCGATTCAACCACAACAAACGACAGAGAAGAAGGGAAGAAGCCGTCCCCCTTCCCTTAATTTCACAACCTCGAATTTGATATTCTAACCTCGAATTCACCATGGTATCCGCAAGTAAGGCCGCCCGTGAGGCCAAGAGAGCCGCTGAAGGAAAGGCTCCCAAGAAGACCGTCGCCTCCCGATCAAAGGCTGGATCGAAGACTGCTTCAGGTGCCTCCTCGGTCGCCGGCGATGAGACTCCGCCTCTTATGGATGGAGATGGGAATCCTCTACCTGATGATGACCAGCCTGCGACGTCCGCTAAGAAAATGGACGAAGTCAAGAGATTGGCAGAACAAATGGACAAGCATGGTCTCTCCGACCGTGTTACTACTGGTGTGCTCAGCTCGCTGAAGCAGAGTCGAGATGTCAAGATCACCTCAGTCTCCTTGGTTTTCCACGGCCGAGTCCTCATCACAGACACCACCCTCGAACTCACATACGGTCGTCGATATGGTCTTCTTGGAGAAAACGGTTGTGGAAAATCTACCCTTCTTAAGGCTATCGATAAGCGCGAATACCCAGTTCCAGATCATGTCGATATCTATCTGCTCAACGAAGGTGCGCCGCCTAGCGATCTTGGTGCATTGGAATGGGTCGTGAAAGAGGCAGAAAACGAGATGGAGAGACTTGACAAGGAAGCTGAGCGAATTCTGGAAGAGGATGGTCCTGAGAGCCCTCTCCTGATGGATCTTTACGAGGTATGATAAACCCCCCCCCCCCAATTATTCCTCTTTCTTGCTAACAAGCATCAGCGTATGGAAACTATGGATCCTTCAACATTTTCCACCCGTGCATCGCTCATTCTCACTGGCCTTGGATTCAACAAGACAACCATTCAAAAGAAGACGAAGGACATGTCTGGTGGGTGGCGTATGCGTGTGGCATTGGCCAAGGCTCTCTTCGTCAAGCCATCTCTCCTCTTACTCGATGACCCGACTGCACATTTGGATTTGGAGGCATGTGTGTGGCTGGAAGAATACCTCAAGAAATGGGATCGTACCCTCGTTCTCGTTTCCCACAGTATGGATTTCCTCAACGGTGTCTGCACCAACATGATCGATATGCGACAGAAGAAGCTTATTTACTATGGTGGAAACTACGATTCTTACTCGAAGACCCGAAGTGAACAGGAAGTCAACCAGATGAAGGCCTACCAGAAGCAACAAGACGAAATTGTTCACATCAAGAAGTTCATTGCCTCTGCTGGTACCTATGCCAACTTGGTCAGACAAGCCAAGTCTCGACAAAAGATTTTGGACAAGATGGAGGCAGATGGGTTTATTCAGCCAGTCGAGCAGGACCGTGTTTTCACTTTCCGGTTTGCTGATGTGGAGAAGCTTCCTCCACCAGTTCTGTCTTTCGACGATGTTACTTTCTCTTACTCAGGAAATCCCAAGGACGATCTCTACAGACATTTGGATCTCGGTGTGGATATGGACTCTCGAACGGCCTTGGTCGGACCTAACGGTGTTGGAAAGTCTACTCTCCTTCGCCTGATGACCGGAAAGCTGTCTCCAACTGGTGGGCAAGTCTCTCGACATACTCACTTGAAGATGGGTGTCTATTCCCAACACTCGTCAGAGCAGTTGGATCTTACGAAATCTGCTCTTGACTTCGTCAGAGATAAGTATGCCGACAAAAGTCAGGATTACCAGTACTGGAGACAACAACTTGGAAAGTACGGTCTTTCTGGAGAGTCTCAGACTGCCTTGATGGGTACATTGTCTGAGGGTCAAAAGTCTAGAATTGTCTTTGCCCTGTTGGCTATTGATGGACCGAACATGTTGTTATTGGACGAACCTACCAACGGCCTGGATATTCCCACTATCGACAGTCTGGCGGATGCTATCAATGCTTTCACTGGTGGTGTCGTTGTTGTGTCCCACGATTTCAGGTAAGAGTACTTTCGAATGGTGCTGTGACCCAGGCTAACCAGTTTTAGATTGCTTGACAAAATTGCAAAGGATATTATGGTGTGTGAGAACAAGACAATCCGTAGATGGGATGGCAGCATTGGAGAATACAAAAATCATTTGAGGAAGAAGATGGTGTCGACAGGTGCAGTCTAGACGGGCAAGATTGGAACCAAACCAAAAAAGTTGATGCATTGTTGGCGAAGTTGGTGGGTATTGCATACCTGTGGTAGTGCTTGGATGCCGAGACCTCGAGAGGATGGGAGGAAGCATTACTACTGTGAGATGGACTTGCCATTGATGGGATAGAATGTTGTGCTTTAGAGGCGTTGTATTTTCGAATTGAAGTTTCGATATAGGCAGATGTTTATGTGAAATGTGTTACACTGTGACTTCGCTGCCTCACATCCTTTGACAGACCATGCTAGAATACTTGGAATCTGATGACCTGTGCCAGCTAGAGTACCAATTCCGCATTATTCCAGCGGTGAGCAAGTCATTGGGGGCTGGTTCGCAAATGTCAAATACGATGGGAGCAGTGGGAATGCGCATGTCGGCTGGTTGACTTCCGCATGGCGTGAGATGATCAGGAAGCCACATTCAAAATAGGGGTTGCATGGCGTCTGAAAGTGAGTTTGCAGGGCCACCAGGGCTTACAGCAATGTGTGCTCTGTGCCAGGAAGGAATGTCTTTCCAACAGAATTTGACCTTCCTAATACACAATCCTGATCGACTCTCCAGGCAAACCCAAGATCTGGATAATTACAGTACCTTGCCACCACCTATCACTTCAGAAGATTTGGAGATTGCTCAGTTATCTCCGGATGATTTGCAATTATTGGCTGGCAGCCGCTAATCCGTTTGCGGAACTAGCGCGCCCATACCACAAAGCAAAATTGGAACTCCTCGCTATGAAGCAGACGAAGGGAGCGAAACAGATCTTTGGATATGGCACACCGAGATCTCACCACCCTCCACCCATCGCATTCAACGTGCAGATCTGATGACCGTGGTTTGCAAAATAGAAATGCACGCGAAATATATACGTACTCGAGCAAATCGTATCATTTGCAGGGGTCGCTTTGCACCAGAGATTCTTCGACTTTTGCGTCATTCTTGCAGTCTGAAATCTCTGGAAACCATGAAGACCCTCGCATCCGCGTCCGCGTAGCTGGCTTGACGGAAGACAGTTAACCCCCAATTCCCCACGGCTCCCAACAACATGACCTCTTGTCCCCTCCCCGTCCCCATCCCATTCCCCATCAATCTCCCTCCCATCGTAGTGGAAGAATAATCATCCTCCGTCGCGTCGTCGTCGCGACCTCCAAACCTCCAGCAAACGCCAGCCGTGATACTTTAGTAGGTCTCTAACATTGGAGAACACCGTCCGCCTCCGCGCGGCTGATGAACACCAAGTCGAAAAGGAATCCCAGCCGGTTTCCTTCTTCCATCAACATTGACCTGCACACCACCAACACCGCATCCCTTTCCATCTACGCCTCTTCATTATTGATGATCGTGATGCTTCACTCGTAACTCGGTCGCTTTCTTTCGCACCATATCGTACGGGCTGCGGCGTTAATTCTTCTATGGAGCGGTAATTCAGCAGACATCGTCGCCCCGTGGTCGCAGGCGCAGTGATGGACTCGATGTATCACTCTACGGTGATGCAACGGCCCAAGGAGGAGGAAGAGGATAGCGCAAGGCGAGAGAGGAACGGAACAAGTAGCTCAAACACTCGACCTTACAATCCTCTTTCTCCGACACAAACAGATTTCCATTCACCCTTCTCACCAACGAATGGAAATCATCCGCGACCCCAATTCAACCACCCATATCATCCTCCCACGCCTGCTCCTCTGCCGATGCCAACACCATCATCTCACATTCCTGGCCCTCCAGCGTCACCAAGGACCTTGACGGCTCCTTCAGCATATCAGAGCGATTACCAACCTGCATCGCGCGACAAACCTACCGGCAATTATTACGATCCAACTTCCGACTCGAGCGAAAGACGACCATCAGAAAGTGCTGGATGGAGTGAAGGGCAAACTTCAACTCCCCAGGTGGGCATCTCAAATCCCGCGTTCCGGGATCGCTTTCCTAATTCAATTTCTGACATAAATTTACAGAGTCGAGAGCCTTACGTCTATCCACCAGCTTCTGTCGAGCAGCAAAAATATTACAACGGAGCCTACACATCTCCTGTCGCAGCCACCTTTCCACCTCGATCACCGGTCTCGCATGCACATCCACTAGGTCGCGTATCTTCGATATCGCAGTCGCCACGAATGGCTGCCGTCACTTCACCCGACATGCGACATAATGGTGTGGGATTGGGAGGGCCGGTGATCAAGCAGGAACCTCCTGCCGCTGCAGCCGTACGTGACATTCAACTCCCAAGACTTTTTGAAGGATTAAATTAATTCTTATTTTTGCTACCAGACCCCGAGCAGGCCAGCAGATCCAATGGCCTTTTCAAGTATCCTCTCGAACAACGCAGACCCCGTACCCAAACCTACCCCGACCGCGTCTGCGAAGCCTCGAAAAACTTCTCGACAATCAATACCTGCTCCCCCTGCTGCTGAGCCAATGTCCCGAGATAGCTCTAGGCAATCTTCACTCGCTCCTGCACCAACACCTACTACTTCTCGAGTTCCAGCAAAGCGGAAAGCAAATGGCGAGCCGAAGAAGACTCCTCCGAAGCCGAAGCCAATGTCGAAGGAACAAGAAAAGGAGATACAAGTCTATATGGCTAAACTTGACGCTGAAGCTAGCGATATCGATATGCCCGACTTTAAGGAAGACGAGCAGCTTTTCAAGATGCGAAATCTGAAGAGAAAACTCGAGGTTGAGAACGTTGAGATTGCTAAGACCAAGACACGTCGGACACTCTTCACGGACAAGATGGCGAACAAACTTGGCAGACACGCTGATTATGGCGAGCTACGGTATAGAGGGATTCATGCCGATGCCGCCATCACAGCGGTGCAAGAGAAAGAGGTCCAGGCCGAGAAGGAACGGAAGAAGGATATGCAAAGGAAGCGTCGACGAGAGAAGACCGTGGCAACGAGTCTCGAGCAGAAGGAAAATGCTATCGCCAAGGCACAAGCAGCTGAAGATGAGGTCGAGAGGCAGAAGTTCATAAGAGAAGCTCAAAGAGCAGAAAAGAAGGCCCAACAGACCAAGATCATTTTGGCCCGTGGTGACAAGGGCCCCGAGATCCGGGCGGTGTCCCCTCTGGAGCCAAATTTCTCTGGTGGTATGATGTCTACATTTACAGCTGTAGATGCAGAACCTGCGGCGAGAAAATCCAAGCGAGGAGGTGCTCGACCACGAAAGTCCAAGGAGCAGAAGCAGGCAGAAAAGGATTCCGCGGAAGCTGCTCAAGCTGCGATTGATGCTGGAGAAGAGCTGCAACCACTTCTACCTGCCAAAGAAGAGCCGAAGATTCGAATCAAGTTGAATGCCAAGGAGCTCAAGGAGTCAAGGGAAGAGTCTCCGGCTACATTCGAACCCTTTGTTTCCAAAGGATACAATCAAATTTATGACCAGATCTGGCGCGACCTAGCTCGAAAGGATGTCAACAAGGTATATAAGTTGGCGGGAGAGTCTTACGCTACAAGAGTTTCCAACCTGAAGAAGACTGCCATTTTGGCCTCGAAAGAAGCTAAGCGATGGCAACTTCGAACAAATAAGGGGACAAAGGATCTTCAAGCAAGAGCAAAGCGCGTGATGCGAGAAATGATGTCGTTCTGGAAGCGCAATGAGCGAGAAGAACGTGATCTCCGTCGAGCGGCTGAGAAGCAGGAGATTGAGAATGCGAAGAAGGCTGAAGCCGACCGTGAAGCTAATAGGCAGAAGAGGAAACTCAACTTCCTTATCTCCCAGACTGAGCTGTACTCGCATTTCATTGGGAAGAAGATCAAGACGGACGAGGTCGAGCGATCGACTGACCATCCCGACGTTGCTGTACCGGAGAAGACCGATTCACACCAACTGGACATTTCTGAGCACCATGATGTGGCTCCCGCGAAGGTCACCAACTTTGAAGACTTAGACTTTGATGCCGAGGACGAATCGGTTCTGAAGGCTGCAGCAATGGCCAATGCTCAGAACGCTATTCAGGAAGCCCAGAATAAAGCGCGAGCATTCAACAAGCCAGACGATGGGCCGGCAATGGACGAAGAAGGAGAGATGAACTTCCAAAATCCGGCTGGAATGGGCGATGTCGATATCGAACAACCCAAGATGCTTCAAGCCCAACTGAAGGAATACCAATTGAAAGGCCTCAATTGGCTGGTCAATCTTTACGAACAAGGTATCAATGGTATCTTGGCCGATGAAATGGGTCTGGGCAAAACTGTTCAGTCGATTTCCGTCATGGCCTACCTAGCCGAGAAGCACGGTATCTGGGGCCCATTCTTGGTCGTTGCACCTGCGTCGACACTTCACAATTGGCAACAGGAAATTACAAAATTCGTCCCAACCCTCAAGGTCTTACCCTACTGGGGCACGGCTGCCGATCGAAAAGTTCTTCGAAAATTCTGGGATCGAAAACACATCACTTATACTCAGGATGCCGCATTCCATGTTCTTGTTACCTCGTATCAGTTGGTTGTGTCAGATGTCAACTACTTCCAGAAGATGAAGTGGCAGTACATGATCTTGGACGAGGCTCAAGCCATTAAGAGTTCGCAAAGTTCTAGATGGAAGAGTCTTCTTGGTTTCCATTGCCGCAATCGACTCCTCCTGACTGGCACGCCGATTCAGAATAACATGCAAGAGTTGTGGGCTTTGCTACATTTCATTATGCCAAGTTTGTTCGACTCTCACGACGAGTTCAGCGAGTGGTTCTCCAAGGACATCGAAAGTCACGCTCAGAGTAACACCAAGCTTAATGAAGATCAGCTCAAGCGTTTGCACATGATCTTAAAGCCTTTCATGCTTCGTCGTGTCAAGAAGCATGTGCAGAAGGAATTGGGAGACAAGATCGAACTCGACATCTTCTGCGATCTTACTTACCGTCAACGGGCCTACTACGGTAACCTTCGCAACCAGATCAGCATCATGGATCTCATTGAGAAGGCGACCATTGGCGACGACAACGATACTGGGACTCTGATGAACTTGGTCATGCAGTTCCGGAAGGTTTGTAATCATCCTGATCTGTTCGAACGAGCCGAGACGACATCTCCATTCTCCTTTGGCTATTTCGCCGAGACCGCATCTTTCATGCGTGAAGGACCTAATATCAATGTCGGGTACTCGTGTCGAAACTTGATCGAGTATGGGCTCCCTCGGTTGATCTGGCGTGAAGATGGCCGACTCGACATGCCTGGACGGAGTAATGACAAGGCTGGATTCAGAGGAAAGTACTTGGACCAGCTGCTGAACGTTTGGAAGCCCGAGAACATTCGCCATAATATGCAGGAAAATCAAGCTTTCTCTTGGCTTCGATTCGCGGATACTTCTATTGATGAAGCATCCAATGCATTTCGCAAAGATATTTTTGCGAGAGCTGTAGATCTTGCGCAGAAGCCTCGACGTCTCGGAACTCTTGATGTCATCTACGATGAAGAGGGAGACAAGAATTATACTCCAGCTCAGGCTTTACTTCGAATTATCGATCGCCAGGATCGAAAGCCATTGGCTGAAGTCACGAATGAAGGCTACCTCAACAAGCTTTTCAATGTTGCCAAGGATGTCTGGGCAGACTCTGGAATCAGTCGACTTGAGCAATGTGGGCGACCAGCTGCTTCGGCTCCGCCTATTGAAGTTGTCTGCTCTAGCCGTGGCGCCGTCATCGAAAAGGAGAACATCATGTTCAATATTCCTCTTCGTCGAGCTCTTTATGGGCCATCACCAGTCGAGGAGAAGGCCTTGATCACGTCCAAGGTTCCTCTTCAATTCTGGCCCCCATCTAAGATGTTACCAGCACCAACGTCCGAGAAGCAACGCTTCACTAACATCAAAGTTCCCTCAATGCGCCGCTTTGTCACCGATTCAGGCAAGCTGGCTAAGCTTGATAATCTTCTCTTCAAGCTCAAGGAAGGTGGTCACCGTGTGTTGCTTTACTTCCAGATGACGCGTATGATCGATCTCATGGAAGAGTATCTCACGTATCGCAACTACAAATATCTCCGTCTTGACGGTTCGACCAAGCTCGAAGACAGAAGAGATACTGTCCACGATTTCCAGACCAGGCCTGAGATCTTCATCTTTTTGCTCAGTACTCGTGCTGGTGGTCTTGGTATCAATCTTACCAGTGCTGATACCGTTATCTTCTACGACTCTGATTGGAATCCAACAATCGATTCGCAGGCCATGGACAGAGCCCATCGTCTCGGACAAACCAAACAAGTCACCGTTTACCGCATGATCACTCGCGGCACGATCGAAGAACGTATCCGCAAGCGAGCACTGCAGAAAGAAGAAGTGCAAAAGGTCGTCATGACCGGTGGATCTGGTGGTGGCGTCGATTTCAATACCAGATCGAAGGAGAATCGCACTAAGGATATTGCGATGTGGCTTGTGGACGACGATGAAGCTGCGGAGATAGAAAGGAAGGAAGCCGAGCTTGCGGCTCAGGAAGCAAAAGAGCCTGAAAAGGCAAAGAAAGGTAGGGGTAAGAAGCGCAAGGCGGAAGCTTCTGGGAGCTTGGAAGATTTGTATCATGAAGGTATGTCTTGTCCAAACAATCTATATTTCAATGGTGAAGCTAATAGTGGCGTTACAGGCGAAGGACACTTTGATGACGGATCCAACAGGCCTTCGGGAGCAGCCACCCCCATCCCTCCTATGGCTGGTGAAGCGCCTCTCGGCGCTAAAGGCAAGAAACCCAGGAAGGTGGGCAAGAAAGCCAAGACTGCTAAGCAGAGATTGGCAATGGCGGATGGGGATGTGGATATGGGTTGATTGTACGACTACCTTCAACCCACGTGCTCAGTCTTGCGTGATTTTGAGGTTTAGACGGGAAAAAAGCAAAAAGTGATAAGATTTTGGCCGATGATTTAGAAAAGAGGACTGGGCTGTATTATATAGCGATGGAAACATGGAATTGACTGCGTGCGTTGTCTGATGCATGTTTGCAGGACCTCCTGGAATGCTGGGAAAGGAAGGATGGGCTTTGCATGTGTTATTATAGATTTCGATCCGAATGGATGGAAAATTTGAGGCGT